>WNGP01005231.1_pt1 | contig 10814 bp, 16 predicted proteins | sample 5407671 | NCBI WGS metagenome assembly WNGP01 (sample SAMN13153381, study PRJNA577476) | soil metagenome | isolation source: 40 cm soil or saprolite under Garry oak tree replicate 2 | place: USA:California | collected 2016-06-15
GGGCGACCGTCCTGATCGAGGCGCGATTCGTCCCGGTCTTGCGTGATCACTTCGGGCGGCACTGCCACACCGACAGCCAGCTGGGCGACGGACGCGCCCGAGTCCGCATCGCCGCACCCACCCCGCTCGACATCGCCAGAAACCTGGCCGGGTGGGGCGCCATGATCGAAGTCATCGAACCGCGAACGGTGCAGGCCGAGCTGGCCCGCATCGGCGCAGAGCTCGCCGGTCAATACGGCCTGCCGGAGGGGGAGTCCGTCTGACCAGCAGATCGCGCCGCCCCGCGAACGGCCGACCGACCGGCACATGACGCGGTAAGCGCCGGTAGTCGGCCCGCATACGGGACAGCGCCGCTACCGTCTGCCGGCACGCCCGGCTACAGAGCACTCGCCTGGTCCGCCCTGCCGACCGCGATCCATAGGCGCCGGCCCCGATATGCCGCACCCGGGCCAGATCCAGGCCGGCACACGGCAACAGATCCAGACGATCGGCGCGCCGACCGTCGCGACAAGGTCGCCAGCGACCCGAGCGCAGAGTCGGCGATCCGGTGCTCGGGGAGACAGCCGCTGAGTTACGTTCCGCGGTCGGCGCTGGTTACCGCTTCACGATCCGTATCCGCTGTTCTGCACGCGAGCGACAGCTCGCCACTCGGGTCTCGGCGGCCTCCAGATCGGGTGATCTGTGTGCGGCAGGGCGCGGCGGACCTGGCTGCCGGCGCTCGGCGTCATGCTGCGGCACAGATGGCGTTGCGGATCGCCGTGACGATGCCGGCGCTCGCGCCGCGCCGGGGGTACGGTCTGGCGGGTGTTGACTGAAACGGGGGTAAGTGCTGGCGTGGGAGGCATGAGCGGGCAGGTGGTTCCGGATCTCATCGGGCGTGTTCGTGAGGAGATCTCCGCGGGCGCGGACCGGAACCGGTTTGTTGATCTGCTGGAGGTCGGCGGTGTTCCGCGGGAGAGGCTGACCTGGCTGGCTGGTGAGCAGTTCCGTATCGTCGGCAGCGACCAGCGCAGTTTCGCGCTGCTCGCGGCCCGCTTCCCGGAACCGCCGGCCGGTGAGATGTTCTTGTCCCTCGCCCAGGGTGAGCTGCACGCGTTGCGGCTGCTGTCCGATTTCGCCGCAGCATTGGGATGGCAGGAGCGAGATCTGAGAGCCTACGAGCCGCGGCCGCTTGCGCAGGCATACCCGGCGTATCTCGCCTGGAGCGCACTGTTTGGGACCTGCAGCGGGGTCGCGCTGGCGATGCTGGCCAACCTTGAGGAGTGGGGTGGCTATTGCGGCCGTGTCGCCGAGGCGCTGCTGGCCCGCTATGACCTGGCTGAGGAGGCTGTCGGGTTCTTCAGGTTCTTCGCTGAGCCACCTCCGGGCTTCACCGAGCAGGCCACGCTGGTCGTCTCCGCCGGACTTGCCGCGGGTGAAGACCCGCAGGAGGCAGTGCGGGCGGCCCGGGCCCTGCACGCCTACGAGGTCGCGTTCTGGGACGCGCTCGCTGACGGCCTTGGCGAGTCCGGGACGGCGGCCCCGACAGGATAGCGGAGGCTACGATCGGCCGCTCAGCGTCGCCATCCATCGTGACCCCGCATGGAGCGGAGCCGCCGCCCGGAGCGGCCGCCGGACGCCCGGCGTTCATCAGCTGAGGCATGCAGAACAGGCCGATCTGGCACGCTACGATCGGTGTGTGGGTCGTAGCCGGCGTCCAGGGCGGTCTTCACGTAGGCCTCGTCGCAACGCGGAACCCGCACCCATGGGGAACACGCGGTTCCAGCGGTACTCGCAATCATGGCGTGCAGGCTTTCCGGGCCGATCGGCCATGTTCTTGATCGATCACCACCACGTCAGCGCCAGCCGCCGCGAGAGCCTGCGTGACGACTGGCGACGGAATGAGATTGGCGAACCCGGCCACGGGGAGCTGGCCCATCCTCAGACGTTCCCGGACACTCGCCATAGCCCCTCCCAGGTGCGGCCAGCCGCCCCTGGTCGGCGACCTCAAGAAGGCAAGGACGGCCCGCCCGGAGATGATAACCGCCTGGCCGTGCAGGGGTCCACCAGCCGCAGCGCGACCACACCTGCCCACTCTGCTCGCGAGCCCTGAAGACATCCGGTCATGCCGCCGACAGGATCGCAGAGTCAAGCACGATGCGGACCTACTGGCGAGCACGCCTCAGCGGCCGGCCCGGTTATTCGAGGCTCCACCTGCCCGGACTCCGCCGCGGCCAGCGACTGCCGCCGGGGCCGGGGGCATGATGGGTGCATGACCCAGGATCTCCCGCCCAGGGCGACGGACATCTTCCGCCATCTCAGCGATCTTCGCTCTGAGACCTACGAAGGCGCCCGCCAGTGGCCGGAACGCGTCCAGGTATTCCGCCACGCCGTGAGCCTGCTTGATCTCGTGGTGCGGCGGATCCTCGAGCAGGCGAACGTGGCCTTCCTGCGCGGCGGTGGCACGATCCACCACCGGGCTGGCGACGATCGCGATGGCGGAGCCTACGCACACTGGGAGCTGTCCTGGCCCGAGCAGCGCCACGCCACCACCCGCCGCGGCGGACGCGTTGAGCCGATCCAGGTGATCGCCGTGTTCGGGCGCGGCAACACCCACCCGCACCTGCGTGGCACGGTCGCCGGGATGTGGCCCTGCCAGGTGACCGACGCGGCCGACGCCGAACGCCAGGAACCGATCCTGCGGGCAATCGTCGAGTGCGAGCTGCACGAGCGAATCTTCCAGGGCACCTGGCAGGTGGTCCCGGCATTCACGGGCCAAGACGCTAACGCAGCCAACTGACGGGCGCCGGGCTGCAGCCCTCGCCCCCGCTGGCACGTCCCTGCCCCGCTGGCCAGGCTCTGACCAGCCTGACCCCGGCCGCACGATCAATCGCTCCACGATGGAGGCGCACGCGTTTCCAGACGACAACACGCCCGCTTCCGCAAGAAAGAAACCGCTCTAGCGTAGGACAACAGGGGCCGCGCGAGGCTCGTCATCGAACATGTGCTCGATATGATCGATTCATGACCCATACCGCCACGCAGGACACCATGACCACCGAGCTGGCCCACGCGACCTTGGCGGCCGGCCGGCCGCGGGCCGCCCGATGGCCGGACGGCACGTTCAACAGCGCGCTACCCGGAACCGGCGCGCCGTCCGGGGAGGCGCGATGAGCGGCTGCCCGGTCTGCGGCGGCGGCCACGAGAGCTGCCAGTTCGGCCCTGGCTCGCTCTACTGCGTCAAGACCGCCTGCGGGAACCCGCACCACCGGCCTGACCCGGTGGCGGACCTAGCCGCCGCCGGTGTGATGATCAACGCCTCGTACCTGGAAGCCGAGCCGCCATCGGACCAGCCGTGAGCCCAGCCGCGGTGGGCCTGGATCTGTCGTCCGGCGCACCGGCATCGGTGATCGCCTGGCGGCGTATGCGGTGCAGTTGGCCCGGCTGCCCGCCAAGGTCTGGGACGCGCTGCGGCATCAGGAACAAGGCGACCCAACGCGGAAGCCGGTTGACACAGCAACTCGCACTTATCCGGCTACCGCGGATGCTGCGCAACGTCGCCGCCGCAAGCCGAGATGAGCTCCGGCGAGCCCGTGAGGCAACCCCACAGCGCCGGCCGCCCGCCGCATGGACCCCAGCCTGGGATGTCGCCCTGGACGCAGAACAGGACCACCTACACCGCGGACCGTCTGCCATCCGCGCGGCGTCGTCCGCGCGTGATCGGCACTCTCCGGCGAACGTCAGTTGCTCATCGGCGTGATCGCGCTGCGTGATCAGCCATCGACGTCACGGCGCACACCGCCGATATGAGCGGCGGCGTGTTTCGCAAGGTGGCCGCGTGCAGTGTGCCCGAACGGGGTGATCTGCGCGGTTGAGTTACGTCGGGCCCGCAGCTTTCTGCTTTCGCCTTCTCTCAGCTTGGCGGCGGAACTCGCTCATCGTGAGCAGTGCTGTTTCTGCTGCGCCGAGCCAGCCGTGCCCGGGATCGTAGGCTGGCGCTTCGTTGATCGGGACGCCGTCAACTTCGATCATGCCGTTGTCGTAGGCGGTGACCCGAAGTGTCAGGGTGAGGCCCTTGTCGCGAGGCGTGGGCTTAACATCCATCTCGTCGCGGATACGTCTGAGCGTTCCGGGCATCTTGGCCTCCTTGACTTGCGAACTGTACCGGTACGGCGGGTCTTGGACGGAGCCCGCATGCTGGGCGTTGTGGCAGTATTGGCCATTCAGCGCGGGGAGATCTCACCGCCCGGTTGTCACCAGGCGGCGGCCTGTCCGCCGAGGTAGGCCTCTGCCATAGGTGCAGTCGTGGTGATGAGCGGGTGCGGTGCCGCTGCTGAGCGGCAGTGGATGCCAGCGGCCCCTCATCACCGGGCCGGTCATGTTCTGCTCGCCCGGCCGGGCCGGTCCGCGCTGGCTGCCGCGTGCGTCTCTCGGGTAGAAGGTGGCCCGTACACACCGCGCCTGACCCTCCTCGCGCGGCCCCGCTCGGTCAGGTAGGCCAGGTCAGCGCCGACGTTGTCGTAAGTCTCGCCAGTGCGCCCGGCGTCGGCGAGCGCCGCGATGACGTCTTGGATGGACATCTCGGTGCCGTTTGCTTCCAGGACCGCCACGATGGCATCCGTCCGGTATCTGGGAGCGGTGCCTGTGGCGGCGGTTCCCTGCTCGCCGCGCGCGAGGGTCTTGCTGAGCGCTAGCTGCTGGGCTTCGAGACCGGCGATCCTTGCCCCGAGGCTGGCGTACTCGGTCCTGGCTGTGGCAAGTTCGGAGGTCACCTGGTCAAGTTCGCGCCTCAGCGCATCATCGTCCGCCGGCTCGACCTTCCTGAATTTAGCTTGATCTAGTTGGATTTAGTTTGATCTAAGGATGGGGCTTGGTTCCCGTCAACTCGGACCTCATCAGCACATGCCAGACGATCCGGATGCCGCTGCCGGGCCCGTGATGCGAGCCGAGGTACACCGCGGGCTGGCCTGCTATCGCCGTTCACGCGGAAACGGAGTCATCGCAGCTCGCGTTTCACGCTGCGGGTCCATCAGGACATCAGACCCCTGACTGCCGGGTCCATCCAGACGAGGCATGGGAGTCGGCCGCTCAGAGTCGACGATCCCGCCTCGGCACAAGCCGCCCTTACCTGCGCGCTCTGCGGACGGTGCTCGCTACCGCGCGACGATCCGTATCCGCCTATCTGCGTGAGGTGGTGGTCGGCCAGCGTGTCCGTTCACGCCGCACCCGAACGGCCATTATGCGGCCAGCCGCGCCTTTCGAGCCTTCGCTGGCTTAGGGAAACAGTGCGCGGCCTGGTACGAGACCGGGCCCCGGGTGGGCAGGGGGTAGCACCCCGCGGAGCGGTAGCGGAGCCGGGTTCTGGTGGGTGGCAGGTCGAGCGGCGGGTGCGAGGGTGACCTTGTGGCCAATGGCAGGGCGAACCGGCAGGCGTGGTGCCGCCCGGCTCAGGTGGTAGTGCGGCCGTCGCTCGCGTAGTTGCCCGCGGAGATCCCGGACTGGCCCTCCGGCTGGCCCGGCAAGATCGCGGGCTCGGGAGCGTATACCCCGGCCGGCAAGCAGAGTTAGCGTCGCGGTATGGCAGCACGCACCCGCAGACCAGACGCGGCCAAGCTTGGTCACCGCATCTGGGACCACCTGCGCGACCGGGCCGAAAACCTGCCGGGCGAGTTCACGCCAGATGCACGCGATGATGTCACAGGCTGGTTGTGGGAGGGCGCGGTCGCGAGCGTGATACGCGAGGCGATCCCGGGCATTGCCGACCGCGATCTTCGGCGGGCCCGCGAATACCTCAGCGCCAGCGGCATGGTCGTGAACGTACGTGGCTACCAGCGCGGCGGAGGACAGCCCCGGTGGTTCATACGGTCCAGCTGGCACCAGGGACCGGGCGGCCATGTGCACGTGGTCCCCACACATCGGCCTGGCCAGCCAGCCGCACCTGCGGCCAGCCAGCCCGCGGCGGACAACGAACCCGAGGAACTTGCACGCCAGCCGCGCCAGGACATCGTGAAGGCGCTCCAGTCACTCATCCAGCAGGTATCCGGGCTGCAGTCAGACAACGACCGGCTGCGCGTGGACAACGACCGGCTGAGCACCGAGATCGAGCGCATCCGGGCCCTGATGCGCGAGGCCGGCGGGGAAATCGCCCGCCGGGCCAGCCAGCTGCTGGCCGATACTGAGGACCAACGGCCGCCCACATCCGAACCATCGTCCGTCAAGTTACATTTCGTGCCGAGGCCTCCTGCGCTGCACCCCGGCGCGGTCCGCCGTTCCGCCGCGGCCCTCCGGCGGCATCCTCGCATCCGGCGATGACGTAAAGTCCGTACCTGCGAGCAGGCATCGGCGATGTTGTTCAGCTCGGACTGTTCAGCCGGAACCGGGCGGGTGATTGAGCCGCCGGGTGATGCGCGGGCGAACGTGCCGCAGGACGCTGATGGTGGGTGCGTCGAGGTCGGTGCGGCCTTGGCCAGGGCACGCGGTCATGCCGGCCGGGGTGCCCGTGGACGCTCATCAGGCCCTGCCCGCGACGGTCACGCTGGACTGCCCGTCGGCCCGCTCGTCACCGAGCGTGGCGACCCTGGCCCGGGTGGGCCGGTTCCAGGAGCACCGGATCCGCCGTTATGGACGGATCTAGGTGCTGCTTCCTGGACGCTCGAATTGGCTCATAACCGGCATTCTTGTGGTGCGTGCTTCTGCTCGGCATAGTTCATCGTGACGGCTGTCGAAGCCAGCGGTGCCGTGGCACGCGCCGCGACCAGGCAGGGAAGCGCGAGCAGCGCGCTTGACCGGGATCACGTGCAGCAGCCGGGAAGTACCGGGTTGGCAAACCGCAGTGCAGCAACGTCTGCAATCCTGCGCCGCTGAAGTAACAGCGGTAACTGACCCGCCTGCGCGTCGAGATCGGCGTCACGAGCAGCCAAGAAGACGTGCTCATGCGGAGCCGGCTTGACCGGCAGCCACCAGAGAACTAAGAAGGTACTGGTGCCAGCCGTGGAGGCAGCGTATGGATCCGATATCGCTGATCATTGCTGCGCTGGCAGCTGGGGTGAGCCAAACAGCGAGCGAGGCTGTCAAGGACGCCTACGCAGGGGTGAAAGCGCTGATCCGCCGTCGTTTCGGTGGGGACAAGGGCGTGGAGGCGGCACTTGACCGGCTGGAGCAGCGGCCTGCGGCCGGTAATTCGGAGCTCGCCCAGCACCTCAGGGTTGCGGGCGCCGATCGTGACAGAGAGCTCATCTTGGCGGCCCAGGGCGTTCTGCGGCTTGTGGACCCGGCGGGCAGCGAGGCCGGTAAATACGATGTGCGCATCACCGGCGGGAAAGGCATCGTGGTCGGAGACAACGCCTCCGTCACGATGAACTTCAACAACGGTGACTGAAGAACGAAGAGACGTAGAGGTCTCAGGCGGCAAGGGCGTGATCGTGGGTGATTATGCCACGGTGTTCCAGTCCTTCGGAGACTCCGGTCGGCCAGTCTCCTCGTTTATCCGGTCCGCTCAGTTCCGCTCGCTCGTTGACGAGCGCACCAGGAATTTCGTGGGGCGTGAGTTCGTATTCGATGCTATCCAGCGCGTGTTGGCAGGCGGGGAGTTCGCATCGGGCTATGTGTTAGTCCGCGGCGAGCCAGGCATCGGCAAGACTGCGATTGCTGCGATGCTGGTCCTCCGCGGCGCCTATGTTCACCACTTCAATATCGCCCCCGAGAACATCCGCTCGCCGCGCCAGTTTCTCGAGAACGTCTGCGCGCAGCTCATTGTGCGGTACGGGCTCGACTACCGGATGCTGCCGCCGCAGGCTGGTGAGGATGCCGGTTTCCTCTCCCAGCTGCTAGTGGAGGCAGCTGAGCAGGCGCGCCAGCGTGGTGAGCTTCCGCTGATCGTTGTTGTCGATGCCCTCGACGAGGCCGAGGATGCTGGGCTTGCGCCATCCGCCAACCGTCTGTATCTTCCGCGTGCTCTGCCGCCGGGTGTCTTCTTCGTTATCACGACACGGGAGGAGGCCGATTACCGCCTAGACGTCGACAACGAGTCCGGGATCTGGATCCGCGAGGATGACCCGGCCAACGAGCAGGACGTTGCACGCTACATAGAAGCGTTCGTCCGTACGCATTCGCAGGTCATGCACGAACGGATCCGGGTGTGGGGGCTCGAGGCCGCAGCCTTCGTGACGGAGATGACTGAGCTATCCGAGGGGAACTTCATGTACCTCGTGCACGTCCTGCCCGAAATCGCCGTCGGCCGGCTGAGTCGTGAGACAGTCGGTGGCATCGGCGGGCTGCCGCGCGGACTCATGGGCTACTACAGGCGCCACTGGCGCGAGATGAAGGATGCGGACCCCGAACGGTTCGCTACCTTTCAACGCCCTGTGTTGTGCTTCCTGGCGATCAGCCGGGAACCTGTAACAATCCCTCAGCTTATGGAATGGACGCACCTCGAGCCCGGTGACATCAAGGATGTTATCTCCCGGTGGCGCGGGTTCCTGAACGAGGATCCTCAGAGCCGACCGCCGCGATTCCGGATCTATCATTCGAGCTTCCGTGACTTCCTGGATGATGAGGTTGCTCTCTCTGACTACCATCGGGCGGTCGCCGTGTCCGCGCTTGGGAAGATTCCCGGTTTCTTCGATGATCAATAACTGCCTGCCAGGCTTAAGTAACAATATCATCTCATCGCCGGGGTCTGACCCGGCGCTTAAGGTAAGCGAGGGTGAAGATGATCGTAAGTGCTGGGGGGCGAGAGGGAACCCACTTCAGCGCACTAAATGAATATGATTTGCGTTACATGGTCGGGCATTTAATTGCTGCGGCGCGCGAACGGAAGAAGCGACTCGGCATCGAGGCTTCACGTGATGTTCGGCTGCTCATTAAGCTCCTAGCCGACCCGGCCTTCGCGCTGACTCAGGCTGACGTCATCGGAGCGGAAGCGACCGTGGCCGACTTCGTCTCCGGCCATGACGCCGTTCGCGTCGTTCTCCCGCCGGAAGCCCGGGGTCTGTCCCGGGCGTTTGTGACGGCGGCAATCGTGTCATCAGTCTCCGGCAAGGCCGTCCTCACTCCCGATGCGCTGAACGCGCTACTGACATACCGTACAGACACACCGGTTTATGGCGAGCTCCTTGAGTTCGCGACTGATGAGAAGCTGATCGCCAAGATCGTCCCGGATGCCTCGGACAGGTCATGGCTTCTACGCGCCTTCCTGCACAACGCGGCTACCCGCTGCCGCCGCCTTGGAGGAAGGAATAATATTGATCGTGCTAGAGAGATGCTGAGCAGGGCCCGAGACGTTGGCCTCGGGATAGCAGCAACCCACGGCTCTGAGGATATGCGCTCGGAACGCGTGCTGTCCAGCATTCTTTATGATCTGGCCTATATCGATTACCTGACAGAGCGACCCTCGGCGGCGCGGGACGGGTTTCGCGCGAGCGCAGAGGCGGCGGAAAGGGCTCACAATACCAGCGGAAGCTATATGTCGAGGATTCCCGAATACCTCGTCGGCTTTTACGATGGCAGGGTTGACGCTGATGAGTTTCGCGCGCTTCTCGACGAGGCACTCGAATATTTTACGGAGGCGGCCGGTGAGTCACCTCACGCCGAACGCTGGGTGATGAACGTACATGCGCACCTCTTCGACCTCGCCTGCCTGGCCGCCGACACGCACCGAGCTGATGCCGAATTCGCCATTCTCCAGAGAGACCCATGGGTCGCTAAGTTTCACCAGTCGGCGATGCTCAGGACGTGGCAAGCTCGCTATAAACTCGCTCACCACGCATGGCACCAGGCGGCTACGCTCTACGAGTCGATCCTTGAGGAAGAACTCTCCCAGCCAGACGAGGACCTGGTCAGAGAGGGCATCGCTCGCGACCTGCTCGACTACGGCGCTGCCCTGGCGGCCAAGAACTCAATCGAACTGGCGCGGCAGATTTGGGAGCGTGGGCTGCGGTCTGCGGAGTATGCGTGTGGCTGGCCCTGGAAGACTCAGATTGCCCATCGACTCGCTGAGTTGAATTCTTAAACTGGAGCTTGCGAACTCAGGACCCAGCTAGCGTGCCGGGTACGTCTTCAACAGTTCGGCCAATGAAGCGAGGTATCTCGTCAGCAGCCGGTGGCCGCCGCCGTATGGAGATAATGGGTACATGCCTGCCGACGGCCAATGCCTGAGTTGCGCCAGCAACGCTCGCCTGGACCTGCCTCCGCGCGATATAGTGCATGTCGGCTTGAGATGGCGCGTCGCGCACGCGTTCGGAACATCGCTGCCGGGCTGGCTGGTCGTGATCCCTCGCCGGCATGTCCTCGCGCTCGACGAACTGACCCCCGATGAGGCCGCTGATCTCGGGCCATTGCTCAGCGACCTCACGGCGGCATTGCGGGAGGTCGTTCAGTGCGAGAAGACCTATGTTGCGCTGTTCGCGGAGGCCGAGGGCTTTGAGCACCTTCACTTCCACGTCATCCCGAGGCACCCAGGCCTAGACGCTGCTTACCGCGGTCCGCGCGTGTTCGGACTGCTTGGCGGCGACCCGGCCCGGCACGTACCCGACAAGACCATGGATCAGATCGCGACCGACCTCGCTCGCGCTATGCCCGCAAGGCGTTGAGCCCCTCTCGTGCACTTCTGCCATCGCGCGCGCACCGCGGGCCGGTACGTGATGGGTGAAGGAAATTGCTCGCTAAACAAGTCGCTGAAAAAGGCCGCGATCAAAGTGATCATGTGCCGCCACTGAGAGGCACCTGCCAAATCATCCGCTCGACCGTCCGGCACTGCCATGCGCAGAACGGGACGATCGGTGCGCCGATTACACCCCCGAACCGATCGCAGGGAGCATCACTAATCGACGATCTCG
>WNGP01008180.1_pt1 | contig 10812 bp, 8 predicted proteins | sample 5407671 | NCBI WGS metagenome assembly WNGP01 (sample SAMN13153381, study PRJNA577476) | soil metagenome | isolation source: 40 cm soil or saprolite under Garry oak tree replicate 2 | place: USA:California | collected 2016-06-15
TCGCCGCGTCGGCGCAATCGTGGGGTGTCGAGCCCGCGAGCTGCCGTGCCGAAGCGGGAGCGGTGATCCATGCGCCCAGCAACCGGCGGCTCACGTATGGGGCGCTGGCGCAGCGGGCGGCGGCTCTGCCCGTCCCCGGCGAGGTGCCAGTCCTTCGGGTCTTTGAGCTGCACCTCGGCGGGGACGGGCAGTGCCGCCGCCCGCTGCGCCAGCGCCCCGTACGTGAGCCGCCGGTTGCTGGGCGCATGGATCACCGCGCCCGCTTCGGCGCGGCAGCTCGCGGGCTCGACACCCCACGTTTGCGCCGCCGCGGCGATCAAGATGCTCCGCGCGCGCGCACCCGCCTCGCGCAACGGCTTCCAGGCCGCCCGCACGCTCGAGCTGCCGCCGGTGCCTTGCATGCCGAAGAGCTGATTGATGTAGGCCTTGTCGGCCGGGGCGAACTCGAACCGGATCTTGGTCCAGTCCGCTTCGAGCTCCTCGGCCAGTAACATCGGAAGCGAAGTCGTGACGCCCTGGCCCATTTCCGACCGATCGACGATCACCAACACGCTGTCGTCAGTCCCAATCCGGAGCCATGCGTTGGGCGCAAACGGCGCCACCCCGCGGCGGTTGGGGATCCTGAATCCGATGACGAGCCCAGCCCCAATGGTCCCGGTGACCTGAAGAAAGTCGCGCCGTTCCATCAAGCCTCCTTTGCCGCACGATGGATCGCGGCCCGGATGCGCTGGTACGTCCCGCAGCGGCAGATGTTGCCCGCCATGGCATCGTCGATATCCGTGTCCGTCGGCGTGGCCTTCTGGGCGAGCAGCGCCGCCGCCGAGAGGATCTGCCCCGACTGGCAGTAGCCGCACTGGGGCACGTCGAGCTCGATCCACGCCTTCTGGACAGGATGATCGTTCTTGGCGGAGAGCCCCTCGATGGTGGTGATCTTCTTGCCCGCCACCGCGCCCGTCGTGGTGACGCAGGAGCGCACGGGCAAGCCGTCCACGAGCACGGTACAGGCGCCGCAGACGGCAACACCGCAGCCGAACTTCGTCCCGGTGAGATTGAGCTTTTCTCGGATGGCCCAGAGGAGGGGCATGTCGGGTGGGGCGTCGACCTGCCGTCTCTTCCCGTTCACGGTGAGCGTGATCATGGGTCCCCCCTAGTTCTTGACTCCCGAGTCCTTGAGGCCGGGCATGGTGAAGCCGGCCCCGTCCAGCTCCTTGACCAGCGACGCCCGTTGCTCGGGCGTGAGGGCAACCAGCGGCGGCCGCACCGTTGCCCATGATGCATCGCCGCCATGGTGCGCAATGGTGGCCTTGAGGGCCGGGATCATCGGATAGCGCGAGACGATGCCGCGGATCTGGTCGAGCTTGGCCTGCTGCTGATCGGCATCCGCCTCTTTCCAGGTGGCGAAGAGCCTGGCGATGGGGCCGGGATTGATGTTGGCCGTCGCGCTGATGCACCCGGCTCCGCCGTTGCGCATATTCTGCAGCAAGAAGGTCTCGCTCCCCGCGAAGACGTCGAAGCCCTGGCTGGCGAAGTTAACCAGATAGGCCTGGGTGTTGTTCCAGTCGCCCGAGCTATCCTTGGCCCCCGCCACGATGCCGGGATAGGCCTTGAGCAGCCGCTCGATGAGCCCGACCGTGATGGGCACCTGAGACACAGGCGGGATGTGATAGAGGTAGATCCGCAGCCGCCGGTCACCCACGCGCTCGATCACTTCCGCGAAGCTCTTGAAGAGCCCATCGTCGCTCACGCCCTTGTAGTAGAAGGGCGGCAGCATCAGGACCCCGCCGCAGCCGAGCTTCATGGCATGCGCCGAGAGGCGCACCGAGTCGGGCAGCGCGCAGCAGCCCGTACCGGGCATCATGCGCGCGGGGTCGAGCCCCGCCCCCACCAGCCGGTCCAGAAGCTCGATCTTCTCTTCGGTGGAAAGTGAGTTGGCCTCTGAATTAGTTCCGAACACCGCCAGTCCTACATCCTGAGTCAGGAGCCAGCGGCATTGCCGGACGAAGCGGTCAGGGTCGGTAGAAAGGTCAGACTTGAAGGGCGTGACGACCGGGGAGAGGACGCCGCTGATGCGATCTTTGGTGGTCACGTTCGGGGCTCCTTGAGATCCAAGGGTGGACGTCGGCGCCTATCCTACCACTGCCACCGCGCCTCTGTCCGCGGGGGGCCGGCCTACTCGTTGACGCAGGTGGCGCGCGGGCCGATAAGGAATACAGGAGGCTGCGAAACGCGATGAGGCTCTGGAAGCAAGCTTTGGCCGGTGTGCTCAGGTGCCGATCCCACCTCCTCCGCCGTCCGCGCCGCCAGCGTTCTTCGTGCCCGAGCAGCTGGAGCAGATCGCCGCCCCGATCGCCCTCTATCCCGACCCCTTGCTGGCGCAGGTCCTGATGGCTGCCACCTATCCTCTCGAAGTGGTCCAGGCGGCGCGCTTTGTCCAGGCCAACCCGAGCCTGCAGGGAGGGCCCCTCAATGACGCGCTGCGAGCGCAATCGTGGGACGACAGCGTGAAGTCGCTCGTCCTTTTCCCGCAGGTGCTCGCCATGATGAACGACAGGCTCGACTGGACACAAAAGCTCGGCGATGCCTTCCTGGGCCAGCAACAGGACCTGATGGATGCCGTCCAGCGGCTGCGCGCGCGGGCCCAGGCTCAAGGAACGCTCGCCACCACGGCGCAGCAAACCGTGGTCGTGGAGCAGGCCCCCCAGCCGATCATCCAGATCGTGCCCGTCAATCCCCAGGTCATCTACGTGCCGGTCTACAACCCCATCGTGGTCTATGGCCCCTGGCCCTATCCAGCCTATCCGCCGTACTACTACTACCCGGTGGGCTGGCCGGTGGGCGGAGCCTTCTTCTCGTTCGGCCCGGGCATCTTCGTGGGGATCGGATTGTGGGGAATTTTCGATTGGCACCGCCACCACGTGGTCATCGATGCCCCGCGATACCGCCGCTTCACCGAGGTGGTGAATGTGGAGGCGCGGCGTGACGAGCTCGAGCGGGTGAGGGCCGTGCGCGGGGAGGGCAACCGGTTCTCCTGGGAGCACAACGTCGCTCACCGGAGAGGTGTCGGCTATCGTGATGCGTCGATCCAGCAGCGCGTGGGCGGGCCGAGACCGGCGGATACGGCGTCGCGGGAGCCCTTCCGCGGGCGAATCGAGCCGGGACGCGTGGAGCCGGGACGCGTGGATCAAGGACGGGCGCCGCAGACCGGTGTAGAGCCGAGGCGCGCCGATCAGGGCCGAGCGCAGCCCGAGCGAAGCGAATCACGGCGCGTGGAGCCCGGACGATCGCAGCCGGGACGGACTGATCAGGACCGAGGGCAGCCAGATTGGGCTGCTCGCGTGCCCCAGGGACGAGTGCAGCCGCCGGCCGAGCAGCCTCGTCCAAGCGTTCAAGCGCCGGCTCGTCCTGAGCCAGGGCGGGCTCAGCCCGGGAGTGTGCCACGCGTGGAGACTGCTCCCCCGTCACCTGGGCAGTGGCCCGGACAGCGCCGGGAGCCCGGAATGTTTCAGGGGATCGGGAACGGCGGTGATGCTCGTGCCCACGGTGAACGCGGTCGTGAGAGCCGACAGACCATCGCCCAGCCCGCTCCCGCCCCTCGTACCGCGCCCCCACCCGTGAGCGCTCCCGCCCGTCCTCCGGCCACAGTGGCTCCGCCGAGTCCGCCTCCGGCTCCGAGCGCCCCGGCCCCGTCAGCGCCACCGGCACAGCGGCCGCACGGCGGCGGGGCTCCAGGCAGGGAGAAGCGGTCATGAGCCGCACGCCTCCGATGCCATCTGCTTCGCGCGCGAGTTCCTGGATCGTGACGAGCATCGGTCTGGGGCTCATCCTGGCCTGGACCCTGTCCACCTTCGCGGCCGGCGTCAAGCAACAGCGCTTTCCCTCGCCCGAGGCCGCCGTGACGGCGCTGGTGGAGGCTGTGAAGACCGCCGACAGGACGGCCATGCTGGCCATTCTCGGCCCGGACGCGCGGCAGCTCGTCTCGTCCGGTGACGAGGTCGCGGATCGCAACAGCCGCGATCGCTTCGTTCGCTCGTACGAGGAAGCCCATCGGCTGGTCCGCGCGGGTGACGCGCAGGTCACCCTCCTGGTCGGGGCCAGCGACTGGCCCTCGCCGATTCCCCTCGTACAGGACGGCGCTGGCTGGCGCTTCGACACCGCGCGCGGCAAGGAGGAGATACTCAACCGGCGTATCGGCAGAAATGAGCTCAGCGCCATGCAGGTCTGCCTCGCCTACGTGGACGCACAGCGCGAGTACTACGCGCGCGATCCCGACCAGGACCGCCTGCTCGAATACGCCCGGCACTTCGCCTCGAGCCCCGGCCAGCGGGACGGTCTTTACTGGGAGACGCCGCCGGGCGAAGCGCCGAGCCCGCTCGGCCCGCTCGTAGCCAAGGCCCAGGGCGAAGGCTACAAGGAAGTGGGCGGTCGGGCGGAGCCATACTGGGGCTACTACTATCGAATCTTGACGGTCCAGGGTCCCCATGCGCCGGACAGCGCCTACGACTACGTGGTCCGTGGACACATGATCGGAGGTTTCGCCCTTGTCGCATATCCCGCGGAGTACAGGTCCTCCGGCGTGATTACGTTCATCGTGAATCATGCGGGTGTCGTGTATCAGAAGGATCTGGGCCCCCACACCGCCGACATCGCGCGCGCGATGAGAAGATTCGATCCCGACAGCACCTGGAAGAAGCTCTAGCCGCCTGCGATTCCTTCCGTCTGGGTTCTTCGCGTCCCGGTTGTCGCTTCGGCCGCGGGAAATCTTTCCTGAGAAGTTCTTTCGCTCTGATCGCCCGTTTCCTGGTCGACTGCGTCCATTCGGCGCTTGGGACCAGCGATTCGGAGCTCGCTGCCTCTCAGAACGAGTAGACCGGACCTGAGGGAGCGGTGGCACATCCCATGCTGGATTTGCTTGGGCAAAATGAGCCCCGACGCCTTTCGGTCTGGCGGCGGCGTGGGTCACTCAGGCCATAAGAGTCAGGCCACAAGTCCGGCCATAAGGAGGATGCTCATGATGCGATATTTCAGCGTCGGGTTCGCGCTCGGTCTGCTGTTGACGGCGTCCCCCATCTGGGCCGCCAGCAGCGAACGGCATTCCGGCGTGGTCGTGGCCGCCGATCCGGGTCGGGGCACGATCACCATCGACGAGATGGGCCCTTGGTATGGTCCCGCCACCGCCCCCGCCCGTCGCGTCTTCCAGATTGCTCCGGGCACGCGCTTCGGCCTGGCGGAGCGGACGCCGGACGGAAACCTCGGGTGGCCGTGGGCGTACACGGAGCGCTCGCTAGAGCTCTCCGACCTTCGGGCGGGAGACTTCGTCACCATCACGACCGAACCTCAGGGAGCTCGCGCGGTCGCCGTCCAGGTGCAGGCCGTGCGTCCCACCGCCGAGAAGTAGTAGCCCGCTGAACACAGGGCCGGACAGCCCGCGGTGAGGGCTGTCCGGCGGTGGCCTGCCCCTATCACCAGGAAAATATCCTCAGCAAGTTGTGGAAGTCGTCCGTCCAGACGCCCACGCGAGGGTCCACCTCGAGCTTCTCGGAATTCCACTTCTCGTCGCGCGCCATGTTCCCCAGGGCCTCGCGCGTCCGGGCGAGCACGGCCCAGGTCGAGCTGGTGGCGCCGTCGGTGGCTGGCGCTTCGTCCGACCAGATCACTCCTTCGAGCCGCGCGTCCTCGGCGAGATTGGCCACCACCGGCTCCAGGGAGAGATAGCGGTTCGAGAGATGGAGCGCGAGGAGGCCGCCCACCTTGAGCATGTCGAAATAGAGACGCAGGGCCTCGCGCGTGAGCAGGTGCACGGGGATGGCGTCGGAGCTGAAGGCATCGACCACGATCAGATCGTAGTGCTCCCCGGGCCGCTCCTTCCGCACCGCCTCCATACGGATGCGGGCGTCGCCCATCTCCATGCGCACCGAGACGCCGCGGGTGGCCGCATCCGACAGGTAGGTGAAGTATCTGCGGTCGAAGGCGATGTCGCGAACGAGCGGATCGATCTCGTAGAAGGTGATGGCGTCGCCGGGCCGCGCGTACGCCGCCAGCGTCCCCGTGCCGAGGCCGATCACGGCGCTGCGCCGCGTGGTGCTCCGCCTGTCCAGCTCCGCGAAGAGTCGCCCGATGGGGCCTTCCCGCGCGTAGTACGAGAGGGGCTCGCCGCGCCGCGCGGGATCGCGGCTCTGGCGGCCGTGCAGGGTGGTGCCGTGACGCAGCTCCGTGTAGCTCTCGTCGCGGGAGACCTGGAGCACGCCGAAGAAGCTCCGCGCCTGGCGGATCTGATCGTCTCGCCGCGCGTCGATGGAGCCGGACACGAGGAGCAGGCAGCCCAGGGCCACGCCCATGACCCAGGGGCGCCGCCGCAGGGAGAAGACCCCGGCGAGTGGCAGTCCGTACATCAGGATCTTGTTGACGGCGCGCCGGATCGGAGTCAGCCACGCCACGGCCGTCTCCGACGGGATCTTGAGGAGACCGGTGAGAAACTCGAAATCGATCCGCACGGAAAGCGAGTCGGAGTAGAGCACGAGGCCCAGCGCCACCACGGCGAGGGCCTGAGCCAGATCCACGCGAAGGCTCCGCGAGGGCTCGGGGTCTCGAGCGCTCAGGAGCACGCCGGCCAGCACCATCACGAGGGGATACTCCACGAGCGAGTGGAAGACGACGGGGGCGATGAGCGCGTTGAAGAGCCCGCCCAGCACCCCGCCCACGGAGAGGAGCAGATAGAACCCGGTCAGATATCGGGAGCTCGGCCGGCTCCGCGCCAGCTCGCCGTGGCAGGCGAGCGCCACGAGTAGAAGCAGCAGGAAGTGCCAGAGCATGGTGATCCAGATGCGCTGCTTGAACCCCGAGACCATGAGGAAGAGGACGGTGAGGATGACGGGCAGTGTCGCCCTCCTGACAAGCCGGTGGAGCCGGTCGGGCCAGTGGCCGAAGGTCAGGATGAAGCTCAGCAGGTAGATGGCGAGCGGCAAGACCCACAGCAAGGGCACGGCGGCCACATCTGTCGTGATGTAGGTGGTGGCGCCGATGAACAGGCTCGAGGGTATGAAGGCGAGGACGATCCAGAGCAGCCGGCGTCTCATGCTCGGCGGCTCTTTATCCAGCATCGACGCGGGCAGCATCGACGCGGGCCGGATCGACGTGAAGGAGGCCGGCGGTTCCGACGACTCGGCCGGCGCGGGTCCGCCCAGCTCCGGGCCGGCCGGCGCATCCGATGAGGCCACGGGCGCGGGCGCCGCCGCGCGCCGCCACAGCACGAAGGCGCAGAGCGCGATCAGGACGGCGAGAGCGACATACCCTATGCTCCAGAGCCGGGTCTGCGTCATCCAGCTCTCGCCGCGCACGTGGAGCCGCGGCTCGATCAGGATGGGATAGCCCAGCAGGGCGAGCATGCTGCCGAGATTGCTCGCGGCATAGAGGAAGTACGGATCGCGGGCCGCCGGATGCCCCGTGTGGCTGAACCACTTCTGGAGCAGGGGGGCAGTGGCGCTGACCACGAAGAAGGGCAGCCCCACGGAGACGGAGAGCAGCAGGAGCACGTCCAGCACCGGGTTCGCATCGCCCGCCCGCAGGAAGTGCGGGTTCACGGCCAGGGGCAGGACGGACAACGGAATGACGAGGATCCCCAGATGCAGGATCGCCTGGCGTGGCGAGGCGCCAAGCCACGCCGTGCTGGCGTGCGCATACGCATAGCCGGCCAGGAGGGCGGCCTGGAAGAAGACCATGCACGTGCTCCACACGGCCGGCGTGCCACCGAGGAGCGGGAGGATCATCTTGCCCACCATGGGCTGGACGACGAAGAGCAGCGTCGCCCCCACGAACATGGTGGCGGAGTAGAGGAGCAGGATGGCGGCCAGCGCGGGCCTCTACTGGATCACGTGGTCGGCGATGGACAGGACGGGAGCGGGGGAGCCACGTGCCCGGCCCTACGCCGCGAACTCCCTCAGCACGCGCCCGGGGCGGCCACAGTCGGCCATCACACCGCGCTCGTCGGCGGTGCGCACGCCGTTGACCCAGACCCCGTGGAGGCCGACGGCTGGCGTATCGAGGCGCGAGGCGCCCGTGGGCAGATCGTTCACCCGGCGCTTCTCGCCTCGCCCGACCCGGGCGGGATCGAAGAGCATCAGGTCCGCCCACGCCCCCGGCACGAGACGCCCCCGGTCCTTGATGCGATAGGCATCGGCCACCGTGGTCGTCACCGCGCGCACCGCCTGCTCGAGCGTGAGATCGCCGCGCTCGCGCACCCAGTGTCCGAAGAGATGGAGACCGAAGCCCGCGTCGCAGAGGAAGGAGAGATGCGCGCCCGCGTCCGAGAGCGCCACCGCCGCGCAGGGATGCCGCAGGAGCTCGGAGACCTTCTTCTCGTCCGTGTTGAAGAGCCGGCAGTCGAACATGGTTTCGAGGTCGTCGGCCAGCCCCAGGTCGAGGAAGACATCGAAAGGCTCGCGCTTCTGCTCGCGGGCCAGCTCGCCGATGGTCTTGCCCTCGAGCGGCCTCAGCTCGGGCTTCTTCGCTTCCGCGATGGTCAGATAATCCCAGTTCGCGTTGCTGATACGATTCGGCACGCCGGGCTCGCCCATCTCCCTGGTCAGGGCACGCCGGAAGCTCGGATCGGCCAGCACCTGCCGGTAGCGCGTCTCGTCGGGCGCGGTCAGCGCGGGGCGCCATGCCATGAGCGCCTCCAGCGGATAGGGGTGGCGCAGGGTGAACTCCATCCCCAGCGGGAAGCAGCCCACCTGCGCCCAGAGCTCGCGGCCACGCACGCGCGCCTGCTCGATCTCGCCTAGCTCCCTGAAGACGCGGGTGGGATCGCCCGGGTCCACGAACATGGCCGCGATCATGACGGGCCGGCCGTTGGCACGGGCGATCTCTTCCAGCCACGGGATGGTGGACGTCATGCCCTTGGTCAGCATGAAGATGCCGCGGCCGGCCTCACCTAAGGCCCCCGTGAGGGCCAGCATCTCCTTCTCGTCGGCGAGCCGGGAGGGCATGGGAATGCCATTTTCCCCGTTGTGCTGCTCGAGGGTGGAGGTGGCGAAGCCGATGGCGCCCGCCTGCACGGCCTCGAGCACGATGCGCCTCATCTCGGCGATCTCGGCGTCCGTGGCCGTGCGGCTGGCCGCCTCCTCTCCCAGCACGTAGGTGCGCACCGAGGAATGCCCCACGAGGGAGGCCACGTTCGGCACCACGCCCCGCCGCTCCATCGCGCCCAGATATTCCGGATAGCTCTCGAAGTCCCACTGGATGCCCGCCCGCATGGCGTCGAGCGACATGCCTTCGACATGGGTGAGATTGCGCATGATCAGGTCGCGGTTCTGGGGCCGGCAGGGCGCGATGGTGAAGCCGCAGTTGCCGATGACCACCGTGGTCACGCCCAGCGACGTCGACGGCGTGGCGAAGGGATCCCAGGTCAGCTGCGCGTCATAGTGCGTGTGGATGTCCACGATGCCGGGGGCGAGGCAAAGGCCCTGGGCATCCACCGTCTGCCGGGCCGGGCCCAGGCCCTGCCCGACGGCGGTGATGCGGCCGCCGGTGATGGCGACGCCGCCGTCGCGCGCCGGAGTCCCCAGGCCGTCGATGATGCGCGCGCCCTCGATCACGAGATCATGCACGTTGCCAAGCCTCCTGTAGGTTCTGCGGTTACCGCGAAGTGGACGCGCTGAGCGTAATCTCCACGCGTCGCGTCGTCAACTCGTCGCAGCGCATCGAGTTCTTCAGTCGATGTGACGGCGATGTGAAGACGCGCAGGGGAAGAGATGTCTGCCTCGGTAATCTCTCCGACCGACCGAGTAATCATGGCGCGAAGTCGTGACAGGGTCACGCGACACGGTCGGTCCCCATCGGCGCCTGGAAGGGCGGTTTCGAGGTCGAGCCGCGGTCCGGATGGGAAAGGAGGGACCGGAACGGGCGCGCTGGCACAGCCGATGCTGCTATGAGTCTGGGGGCGAGGATCGCGAAAGCCCCCACTCGAGACGATCCCGATAACCAAGGCTGAAAACCCCAATCAGGAGGTCGACATGACGAGAGGGAAGACTCTACTTGGCGCGGCGCTCCTCGGAGTGTCCGCGCTCACTGCTTCCGCCGGATGGGCGTGGGAGCCTCTGGCGAGAATGGAGTTCGGCACTGACACCACGCTTCCGACAGTGACGCCGCCCCCGGTGGTGGTGGCGTCCCCGACGTTGCAGGCTGACCAGATCAGCGCCCGGCTCGTGCGCGCCCGCACGATCTACGCGAACCGGATCGACGCCGATCAGGTGCATGGTGTGATCTACCAGACGGGTGGCGTCACCATGAGTGGCTCCAGCTCGCTGGGCAACATCCGGGCGCCGGAAGTGACCGCATCGGTCATCTACGCCGACGAGATTCGCGCCAACGATGTGGTGGCTGACGCGATCTACGTGCGCAGCCTGCGTCAGCGATGACGCATGACCGGAGCCGCATAGTTTTGCACGGGTGATCTCGAGGCGACCCGCCGCGCCGAAAGGCGCGGCGGGCTTGCGCTATCCGGGAGCTCGACCTCGCCGGAGTAATTTCCTCACGCCGGGCAGGCACAGAGGTAGACTACGCGGGTGTCTCTGAGGTGTGATCCCGGAGAGAGGAGATCTCCATGAGCGAGCAAGGTGACCTGCTCTACGACCCGACGGCCGAGCCGAAGATCCTGGCCACCGGCCTCGCCCCGCGCCTGGCCAGTCTCCACGGCAAGCGCGCGGGCATCCTCGACAACAGCAAGGCCAATGCCGGCGCCCTCATGCTGGCCGTGGTGGAGCGCCTGAAGGAGCGCTACGGCGTGCGCGACGTCGTCAAGCGCGAGAAGGGTATCGC
>WNGP01007722.1_pt1 | contig 10810 bp, 11 predicted proteins | sample 5407671 | NCBI WGS metagenome assembly WNGP01 (sample SAMN13153381, study PRJNA577476) | soil metagenome | isolation source: 40 cm soil or saprolite under Garry oak tree replicate 2 | place: USA:California | collected 2016-06-15
GTCAATGCGGGCGAGGTCATCCACGAGGCGGCGATGGCCCTACGCTTTGGGGCCACCGCTGATGACTTCATTGACCTGATTCACGTCTATCCGACGATGGCTGAGGCGCTCAAGCTCGTTGCCATTTCGTTCACGAAGGATGTGAGCAAGCTTAGTTGCTGCGCGAGCTAAATCGAGAATACCACAGGAGGAGTGTCGAGCGCGCTGGAACTGTCCCACGATCACAGAGACAGACAAGCGTTTCATGGAGAAGAAAGGAAAGAACGTTGAGAAACCCTCATTCCCTCGATGCGATTGCTCGCCACCTGGCTGCACAGTTGGATTGTACGCAGGATCTCGCCTGCCGGCAGATTCTCCAGACGCTGACCGAGATCGGGCAGCCCATAGCACCCTTGCACCTGGCCACACTGTTGCAGATGAGCCAGGAGGAGCTTGCAACGCATCTCGCCCGCGTCCCGGATACCGAGTTTGATGAGCAAGGCAATATTGTGGGATGGGGAATTACGCTTCTGCCTACTTCCCATCAATTTCTGCTTCCAACACGTTCGCTCTTTACCTGGTGTGCCTTTGATACGGTGTTGTTCCCTCCCCTGTTACAGGTGAGAGCACAGGTGCAATCTAAATGCTCAGCTTCAGGGCATCCAATCACCTTCGTTGCCACGCCAGAAGGCATTGAGGAGCTTACTCCAACGACGAGTGTGCTTTCGCTGATCCTGCCATCCGAGCGTTATGACTGTGTCCGGGGAACCTTTTGCCTGCAGTCCCTCTTTTTCGAGTCGGAGCAGGCTGCTTCAGCCTGGTTGGCTTCTCATCCAGAAGCCATTTCCCTCTCTCTAGAGGAAGCTGCCTTTGTAGGGCAAGCAGTCGCCAGGATGTAGCCACGTTCTCCCGCCCTCCCAGATAAGGAGAAATGATGCCTGCCCTCTTCGCGCTCGTTACTAGCGTTCTGACCACCTTTCTTCCCATCCTGAACAAGCAACTCCTGCGTGACGCTTGTCCGGCCCTGGTTGCCTGGTGCAGGTGTCATGCTCGTTGGTGGTGTCCTCGTCGCCGCATAGGTACTCGTAGCTTTCCTCTTCTCTCAAACCTCTCTGCCTCGGGAATGTCATCATTTTCTCAGTCTGAGGAGAGCCTGTACAATCTTACGATTGCTTTTTACACTGGTGCCGTGTAAGTAAGCCTCGAAAGCTGCCTGTTGAATGCCTGTACTCATCGTCGGATAGGCGTGAATAGTATCGAGGATGTTGATCGTAAGATGGTGCTGTATAGCAAGCGCCATCTCACCTAATAGTTCACCCGCGTGTGCACAAATCATATGCGCACCCACAATTTCTTCCTTCTTGCCTGCCAAAACCAACTTGATAAAGCCTGTTATACCGTTTTCAGCCTGTGCGCGATCAATATCAGCAACAAGAAATTTCACTGTGCGTGTTTGTTTATGATGATTCTCTGCTTCATCTGGTGTTAAGCCAACCCTGGCTGCCTCTGGGTCGGTGAATATACACCATGGCACCACCCGATAATCCACTTTTTTCTTGCCAATTGGTACAAGAGCGTTGCGTACTGCAATTCCTGCTTGATATGCTGCCGTATGCGTAAAGAGGTATCCGCCAATAACATCTCCGATCGCGAAAATATTTGGTGCTGAAGTCTCAAGATGTTCATTCACCTGTATGCCTTTGTTACTATACATGATTCCGGCAGCTTCCAGGTTCAGTCCCTCAACGTTTGGTTGTCGTCCGAGAGTTAGTAGGATCTCGTCAGCTTCGATTGCCAGGTGCTTTTCACCCTGTTTTGCTGTCACAACTTTTTTATTGCCATCTCGTCTTGCATTGATGAACAGAGCGTCGGTAACAACATTGATTCCCTCGGACCTCAATACTTCAGTAAGGGTGGCTGAAACTTCCGGGTCTTCTTTCGGTAGTATGCGGTCCAGAGCTTCGATAATCGTTACATCTGTACCAAGACGCCTGAAAGCTTGTCCTAATTCAACTCCAATTGGACCAGCACCTACAATTAGCAAGGAGGAAGGTAAAAGCATCAGGTTAAAAACATCCTCATTGGTCAGATATCCGGTTTCTTCCAGGCTATTACGACTGGTAAAGGTCTCTCCATTCAAAGTAAGTTCGGAGGCAGATTTGAAAGAAACCTCTCCGAACTTGACAGTGACTCCTTCGGTATAGATTTTTTCACTTTCTGCTACCCGTCCAATTACTCCTTGAATATAGTTAGTGATTTTTGTCATATCAATAACTAGATTGGCGGGCTTTAAGCGTATCTTCGCTGCGTTTTGAGCTTGATGCACTACTTTGGCCACATGGATCAGGCTTTTGCTTGGAACGCAGCCATAATTCAGGCAGTCACCACCCAAACGTTCTTTGTCGATGAGTAAAACATTTGCACCGAGCGAAGCGGCTAGACGTGCAGCAGTCAATCCGCCCGATCCACCTCCAATGATGGTCATATCGTATTGTGTACGGGTCATGTATGAGCCTATCCAGCAGTAACGCTAGATGATGCCAGCATTTCCTCCGCATCCTCTATGACGTACCGGTATCCTTGCTCTGTCAGAAACAATTGGCGATTGGCTGAGAACTCCTGGTCGCGAGTATCACGGGTTACGATCGAGTAGAAATACGCAAGCCCACCATCGGTCTTAGGGCGTAAAATTCGTCCCAAGCGCTGCGCTTCCTCCTGTCGTGAACCGAACGTGCCAGAAACTTGAATAGCAACATTTGCATCAGGAAGGTCAATTGCGAAATTTGCGACCTTACTTACAACCATACGTTTGATTTCACCGCGCCGAAATTGCTCATACAACTTTTCTCGTTGTTTGGTCGATGTTTTACCCATCAATAAAGGCGCTTCAAGTTCTTCTGCAAGCACCTTGAGCTGGTCAATGTACTGACCAATAATTAAGACCTGATCATCACGATGGCGCTCAGTAAGAAAGCGCACTACATTGAACTTTTCAGGGCTTTCTGCCGCAATCCTGTATTTCTCCCGTTCCTCCGCAACAGCATAGTTCAATTGTTCGTCTTCAGTCATGCCTACTCGTATTTCATGACATTCGGCTGTAGCAATCCAGCCCTGCCTTTCTAACTCACGCCATGGCACATCATATTTTTTAGGGCCAATCAAACTGAATACATCGGCTTCTCGGTGATCTTCTCGAACCAGGGTAGCTGTCAAACCAAGACGTCGACGTGCTTGAATCTCAGCAGTAATACGGAAAACTGGCGCGGGTAATAAATGAACTTCGTCGTAGATAATCAAGCCCCAATCATAGCTGGTGAAAAGTGAGAAGTGAGGAAAATCATCTTCACCAGCCTCATTTAGCGCGTTATTAGTCTGCTCTTTTGTATGGGGACGCCGGTATGTCAGTATCTGGTAGGTACTCACTGTAATTGGACATATTTCTTTGCGATCTCCAGTATATTCACCGATCATCTCTGGAGGGACATCTGTCTTGTCAATAATTTCTTGTATCCATTGTCTCACCGCTATAGTATTGGGCGAAAGGATCAGTGTGGCTCGCTGAATATCTGCCATTGTGACTAATCCAACGATGGTTTTCCCAGCTCCGCAAGGTAGTACGATGACCCCACTACCTCCACTAGGTGCGCCTCCTGCATAAAATGCAGCCGAAGCTCCATACTGGTATGCCCGTGGCTCAAAAGTTTTTCCCTCTGCTGTGACTGGTCTCAACTTCATTGGCAAAGGCGAGCCATCGGTGTAACCGGCTAAATCTTCAGCAGGAAATCCGATATGGATCAAAGCTTGTTTAATATGCCCTCTACGTGCGGCATTAATTTGCAGCGTGTAGGCATCTAGCTGGCGTAGCAAAAATGGTTGCGTACGTTTGTGGTGCATGATCTCAGCAATGAGCGCTACGTCATTTGAAGTAAGTAAGAGTGCATCTCCATCGCGAAACAGCTTAATCCGTCCATAGCGACCAATATATTCACGAATTTCGAAGATGATATTCGCCGGGATATCGTATTTGCTATAACTGATTAGCAACTCAATGATCATTTGGGCAGTCATACCGCCTGCGGCTGCATTCCAAAGCGAAAGTGGTGAAAGGCGATAGGTATGGATATGCTCTGGTGATTTTTCTAATTCTGCAAACTGAGCGACGGCATCTCTGGCTTCAGCATGCAGCGGATGATCAACTTCTAACAAAATTGTGCGATCGCTCTGAACGATTAATGGATTACTTGGATTCATATTTCTCTGTTATACTCCTGGCATCTCCGCCCAATTTTTGACATATTTTAATATGGTGGCAACAGTAGCATCCTCATAGCCACGCATAAGATAACGAGCGCCAACGATTACCTTAATGCCCTTTGGGCCTTTGAGCTGTTCAACAAAAGGTTCAAGTTTATATAAGGGGCAAATTTCGTCGAATTCGCCAGTGATAAAGAGTTTGGGGCGTTCGAAAGGTTTTGGAAATCCACTTTCAGCGCGGAAAAGCGGCAGGCTTATGCTTACAACCGTACGTATTCTTGTATCAAAAGGAGCATAAAGAAAGGTGATATAAGCGCCAAAACCGTGACCAATGACACAGATTTTTGCTGGATTACCTCCAGGCTGCGATAGTGCATAGTCGATAGCACCTGCAAGATCTAGTGGTTCCAGGCGTCCATCAGTTTGTTGCCCCTGGCTTTTTCCAACTCCCCGGAAATTAAAGCGCAATGCGAACATACCCGTTTTGGCTAGCCTACGAGCGAGAGCGAAATTCAATGTATCGTTCATATCGCTACTAGCAGGTTGAGGGTGACAGAGTATGATAATAGGAGCAAGCTCAGCATCGGCTGGAGTATGAAGCATACCCTCTAAAAGCAAAGAAGGTTGCCCACGGCTAGAAAAACTGATAGGTCTTTCATCTGTCGCTGATTCTGAGGCCATTTTCCCCCTTCATTCTATTAGCGCAGGCTATGCATTGCACATGTATCTTATCGCAGTCAATGCACTGAGTCAACTCAATACCTGATTTTGAAAGATTTTTTGACATTTCAGTAGTTATGTCTTCAAATGTTATACGTTTTAGTTTATAGAGCCTCAAAAATGTAAAATCTTGTTCTAATATCTGTAGACCCTTTGCATATGCAGCAGTAGATGTTATACTTGATAGTAATGATTTGAACTTGGGTTTTTGATTCATGTCGGCTAATTAGTGCAACTCAGTCAAAGACTGAAATTCTATTTTTCGTTGGCTCATCTTGGTTTCACTGTTGCTACGAGAGGTTATCTAGCGTTATCTTGCAGTACATGTGGGTGTGGACAACGTGTCAGGTGTCTTTCCTTATTTTACGGAGAACCTCTCAAAGCAGCTTCTGCTTTTGCGAAATCCTTTCGGGGGATGGAGGTCGCTAAGCTTCTAACTGACAATTTCATCAAGAATCAGGAAACTCCAGCAGCCAGGGATGTTTAGTGGTGTATAGGGTTTGGCCTTGCTTCAATAATGAAGCTTTTCAAGACATACCACGAATCTCACTACTAACAGGGAATATCCCTGATGTTATGGTATGAAATGCGCTATCTATCTGGATTCGTGTAGTTTTCGAGATTTATGTCGTAATAAGGATGAGGTTATAAGTGGTGGAGTTAGAGTTAGTACTACATCGGTAGAGGCAGGAGCGTATATGGCCGATATTTTGGTTGTTGAGGACGAACAATTAATCGCTAGATTATTGAAGGAAACATTACAGACCGAGGGTTATAATGTTGTAACTGTCCTCAACGGCGAAGATGCCGTCCAGTTTGCACTACGTGAAACACCGCACCTCATAATCTTAGATTTAATGTTGCCTGGGATTGATGGCTACGAGGTGGTTCGGCGCTTGCATATGTACCCTAAGACCATACATATCCCCATCACTGTACTGAGTTCTCTTGGAGAGCCAAAAGATAAAGTTAGCGCCTTTGAAACTGGTGTAGATGACTACATTACCAAACCTTTTCATACAGATGAGCTGCTAGCTCGCGTTCGTGCCCAGCTTCGTCGAGTGCAACAGAACTTCCTTTCTCCTCTTATTGGTCTACCAGGCGGCTTTCAGGTGGAGTTAGCCATTAAGTATAAGCTGAACAGCATAGAGCCATGGAGTTTACTCTATCTTGATCTCGATAATTTTAAGGCTTTTAATGATGCCTATGGCTTCCTGACCGGCAACGATATGATTCGACTGGTAGGACGAATATGTCAAAGAGTTGTGCGAAAGTATGGTAATCCCGATGACTTTGTTGGTCATGTTGGAGGGGATGATTTTGTTGTGGTTACAACCCCGGAACTGGCGCATACTCTTTGCAGTTATATTTGCGAATATTACAAAGAGGAAAGTACCCTTCTTTATCGTGCAGATGATCTCGGACGAGGATCGATAAGTGGTGTTGATCGTAAGGGACGATTGTACCAATTTCCTTTGGTCTCTCTCTCTATCGGTGTGGTCAATAATCAAATTTGGCAACCTCATAGTATACAGGAAGTGAGTTATTTAGCGGCTGAAGCAAAGAACCACGCCAAGCAATCAACCGACAACGTGTACCATATGCCACCCCGGCGAGTTTTGGCTGGCCATGATGGATCTACATATGTTCCCTCACGTTATGTAGCTTCTTCTCCTCTTCCTCCTACTTTTGCACAGAATACTCAAGGCCATGCTCATCACAATCCTCTATTCGGGAGTTTAGAGGAGAATATTCTTGAAGAGCACGGGCAAAGGGTATAGTAAACGCCACCTCCATTTTTTAGAAAGTCGTGAATGTTACGAACCAGGATGAGAAACACTTGGAAAGCATATTGAGCATTGAAATGGATGAGGCGCAGCGCCAGGCTGTACGAGAGAATGCAAAGCAGGTTTTACAGGAAAGTGGCCTTGCTGAAATGCTCAAAACACTCAATAAAAATGCGCTCAAAGGCAGGGGTAGTTTTTATGAGTATGACTCTATGGTTCTCCTCAAGTGGGGAACAAGTTACACTCGTCGCCATATTTGGGTTGAAGTTAACGGGAATACGATTCGCTTCAGGCTTGCTCCTCATCGCAAGTGCGTCATTACAGCGCCAATCTGTGATGGTGAATATCATACGTTTACAAGTGCTATGTGGGCAGATAAGGAATTCTTGTTGAATGAATTGAACAAATATTATGCCAGGCCCATAGCTGAGACTTCATCCGATTAACTACACCCATCACCAATGACCTGGCCTACAGTGGATCGAGTGCTAGTACTCGTACAACACCAACACTACTAAGGAAACCACTGATTGCTTTATAGTTCTGATCAGCATAGAAGTCTTTGCGTTGTGTTTCACCTGGCCAACTCAGTACATTCAAAAAGTTTGAACTATAATTGTTGGTCGAAGCCTCCGTAAACTTGTTGTTATTTAACGTAGATTGATCGTGAATGAATGCGCTATCCTCGTTTCTGCCCCGTGCCAGAAACGCAAAGGCTAACGCTGGTTGTGTTACCTGCCTTCGCAGTCCTTCCGTCCAGCTGCGTTCTACTCGCTCGGCCTGGTCTGGTCGGACGGTGACAATATGTGCCGCCGCAATCACAGGTTGGGCTGATGGGCGACTATAACCCCAGAGGTAGCGCATCAACCATTGTTCAGGATGTGCCATAAGTAACTCTGCTGTCGATCCTCTTAAAAGGTTTTTTGGGTTATACCTGTCCTGTGCTTTGTACCAAAAATCTTCATCTTCCCATGTGGTGAGAATGAAATAGTATGATTCGGGTTCCCTGCTGCGATAAAAGCGTGCATTCACTAGCCCTGGCGCATTTTGTATTGTTTCGGAGATGAAACGCAGGCGTGTTGTGCTATCATCATCTGTGCCCAGCGCCATATGTGCCAATGTTGCAACCAGTAATTCCATACCTGACCTTTTTCTATAAAAATTCTCGTTCTGTAGCATGGCATAGGCCTTCATTTTTGTCAATCTTTAAGGCTATATGCACATTGATCTGGACAATATTCTAGGTCAGGAACTATACTCTTAACAAAAGCTCTTGTCATGATTGGTTGTAAGGTAAAGCAGTTCAATTGAACGAGGAGGCTTAGCAATGTTCGACCCTGAGACAATGCATAGCACGGTAGAATGGAAACAGGCCAGGCCCGAAGATGCAGCGATATGGGTTTCCGTTACTCGACGTAGCGCCGATCAGATGCCGTTAGAGAGCGAAGATTCGCAGATAACCCGCTATAAAGAAGAAGACCCTCAACAACAAGCACAACGTTTTCTGCTCTGGCGTGGCGACATTCCGATTGGACGCTTACGTTTTTACGCACAGGATGATACCGCCGAGTTGGATGGGCTTGTACTTTTGCCTGAAGCTAGTGGCAGCGTGGCAGCGCAGGTAGTGACCGAGGCATTGCTCAGAGCCGCGGCGCTCAATGTTCGTCATCTCAAAGCGACCTATCCTGCTGCATATATTGCCTCATTTGCGGCAGCAGGTTTCCAGGAACTACGTCGTCGCACCGGTATGATAGCATCAACAAACATGTCGGTACCACAGGTTTCATTACCGAACTCTTTACACATTCGACCAATCAAGGAGGGTGATAGCGAACAGGTTGGTACTTTACTGCAGCGTGCTTACACTGGTGGACCTGATGATCTACATCCAGACCTGGCAGGTTGGCGTGCTGAGGTTCGTGCCATTCAGGATGGACATTTTGGTCCTTTTCTGGCTGATAGTTGTTTTGTGGCTGAACATACCCTCGATCGCTTTCACCTGGCAGGAGCAATTCTGGTGCACCTGGAACGGAATGTGCCACGTATTAGACATATGGTTGTAGCTCCCCTGTTCCGCCATGTTGGCCTTGGTCAGTTGTTAGCGGTCAAAGCCATGCAAACTCTACAGGAGTCTGGCTACCCAACAGTTATTCTCTACGTCACACTTGGTATACCGGCTGTAAACCTTTATCATAGGCTTGGCTTCGTCGAGGCAGGTCCGACCTACATTGAAGCTGAACGTATGCTGTCGAGATGAGGGTGATGACACATGTTCATCGCTTGCGACCAGCGTTCTCCCACAAAAGATCGCTATCCACCAGGTGGCATTGGATGTAGGAAATGCAATAATCCTAAGATTCACGCGCAAATGAGCGTAATGCAAAAGTAATCTGCTCTTCAAGTGTCATGGGTCGGTCTTGCGGGATCTTGCTTAATGCTGCCTGCGCTTCTGCCGAGGTAAATCCTAAACCCATTAATGCTTCAAGAGTTTCAGATTGCAACTTTCCTGATGGAGAGAGAGCTCCACTGCTTCCAAGTGTACCAAGAGATGGAAGTTTTCCTTTTAGTTCAAGAACTAACCTGGCTGCAAGCTTCTTGCCGACACCTGGAGTCAATGCGAGGCGTTGTTGATCCTCATCGGCGATAGCTTTATAGAAAGTTTGTGCGTCCATCATAGATAGCAATGCCAGTGCTAGTTTCGGACCAACCCCGCTGATATTGATAAGTTGCTCAAAAGCGTCCCGATCTTCTTCACTGGAGAACCCATAGAGAGCCATTCCATCTTCTCGCACATAAAAATGCGTGTAAAGAGACACCTCTGAACCGACTTCTCCCAGGCGACTCGACGTCGTTGTCGGTGCGAAAACACGAATACCAAAGCCGCCGACACGTACAATAAGATAACCTGCCCGGCGCGCTTCAAGAATTCCCTGTATAGTGGCAATCATCAAATGTCGCGGCATGGAGACCCACCTCAGTTTACAGGATGGGAGGAAATGCCGCTTCTCCTTTCTATCAAGTGAGCCGAAGCCTTCTGCACCCTCTCGAGGTGTTTGTAACTCGCACTCGAGAGAATGGGCTTTCAGACGCTTCCGCTTGCGTCAGTGACCGTTCCCTGCGGGGACCAGCACGGCTGGTGGCTGAGACGCTGCGCACCCTCCTGGACAACTGCGGTCCAAACGAGTCATCTCTCCCGCAGGCGCGCTCGGGTCCGCCGGTCGAGAACCTTGAGTCGATAGATACGTACGGTCTGCATGGCTGCTCCTCTCGTGCTGCTGAGCCAGTTTAGCACGAACTCCTGTTCCAGTCAAGTGGGCAACGAACAGACGTACAGTCAGTGAAACACAACCTTATTGACTCCCAGATGAAATGGGTGTAGTATTGGCAACATCAAATTTATGAGGTGTTGCAATGATAATGCTATGTAGTCATTGTGGAAATAAGACAAGTCTAATGGATTGCGGCGGGTATGAGCACAAAGTATCTTTTTTCAATAATGAGCAAGATAAGTTTACTCGGAAAAAGACAGCATAGCACGTTTTTGAGCGTGTTACATGCTCAAAACCAACGTTAGTTGAAAACGATTATGGAACTGATGACACAGATATTGATAATTTCAAAAACATAGTGATTTATCCCTTTCCTGTCCTTTTCATCGGCAAAGCCGACCGTCCCGCTACACCGTGTCGCCACGCAATAAAATGACGACTTTCGGGCGCAAAACATGGCGTGGCCGCACCAATCTCTTGCGAAGGGATGGAACTTCCCGCGCCGCTTTTTTAAGATTAACACGTTATATGAAAAATCACATGCCTTTTAGAAGATTTGGGTACGAGTGAGAAACGAGGCGGTATGCAAATGACAGATAGCCACCGCCGCGGCATCTGCTGCATCATCCGGGCGCGGAATTGATTTGAGATGTAGTAGAATGCGCACCATCTCTCCCACCTGCTCTTTGTTGGCCCCACCATAGCCTGTCACCGCCTGCTTGACTTGCTTCGGAGTATATTCAGAAACTGCAAGACCTCCATTTGCCAAGGCCAACATTGCCACTCCACGTGCCTGTCCTA
>WNGP01015197.1_pt1 | contig 10810 bp, 9 predicted proteins | sample 5407671 | NCBI WGS metagenome assembly WNGP01 (sample SAMN13153381, study PRJNA577476) | soil metagenome | isolation source: 40 cm soil or saprolite under Garry oak tree replicate 2 | place: USA:California | collected 2016-06-15
GTCATCGTCCTCCCGCCCCGCAGCACGGCATCCGGGGTCCGCCGCGTGCTGGTGGGGTGGAACGCCGGGCGCGAGGCCGCCCGGGCCGTGGCGGACGCTATGCCGTTGCTGGTTCGGGCCGCGGCGGTCGAGGTCTTGGTCATCGACCCTGAGCGCCGCCGGGGGGATCACGGCCAGGAGCCGGGAGCGGACATCGCGCGCTACCTGGCGCGTCACGGCGCGCAGGTGCAGGTACGACGTCTGTCGTCCGACGGCGAAGACGTGGGACGTCTGCTGCTGTCGCAGGCCGCCGCCTTCGGCGCAGATCTCCTCGTCATGGGTGCCTACGGCCACGCCCGCCTGAACGAGTTGATCTTCGGCGGCGTCACACGCACCGCCCTGCGCGACGCGGGCCTCCCGGTCCTGATGTCCCGATGAGGTACGCTGGTCGTTCAGCAATTGCCGCCCGATACCATCGTCCAATAGATTCGCGATCCCGCACACGCTACGATAGCGTCGACATGCTTCACCAACCTTCTCAGGAGTCTCATATGTTCGCGCGGTGGTCGGTTCGCGTCGGCCTGGCCTGCAGTCTCGCTTGCTATCCGCTCGCTCTGCAGGGGCAGGACAAGAGCCTCCAGCAGCGTATCGCCGATGACTTCATCGCGCTCGCCGGTGGCGTACACCCCGGCTACCGTATCGCGCATGCCAAGGGCATTATCGTGACGGGCACCTTCGCGCCGTCGCGCGGCGCGACGGCGCTGAGCCGCGCTCCTCACCTCGTGAGGGCGTCGACACCGGTCATCGCCCGCTACTCGAACGGAAGCGGGGTCCCAGACGTTGCCGACAACAGCCCCCACGCGGTGCCTCGCGGCCTCGCCCTTCGCTTCCAGCTGCCGAACGGCGCCTACACGGACATCGTGGCGAACTCGCACAACGGGTTCGTCGTCGGCACCGGCGAGGACTTCGCCGCATTCCTCGACGCGGCGCTCGCGACCAAGCCCGACAGTAAGCATCCGTCGCCGATCGAGGCGTTTCTCGGCACGCATCCGGCCGCCATGAAATTCGTGACCGACCCCGCGCGGGTGCCGGTCAGCTTCGCCACGGAGGTGTACTACGGCAACGACGCGTTCATCTTCGTCAACGCGCACAACGTGAAGCAGCCGGGCCGCTACCGGCTCGTCCCGGTCGGCGGCCCGAACTACTTGGACTCGGCCGCCGCGGCGAAGGTATCGCCCAACTACCTCTTCGACGAGATCACGCGCCGGCTGGCGAAACAGCCGGTGAAGGTGCGTGTGCTCGTGCAGCTCGCGAACCCGGGTGATCCGACCTCAGATGCATCGGTGGTCTGGCCGGACGACCGCAAGCTCGTCGAGCTCGGCGTCGTCACGCTCACGACCGTCGCGCCGGACAATGCCGAAGTGTCGCGGAAGCTCCAATTCAACCCGATTTTCCTCAGTGACGGGATTCAGCTCTCCGATGATCCCTTACCGCCGCTTCGGTCCGCGGTGTACGCGCTGTCCGTGGCGAATCGCCGTTCGCCTTCGCCCGCCGCGCCGGCGACGGCCCAGCAGCAGAACACTGCCCGGGAGCAGAATGTAGATCCAACCTGGCTGACCTTCGATACGGCCGCCAAGACCGTCCGCTTTCAATTGATCGCTGGACTCACCGGGCTCAACGGCGCCCTGAACTTCAACGGGTTCCGCGACGGGCAGCTCGCGCTCGTCGTACCCGTCGGTTGGCAAACGGAGATCGACTTCCGTAACCATGACGGGGTGTTGCCGCACAGCGCCGAGGTGATCGCTCCCCAGGCGCCGCCGCCGGCTCTGCCCGGCGATCCTGCGATCCCACGTGCGTTCACGCTCAAGCTGGCGCAAGGACTTCCTTCTGAAGCAACAGACGACATGCGCTTCGCGGCGCAGCCAGCGGGGGACTACCTGATCGCCTGCGGCGTGCCTGGGCACGGCGCCGCCGGGATGTGGATCCGGCTCCGAGTCAGTGGGACGGCGCAGACGCCCGAGTTGCTACCCACCCCAGCGGTGGGCTCCCGTTGAGACGGAGACTGAGCAACCGCCTGATCTTCGCCCTGACCACCGCCGCGAGCGTGGGCGGTTGTGCCGGCCACGCCGACGTCGCCGCCGAACAGCGGACCATCCGCGAGCTGGAAAGGAGCTGGGTTCAGGCCGTGGCCGCGAAGGACACGACGGCGATCGGCAACGTCTACGCCGAGGACGGGGAGTTCCTGCCGCCTGGCGCTCCTCGCGTGAGCGGGCGCGCCGCAGTGCGGTCGGCGTGGGCCGCGATACTGAAAACGCCCAACCTTTCCCTCACCTTCGAGTCGTCCCAGGTCGTCGTATCGAGCGCGGGAGACCTGGCGGTCGCCACCGGCCCCTACAAGCTCGGTTTGGACGGTCCCAAGGGGCAGCGCATCGAGGACGCGGGGAAGTTCGTGGAGGCGTGGACGCGCGTGAACGGTGAGTGGAAGGTGCTGGGCAACATCTTCAATAGCGACAAGTCACCTATGTAGAGGCTGCTCGATTACGCGTCTTGCGAGCGACCGTATCGGAAGCATATTGCTACGTTACTCAGATGCACTGATCCCCGAGGCGCGATGTCGTGCGGCTCGCGTATGCCTCGAGGGGAGCAAATCGCGAAACCGGCTGAGCGAGGCACCCGCTTGGCCGGTGCTTTTTTTCCCCGCGAGTCATGGGTTGGAACAGCTCGCGCTGGACACACGAAGCGGTTTTTTTCACCCGTTACTCACCTTGACAGCGCGGAGATCCTCGTGAGCGCATCCACCACAGCCATGGCCTCATCCACCAGCGTGTACACCACCCGAGGGTTCTGGGAAGGCTTGTGGCGCCAGAGCGGCATCAGCTTCGTTGCCTTTGCCATCATCGCGTACGTCATCTACGGCTATCAGCCGCAGGTCGGCGCATCGGCCGACGCACTCGCGGCGTTCTACGACGGCCATCGCACGCGGATCCTGGTCGCTGCGGCGTTCTCCGGCCTGAATGTCCTCAACCTCATGTGGTTCGCGGCGGCGCTCAGGACCACCTTGGCGGATGCGGGACAGGGCGGTTGGGGCGCGGCAGCGACCGCCTCGAGCGCAGCGGTCGGTGGACTGTTTCTGGTCCTCCTCACGGTAAGCGCAGCCCTCGCGTACGCGATCGCCGGCTCCGGAAATCAGACGCTCACGGCGGGACTGAATGCCTTCGTGTGGGCCCTGGTCGTGTTGAGCTCGTTCCCGCGCGCGATGCTGATCATGTCCGGGTCGTTCGGACTCTGGCGGGCCGGGCTGATCTCGAACGCGCTGTTTGGGGCGGGGGTCGCAGCCGTCGTGCTCGGTGTGCTGGGCGGCACCACGTGGCTGAGCGGAGGATTCTGGGCCCCGGACGGCGCCTATTCGCGGTTTGTCTGGCCCATCATCGGTCTGGTGTGGGTCGTGGTGGCGAGCCGGGTTCTGGCCCGCAGTCCAGCGACGCGTGCTGGATGGTGAGGGCGATACCAAAGTCCAATCGCTCCGTTCGGAACGGGCGCCTATCCTCACGCTCATCGACTACTGAACGAAGTAGGGAGACACGGTATGTCAGAACCGCCTGATGTCGATCGCCGTCGCTTTGTCGGGGTTGCAGCGGCAACCGTTGCCGCTGGCCCGCTAGGACTTCTCGAGAGGGTCAATACCATGACGCACGCAGCCACTGACGTCGCGCAACCGAAGGGCAGAGCCGGGAGCGAAATTCGTCAGTTCAGTTTCAAGGCTCCGGATGCGGACCTGGCCGACCTGCGCCGCCGGATTAACGCCACCAAGTGGCCCGAGCGGGAATTGGTGCCGGATTCCTCGGACGGCGTGCCGCTCCGCACGATGCAGAACCTCGCGCGCTACTGGGGAAGTGAATACGACTGGAAAAAGTGCGAGGCGAAATTGCGCGCCCTGCCCCAGTTCACCACCGCGATCAACGGGCTCGACGTGCACTTCATTCACGTGAAGTCGAGGCACCCGAACGCGCTGCCGGTCATCATCACACACGGTTGGCCCGGCTCGGTCATTGAACAGCTGAAGATCATCGAGCCGCTCACGAACCCGACCGCATTTGGCGGGACGGCGGCGGATGCGTTCCACGTCGTGATTCCGTCGCTGCCGGGCTACGGATTCTCCGGCAAGCCGACCGCTGCCGACTGGCACCCCGTCAGCATCGCGCACGCGTGGGCGGAGCTCATGCAGCGCCTCGGCTACACGCGCTACGTCGCACAGGGCGGCGATTGGGGGAATGCCGTTTCGGAAGTGATGGCGCTGCAGCAACCCCCAGGCCTGCTCGGCATCTCCACGAACATGTCGGCCACCGTTCCGCCCGAGATCGCGCAGGCCATGGCCCGTGGCGAGGCGCCGCCAGCCACCCTGTCAGCGGACGAACGGCGCGCCTGGGACCAGCTCGACTTCTTCTACAAGAAGGGGCTCGGCTACGCCAACGAGATGGCGCTCCGCCCCCAAACGCTCTACGCGCTCGCTGATTCCCCCGTCGGTCTCGCGGCCTGGATGGCCGACCACGACGCGCGCAGCGAAGAGCTCATCGTGCGCGTGTTTGATGGAGGCAGCGAGGGCCTGTCGCGCGACGATATCCTCGACAACATCACGCTCTATTGGCTGACCAACACGGCAGTCTCCTCGGCGCGTCTCTATTGGAGCACACAGCAGCTGGGCGGCAAGGGGGGCTTCTTCGACGCCCGAGGCGTTCAGATCCCGGTAGCCGTGATGGCGTATCCGGACGAGATCTATCAAGCCCCGCAGAGTTGGGCCGAGCGCGCGTATCCCATCCCCAAAGGCGGGCACTTCGCCGCGTGGGAGCAGCCGGAGACGTTCGTGACAGAGCTGCGCGCCGGTTTCAAGTCTCTCAGGAGTGCTTAGATGCCATCGATACCAAGAATCGTCGTGAGCGCCGGCGCGATCGCTTTTGCGGTCGCGCTGCAGGCGCCTTGCGCCTCGGCGCAGACGGCAAGGGCCGCGAAGCCGACGATCGTGCTCGTCCACGGGGCCTTCGCCGACGGGTCCAGCTGGCAGCGCGTGATCCCCATCCTGCAGCGCGACGGCTACAGCGTGATCGCGGTGCAGAATCCGCTCACCTCGCTGGCCGCGGACGTCGAGACGACGAAGCGCGTCGTCGATGCGCAAACCGGACCAGTGGTCCTCGTCGGGCACTCGTATGGAGGGGCGGTGATCACCGCCGCCGCGGCCGGGAGCTCCAATGTGAAGTCGCTCGTCTATATCGCGGCATTCGCGCCCGAGGTCGGCGAGCCAATCGGCGCATTCGGCGACAAGTATCCGGCCCCGCTCGGCGCGGCGCTCCGGCCCGATAAGGCCGGGTTTCTGTACGTCGACGCCGCGCAGTTCCATACGGTTTTTGCCGCCGATCTGCCCGAGGTGGAGACGCGCGTGTTTGCCGCGACACAGAAGCCGATCATCGGCAGCGTGTTCGGCGCCACTGTAGACCAGGCGGCATGGAAAACGATCCCGTCGTGGTACCTCGTGTCACAGGACGACAAAGCCATCAATCCCGACCTCGAGCGGTTCTACGCCAAACGCATGAACGCGCGGACGACCGAGATCAAGTCGAGTCACGTCCCGTTCCTCTCGCACCCGGCCGACGTTGCGCGACTGATCGAACAGGCGGCGGGGCAATGAACCAGGGCCGCCGCTCCTTTCTCGCGACGGCGGCCGCGATGCTCGGCGCAACCGAGTCCCTGCTGCACGGGAGGGGAGTCGCGGCGGACGGCGGGTTGTCGGCGCTCCGGCGCGCGACCACGTGGTTGAATTCGCCGCCGCTCGTTGCCGAGGGCCTGCGCGGGAAGGTGGTGCTCGTCGACTTCTGGACCTACACCTGCATCAACTGGCTGCGGACACTGCCGTACGTGCACGCGTGGGCGGAGAAGTACCAGGGTCGCGGCCTGGTCGTGATCGGGGTGCACACGCCGGAGTACGGCTTTGAGCACGACCTCGAGAACGTGCGCCGCGCCGTGAAGGAGATGCGCGTGGACTACCCGGTCGCGGTCGACAACGACTACGCGGTTTGGAACGGATTCGATAACGCGTACTGGCCCGCGCTCTACTTCATCGACGCGAAGGGCGCGATCCGGCATCACCAGTTCGGGGAGGGCAACTACGACGAGGCCGAGGCGCTGATTCAAAAGCTGCTCATGGAGGCCGGCGAGGGCGGCATCGGACGTGACATGGTGACGCCCGACGCGCGCGGTATCGAACTGGCCGCTGACTGGGACAACCTGCGCTCCCCCGAGAACTACCTCGGCTCCGAGCGCACCGAGGGCTTCGTCTCAAAGCGCGATGCGGCGAAGCTGCGGCTGAACGAGTGGACGGTTGCGGGTAACTGGACGATCGGCGAGCATGCCGTCACGCTCAACGAGGCCAACGGGCGGATCGTCTCACGCTTTCACGCCCGCGATCTCCATATGGTCCTAGGCCCGGCGGCCAAAGGGACGTCGGTGCGGTTCCGCGTGCGCATCGACGGTCAGGCGCCGGGGAGCGCGCACGGCATTGACGTTGACGATCAGGGCTACGGCACGGTTACCGAACAGCGCCTGTATCAGTTCATCCGGCAACCGAAGCCCATCGCCGATCGACAGTTCGAGATCGAGTTTCTGGATTCAGGCGTGGCGGCTTTTGCCTTCACGTTCGGCTAGAGAGACGAATGTCCGACGACAGGCTGTCGTGGAAGTCGACGGTTTAGGAGCAGCGGAGGCGCGACCGAGATGAAATGGTCCTGGAAGCTCGGATCGGTGGCGGGCATCGGTCTCTATGTGCACGCCACGTTCTTGCTGCTGCTCGCGTGGGTCGGGGTCACGTACTGGCTCGCGGGCGGCAGCGCGGCGGCGCTCGACGGCATCGCGTTCATCCTCGCCTTGTTCGCCTGCGTGGTGTTGCACGAGCTCGGCCACGCGCTCACCGCCCGGCGGTACGGCATCCGCACTCGCGATATCACCCTGTTGCCCATCGGTGGCGTGTCCCGACTGGAACGCATACCGGACGATCCGCGGCAGGAGGTGTGGGTGTCGCTGGCGGGCCCCGCCGTGAATGTGGTCATCGCGGCGGCACTCTACGCCTGGCTCCTCCTCTCGCAGACCTTGCGCCCGTTCTCCGCGCTCACCATGGCGGGTGGTCCGTTCCTCGAGCGACTGCTGCTCGTGAACGTCTCACTCGCGGTCTTCAACCTGCTCCCCGCCTTCCCCATGGACGGCGGTCGGGTGCTGCGGGCTCTGCTGGCCATGCGCTTGGATTACGTCCGGGCCACACAAGTCTCCGCGCACGTCGGGCAGGCGATGGCCCTCGTCTTCGGCCTAGTCGGTCTGCTCACGAACCCGTTCCTCGTGTTCATCGCCCTCTTCGTCTGGATCGGCGCGGCCCAGGAGGCGAGCATGGTGCAAATGCGCACCGCGTTGAGCGGCATTCCGGTGAGTCGCGCCATGCTCACCGACTTCCACACCATCGCGCCGGATGACACGGCGAAACGAGTGCTCGAGCTGATCCTCACGGGGTCGCAGCAGGACTTCCCGGTGGTCGACGGCGGCCAGGGCGGTCAGGGGGGCCGGCTCGCAGGCGTGCTGCTGCGCAGCGATGTGCTCAAAGCGCTGGCTCAGCGGGCGTCCGATTGGCGAGTGCGCGACGTCATGCGCCGCGAGTTCGAGGTTGTGGACGCGGCCGACATGCTGGACACGGCCTTCGCACGGCTGCAGTCCTGCAACTGCCACACGCTGCCCGTGACGAGTCGCGGTGCCCTGGTGGGGCTCCTCACCATGGAAAACGTGGGCGAGTTCCTGCTCATTCAGTCGGCTCTGGGACGCTCGCCCCAGCCCCGGGCGGCCTAGACCCTCTCCGATCAATCAACGCCATTTATCGCCAACGCCACTTATCCCTTCGACGTAGCAAGAAACGTCGCCCAGGGCGTACCCGCGTTTCGCCCGCTCGCCATCTTAGCGCAATCCGTACACGACGACCCGGTTGGAGAACGTCGGCAGGTACACGTGTCCGTTGGCGATCGTCGGAGCTGAAAATTTCGCGTAAGTGCCCGCTCCGTCGCGCGAAACATTCTGACGATTGTTCCACAGCTCTTGGGTGACGTCATTCGCGTCAAAGGCCCGCAGAATGCCGGGGCTCACGGTATGCTCCGCGTCACCACTGAATGCATATGACGCCCACAGAATACCCGTCCCATCTTTGGAGCCGTTGGACGAAACGGACAAGACCGCCCCGCTTTGCCCGGTCGGTCCGCCTCCGCTGAAAAGAACCTGGGCCTGGGGAGCCAACAGGTTGCCGGCGCGGTCGAACGGCATGGCGCGCAACGAATCATTCTCGGACCACACGTAGATGAATTCCTTCGAACTCCCGTTGTAGTACGCAGCCTGGCAATGCATGTTGGCATTGCCGCCCAACGGGACGACTTGCTGCACCTGGTTGGAGGACGGCAGGTACCCGCCCATGGCATCCTTATTCAACAGATATAGCGTCCCGTCCTTGGCCCCGGTCAGGTAATAACCTGAATTGGGAATCAGGAACCCACCCATCCCTCCGTAATCCAGGTCATTGTCATTGAGAAACTGGTAATCGGAGGGAGTGAAATAGCTCGCCACCCGCAGGGTGGACCCGGCGGGTGTCAGCTTCAGGGCGCTTTCGGCGCGATTCGTCGGGCTGGTCGGGTCACCGGTATCCCCCACCGTTCCGTTGCCCACCACCACATACAGGTTGCCCGCCGCATCAGCGGCCATGCCGGTGCCGCTTTCCCACATGCCTCCGCCGTATCCGTTGGGCGTGGCATTGTAGACAACCTGCTGCTGCAACGTCGCGGCGTCGTATCCCAATATCCACCCATGATACGGCCCCCAATCGCAATGCGATGAAAACGTCACGTACACGAAGCCGTTGAGGAGCGTCAGTCCCTGACGCTGGTTCTGCCGCAGGGCATCAAATGCAATCACGCCGTTGACGCTTCCCTCTCCATTCCCGCTGTAGCTGGCGGTGATTGCTGCGGGACTGCCGGCAATCTCACTCCCGTCGACGATGTTCACGGCATGCAGGTGCTGGACGAACGTGCTGCCCGTGGTGCTGCGCGCCACGAAATACATCGTCCCCCTCGCTGCATCGATCACCGGGGTCCCTACGATCCCGATATTGCCGCTGAAATCCTGGTACGAGCCACCACATGCCCCTGTCATGTCGGTCCGTGTCGGCGGCCGCATGCCCGGTGCAGTAAAGCCTCTTTGCCAGTACAGTCGACCGTTGTCCCCATCGTAGGCATACAGCGTGTTGTTGACCGTGGCGATATAGACGACGTTATGATCGCCGGCGCCGACGGAGACATGGCCAACGATCAACGGCTGGGCATACACCTGGTCATCCACGGGCAGCGTGAACACTGCCCCAAACTGCTGCACGTTGACATTGCTGGTGGTCAACGCGGTTTCGTTGTCGTTCCAGCCGGACCGGTGTTGTCGTTGTGTTGCGTAAGCACGGCCACAGACTGGGGATTCGGCGCGTTGTTGTCCGTCAGGTTTTCCCTGCAGGTGGCGAGCAGCAGAAGGACAAGCGGAGACAGTTTGCGTTTCGCCATCAGGACGCTATTGCAGGTAAAACGCATACAGCGCCCCCTCGGCGGTCACGAGCACATATTGGCGGCCGCCCACGGTGTACGTCTCCGCGGCGTTCTCGATCGAGCCGATCTGGGCATGCCAGAGCGGCACCGGGGACCGCCTCCCTCGCAGGCCAAAGGCAACCAGGCTCCCGGATCCGTCGTTGCCGAACAGCAGACCGCCCGCCGTCGTGAGCAACCCGGTGCCACTTCCGCCGCTGAGCCGGTATTTCCAAGCGAGCTTGCCTGTCTGGTAATCGATCGCGACGATGGACGCGCCGAGCGATCCCACGACGTCCTGCTCGCTGCCTCCCAGCCCCACGAGCATGCGCGGATCCTTGTCCGTCAGGTAATACATCGCGTAGATCTCGCGCAGCACGACATACAACAGTCCCGTCCGGGGATCGTAGCTCGGCGGATTCCAGTTCGTTGCGCCGCCGTTGTCGGGCGATACCAGCGAGCCGGCGACCGTGTTGTCCTTGGCCGCGTTCCGCACCGGCTGTCCCTTGGCATTGACGGTTTCGGCCCAGTTGGCGGCGTCGGAGTACTTCGCCGTGAGTAGATGCTTACCGTTGGTCCGGTCCAGCACGAAGACGTAGCCGTTGCGCGACGCCTGCATCGTCATCTTGCGCGGCTTCCCCGCGAACATCCCGTCGAACAAGACCGGCGCCTGGGTCGCATCCCAATCGTGCGTGTCGTTGGGCGACGTCTGGTAGTACCACGCCATCTTTCCGGTGTCGACGTTCAGCGCCACCACCGAGCAGGTGTACAGATTGGTGTGTTCGTCGCGCGGTGCGCGCAGCATGGCCGTGTACGCCGGCGTCGGATTCCCGGTCCCGAAGATGTACAGATGCGTCTCGGGGTCGTACGAGCCCGGCGTCCACACCTGCGCGCCGCCGTGGCGTGCCGCGTCGAGGCTCGCCCACGTCTCCAGGCCCGAATCCCCCTTGTTCATCGGCACCGTGTAGAACTTCCACTGCAGGTCGCCGGTCTTGGGATCGAACGCTTGCAGAAAGCCCGGCGCGTCGAGATCGTCGCCCGTGCCCACCAGCACATGGTCGCCCACCACCACCGGTGCCGTGGTGGAGAAGTACTGCTGGCTGAAATCGGCGATCTCCTTGTGCCAGCGCTCCTGGCCCGTCTTCGCGTCGAGCGACACGAGATAATCGTCCGGCGTCTCGACATAGAGCCAGTCACCG
>WNGP01007235.1_pt1 | contig 10809 bp, 9 predicted proteins | sample 5407671 | NCBI WGS metagenome assembly WNGP01 (sample SAMN13153381, study PRJNA577476) | soil metagenome | isolation source: 40 cm soil or saprolite under Garry oak tree replicate 2 | place: USA:California | collected 2016-06-15
TTTGGGGTCCGTCAATCACCTCGGCAGTGACTTCCTCCCCGCGGTGCGCGGGCAGGCAGTGGAGAAAAATTGCGTCCTCCTTTGCGCGCTTCATAATTGCGGCGTCCACCCTGAAGCCCTTGAAGGCTTTCTCGCGGACCGCCTGTTCTTCCTCCTGCCCCATAGACGCCCAGACATCAGTGTTGACGACGTCGGCCTTGTCGGCCGCTTCGGCGGGATCCCGCACGATTCGCACTTTGGCTTTTGATGCCGCGCGCTGGTAGATCATCGGATCCGGGTCATATCCCTCAGGGCACGCGAGCGTGAGCTCGAAGCCGAGCACGTAAGCCGCGTTGAGCCACGAGTTCGCCATGTTGTTGCCGTCACCGATCCAGGCAACTCGCTTTCCCTTGTAGCCGCCAAGGTGCTGCTTGACGGTGAGAACATCGGCGAGGACCTGGCACGGGTGCACGAGGTCGGTAAGGCCGTTGATGATCGGCACGTCGGCGTAGCGCGCCAGCTCCTCGATCTCCGAGTGCGCAAAGGTTCTTATCATGATGCCGTCGACGTAGCGCGAAAGCACCCGCGCGGTGTCGGCGATCGGCTCTCCGCGCCCGAGCTGCACGTCGCGGGGCGAGAGAAAGAGCGCGTGCCCGCCGAGCTGCCACGCGCCGACTTCGAAGGAGACGCGTGTGCGCGTAGAGGACTTCATGAAAATCATCGCCAGCGATTTTCCGGCGAGCGGCTTTTTCTTGTACTTGCCCGCGCGCATCAATTCGGCGAGCGAAAACAGCCTGTCTAGCTCCTTGGCGGAATAATCGGCGATCTGAAGGAAATCGCGGTGGGGTCGTTCTTTCTGGGCGTGTCGGGGCATGTGAGTTGCGCGGAACGGGCGTGGATCGTGGGTCTTTCGGTGCGCCGGAAATATACCATGGCCGCCCATCTCCCCTTTCAGTGGATGCTCGATGATCTCACGCGTGATTCGTGTGCTGTGCGCGGCCGTAGCGACGTTCGCGATCGCAGCCTGTCACTCCGATTCCACCGGTCCGGGCGATGGCGGATCTCCTCTGCCGCCTGGCATTGGACTCAAGCTGGATCCTTTCATCAGCGCCGGACTGGCGAGTCCCGTTTTTCTGGCGCAGCCGCTCAATGACGGACGCATTTTCGTCGTCGAGCAGGGCGGGCGAATCCGCGTCATCCGAAACGGCGTGCTCCAGACGACGCCGTTTCTCGATATCTCCGCGAGAGTCTTGAGCGGCGGAGAGCGCGGATTGTTGAGCGTCGCTTTCCATCCACAGTACGCGACCAATCATTTCTTTTACGTCTACTTCACCACCCAGACGAACGGCGACATCCGGGTCGAGCGGTTCACCGCGACGTCGAATCCTGAAGTAGCAGATGCGACGACGTCCAAGCTCATAATCACGGCGCCCCATTCGACCTACGCCAATCACAACGGTGGACTCCTGACATTCGGCGCCGACGGAATGCTGTACGCCGGACTCGGTGACGGCGGGGGCGGCGGAGATCCGCTTGGCAACGCTCAGAACTTCAATGCGTTGCTGGGCTCACTCCTTCGTCTCGACGTCGACCATGGAGATCCTTACGCGATTCCGGCGGACAATCCGTTCGTCGGCCAGGCCAACCACCGCGGCGAGGTTTGGGCGAAGGGATTGCGGAATCCGTGGCGCTACGCGTTCGACGCGCCGACGAGCCTCCTCTATATCGCCGATGTCGGACAGGATCTGCACGAGGAGGTGGACGTCGTCCCGGCCAACAGCGCTGGCCTCAATTATGGCTGGAACGTGATGGAAGGACTGAGCTGCTACAACGCGTCGACGTGCAATCAAACCGGATTCACGCTGCCGCTCATTGACTACGGTCATAATGGTCCATGCTCGATCACGGGCGGATACGTGTATCGCGGAAGCGCAATTCCGGCGATTCGCGGCCACTATTTCTATTCTGACTATTGCGCTGGGTTCCTCAAGAGCCTCAGATATCAGGACGGCGTTGCGGTGGATCAGAAAGATTGGGGCCTTACGACGGCCGCGGTCACGTCCTTCGGGGTGGATTTTGCAGGAGAGCTCTACATGATCTCGGGGAATACCATTCTCAAGATCGCGCCGGTGAGTTAGGCGCCGGGAGTTTGGCGCGGCAGTAAGCGGGAGGCTGTATGACACTTCGAGCGCTCCTTTACGCTTTCGTTCTCGGCGCGTGCATTCTGACGCCGAGTGCTCGGAGTCAGGAGGCGAAGACCGACCTCAGGGTAAGCCTCAACGGAGCCGGCACGCCGGTCAGCGGCGCGCTCGTCGCACTCCTCGACGCCCGCGACAGCGTCGTAGCGGAAGGGTTGAGCGCAGAATCAGGAGCCAGGGTTCTTCGCGCCGCGCCCGGTGTCTACCGTGTTCGGGTCCGGCGCATCGGATACCTGCCGTTCGTGTCGGGGCCCGTGTCGCTCCCCCGCGCGGGCGAGCTCTCGCTCAACGTTGAAAGTCCGCGCGTAGTGCTCGAGAGCATCGTCGTCAACTCGAAATCCCCGTGCGGGCGGAACGACCAGGGTACCGCAGCGCTCTCGACCGTCTGGGACGAGATCAACAAGGCGCTTCGATCCAGCCAGCTCACCACGGAGGACCTCTCGGGTATCGGCCGAGCTCGCGTTTTCCGAACGGAGTTCAATAACGATGGGACCGTGCTCTTGGCGGACAGCAACGTCTTTTCGATCACCACCCAGCGACCCTTCGGCGCGATCGATCCCGGAGCTCTTGCCAATGACGGTTACGTCCTCGGCGACCCCGAGACGGGCTGGCATTATTACGCCCCCGACGAAACGGTGTTGCTGTCGGAGCAGTTTGCCGCGACGCATTGCTTCCGGGTAGTACGCCAACCGGACCGTACTGGGCAAATCGGTGTTTCGTTCGAGCCCGTACCGCGCCGTCAGGTGGCGGACATCACTGGCGTGCTGTGGGTCGATCAGGAGACGTCCGAGCTGCGCGAGATTGTATTCCGTTTCGTGAACGCCGGCGTGATTAGCCAGTTCGACGCCGGAGGATTCACCCATTTTCTCCGCGTGCCATCCGGAACCTGGATCGTCGACGAGTGGAAGCTCAGTGTGCCGCTGGTCTCGGTAAGTCAGGTGTCGATCGGAAGCCCGGACGGGTACTCGTCGAGAGTTCGTCCGAGGTACGTCCCTATCGGGCGTGTGGAGAATGGCGGAGGGATCCTGGGGCCGGCTGCGCTGCCCGGCGAGCGCCAACCACCCAGAACGGCTGCGGATAGCGTCAAAACGAAGCACTGACCAACCGCTCCCCCACATTTCAGGAGGCATCGACATGCGTCGTTACGAACAGGTATCGGGAACCATCTTTGCAATTGTCTCGCTCGCCCAGCTCACGCGCATTTTACTGGGCTGGCCAGTGCAAATCGATCTTTTCACCGTTCCAATCTGGTTTTCCGGCATCGCGTTCATCGTGACGGGCGCTCTGTCATTCTGGGCATTCCGCACCGCGGGACAAGGCCCGGCGGCAGTCTAGATTTGGGACGATCCATCAGGAGGTCGTTTCGATGATTCGCAAGCTGAAATCCGGGGGATACCGCCTCTATTCCCGAAAGAGGAACGCGAAGACCGGCAAGCGTCGCAATCTTGGCACCTTCAAGAGCCTCGCCGCGGCAAAGAAGCACGAGCGGGCAGTACAGTTCTTTAAGCGTAGCGGGTGACCACCGCCAGGTTATTTAGCGGCGTATTTGCGCATCGGGAAACGGATCATGGAGAAGAGCAATGAGAATTCTGATAGTCGCAACCGAAATCGCCGCGCTTGTACTGGCAGTGTGGTCGCTCGTCGCGTTGAGGCGCTGGACTAGACTGCATCAGGGTCAAGCGATTCTGCATGGTTGGGAACCAGCCGTGGTAATTCCTGCGCAGGCTGCGGCTGCATTCCTCTGGCTGTGGATGTTCTTCGACCTCCCGCGGACGTTCTACATTCTGGGGACCGTCACGGGAGGCTGGTGGATCCTCCCAGCCACCTTCGTTATTGCGCTTCTGTTCATCCAGATACCCGGCGCCCTCGTCATCCTGGATGCAGCGTGGCTCCGGCTTCATCCGATGGCTGCTCAGTGGACACTGGGCCGCATCTGGGGTGTAACTGGCTTGATATTGATTTCGACGCTTGGGCTGACCACATTGGCCAAAGGTTACGAGCTAGTTGCAGCCGTCTTGGGCGCTCTTTTGTTTTTCACGGTGATTACCTGGCTATTTCTCACCGCGTGGTGGGTGGCTAGTCATCCCCTCCCCAGCGAGTAGAGCACCCTCTACTGAGATCAGGCATCGTTATCGAGGCGGCCATGCCGAGCCACATGGTATATTCCCGCCATGAGCGACGCCCCGGCTTCCCTCGCCAACACGCTCTCTGACCGCTACACGATCGAGCGCCTCCTCGGCCATGGCGGAATGGCGACGGTTCACCTCGCCGAGGAGATAAAGCACAAGCGCAAGGTCGCGATCAAAATCCTGAAGCAGGAGTTCGGCGCCTCGGTCGGCGCCGAGCGATTCCTTCGCGAGATCGGGATCGCCGCTCGTCTGTCGCATCCGCACATCGTTCCATTGATCGACTCTGGCGAATCCGACGGATCGCTTTATTACGTGTCGCCGTTTGTCCCGGGCGGCTCGCTGCGCGACAGGCTCAACCGCGAGAAAAGGCTCTCGATCGACGACGCGCTCCGAATCGCCAGTGAAATCGGCGTGGCGCTCGACTACGCGCATCGCAACGGATTTGTGCACCGCGATGTGAAGCCGGAGAACATTCTGTTCGCTGACGACCACGCGCTGCTGGCCGATTTCGGCATCGCACACGTGGCCTCCACAACCGCCGAGGAGTCCATCACACTCGCGGGGCTCGCTCTCGGGACTCCGGAATACATGAGTCCCGAGCAGGCATCGGGCGAAACAGAGATCGGAGTTCCGGGCGATGTCTATGGCCTCGCCTGCGTCGTCTACGAGATGCTTGCGGGCGAGCCGCCCTTCCATGGAGCGACCGCCCGGGCGACGATGGCGAAGCAGGTTACTGAGAAGGCGCGGCCGGTCCGAACGCTGCGCCCGGATGCGCCGGCCGGATTCGACAGAGTGCTCGAGCGGGCGCTGGCGAAGAATCCGGCGCAGCGGTTCGCAACGATCTCTGAATTCTGCGACGCTCTCTCCCACGCGCGGTCCTCACCGAGTCAGCCGTCCGTCGCGACGACGCGCACCATCGCCGTCCTCCCGTTCGTGAACTCCAGCCCGGACCCCGACAACGAGTACCTCAGTGACGGAATCACCGACGAGCTGATCAACGCGCTGGCAAAAGTTGAAGGGCTGCGGGTTGCATCGCGCACTTCAGTATTCGCGCTCAAGGGCAAGGCGCAGGATGTGCGCGCGATCGGCGCGCTACTCGAGGCGTCAGAAGTGCTCGAGGGATCGGTGCGGCGCTCGGGAGAGAATCTTCGCATCACCGTTCAGCTCACGTCGACGGACGACGGGCGGCTGATGTGGTCCGAGCGCTACGACCGCAGGCTGATCGACGTCTTTGCAATTCAGGATGAGATCGCGCGCACTATCGTCACTACGCTTCGGGCGATTTCGTTCGCGGACCTCGCGCCCGCTCCAGCGAATCGGCACACCGAGAACGTGGCGGCTTATGGGTTATACCTTCGCGGCCGCTACGCCTGGAACAAGCGCACGTCCGAGGGAGTCTTCGAAGGCATCAAGTACTTCGAGGAAGCGATCGCGGTCGATCCCACGTACGCGTTGGCTTACACCGGTCTCGCGGATTCGTATTCCCTTCACATCGACTACCGGAATGTCCCCGTACACGAAGGCCATCAGAAGGCGAAGTTCTACGCCCGGAAAGCAATCGAGCTCGATGACACGCTGGCAGAGGCGCATGCGTCGCTGGCGTGGAGCCTCTTCATCTACGATTGGCGCTGGGATGAGGCGGCGAAGGAATTCGCTCGTGCGATCGAGCTGGATCCCCGTTACGCGCCGGCGCACCAGTGGTACGCCTTCCTCCTCGCGTCGCAGGGGAAGTTCGACGAGGCGCTGCTCGAAGGGCACATGGCGCAGGAGAACGATCCATCCTCGGTGTCGGTGCGTCGGAGTCTGGGTTATTGCTATCTCTACGCGCGGAAATACGACCAGGCGCGCTATCACCTCGATCGTGCCATCGCGATGAATCCGACCGCCGAAGAGAGCTTCCGGATCCTGGGATTGATTCTCACTCTCCAGAAGCAATTCCCCGCGGCCGAGCGGGTGCTGCGGGAAGCGCTGGCGCTGGCGCCGGAGTATGGAACGATGACGAAGGCGACACTTGGATACTCGCTCGCGGCCGCCGGTGATCCTGCCTATGCGAAGCAGATGGCCACGGAGCTCGAGGAAAAGATGAAAAGCGACTACGTCTCTCCCGTCGAGCACGCAATCGTTCAGATCGCCCTCGGCGACAAAGAGAGAGCGCTCGATTGGACCGAGCGGGCGATCGATGAACGGCGCGGGTGGGCCGCATACCTGCGCGTGCATCCGATCGCTGATCCGCTGCGCGGCGAGCCGAGGTTCGATGCGCTCGTGAAGAAAATGAACTATGACGCGCCCGCCGGACTCGCGATTACAGCCGCTTGATCTACCGGGCGCTCGCAGATCTGGTACTCGTCGTTCACCTCACGTTCGTCCTCTTCGTCGTACTGGGAGGATTGCTGGTGCTCAGGTGGCCGGCCGCGGCGTGGCTTCACGTCCCCGCGGCGGTTTGGGGTGTTCTTATCGAGTACACCGGCTGGATCTGCCCGCTTACTCCGCTCGAGAATTCATTGCGAATGCGCGGTGGCGAGGCCGGTTACAGCGGCGGATTCATTGAGCACTACATCCAGCCCCTACTGTATCCGGCTGGTCTCACACGGTCGACGCAGGTAGTGCTGGGGAGTTTGGTTCTGGTTCTCAACCTGGTCGCCTACGGCAAAGCGGTGTCAAGGATGAGGCGCGGCAGGATGCACGGAAACGACAAATGAGACTGAGCAGATCATAACTGGCCGTCGTCTGCGAGGCACTCGACTTCGCGTGTCAGCTTTGCTCGAGCCAATTCTGGCTTAAAGGTCGAACCTCGCGACTTCCTCGTACCTGGCCGGACCGCCTCCCAGCTGACTGCGGTACAGAATCAGCGCTGTGACCGCCATCTCGATGTCGTAATGATGCTTTTGCGCCAGGAGCGCCGAGATCGCCTGCGGTGGATCGATCCGGGCGATGGTCAGATGGGGCTTGAAGCTCCTGTCTTCCGGCGCGAACCCGGCGCTCCGTGCGGCGTCCTCGGCGACGGCTGCGAGCTCAGACAATCTTTCTCCGCCTCGAGTCACGCCGAGCCAAAGGATGCGGGCTCGACGCGCGGTGGGAAAAGCGCCAAGCTCGCTGAACCGCACGCTGAATCCGGCACCGAGCCTGGCGTTCGAAAGTCGCGCAACGATCGCGTCTCTCGCTTCCAGCGTAGTCGGCCCAAGAAACCGGAGGGTGAAGTGCCACTTGTCGGGCGCGACCGGCTTCCCGGGAAGATTCTTCGGCAATGCCCGAGCGATCGCCGCGCGTGCATCAGCCGTGGTGGGAACTCCGATGAAGAGCCGCTCGGTGCGCGCTCCGTCCGCTTGACTCACGCGTATGCTAGAGGATGTACCGCCTGAGATCTTCATCGTCGGCGATCGTCTTGAGACGGCTCTGCACCAGGCCTCGATCGACGCGGACGTTCTTCGCGCCGCTTTCGGGTAATCCGAACAGCACCTCTTCGAGCAGCGTCGTCATCACCGTGTGAAGCCTCCGCGCGCCAATATTCTCCATCCGGTCATTCACATGCGCGGCAATCTTCGCTATCTCGGCGATGCCGTCCGTCGTGAACTCGAGCTTCGCGCCCTCGGCTTCGACGAGCGCCGAGTACTGCTTGGTGAGCGCCTTCTCGGGCTCGGTCATGATGCGGACAAAATCCGCTTCCGTGAGCGACTGGAGCTCGACGCGAATCGGAAATCTTCCCTGCAGCTCCGGAATGAGATCGCTGGGCTTGGCGACGTGGAAGGCACCGGCCGCGATGAAGAGAACATGGTCCGTCTTCACCAATCCGTGCTTGGTCTGCACGTTGGACCCCTCGACGATAGGAAGGAGATCGCGCTGAACGCCCTCGCGTGAGACATCGGGTCCGCCCACGTTCGCGCCCCGCTGGCCGGCAATCTTGTCAATCTCGTCGAGGAATATGATCCCCATCGTCTGCACTCTATCGAGCGCATCGGCGGTCACGTCCTCCTTGTTGATCAGCTTCTCCAGCTCCTCGCTGAGCAGGATGCGTCGTGCCTCGGAGACCTTGACGCTTCTCTTCTTTTTTCGCTTGGGCAGCATGTCCTGGAGCATGTCGGAGAGATTGTCCATTCCTTCCGGCGCGCCCTGCGGGACCATCATGTCGAACATTACCGGCGCCTGCTGCGTCACCTCGATCTCGATCTCACGCTCGTCAAGCTGTCCGTCGACCAGCAGCTGCTTGAGCTTTTCCCGCGTCCTCTTGTAGCGCACCTCGGATGCGTCGGTCTCGTGCGAGACCGACCCGGCTGGCGAGACGACGAAGAGATGCGCCCCGCCGCCCGCGGCAGCTGTTGGACTGGGCGCCGATTGTTTGATGTCGGGCGGCGTCGGCAGAAGGAGATCGAGAAGCCGGTCCTCTACTTTCTGTTTCGCCACTTCCTGTACTTCTGTCTCGCGCTCGCCGCGCACCATGTTGATCGCGCTCTCGACGAGGTCACGCACCATCGATTCGACGTCGCGTCCAACGTAGCCCACTTCGGTGAACTTGGAAGCTTCGACTTTCACGAACGGCGCGCCGGCGAGACGCGCGAGCCTGCGCGCGATCTCCGTCTTACCAACGCCCGTCGGTCCGACGAGGATGATGTTGTTGGGCGAGATCTCTTCGCGAATAGCGTCCGGTGCGCGCTGCCTGCGCCAGCGGTTTCTCAGCGCGATCGCGACGGCCTTTTTCGCGTCGGCCTGGCCGACGATGTAGCGATCCAGCTCCTCAACGATTTGTCTCGGCGTGAGCCCGGCCAGGCGTTCCAGCGTCTGCTGCGTGCGCGGCGACGACATCAGCTGGCCTCGAGGACGGTGATGTTCGCGTTGGTGTAGACGCAGATCTCCGCCGCGATCTCGAGCCCCTTTTGCACGATGTCCCGCGCTGAGAAACTGATCCGATGGCGAGAATGCCGTCGTCGGGCTCGATGATGTCACCAGTTCCCGAGATGATGAAGCTGTGCTCCCGATCGGTGACCGCGAGCAGCGCTTCGAGCCGTCGCAACACGCGATCGCTCCGCCAATCTTTCGCCAGCTCGACAGCGGCGCGCGGCAGGTTGCCCGGATGGCGCTCCAGCTTCTCCTCGAATTTCTCGAATAGCGTGAACGCGTCCGCCGCGGCACCCGCGAATCCCGCGAGAAGCTTCCCGCCGTGAAGCGTGCGGACTTTCTGCGCGTTCGACTTCATTACGGTCTGACCAACTGTGACCTGCCCGTCGCCTCCGAGTGCGACCTTGCCATCGCGGCGCACCGCGAGGATGGTAGTCGACCTCACACGCTCGAGCTCGTTTCCGTTCATCGATTCAAAATAACAGTTAGGGCGCGCTGGGCGCGTCTAGTTAGGGCGCGCTGGGCCCGTCTACGGGGGCCTTCGACCGCGCCCCCTTCTTGCAATTCAAATGACCATGAAGCTGGAACAATTCCCCATCCTCCTGCGCATATTAGTCGCCCTCGGCGGACTCACGATCCTGCTCGATGCATGGCAGGCGGGCGGAGTGGCCCCACTGCGAGAGCGGCGCCGGCGCGCCCGCGCGGTCCCGCACAAAGCCGGTCAATCGCTCGTCGCCCTTGGAACGCTTTGCATGGCAGCCGCTGGCGGTGGGGGACGATCTCCGTACTCGCCGGAATCCTGCTGCTCCTGATCGGGGCGTTCATGAACCGCGCGTACTTAAGGGAAGTCCTGTTGTTCCGCGGCGCGGCCAGGCGTGGCATGGGCGAGACCCATTCCCGGTTGAACCAGACACCCTCGAAGGGCACACGAATTAGATAAGCTCGCTTTGCCGCGATCCGAAAGCCGCGGCCCTACGTGCCCCCGTACCACTCGTAGCCCTGGTCGCTCCAGTAGCCGCCATTCATCATCGGCATGAATACGATCTTCGTCAGGTACTTCGTGTTCTTGTAGCCGAGCTTGACCGGTGAGTAGACGCGCGCCGGTGCGCCGTGCGCCGGCTCCAACGGCTTTCCATCAAGACCGTAGGCGACGACCGTCTGCTTATGCATAGCGCTCTCGATGTCCCAGCTCTCATGGTAATTGTCGTCGAACGATTGGAAGTCGACGTAACGCGCCTGGGGATCGACGCGCACGAGACGAGCCAGTTCCGTGAAGGGAACTCCGGTCCAGGTTTCGACCGCCGTCCATCCTTCGACGCAATAATGATTGACGCGGTTGGAAACCTGCGGAAGCTTTTGGAGATCCTCGAGCGCAAGCCGCACTGGATTTCCGACGAGGCCGCTTACTTCGAGCGCCCACTTCCCACCCACGCTCTCGTCCCACACCGGTACCGTCGGTGCGATGAAGTAGCTCGGCAGCTTGTTACCGGCCTCGTGCGCGCCCGCTTCCACACCGTCCATCGCGGTATGGCGGAAAAGCTTTCGTTCCACTACGAGATTCTTTCGCTCGGCGTACTTCAGCAGCTTGTCCGCCGACTTGGGCCCCCGCGAGTTGCAGGCAGCGAGAAACGCAGCCGACACGAGGCCGCTTGCCCGAACGAGAAAGTCGCGAC
>WNGP01006418.1_pt1 | contig 10800 bp, 8 predicted proteins | sample 5407671 | NCBI WGS metagenome assembly WNGP01 (sample SAMN13153381, study PRJNA577476) | soil metagenome | isolation source: 40 cm soil or saprolite under Garry oak tree replicate 2 | place: USA:California | collected 2016-06-15
GCGCCGCCGTGTAACGGCCCTTTGAGCGTCGCGACTGCTGAGGTAACTGCCGCGTAGATTCCTGCCAGGGTGGAGGCGGTCACGCGCGCAGCAAAAGTCGACGCGTTGAATTCGTGATCCGCATAAAGATTGAAAATCGTATCCAGCATTCGGATTTGCCAATCCTGCGGAACTTTGCCCTCCAGTTTGTAAAAGAAATTGCCGGCTTGGGTGAGATCGGGCCTTTCCGGCAGCGGCTGCTGACTATGTGAGATGCGCCACCCGTCGCTGATTAAAGTGGAAACGCGCGCGATCAGACGGATCGACTTGCGGATGTTTGCGTCGTGCGAGTTGTCACTCAGGTCCTTATCAAAGGCGCTCAGCATCGATACGCCGGTGCGCAACATGTCCATCGGATGAGTCTTGCTGGGGAGAAGCCGCAGCATTTCGGTCACTGGCCCCGGTAGTGCGCGTTGCGCGGCAATTTGTTGGGTAAACTCGACCAATTGTTTCCCATTGGGCAACTCACCATTGAGCAGCAGGTAAGCGACTTCCTCAAAACTCGCCTTCTGCGCCATTTCATGAATGTCATAGCCGCGATACATCAACCCGGCATTCGGATCGACCCAGCAAATCGCCGTTTCGCCCGCGATCACGCCCGCAAGGCCCGGGCTGTATTCTGGTTTCTTTTCAGTAGGCATTGGCTTCTCTTTACTTGCGAATCGAAATCGTTCAACTCATCGGATTTAACCAGTTAGCGCTTCAACGGTCTCCCTTCCACGTTTCCGCTGCCGGATCGTAATCGAACAACTCGTAAAGTTGCTCCCGCGTTTGCATTTTCTCGATCCAACCCGATTGCGTCCCTCGCCTTTTCAGATCGCGCAGAAATTCGTCGCTCGCTTTCATCGAAACACGAAACGCGCTCTGCGGAAAAATCACCATCCTGTATCCGAAATCAGAGAGCTCTCGAAATGAAAGCAGCGGGCTTTTGCCGAACTCCGTCATGTTCGCGAGGAGCGGCGCTTTCACTTCACGGGCGAACGCCTTGAATTCATCCGCCCTTTGCAGGGCTTCGGGAAAAATCGCATCTGCGCCTGCCTCAAGATAACGGCGCGCGCGCTCCACTGCGCCATCGAAATTTTCAACTGCGCGCGCATCTGTGCGCGCGATGATTATGAAATCTTCGTCACGGCGCGCACTGACCGCTGCTTTGATTTTGCCGGCCATTTCCTCAACATCGATCAGCGACTTTCCGGCGAGATGGCCACAGCGCTTCGGAAATTCCTGATCTTCAATGTGACAACCCGCAAGGCCCGCCCGCTCCAGTTCGCGAATTGTCCGTGCCACATTCTCCGCGCCGCCAAATCCTGTGTCGGCATCAACGATCGCCGGAATTTCGACGGCGTTTGCGACGTAGTTTGCCAACTGCGCAACTTCGGTCAGCGTAAGCAGCCCAATGTCCGGGACGCCCGCGGTTGCATTCGCCATCCCCGCGCCGCTTAGGTAAACGGCGTCGAAGCCGGCACGCTCAACTTGCCGCGCCATCCCCGCATTCGGGACGCCCGGCATTATTACGAAACCTTGCGTAATCAACTCGCGCAGCCTCCTGCTCTTGCTTGTGCTCATGCTCGTAATCGATCTACTCCTTCATTAGGCACGCGCGCATCAATTCATCGACGGTGGGCGCTTCGTCCACCCTCCACACAAGATCGACAATTTTCTTCGCACGCGTCTCACCAAGCCGCCGGTTCACCAACGTAAAAAATTTTGCTTCAACTTCAGAATCTTTCAGCGGGTTTTTCGCGTGCCCGAGTGGATAATCGACGCGTTTCGTCAATCGCCGCCCATCGGCAAGATCGACATGGACGATGTTGGCCGCCGCATCCGGATACAGCGCGCTCAACTCCGCGTTGTGCTCCACTTTCACATTTTCCAAGAACTTCCAAATCTCCGGATCGGTAAATCGCTCCGGCTCGAATTGTTTGTCGGTCACTTCGCCGTCGAGCAGCGCAATCGTCGTGATATACGGTAGACTGTGGTCTGCCGTTTCGCGTGTCGCCGGTTTCCATTTCTCGCGCTCGCTCCCGATGATATCGACCGACGCGTCGTGGCTCTCAATGGTCATCGCGCGAACCTGCGCAGGATCGGCAATTTCATTTCGCAAAAGAAGCGCTGCCTCGATTGCGCTTTGGCTGTGATATTCTGCCGGCCAAAATTTGATGCTGGTTCGCAAAATCATGGACGCCGGGCCGTCGCCGGTTTTTGCAAATGGCACGGCGAATTTCTCCCCCACGTTGCCTAACGAGACGCCGAGCTGTTTCTCGAAACCCATTTGTCCCTCGAAAATCGGTCCCGGCCCGGTCATTCCAGCGCGCGCCAGCAGTGCGGAGTAGACTCCATGCCGGGCGGCGTTCGCGCACGCGACACCTTTCCAATGCGACAACTCTCCCGCCCGCGCCTGTCGCAGCGCTGGAGAGGCCACACCGGCAATGTTCACTGCATGCCGCGTTTTCTCCAAATCAAGCTTCATCAAGCGCGCCGAGGCAAGTGCAGTTGAAAATGTGGCATAGGTCACGTGGTCCCAGCCGCGTGCGCGGATGCTGGCGGCATCACAAAATCGACACTGCACTTCGTAGGCCAATGCAATCGCCGTGATCAACTCAGAGCCACTTGCACCGACGCTTTCCGCCGCCGCCAGCGCAGCGGCAATATTGTCGCTAGGATGCGCGGGCTCTTTCGACAGATAGGTATCGTTGTAGTCGAAATAGCGAATGCAGCATGCATTCGCGAATGCTGCCCAGTCCGGCGGTGCCTTGTGGTTCGTCCCGATAATTGTCGATCCTCGTTCTGCCGAAAATTCCGAAACAACTCTTCTCGCGATCGCGCACGGCTCCTCATTCCACGCACCGAGCGCGCAACCGAGCGAGTCGAGCACGCGGCGCTTGACTTCGTGAACAATTTCCTTCGAAAGATCTTCGAACTGGAGCGCGCAGGAGTATTTGGCAAGCTGATGAGCAAGCGTTTTTGACATGGAAAGAATTGAACCTGCAATCTGCCGATGAATCGCCCGTCGGCAACTCCGGGGAGTGCACGCTCCGCCAATCCGCTTGCCCGCGCGCAATGCTCAACGCACACTTCTCCCGTGAGCGAATTTCAATTTGGTGGCCAATTTCTCTGGCACCCGACGCCGGAACTCATCGCGCAATCTAATTTACAGCGATTCATCCAAAAGCACGGGCTCGGCTCTTACAACGAGCTAATGCGAAGATCGACAACGGACATCGCCTGGTTCTGGAACACGGTGCTCTGTGAGCTCAGTATCCAGTTTTACAAACCGTACTCGCACGTTGTCGATCTTAGCCAAGGCAAACCGTGGGCGAAGTGGTGCGTGAATGGCAAAATGAACATCGTCCACAACATGCTCGATAAATATGCTGGCACCGAGATCGATAATCGTCTCGCCATCAAGTCGGAGATCGAAGATGGCACGACGCGCGCCCTCACGTATGAAGAACTGCGCGGGCAAGTAAACAAAATGGCCGCCTCGTTGCATTCGCTAGGCCTCGGTAAAGGCGACGCTATCGGTGTGTTCATGCCGATGGTGTCCGAAATCGTGATCGCGATGCTCGCTATCATCAAAATCGGCGGAATTTTCCTCCCGCTTTTTTCCGGCTTCGGCGCAGCAGCGATCGTTTCACGGCTCAATGACGCCAAGGCAAAAGCGCTTTGCACTGCCGACGGAAATTATCGGCGCGGGAAATTTTGTGCAATGAAACCAATCGCCGATGAAGCCGCTGCGCAGATCCCAACGCTGAAACATCTGATCGTTTTGGAACAAACTGCGGGGGACGCTGTTAGCGTCCCATCCAAAGAAACAGGTAAGGTTCTCAGCCTTCCCTACAAAACGCATTCGTGGCACACGCTCTTGAATCAAACATCAAACATCGAACATCAAACATGTGTCACTTCGGCGGAAGACCCGATGATGATCATTTACACCTCGGGTACAACGGGAAAACCGAAGGGCGCGGTGCACACGCATTGCGGATTCCCGATCAAATCGGCACAAGACATGTGGATGGGACTCGATCTGCATCCGGATGAAACACTTTTCTGGATGACAGACATGGGTTGGATGATGGGGCCATGGGAAGTTTTCGGAACATTGCTCCTCGGCGCGACGATGATGCTTTATGACGGCGCGCCGGATTTTCCCGCGCCGGACCGTGTCTGGGCGCTTGTCGATCGGCATAAAGTCACGGCGCTCGGCATCTCGCCAACGTTAATCCGCGCGCTGCGGCGTCACGGTGACGAGATCGTGCATCGACACGATCTGTCCTCGCTGCGTAAGTTCGCTTCCACCGGCGAACCGTGGAACCCCGACCCGTGGATGTGGCTTTTTCAAAACGTCGGCCGCGAAAGACTCCCGATCATCAATTACTCCGGGGGCACGGAGATTTCCGGCGGCATTGTAATGGGGAACGTGCTCACACCAATGAAACCGTGCGCGTTTTCCGGGCCGCTGCCGGGCATGGCCGCCGACGTGGTCGATGAAAATGGGAAATCTATTCGTGGAAAAGTGGGCGAACTGGTTATTCGTGAGCCGTGGATTGGAATGACGCGCAGCTTTTGGAAAGATCGACAGCGTTATTTCGACGCGTACTGGTCGCGTTTTCCTGATGTTTGGATGCACGGCGATTGGGCGGCAGTCGATGACGACGGACTTTGGTACATTCTCGGCCGCAGCGATGATACGATCAAAATCGCGGGGAAACGAGTTGGCCCGGCGGAAGTGGAATCAATTCTCGTCGCGCATCCACAAGTCAGCGAAGCGGCAGCGGTTGGCGTGCCCGATCCAATCAAAGGCGAAGCGCTAGTTTGTTTTTGCGTCTTAAAGAAAGACGCGAACGGAGATATGGATGCTTCGACTGCTCTCAGGACAAGTCTTGCCGCTGAATTAAAAGGGAACGTCGCGCGCGATCTCGGGAAAGCACTCGCGCCACGCGACGTATTTTTCGTGCCAGACATTCCAAAAACGCGAAATGCCAAAGTAATGCGACGCGTCGTTCGCGCCGCTTACATCGGCGAAAAACTCGGCGACACATCCGCGCTCGAAAATCCCGCCGCGCTCGATGAGATCAGGCGCGTCGCCGGAATATAGCCGCTCTAGAAGATTCCGGCGCTTGCCAGTTGTATTCGCCAGATAGGGCCGCCCACATAGAGTGGGCCCTCTGCCTTGACGAAGGCCGGGGCCTCGCCGCCGAGGACCCATACGTGCGTGTCCGCCGGTTGCTTCCCCATCAGACGCGCCAGGAAGCCGGTGACACCTCCGATTTCCACTTTCACAACATAGTGCATGGCTTTATGATGGAAGCTTCCAATCGTGAACGGTTCCTCCCCTTGCGGAAGGATCGCAAGCTTGACGAGCCGCGGCTTTGGCGTGGTCGCCACCATTGACACTGTCGTCCGCGGCGCACTCGGTTTTATGTCCTTCATCAGCGTGAAGAGCAAGCCGTTGGCGACGTCTGGCGGCAGCTCCATCCGCTGGGCAATGACTTTCTCTTTGCCCTTGTCCTCGGTGTAACGGACCTTAACTTGACCTGTAGAAGCGTTGATCGAAGTGTCCACCGGTTGCTTGAACGACGGACCTCTGAGTATAAGGTGGTCGCTCAAGAGTCGGAATGTGCCGCGTTGAGAGAATACGGTCGTGTCCTCATAGATCGAACCATCTTTGAAACGAAATATCAGATGGTTGGTTACGCGATCGCCCTGTGCGTCCTGCGTCATCTGACCATCGGCGAGGGCCTTGCCTTCAAAGGTCAACACCAGAAGAAAGCCATGGATCAAGCCTTCCGTGTGGCGCACAGGGATCATATCTGCGAATAGCGCGGTTGGCTGGAGCATGGTAGCGCAGGCGAACAGAATAGCGATCAGTCTGGACCGGGCACCTGAGCGTTGTAGTTCTGTGCGGAGACCCATGAGCGCGGCGCGGCATGCTTGTCCCACGGCTCCCGTACACGCATCGATGGCCTCAATGAATTGATTCACAAATTTGCAGTACATACCTGCCACTCCTTGCGAGCCATGAAGCGCCGGCCATCGATGAATCAACCGCGCCGGTGGCGGTGCCTTGGATGGTGAGCGAGCTCAGCGTATCCAAGATGGCTAAAGTCCGAACCCCCTTTACACCATCGGCCTGAACCGCCCCACCACTTCCTGCAAGCGGCCGGTGATTTGGCCTAGCGAACAAACCTCGGCGGCCTCCAGTAAAGTCGGAAAACAATTTTCCCGGCGCTCGACAACGGTAGCCAATCTATCGAGTGCGCGCTTGGCTCTCTCGGCGTTTTTCTTTTTGAATCTCACGAGCCGATCGACTTGCAGTTGCTGCTTCTTCCGTGGTGTGCGCACCAGTTTCACTTCCGGAATTTCCTCAGCGCCGTCACGATAACGGTTGAGTCCGATGATCGGCCGCGTTCTATCATAGATTTGTTGCTCGTAGCGATGCGCGGCATTCTGGATTTGGCTGCGCTGATAACGCTCTTCCACCGCCGCGAGCACGCCTCCGAGTCGCTCGATCTCGCGGAACTCATCGAGAATTGCCGTCTCCACCGCGCGCTCCACGGCTTTCATTCCGGGCGAGCCGCTCAACATGTTCATGGTGTGTTTAAAAATACCGGATTCCTCGAGCAGGATCGCCTGGCCGTGCGCGGCGAGGCGAATCCATTCTTCGCTCGGCGTCGTGAACGGTTCGTCGGCGCTGTTTGAGTGGCATGAATTGGTCGCGTTCATATAAGCAAGCAGTAACTCAGCAGCGGTCCGGGTGAGATTATTTTTGAACTCCGCGGCGATGAGGGAGCGACCGCTAGTTTGCGTGTGCAGCTTGAAAAGTTGTGCTTTCGGGCCTGCACCGAACACGTCGCGCATTCCGATCGCCCAAATCCGGCGCGAGACGCGGGCGAGCGCGATGTACTCCGCGTCCAGCCCGCAATCGAGAAAGAACGATAGCCGCGGCCCGAATTGGTCGACCGGGATGCCGCGCGCAGCGAACATCTCCGCGTAGGCAAACCCGTTGGAAAGCGTATAAGCGGCCTGCTGCACTGGCGTCGAACCGGCTTCGCCGATGTGATAACCGCTGATGGAAATTGGATACCAGCGCGGCATTTCGCGCGTGGTGAACTCCACCATGTCCGTGAGGAATCGCAGCGACGGTTCGATCGGAAAAATGGTTTCGTTTTGCGCTTGGACTTCTTTGAAAATGTCGGCCTGGATGGTACCGCGCAGTTTCGGCCCAACTTTCGGGCCGAAGCGCCGCTTCGCTGCTGCAATGTACATCGCCATGATAATTGGCGCGGGGCCGCTGATGGTCATTGACGCGGAGAAATTCGGCGAGCCGAGATCGAATCCATCGTAGAGCCGCACCATGTCTTCGACCGTGTCGATCGCGACACCGCCCTCGCCGATTTTTCCGAAAACGCCATCTGCATCGCTGTCGATCCCGTAAAGTGTCGGCCCATCGAACGCGGTGCTGAGTCGATGCGTGCGCTGGTGCCGTGTGAGATAGTGGAAACGCTCGTTTGTGTCCTCCGCCAGCATCAATCCGGAGAACAAGCGCGTCGGCTCCTCGGCTTGCGGAATTTTCTTGTCGATCTTGCCGCCGTTTTTCTCGAAGCTTTCGACCTCGCGGATCGGCTCAAGGTACATCTCGCGATAGGCTGCGTTCAGATAGGGAAATTCGCCGGGCAATCCTTCGCCGAACAAATAACGGGCGATCTCGCCTGGTTCATCGATCTCCGGAAGCGCGAGTCGCGGTAAGGATAGACCGGTCGGCGTGCGTGTGGTCGGGATTTTCGCTTTGATATCGTTCCAACGCCCGATCAGATCGCGCCCGAATTTTTCATCCGTGCGCGCCCGCTTCACCTGATCGAGCACGAACTGGTTGTACTTCTCAACCGCTTCAACGACTTGTCCAAGCTTGCTCATAACAGATTGTGGATTGGGTAGCGTACGCGTCTCGCGTGCTGGCGTTAGCGTCGCGCCAACGCCAACTTTTGGGTAACGCGTGTTCAATAAACAACATCATCGAATTCGCCAAATCGCAAGGAAAGTTCGCGAACCCGAGAGGCTCCGCCGAGCACGCAAGACGCGCGCGCGCTACCCTGAGGCGCTCATTCGCACTGCGTGATCAGTTCGAACAATTTGTCCACGCCAGAGTCGCGATGCCGTTTTGCAACTAAATCGGTCAGTCGCTGACGACGGCGCCGCCCAATGTCCCAAAGCGTTATCGCCAGTCGTCGATAACATACATGCCAGATCGACTGTAACCAGGCTCATTCGGCTTGTGCATGGTGACGCCTTGAAACGCGATTCTAAAGCCACGAGCCAGCATTTTCTGATGAGCCTCCTGCCGCGCCAAATTAACGCCGGCTTCGATTCGCTTAAGCCGCCGAGAGACTGCAAATGAATCGCAAGCAGCCAGGAGGCGATCAAACAACCGCGCTGCCGTTCGTCCGGGCCGCACGGCCGCGAATTTGATGTAGCACGTGTCGTTACCGGCCTCGGTGTTCGCGCCGCAGTGACAGAGCGCAAAGCCAGCCAATCCCGAGCCGTCCGAGAGCAACACCGTATCACCAAGTGCTTGAGTGGAGATGGCCCGAATCTCTGAGCCAACGTCAAGCCCGTCGTAAATGGTGTTAGTCAGCTCCGCAGCGGCACGGAGGCACTCGGCGCGCGCGGCTTCATCCAATTCTGAGTACTGCGTCCACCCTTGGACCTCTGCGTTATACCGGACGTTGACCGACATGATGGCAGTAAGAAACCGCGGCCAGAAACCAAATTTCTGGTAAAGACCGACATGCTTGGCACTGTGCGCAAACGTAAACAACCCCGCGTGCTTCGTTCCCCATTTTTCAAAGATTTCCATCGTGGGTTCAAGTAAGCGTTTCGCAATACCACGATCCCAATAATCAGGCCGAATGGTCAGCGGCCCGAAAAAGCCGACGCTGCCCCAATTGGCGACGAAATTTGAGCCGACTAACTCTCCCTCAACTTCCGCTCCCAACGCGGCCGGTGGATCACTAACGTAGCGTGTGCGGACGTAATCACGATCCGCGTAGAATTCCATGGGGTCAGCTAGCCCGAGGAAGGTGCCGAAAGCGACATGGAATATCCGTTTAGCCTCGGACAAGTCTTTTTCACCGAGTGGTCGTACTATTACGCCTGCCTGCATTGCCCTTAATCTTTCGTCGTTTCGCTCCGGCTTCTTGAGAAATTAGTGCGAAGAGCTGATCCACGCCACGGTCGCGATGGCGTTTTGCAACGGTGTCGATCAATTGCTGATTGCGGCGGTTCTGGTCTAGGCGTTGTTCGATTTCCGTGTGCGCTGTGCGTGCACGCTGCAAATCGCTCTTGTTCACCACCACGATGTCAGCCAGATCAAGCATCACGATCTTTTGCAACTGCAACCGGCTACCATAATCCGGGTTCATCACCAGTATCGTAAGATCGGCAATTCCACTTCTACGAAACGGCATCGCTTCCTGCCCCGTGCCGACGGTTTCGATGAAGACGTAATCGAAATCCGAACGGGCGAGCAGCGCGAGGCAATCGTGCGTCGCGGGCGAAAGTCCGCCGGCCTGTCCGCGCGTGGCCATGCTGCGCATGAACACACGATCATTTTGGGAATTGATCATCGTGGCGCGATCGCCCAACAACGCGCCCTGCCCAATCACGCTCGGGTCATGCGACAAAATCGCGATGCGGGACCGTCGATCTTGATTGAGGAATCGCAGCACGAGTTCATCAATCAACGTCGGACGAGGCTGTTTGATGTTTTTTGGATTTTCCGGCCGCTTCCTCGATCTCGCTTAGCTTATGCGCGAGTTCCATGTCGAGCGTTTTCGCGCGCGTTCTCTTCCCGCGTGGTTTGCCGTAACGCTGATGAACAAATTTCACCATTTCTTCCAGCGACGTGCCGGCAAAAAAAATTTCGTCCACGCCTTTGCGTTTCATGATCGCGCCGTCCTCATGAGTGATCGTCCCGCCGCCACCGCCGAAGACCTTGATGTCGTCCGCGCCTTTTTTGCGCAAAAGATCGACAATCTCCGCGAAAAATTCGATGTGCCCACCGTTGTAACTGGAAATGCCGATGGCGCGAACAATGCCGATGGCGCGAACGTCTTCCTGAATGGCCGCGCGGACAATATCGCCGACCGACCGATGATACCCGAGGTAAATAACCTCAATCCCGTGCCGAATGAATTCCAGATTGACCGTATTGATGGCGCTGTCGTGCCCGTCGCAAATCGGGACGGCGGTAAGGATGCGGATTGGTGAAGCCATTGTCTCCAGGTGGCGCTCGTGGCCAAATAATTTGTCCACAGATTTCGCAGATTTACACAGATTTTGCACGAAGTAGTCTTTTTCTGACCGCCGAAATCCGCGGACTCTGTTTCGATTCTTTCTTGGCTTCCTGGTTTCCTGATTAATCTTCTTTCCGATTATGCCTGATGCGTTGGATTTCGCTGGCAAAGTCGTGCTCGTCACCGGCAGCTCGCGCGGGATTGGCGCGGAGATGATTAAAGCGTTCGGGAAACACGGCGCGCAGTGCGTGGCCAATTACGTGGCTGACGCGGAAGGTCAAAATAAGACGGATGCGATGAATGTGGCGGATGAGTTGAAGGAGCCGCTGGTGATCGAGTGCGACGTGACACAGCCGACGCAGGTCGAGGCCATGATGAAGCAGATCCAAGATCGACATGGCGGGCTCGATATCCTGGTGAACAACTCCGGGATCATTAGCGATCGCACCATCAAGAAGATGTC
>WNGP01005245.1_pt1 | contig 10795 bp, 6 predicted proteins | sample 5407671 | NCBI WGS metagenome assembly WNGP01 (sample SAMN13153381, study PRJNA577476) | soil metagenome | isolation source: 40 cm soil or saprolite under Garry oak tree replicate 2 | place: USA:California | collected 2016-06-15
CGGAATACTTCCTCGCCCGTTCGAGTAGTTCGGCCACTTCGGTGAAGAATTGGGAATAAGAAAGCTCTGCCAGATTAGTACGCTTCTTGGTCACAATGAGTTCCTAACTTCAGAGCTCTGACACGCCCACTTGGGAAACAGCCCAAAATCACCTGAATGGTGAAGCAGACGATGCCATCTCCTTTTGCATTGTAGCTGTATCCTCAGGCTTAAGCAGCTGTACGTGACGCTGGAAGGTACTCGCAGAGCTCACGTCCCGGCCGCATCTGGCCAGGGCGGCTAGATAGGCCGCCAGCCGCTTGTATTCGTGCTCGATTTTCATAGGCTGACCGGGTTGTGTGGATAAAGATTGGGCTTTTCGGGAGCGCGCCTGAATGCTGGTGTTCTCATCCGCAGAGAGGACGAACTCGTTGGCACTGAGTTTACGGCCCTTCCGAGATGCGTTGGTACAAATCCAAAATTCGTCCGGCCTTCGATTCGAAATGCAGGTCACGCGGAAAAATCCAGCAGCAGTGCTGCCAAGGACGGATGGCGTCCTCGTTCAGCCATCGCCAGATGGTGGTGTCACTGAGGGATGCTGTCAGACCGCAGGCGCGAACATGGGAGCCGAGTTCCGCTACGCTCCAGCGAGAAAAGGGCGCACCGACGCGACTGGGAAATTCGCAGGCGATGGCTTTAACCTGCACGACCAGTTCTGGGGGAAAAAGCCCGGGGGCGGCCGGGCCGTGGGCAGTCTTCCAGACCGGCCAGCCGTTTTTCGAAGAATCGTTTTCGCCAGCGGCTGACGATCTCGCGCCGAGTGCTGAGGCGATCGGCGATCTGATCGTTGGAGAGGCCTTGCTGGGCGAGGAGCATCATCTTGGCGCGGGTTACCGTAAAATATGGTAACGTATATCGATTCGCGCGTCGTTCCAACTCTTCTCGTTCTTGCTTGGTGAGGATGATCTTATACGGACTTTTGCGGGCCAAATCGGCGCCCTCCAGACAACAGCATAACAGCGTGGGGGGGCACCGGGGATAATACGTTAGTGTATTTATGAAATGAAGTACTAAGCTGCGCGCCCCTCGGGTAAGGCGTCAGAGCGGATTCGTGGTAACTTTGGTACACCTGGGGTCAAGATTTTCAGAAGAGAGAACCCATAAGCGACGCTCAGCAACGCATTTGGGAATTTCGCCTTCTTTGTTTGAAGACAGACCCTCTATCCAGATGGGCTACGGCCGCGCGGCTCAATCTGAGTCTAAAGCATTTTACGGCGTTCGACGGACACTCTTTGATTTCGAGATCGAGCAGTTCGGCAATGCGGTGTCGGATCGAGGCCGCGACCAAAGAAGCGTCCGGCACGCTGGACTTGTGACCTTAGTGAAAATTTCCATGGTGCTAGAGCGTTACAGAAAGAGTTGCTGTCTGAGTCGTGCTGTTATACAAAGCTGAGATAGTGACCGAGGTTGAGACGAGAACCACGGAGGTACTCACCGCAAACGTTGCACTGGTAGCTCCGGCCGGAACGAACACCCTCGAAGGTACGCTAGCCGCACCGTTGTTACTAGAAAGCACAACTTGCGCGCCACCTGCGGGAGCCGGCCCGCTCAGGGTTACCGTGCCGGTGGTGGAATTCACGCCGCCTATCACACTCGTCGGGTTGAGTGTCAGCGAAGAGACGGTTGGAAGTGGTGGGGGCGTCACAGTGAGTGTGGCCGATTTGCTTACACCACCATAGGCAGCGGAGATGGTGACTGTCGTTGATGCCGTCACGACGCTGGTGTTGACCGTGAAGGTTGCGGTGGTGGCTCCGGCGGGAACCGCCACGCTCGAAGCTACGCTAGCCGCCCCGTTGTTACTAGAAAGCGCAACTTGCGCACCTCCTGTGGGTGCTGGGCCGCTTAGCGTCACCGTGCCCGTGGAAGATTGCGCGCCGCCAACACCGCTCGTGGGGTTCAGCGTCAGCGAGGAGAGCGAGAGCGCGGGGGGAGAGGCAGGCGTCACCGTGAGCGAGGCAGTTTTAGTAACGCCACCGTAGGCCGCGGAGATAGCGACCGTGGTCGACGCAGCCACGGCACTGGTGCTGACCGTGAAGGTTGCGCTGGTGGCTCCGGCGGGAACCGCCAAGCTCGAAGGTACGCTAGCCGCCCCGTTGTTACTAGAAAGCGCCACTTGCGCACCACCTGCGGGTGCTGCTCCGCTCAACGTTACTGTGCCAGTCGAGGAATTCCCGCCCGTAACACTGGTCGGGTTCAGCGAAAGCGACGAAACAGAGACAGACGCGGGAGCTGAGGAAGATAGCTCGAAGTCCAAGACGGCGGGATTGGGATCGTTCATTGAAACGGCCACGAACTTCGAAGGAGAGATCATATAGATGACGGCGTTGCCGGAAGTGACCGTCATTATTCCCCGGCCATTGGTGGGCGATGGGGATATCGAGTAGGTGGCGTTGAAAGCCACGCCGGGGTTCGGCCCGTTCGAAGCGCCGATGTCTTCGGTGCCGGCCATAGTGCCCGTGGGGCTGGCGCCGTTCGCCGCAAACTCGCCCGAGAAAACCGTCACTCCGAAGCCCACCGGGTTGGTCGCAAAGCCGGCGTACGCACCTTTCAGCGAGGTATTGGTGAAGGACACCGCCGTCTGGGGTTCGCCGACCCCGAACAGAACATTAACATCGGAGACGAAGAGGAAAATTTGATTCACGTTCATCAGGTAGGCCACCAGGCTGTAGCCGCCGATGGTGATCGATGCCCGGCCATTGCTGGCTACGCTGTACGTTCCTGGCGCGCCGGTGACAGAATTGGGCGCCCGGCAGAAGTTCTCGTCGTAGGTCAGGGAAAGGGCGCCGCTGCCGTTGGTGGTGAGCAAACCGACGACCGCTTTGGGCACGCCTGATACGGTGCCGCAAGCGGAGTGCCCGGTGAGGGAAATCACCAGGTTGCCATTCAGCGAAGCGTTGGTGAAACCTCCCGCAGGAATTTGCTGCTGCACCACCACGCCATTTAGCAACGGGGTCGCCGTCGTGACCGGATCGCTCTCCATCACAAAGAGTTTTCCGGAATTCACGATGTAAAAGACGAAATTCATGGTGTCGGGTGTTCCGCCAAACGTGAAGGCCAGGTTCATGGTGCCGCGGCCCGTGGCGACATCGGACACCGCATAGTTCGCTGCCGTAAAGTTCATCGCATAATCCGTGCCATAGCCGTCGACGTCTCCCGCGGCGTTGGCGAGCACGCCTGTACCGTTCGAAGTAAACCGGCCTTCGATGGCGGCGCGATTATTTGCGGTATCGAAACCGGCGGCGCCAAACGCGTAGTCACCGATTATTCGGGACGTGCTGTAAGCGGTGGCGTCCGCTTTTTCCATGGTCCCCGAGCCGACCGTTCCCGCCCCTCCCACAGCATCGAACTCGATGAACCGGGCGTTACCGTTGGCCAGCATCGCGAAGGCGCACTTCGCCGAGCTGCCCGAAAAATTCAGGGTCATCACACCGCGATTGTCGGCACCGATCGAATAGGTCCCGGTAAACGATTGAGCGACCAGCGCGGCTCCGGCGCCTACGCCATTGGTTTCCAGCTCGCCGTTCGTCAAATTACCGGCCCCGTCCGCCGTGAATCTTCCCACGGTGGCAATAACAGAGGAGACGCTTCCATTCCCGGTGATCCCGCTGAAGGTAAATGCGTAGTTGCCATTCAACTCGGCGTCGTTGTTCACCGCGGGATTGGTCGGGCCTTGACTTATGGATGTCGCGCACTGGCCGGAGCAACCGGCTGACGGTGTCTGGCTGGCGCAACCGGCTCCGGATGTCGCAGCAAAAAGCAACGCGAAACACATGATCAGCTGAACATTTAACTCACGCATCTTTCCTCCACCTAATGGCTGGGCCATTGAATCTGTGGCTCTCCTTGAGAGCGTTGGGCCCTTAACTGAGGCGCCCGGGAGGGGAGGGCGCCACGCCTTTAACCAGCGTTATGCTTGCGGCTGCCGCGAGGAACACTGAGAATTCGCACCTAGGGAGCTGCACATTTCCAGAACGTTGAGTTCCAGCCTGAGGTTCTCAAGTTCTTGTTCACACGCCATGAATTAACTCACACACCTTTTCTACTCGCTTCTGATCATACGGGTCACCAGGTCGTCGTTTGATATACCGAGGAAGAGAGAAACCGAAAATAATGTTAAGCAAAGAGTCTGCCGAAGCGCTCGGCCTCGCGAATCACGGTGTTAACCGAAGGGTTGCAGGTTTGAGTGCCACCTGGACATTCCGACGAAGGGCGCACGACGGCGCAGCGCCAAAGACTTAAGGACAGAACTTTCGGGTCGCTACACGCCCACTTCTACGACTACATCATTACTAAAGTATTTTTGGAAACTCGTCACGCGGATGAACTCCGGAGCTGTTCCAAAACTGTTCCAAACTCCATCGCCTTGATGTTGTTGCGCTCCATTGTTTTCAATCGGCACTACACTTCAAAAACGAAGCGCGGTATCGTCCTGAGGGCATCCGATGAGGGTGCCCCAAGGACCTCAACGTAAGAATCCACCATCCACATTCACCGATGAGCTAGTGCTTTTCCGGCATGCCTTTTTTCTGCCCCGTCGAAAAATGGACAACAACCTTTGCGTGTGGGTACGGCTCCGAATCGCTCGGCGGAATTTGAATCCAGGGCGTCGGCTCCCCGAGGACCGCTCCTTCTAACTTCTGGATCTGGTCTTTATTCCAGATTTTCAGCTCGTATTCATGCCCCGCTGCCCCAGCAACTTCCAGTGCCAGTTGATCCCTCGAAGCCGACCACGTCTCCGAAAGCACACGCAGCCCCCGGCTCGCGCTTCCGAGCGCTGGCAAAGTAGATTGCTCGCTCAATCCAAAGTCATTCAGCAGACGAATCCGCAAAGAGTACTTTCCTTTCGTGATCGGAAACTGCACCACAATGTGTTGATCGGCCCCATGGGTTTCCACTTGGAAAGGAACAGGCTTGGCGTTCAACTCAACCTTCTGTACTTTGGCCTGCAAGCTGATGGCAGGGTGAAATTCGACGGTGCACTCTTCACTTCCCGAAGTTAGGCCCGTCTCCAATACGATTCCCTCGTCCGTCTTCGTATAATTGATCAGCAGCGTGTTCTTCCCAAGCCGTACATTCTCCACACTGAACCGCGTCCAATCCGCCGGAATATGCGGCGCCAATTTCACAGTGTGATGGATCGCATCCGTCTCTAGCCCCAGCATCCCGCGCAAAATGGGGCTCACCACCATCGCCGCCGACCAGATCTGGTGCGGCGAACTCGTCGAGAGCGGCTGGTAATAGTCGCCGGAAAGAACTTCCGTCACGTGTCCGAGCGAGCCATCCAGCGCCAGCAGCGCGTTGGCCCGCAGATTCGCGTACGCCGGAAAAGTTTGGTGATAGCGGTACTCCGCGACCGACGCCCAGCCCGTGAAAAGCGGCCACACCGAACCGTAGTGATACCCGCCGCCGCTGAAGACCGGCGAGCGATTCGAAATGATGCGCATCCCCCAATCCGTCTGAAGATCGAAGTCCGCCAGTTGCTGGATCATCGACACCGCATCCGCCTCGCTGGCCAGGCCAAACCACATCGGCACGGTCGCCAACACGCTCGGCTCGTCCACTTTCTTGTCGTTCTTGTCGAGCGCAAACGCGAATCGTTTCTTGTCCGCGATCCAGAAACTTTCGTTCACCAGCGCCCGTTGCTTTTCGAAATCTTTTTCCAGCGCGTTGCTCATCTCCTCCTGGCCCGTCACCCGCGCAAGATTCGAAAGCGCGCGCAACGCCTGCGCTCCCAACCCGCTTTGGTAGAACTCCGTTTTGACTGGCAGCAGCGGCCCGCCTTCCACCCAGCCGTGCCCCACGCCAAAATTCTGCGGCAGTCCTCGCGTATCATAGGTCGATTTCAGAAACGCATAAGCCAACTGCAAACTCCCCCACTTCTCTTTGGCAAACGCCGCGTCGCCGCTCTCCACGACGTAGTCATTCACTGCGATGATGTACAGAGGCGTGGCGTCGGCTGAAGCATAGGGATACGGATAGCCTTTGAACCAATCCACGAAATTGGCGCCCTGCGAAATTTCGTGCGGGATCTTGCCATCTTCCCGCTGAAACTTGCTGATGAACCCCAGCGCCGTGCGTGAATTCGAAAAATCTCCCTCGGCATTCAGCGCCAACGAAGTCCAGAACGAATCGCGCCCGAAAAACCACGCGAATCCTGGCCGCTGGCTCTCTCCCGAAGTACGGTACCCCGCGACCAGCCCCGTGCCCAGAAAAGGATTTGTCACCATCCCCTGCAACAAGCTCACCCGCGACCAGTCGTAGGCCTGCTGAATCTGCGAGTCCGGCAAATCCAAGCTCACCGTCTGCGCCAAATAGGTGTGGTAATATTCCGCTGATTCCTTCAATAAATCCGCATAGTCCCCCGTCAGATGGTGATAGGTTTTCTCCGCCGCTGCTCGCCCCTCCATCGAGCCCGCAATGACGATCAACTTCCTCTCTTTTCCTTTCGCTGTCGCGCCCAGCCGGAAAGAGCTTTCCTGTGCTTCCGAATAATTCGTCTGGTATTCCTGCTGCGGCTGCGCAGCCGTTGGCGAACCCACCAGCGCCGCAAATTTCCGTTGCTCCTCTCCAAAATAAAACGCGCGTTCTTCCGCTGTCCAATTCGAATAGGTCGCGCCCAGCGCCGCCGGCCACTCCAGTTGAAAATCGCGGTGGAATGCCGCTTCGATTTCGAACGGCTGCTCGGTTTCCACGTCGAGTAGAATGACGGCGCCTTGCTCGTGCACCGGAACAAATAAAGTTTCCCGCACCGCGAACGTGTCCCCAGCGTAGAGAATCGTGCTGGATTCCGGACGAACCGTAAGCGTTCGCGCCAGCGCTTCCGCCGGCAGAACACGCCCTTCCGTGTGGAATTTCAGGTGAAATTCCCGCAGGATTTTCAGCGGATACACCCACGCTTCCATCCGCCCGGATTCATCGCCCAACAATCCCGCGCGCATCCCTGTGACAGGCAGGAATTCCCACGGCCGTACCGTTCGCGAGAGCTCCAGCGAATGCTTGGGTTCTTGTGCTCGCGAAGCCCCGGCCAGCGCCATAAGAAAAAACACCGGAGCCGCCATCAAGAGTCGCGTTCGTAGGATTCGCCGCCATGGAAATGTAGTCTGCCTGTTTGTCATGGTAGGAAACTCTCGCTGCGCGCAAGACGCGGGGAATTTCGACGCCCCCTCTGCTTGCAAAGCCATTTTGCCCTTACTATAAAGGATGGCGGCAGATTTTAGCATGAGCCAAAGCAGGGAAGGTACCATTCGATTTGTCTTCCTCACGGCGAGCCTTTCTTAAATCGTTGAGTCGTTCTGCGATTGTATTGCCATTGGAGAAGATCCTGGCGCTCGCGCCGCCAAGCCGGCGGGGCTCCACATCTTTCTACGCGCGGGAAGCTTTCGAACTGCCTGTTGCGCTTTCGAACGATCTTGGCGTGACCTTTCTCAACGTCGCGCGCGAATCCGGTCTCAACGCCAAAACAATTTTCGGCGGCGAACACAAGAATAAATATCTTCTCGAGACCACTGGCTGCGGTGTCGCCTTCTACGATTACGACAACGACGGCTGGCTGGATATTTTTCTCGTGAACGGCTGGCGCCTCGAAGGCTTCCCCGCCGGACAAGAACCCGCTTCGCATCTTTTCAAAAATAACCGCGACGGCACTTTCACCGACGTCACCGCCAAAGCCGGTCTGATTCATTCCGGTTGGGGGCAAGGCGTCTGCGTCGGCGACTACGACAACGACGGCTTCGATGATCTCTTCGTCACCTACTTCGGGAAAAATGTCCTCTATCACAACAACGGCAACGGCACCTTCACCGACGTCAGCGAAACATCCGGCGTCGCCGGAAACGGCAAGCGCTGGAACACCGGCTGCGCGTTTGTCGATTACGACCGCGACGGCCGCCTCGATCTCTTCGTCGCGAATTACATCGACCTCGATTTGAAGACCGCTCCGGTCCCCGAGTCCGGCCCGTGTCTCTACAAAGGCGTCATGGTGGCGTGCGGTCCTCCCGGATTAAACGGCGGAAAAAATCTCTTGTATCACAATAACGGTGACGGCACGTTCACCGATGTCAGCGAAAAATCCGGCATCCTCAAAGCCAACGGCACTTACGGCCTTGGCGTGCTTACCGCCGATCTCGACAACGATGGCTGGCCCGACATTTATGTTGCCAACGATTCCACCGCGAGCGCTCTTTATCAAAATAAAAAGAACGGCACCTTCACCGATATCGCTCTCGAAGCGGGCTGCGCTCTCAGCGCCGACGGCAAGCCCCAGGCCGGCATGGGCATCTCCGCCGCCGATTACGATCTCGACGGCAATCTCGATCTCGTCAAAACGAATTTTGCCGGCGATACTCCTTCGCTCTACCGCAATATCGGCGGCTCGAATTTCGAGGACACCACGTTTCAGGGCGGCCTCGGCAAGCACACGCAATATCTCGGCTGGGGCTGCGGCTTTTTCGACTTCGACAACGACGGCTGGGCCGACATCCTGATTTGCAACGGCCACGTGTATCCCGAGGTCGAGCAACTCAAAACCGAAGCGGGCTACCCGCAGCGCAAGCTGCTCTACAAAAATTTGCGCACCGGCCGCTTTGACGACGTTTCCTTCGATGCCGGGCCGGGCATCTCCACGCCAGTGGCCGCGCGGGGCTGCGCGTTCGGAGATTTCGACAACGACGGCGACGTCGACGTCGTCGTCAACACCGTCAATGATTTTCCACAATTGTTGCGGTGCGATTCACGCACGGCAAACAATTGGATCAAAATCAAAACCATCGGCACGAAATCGAATCGCAGCGGCATCGGCGCGCGCATCAAATGCGTCACGCATCTGCCGGGCGAAAAAAACGTTCACCCGCAGATCGACGAAGTGCGCAGCGGCGGCGGCTATTTTTCGCAGAATGATTTGCGCGTCCATTTCGGCGTTGGCAAAGCGGAAAAGGTGGAACTGCTGGAGATACGCTGGCCCAGCGGCCTGGTGGAAACCTTGAAGGACATCAAGCCGAACCAGGTGATCGTGGTAAAAGAAGGCCAAGGCATCGTCCGCACGATGCAATTCGAGCCACCCAAGAATCCCAACCCAGCGAAGTGAGGAGTCACCGAACATGCATGACGTAAAGCCCAAGATTTTCATCGCGCCGTTGCTCCTGGCTGCCTCGCTCGCTTTCGCGGCGGCGGCAACGGATCTTCCTTTCGGCGCATGGACGCGCGCCTCAAACGAGCCCATCCTTTCTCCGCAGGGCAGGACGTGGGAATCCGCCGGTACGTTCAATCCCACGGTCACATTTTTTCGGGCCAAGGATGCCAACAAACAAGATCCTGGCAAATTCGTAATGCTCTACCGTGCGCAGGACGCTGCGGGTACGTCGCGCCTCGGCTATGCCGAGAGTACCGATGGGATTCGCTTCACGCCACACCCCGATCCAGTCCTCTGGCCTGAAACCGCCTACGAAAAAGACGGCGGCGTCGAAGACCCACGCCTCCAGAAATTCGGCGACACCTTTTACCTCACCTACACCGGCTATAACAAAAAGGATGCGCAGCTCTGCCTGGCCACCTCCCGCGATCTGATCCATTGGGATCGCAAAGGCGTGATCCTGCCCGCCTACAAAGGAAACTGGAATGTGGCCTGGACCAAGTCCGGCGCCATCGTGCCCGAAAAAATCGACGGCAAGTATTGGATGTACTGGCTTGGCACTGCCGCGGACAAGACCGACCAAATGGGCCTGTCGTATTCCACCGATTTGATTCACTGGACAGAAGCGACGGATGCGCCGGTGCTGCCGCGCCGCCCGGAGAAATTTGATTCGCGCGTGGTCGAGCCCGGTCCTCCACCGATCCTCGCACCGGGCGGCATCGTCCTGATCTACAACGGCGCCGACGACAAACTTGTGTATCGCACCGGCGTCGCGGTCTTCGACCGCAAGGATCCCCGCAAACTCCTCTCGCGATCCGACGCCCCCATCTTCGCCCCGGAAAAAGAATGGGAGAGGGCCGGGCAAGTGCCGAACGTTATATTCGTGGAGGGGATGGTGCAACAGGGCAAGCGGTGGCTCTTTTACTATGGGGGAGCAGACAAATATATAGGGGTGGCGGAAGCACCCTCGAAATGAGGATGGTCTCTCCGGCAGCGGGGGGCCAGCTTGACTCCCACAGGAATCCTCGCGCAGATCTTGCGGGATTTCTGGTTAACAAAATCTACCGCCATCCCCCTTTTTTTTGGAACTGCGCGTTCTAAAGGAATTTGCTATCACTCAGGCCGGGCCACCGAGTGAATATCGCTGCATTTTTTTTAAATTGCGACGCAGCAGGAAAGGGCACGCCTTTGCGGTTTAGCGTTGGCCGAAGGCACTCACCACCCAGCGGGCTATACATGCCACTTGAATGAGGGTCCCTCGAATGCTATGCCCACACAATAACTACCGTTCGGCTGCGGATGACAATAGACTACTCGCGCGTGCTTGGGAAACTCGCCAATCAAAGGGGTAAGCAGCGGGGCTTCGCCGGGCTGCCAGTATCGCTTGGTGAGCACTCGAGCGCCGTGCGGACTGACGTCTTCCGTGACCGTCCGTTCCCGAGCGCGGGGGTCGTCCAAGCTGGCGAGGTAGAGCTGGACTGGGAGCGGTTCGCGCTTCTCAATTCTCGCATCGGAACTCTTCAGGCGAAGAATCTTCCGCTGCGTACTTTGAGAACCTGCCTGTTCGCTTAAATTCTCGACTGGCTCAATTCTTTTCGGATGCGGCATGGTCTGCCTCCGGCACGGATT
>WNGP01001493.1_pt2 | contig 10792 bp, 9 predicted proteins | sample 5407671 | NCBI WGS metagenome assembly WNGP01 (sample SAMN13153381, study PRJNA577476) | soil metagenome | isolation source: 40 cm soil or saprolite under Garry oak tree replicate 2 | place: USA:California | collected 2016-06-15
CTTCCCGCTCGCGGTGACTCTCTGCCCGTCGAAGGGCAGCAGACGCTCGTTTTGCCCGGACGACGGTGTGGTATCGGCAATCGGCCAGTAAACGGTTCCGTTGTCCGACAGGATTACCAGCGGTGACCCAGCCTTCGCACAAGCCTGCGCACACTGAGCGCTAATCGGCTTTTTCAGGCCTTTGGTAAAGGCACAAGCTGAGTCCAGAACGTAGCCGTTTGCAGTGACGGGTTTACCGGCGTCGCTCACCACGGAGAGCACCACCGCAAAAACCATGGATGCAAATGCAAAGACCGTTAGTTTTCTAGTCATCTCTGTTCTCCTCAAACCGTTCAAGCGGACGTGGTTGCCCATAGAATCCGTTGACAAGCTAGACAGGGTAGTCAAATGCTAACTGGAAGGGAGAGCCGAGGGCAACAGACATAGTCAAGTCGGTGAGATGTTGATCCTTCACCTGCCGTGCGAATTCCTAGGAGCGCAATTATGAGGCATGGGTAGGACGCCCGTACCCTCATTGTGCGAACCTACTTCGAAGGTGTGAATGCAATATTCAGCCCCGTCGTCAATACAACGTCATTCTGCTTCTTGCCCGGGGGCGGATTAGTCACATAAACGTCGCCAAACTGATTCTGCCAACCCAACCACTTGCTGATTTTTGTCACGGTGCCCAAGTCAAATGTTCCGCGATACTGCCCGGTGTCGCTCAGGTCCGGGTAGAAGTACAGTTTCTGCACCACAACAGTGCTGGCGCCAACCTTGTGCGAGAACTCTTCCCCCAGAGTAAGGGCGGCGAATTTGCGGGTGAACGCAGGAGTAATCACCGTGCCGCTAATCGTAGTGGCATAACTCTCCCGGGTATAGTTAATGCCGCCCAGCAGATCGAGCGTGGTCTTATCGCTCTTGATGGCGTGAAAACCCAGGCCGACCGTCACGACGGAGCGTAGATTCAGAGCTTGCAGCGCGTCGCTCATGAAATCACCGCCCACAAATGCGAAAAGCCGTGGATTGAGATTGCGATCGTAGCGGATTCCTCCCTGCACCAGGTCAGCGACAGTGCTCGGGCTCGCTCCTGGCGCATTGTTCTTCGCGTATACAGTGCTCGCGTACATGGTGATCTTGTCGTTCAGCGTGGGATGCACGGCGTTGAACGCTAGTGCCAGGTTCTCGGTCTGGTTATTGTGCAGCAGTCCCGGATGCATAGATTTGTCGTGGGCCGTCTGCTCTGCGTCGTTGCGGATTATCGCCACGTCTTCCTTCGGAGCCTCGACCGTGCCGCCAGCCTTGGTGGTTACCTTGATCTTGCCGTCGCTGGTGGTCATGGGCCCAACGACGGTTTGACCATTCTTCAAATCAACATGCAGTTGCTCGTCGGTAGTGATCTGCGTGATCGCTTCATACTTAAGCGTGACATCGCCGGCGAATTCGGTGTGCAGCACGAGTATCTTGCCGTCCGATTTCACGACGGTGCCGGTCAGGCGGTCGCCGTTTTTCAGTACGATCTGATCGGCGAACATTAATGACGAAGAGAGAGAAACGAACAAGATCAAGCATTCGATCTGGCGCGGCACAATGATTCCTCCGGACTTAAGAGCTGATCGTCTTTGGACAGAAGATAGGTTTTCTATCCAGCGAAAATGGTTGCTTTAGATCGAGGCGGGGAGGAAAACGAACCAAGGGAGATGGCAGGACCATAGGGCGGATATAACGACAGCCTTGGGAAACAACCGGCCGCGGAATCGATCAGCTCTTGGTTTCCGTGTTCTTGCTCTGCTCACTCGAGGCCTGCGTCGAGGAATTATCTTTCATACCCTCTTTAAGGGCACGGATTCCCTCGCCTAGACCTTTACCGAGCTCAGGCAATTTCTTAGGACCGAACACCAATAGGGCGATAAAGAAGATCACCAGCAGGTGCATCGGCTGAAAAAGACCTTCCAACATTACAACCTCCGGGAAGCTTCTGCGCTGTTTAATACGTTACCGGAGTCCGGAGAGCGAGTCAAACCCGGCCGCTAGTTGCGCTAGTTGCCTAGTTGCCCGGATTCCCTCACCCCTGCACATACCCAGCGACCGACGGGGAAATCAGAAACAGTGATCACATCGGTGCCCGGCACCTATTGGTTACCTCCGTGACCTTACCGTGGAACCTCACTCCGGTCTATGTTCTCGAAGACGGTTTCAGCGCGCCTCCGGGAGCCAAGCCTAGAAACCGAAAAACGTTCGGGGAGTCCGGTGAGACACAAGGGCCTATCCTTATTCTTATTCTTCTGCCTGTCGGTGGTTGCCGCCGTAGATTCCTCCAAGAGTCAGCCCTTGGATACAACTCAACTCACGGCCTGGCTGACCGGCGGAATATCCAGCACTCGGCTCGTGCAGTTAATTCAGGAACGCGGCCTTGCCCTTGCCCCCACAGAAAACGAGATCCATCAGCTTCAGGCCTTCGGCGCCGACGAAGCGCTGGTCCGCACTCTTGCCGGAGTAAAACCGGCGGATAGCCACAGCCAGAGAACTTCCATCCCCGCAGCGCTGCTACAGGCTGCTGCAGGCGCTCATGCACGGCGCTATCACGAAGCCGAACTGCAGTTGCGCGCAGCTCTGCGAATCGACCCTCAGAATCCGGCCATACATTTTGCACTGGCCGCGATGTTTCGCCAGCAGGAGCAATGGGACGACGCTTATGACGAGCTCACGATATCGGCGCGGCTCATGCCGGATTTTCCCGACAACCACAGCAGCCTCGCCTACGTCTTCTACCGATTGGACGACGGCCCGAATGCGATCGCTGAGGCGCGAACCGCGCTAAGCATGGATCCGCAAAATGCTGAGGCTTACCAATACCTCGGTCTCGGTCTTTATTCTAACGGCCAATATGCTGCAGCCATTCATGCCTTTGCCGAGTCTCTGGCTCGCGACCCGGACAATCCCGACACTTACTACGACATGGGCATTGCCTTACAGGCTTCTGGAAGGCTCGTTGCCGCGGCGGCCGCCTATCGTTATGCCATTCACCTGCGGCCTGCCTTCTGGGAAGCTCACAGCAATCTTGGCCTGATCCTGCATCAGGACGGCAAACTCGATGAGGCCATCGCGCAGTATCGCGAAGCCAAAAATATCGCCCCAGACGAAGCTTCCGTCCGCAACAATCTCGGAAATACGTACTGCGACCGCGGCGATTTCGACGCGGCCATCGCCGAATTGAGCGAACTTTACCGCCAGCACCCTGACTGGGAACAGGGCCATAGCTGCCTGGCTAGCGCTTACATGTCGAAGAAAAACTACCGCAGCGCTGTCCGCGAGCTGCAACTGGTTATCCACCAAAAGCCAACCGATGCCGCGCAGCATCGGCTCTTGGGCCAGGCGCTCCTGCTCGATGGAGAGGCTGAAGAAGCTCTCCGGGAGTTTCGCCTCGCCGTTATTCTGGATCCCGATTCCGACGTCGCCCATCATTATCTGGGCACGGCTCTATTCCAGGACCAGAAACTTCAAGCGGCGGAGAAAGAATTTCGTGAAGCGCTTCGTCTGAAGGCATCCGCTGACAACCATTATTCTCTAGCGGCTTGCCTCATGAGCATGGATCGCTATCAGGAAGCGCTGACGGAGCTCGAAATTGCCGCACGGCTCGAACCCGAGCGCCCCTTATATCGTGCGCGCCGGGAAGAGCTTATGAAACTGATGAAAGACTCGAGCTTGCGATAGAAACAGAACTGGGCGCACTTTTGGGCAGTGTCGCGTGCTGTACCAGTGGTGCTTCGAGGATTCCGCGGCGGCTCCTTACACTAAGGCAAGGCGCGAGGACACGCGAAATCGGTAACGGCTGAATTGCAACGGGCGAGACCGGCACGAATAGGTTCAGGGCATCAAGTTTGGGGAGAATGGTCATGGATCCAACACGTTCCGTAGCATCAGGAGCAACGGCTGGGGCGAAGACCGCGCCGGCGGTGACGCCAACGGAAGGCGATGTCCGCCGCGTGGAGCGCAGCGTACCTCCTGGTTCGCTGCTATCCGCCCGAAAGTCCGTTGGTTACGGGCTCCCCTGCGCGAAATGCCATTTGTACTACGCAGCAGATCTCGATACCTGTCCCAGTTGCAACGCTCACGAAAGAGTACTGCCGGTTTTGCCCAAAACGCCCAAGATGCAGGCCAGCGCTGAACCGGAGATCGATGCCGCTGCCCTTGAGCAAGAACGTGAAGAATTCCTTCGACAGTTCAAGTCTCAGCTTTTGGCCGCCCATGTCGAGGCAACGACCGCTGCCGCCCCGACCTGCAACTTCGCCGACAACCATCCGGGAGAACCCGAGGTCGCCGAAGTCTGCAAACCTTGTTATGAGAAGCTGCAGGAGCGTCTTGATGTCTGTGAAGCGGCCCTGCACATGGATATGAAAGAAGCCGCGCAGATCATCTACGACGCGGTGTGGGCCGATCCCTCCGATCCCAGCAAAACTTATCGCAACGCCGCCAGCGCCATCCTCACGGAACTGCGCCGGCGTGCCGGAATCACCTCGCTGCTCGGTCCATTTCAGCCGCTGACTCACTAAGGTGCGTCCGTTCGGCCCACTCTTAAGCCCCGTAGGTACGCCCGAAGGTAGCCCGCCAAGTCAGTGGCGGGTAAATGTCGGTACGCCGACAGTCCCATAGAGACGCCTGAAATCCCCAGTCGGATCGACGGCTCGAATTTTTCCAGCCTGAAGACGACCTTGGAAACTCCGGAATTCGGCTCACTCCGGCTTAATTTCCACCCACCTCTTGCCGGCATACAGGCGATACGCTCCGCCCTCTTCGACCATTTTAAGAGGAACCGCCCGTTCTAGGGCCTTTTCCGTCTTGGAAGGCACGCTGAGCACATCGTCGTTGGCTACGTCCATGACCACAAACTTATCGCTGGCGGTGTATCCGAACCCATACTGGCCTGGCGGCAGCTCTGAGCCTTCAACATTGAGCTTGGATTCCGTGATTAGCAATCCCTGATACTTCTGTTGGATCGCGGTCGAGTAGCCCGATGCGTCCACCAACGCAGTCAGCGTCATCTTGCCATTCGCGAGCTGAAGTCCTACCGAATTGCGAGCCTGCGTGGGAGCTTTCTGACCTCGATAGAAAAACTCCGAAGGGACAACCTTCCTAAGCTCATCCGCTGAAAGCAGATGGGGCGCCCCTTGTTGAGCCAGGGCGGAGACCAGCAAGACGCCGAATAGACCGCCGAAAAAAGCCAAGCGCAGCTTCTTCATAGAATTGTTCCTCTTTTTGAGATCATCCGGGAAAGAATGCAAAATCCCTCAAGGAATCTAAGCGTTTGCGCGGGCATTGGCAAATCCTCATAACTTGCCCGTCCAAGCACTGAGAGTCGGGAACGGGAAATCGCAAAAACAGTTTGTTCGCAAGGTTCGGATAGTCTGTGGCACGCTCTTCGATCTACCCTTTCCTTACCATGACCACCAATGCCATACTCGCAATGAACCGCCCAAGCACAATGCCTGCCCTGCAAACGAACATGCCGACCCGAGTAAGTTGCGGCCTGAACGACGATCTATGCTGGAACGCCGTCATCGCTCGCGACCGCACTCACGACGGGGAGTTCGTGTTTGCGGTATCTAGTACTGGGGTCTATTGCCGCCCCTCGTGTCCCGCACGTCGCCCGCGTCGCGAGAATGTCAAATTCTTTTCGAGGACCGACGAGGCCGAACAGGCCGGTTATCGCGCTTGCTTGCGCTGCCGTCCGAAGTCTGTGATCGGTAATGGCCAGTCCGACGTGGTGAAGGCTCTATGCCGCTACATTGAGCTGCATCTCGACGAGCCCCTTACTCTGGCAGCTCTCGGCAAAGAATTTCACCAGAGTCCGTTCCATCTACAAAGGCGTTTCAAAGCAGTGCTGGGAATCAGTCCCCGCGAATACGCCGATTCCTGCCGTCTGCGGCTCCTGAAGCGCAGCTTGCAAGCCGGGGACAACGTTACCCGCGCCATGTACGACGCCGGTTACGGCTCCAGCAGCAGGCTCTACGAGCGCACCTCTTCGCAACTCGGCATGACGCCCGACAAGTACCGCCGCGGCGCTATCGCCGCCACCATCCGTTACACGTGTGCTGATTCTCCCATTGGACGCATGTTGATTGCCGCCACTGAGCGGGGAATCTGCGCCATCCAATTCGCCGGCTCCGATGACGAACTCCTCGAAGGCCTTAAGCACGAATTTCCCTTTGCAACACGCAAGCCCGACGACGGCGGCCTGAAGTCTTGGACGAAGGCACTTCTGGGCCAGATGCAGGGAGCTATCCTCGATACGGCGTTGCCGCTGGATATCCGCGCCACAGCTTTTCAGCGCCGCGTATGGACCTATTTGCAATCCATCCCTTTCGGCAAGACTCGCTCGTACAGTCAGGTCGCCAAAGCAATCCGCGCCCCCGCAGCGTGTCGAGCCGTGGCCCGCGCCTGTGCCACCAATCCAGTGGCCGTGGCCATCCCATGCCATCGCGTGGTGCGTGAAGATGGCAACCTGGGTGGTTACCGCTGGGGCATGGATCGTAAGAAGAATCTGCTCGACATGGAAGCAGCGTCTCCTACACGCTGATGCCTGATATCGCGACGAGGCCGGCAGCGCCGCTCGCGGCTTCCAGATGTCGGATCCGCCGTCCCAGGCTACACTCTAGCGAGTGCCGGTGAGTTCGCCACTATAAGCCGCCTTCCGGGGTTTGTTCTTTCTGCCGATTCCGCTGCCCTCTGCAAGTCTAAGGTCGCAGTCGTTCTGAAGATTGAGCCAAAATTGCGCTGGTGCAGGCCGAAATACTTCCCAAGCGAACCGCAGTGTCGGCGCTGATGGCTCGGTCTCCGCGGACGACGTCATGGATGCCCGGAAAACCCAGCGCGTTTGCCAGTGCATAAGCGCCCACTCCCGGGGCTCCATTGAATTTGGTCTTGAGAATTTCTCCCCGGTGGACCGCAAACACCTTCTTTGATCTGGACATGGATGGCCCCATTCTTAAACGTAATCCACGATCTCTATCTCAAACAGCTCCTGTCCGTTTTTTCTTGGAAGCAGTGGATGTCCTCGAAGGGGCACCGGGACGAAGCCAGCCGCCAGACCGCGACCCATGAATCAGGTATTATGCGGTCAGCCGCGCGGGCTGGCTGTCCCTCGCCGAACTTTCATCATGATGGTCTTCACCGCAGCCCGTCTCTACACCCCTCTCGAAGAAATAGGCGATCCTCTGCTTTTCGTCCAGGATGGCGCCATCACCAAGGTGTCCTCGCGCGCACAGTCGGAAACCCCGCAAGGCGCTTCCCTCCTAGACTTCGGCGATGCAATTCTCGCGCCCGGCTTTGTCGACATCCACATGCACGGCGGCACTGGAGTCGACGTCATGCAAGCTTCACCCGCCGATCTGGCCCGTTTGGGCAAATGGCTGACCAACAATGGCGTCACCGGGTATTTTCCGACCACCGTCGCGGCACCGATCGATCAGACATGCGCCGCTCTCGAGCGCATCGCTGATGTCATCGAAGCAACCCGTGATTCAACCGCTACAAATGGCAAAACGCCTCGAGCTCGCCCTCTTGGCATCCATCTGGAAGGACCGTTTCTCAGCCATAAGCGCCGCGGCGTGCATCCGCCAGAGTATCTTGCACAGCCCACGCTGGAGGTTTTTGAGTGTCTCTGGCAGGCTGCGCGCGGGCACGTTGGCATGATGACGATCGCCCCGGAACTTCCCGGTGCGCTGGAAGTGATCGCCGAAGCGGCGCGACGAAATGTCTGCGTGAGCATCGGACATTCGGACGCCGATCTGGCTAGCGCGCAGGCTGGCGTGAAGGCAGGCGCCCATCATGCCACTCATACCTTCAACGCCATGAGGCCGCTTGACCATCGCGATCCGGGGATTGTCGGCGAGGTGCTGACGGATAACCAACTCAGCGCCGACATCATAGCCGACGGAATTCATGTCTCGTCCGCGGTTGTGCAGCTTTTCCTGCATGCGAAAGGCTTCGACCGTTCGGTTCTCATCACCGACGCTACCGCCGCCGCTGGCATGCCCGATGGCCGCTACCAGCTTGGCCCCATGGAAGTTGAAGTCAAGGCTGGCAGGTGCACGATCGATGGCAAGCTCGCGGGCAGCGTCCTCACTATGGACCGAGCCGTGCGCAACATCGCCATTTTCGGGGGCTGGAGTCTTCAGAATGCGGTGCGCGCAGCCACGCTGAATCCGGCTCACGCAGTTGGACTATCACCTCAGCAAGGAGTACTAAGCATCGGTTCAGAAGCCAACATAGTTGTTCTGAGCCCAACGGGAGAGGTGCGAAAGACAATTGTTCGCGGCCTCACTTCCTAAGAATCATGGATTAGCAAAAACGCCAAGCGTGGCGCGGCGGGAGTTGAATCACATGCAGCGAGCGAAATTTAATTTGGCTTACGCTCTTTGGCCTCTGCCAGGTAGCGAACCAACGTGGCTTCATCGGAGCGGCTGAGACGGTCTAGAAAGGATGTTTTCAGCTTTATTTTCTCGTCGCCGGCGGGTTTGGTCTGAATCCTTTGGCGCAACTTGTCCCCCAGTTCGGACTCGTTGTTCATGACCTGCGTGTAGAACCACAGGAAATGACGCATCTGGTCCAACGCTGAGCGCAGCACTTGGATGGGCTCGGTCTCGGGCAGGGCACTGAGTGCCTCCATGAGTTCCGGGTCATTGGGCGCCTGCATGGCCGCACAGTTGAGCTCGCGCTGAATGACACGCAGGTCTTCGGTGACCCGCGCAATCCGGAGATGAATGCCGTCGAGATACTCTTCTTTTTCCATGGACTCTGTGGCTGTCTCAACATCTCATCGGCGGCGCGAAGCGAATAGATGCCCCACGGGCATGCGCTTTGGTAATTCAGGGTATTACTTTGGTATGAGCAGGAATTCATAGTCAGCCTATAGTGCTGAACGCCGCTAGCGGTGCGGCTTTTCACGCATTGTCATCACCAATATCGGGCACGCTCATGACGCGGTAACTCGCGCTGCACCGCCACTAGTGCAGTTCGTCATGCTCTAAAGTCACCAGGTCCAGCCGCCTTTCTGCGCACAATCTGAGATGAGCAGAATAACTTCCAGGGGAAGATGAGGTGGACTTGTGGTACAAACGCGCCGTGACAGAAACGGCCCAAGGAAGCACATCGCGCCCACAACTTGTCCGCGCCATCGGCCGCTGGAGCCTGACGGCGCTGACCATCAATTCCGTCATCGGCAGTGGAGTTTTCGGTTTGCCATCGACTCTGGCGGGGCTAATGGGCCGAGCGAGCCCGCTGGCTGTACTCTTCGCAGGCGCCTGCATGGCCGTCATAATGGCGTGTTTTGCCGAAGTTGCTTCCTGTTTCTCCGAAGCCGGCGGCCCCTATTTATACGCGCGCATCGCCTTCGGGCGCCTAATGGGAATTCAAACCGGTTGGATGCTCTGGCTGGCCCAGGCAGCAGCTCCGGCGGCCAATGCTAATTTGTTCGTCATTTATTTGGCCGAGTTCTGGCCTCAGGCTAGAAATCCAGCGCCCCGTTTTCTTGTTCTTACCACCCTCGTGGGATTGCTGGCTGTTGTCAATGTTCGTGGCGTTCGCGCGGGCACGCAGGTCAGCAATCTTTTTACGGCCGCGAAATTGCTGCCGCTGTCGGTAGTGATCCTAGTGGGAATTATTGCGATCATCAAAGGTCACGCGACGCCCTCTCTGTCACCCACAGCATTTCACGCCAATGAACTAATGAAAGCCATGCTGCTCGGTGTCTTCGCATATGGAGGCTTCGAAACGGCGCTTACGCCAATGGGAGAAGCCAAGAATCCGCGGCGCGACACCGTATTCGCACTGTTCGCTACTCTGGTCAGCTGCGCGTTGATGTACGCGCTGATCCAGTGGGTGGTTGTGGAACTCTTACCTAACGCAGCCCGCAGCGATCGGCCGCTGGCCGACGTAGCCCGGCTTATGATGGGACACAACGGTGCCGCGCTCGTGACCATCGGCGCATTAGTTTCTTTCTACGGATATCTCAGCGCCAAGATCTTGGCTACACCTCGCGTAACATTCGCTCTGGCCGAGAGTGGAGACTTTCCAAAAGCCTTTGCCGCTGTGCATTCCCGGTTTCACACTCCTTATATCTCTATCCTCATATTCGCAGCGCTGGTGTGGCTGTTCTCTCTGGGAGGAAGCTTCGCCTGGAATTTGACGCTGTCGGCGGTGGCGCGCCTTTTCTATTACGGAGTGGGTTGCGCGGCTCTGCCCATGCTGCGTCAGAAGCGGCCTGGCGGGGCACTGTTTCACTTGCCGGGCGGCCGGGTCTTCGCGATTCTCGGTGTCACAATCTGTGTGGTTCTACTTACGCGCGTGGATCTGACGCAATCTGTAATTCTGATAGCGACAATCGGCGTAGCTCTACTGAACTGGGTCTGGGTTACGCGGGGACGCGCTCGCTAGCTGGCGAAAAAACGTGCCGGCGCCGGTTTTTGTCTGACTCGCCATGCAGCTAACGGATGGGACACGTTTTTCGGGCAGCCTCCACTACTTGCTAGCGCATCCGCGCTTTCCCATGGGCATATTTGAACGGCGCTGCAAATGCTATAATCGCAATGAAGTAAGCTAATCTCATCTCCGGCGCGTGGCAATTCCTCTTTCGCGTCGGTCGATGTTCGGGGAGTGGCTCAGCCTGGTAGAGCACCTGGTTCGGGACCAGGGGGTCGGAGGTTCAAATCCTCTCTCCCCGACCAAATTCTTTAAAATCAAATAATTACAGGCACAAGAGATTCGCTTTAGACGCCTGTTTCATTGGCTCCGGGTTCCATTCTCCAAGTAGTAT
>WNGP01005248.1_pt1 | contig 10786 bp, 11 predicted proteins | sample 5407671 | NCBI WGS metagenome assembly WNGP01 (sample SAMN13153381, study PRJNA577476) | soil metagenome | isolation source: 40 cm soil or saprolite under Garry oak tree replicate 2 | place: USA:California | collected 2016-06-15
GATCCATCCGGCGGGCGATGGGTGCGGCAGCCGTGCCGGTCACTCTGGCCGCCCGATTCGCGGCTTTGCCGCCTCCGGCGAGCCCAGAGCGGCTCCGCCGGCGCTGCCGCACGCCCAGCTGAGGTCAACTACTTTCCGGTCAGAGGGCGAGGGGCGAGTCGGCAGCTATGTGTTCCTGGCCTACGACCGGGCCTGCGGCGTCACCGGCACCATCATCGGTTCCGACGGCGGTATCGGCGTCCGGTAGGCCGGCGATCCTGAAGGAACGGGTACACGCACTCGAGCGCACCGGGCGCAGACGACGAGAACGAGGAGACGGTCATGAACTACTTCGGCCTGGTCAAGAGGCTAGACCTGCCCGCCGGGTGGGTGCCGCCCACTGAGCTGGAATACGACGACATCCGCGCCCGGGCAATCAGCCGCGCCGACCTGCACGACGATGTTCAGGGCATCAACTCCAGCATCGAGCTCATCCAGCGGACTCGAGGTGGTGGCTGGCCGACGGAACCGGTCACCGCCGACGTCAACTACGTCGACCTGGTCTGGCACGAACTCGAGTTCCGCGAAGGCTACTCGTTCACCTACGCCGTGTACGACTCCCGCGGCCTCTACCTCGGATGCTGCTACCTGTACCCGGTGGGACGGCGTACCCCCCTCACCGAGGAACTGCTCACCTGCGAGGTCGACGTGAGCTGGTGGGTCACACCCGACGCCTACGAGCACGGCTACTACTCCAAGCTGTACGCCGCACTCCAGCACTGGATCGAAACCGCATTCCCGTTCAAGGTGGCCTACTACTCCAACAGCGAAGTCCCAGACCGACCCGGGTGTTGAGCGTCCCCGGCGGGCGCGAAGACCGATTCGGCGTACCACCGCCAGGTCGTCGCCATGCCCTCCTCGCGGCCGACCGTCGGCGCGTAGCCGAGCACCTTCTGCGCCAGGTCGTAGGAGGCGAAGTTGCGCCCCACCTCGCCCGGCCGGCCGGGCCGGTACTCGACCGGGTGGCCGGGCGCCCCTGCCGCCGTGCGGCACAGGTCCGCCAGCTCGGCGACCGTGGTCTCGACGCCAGAGGCGATGTGCAGGACCGTGCCGGGCGGCACGTCGCACTCCAGAGCCAGCCGCAGCGCCCGGGCGATGTCGTCGACGTGGGTGTAGTCACGTGACGACGAGCCGTCGCCGTAGATAAGGATCGGCTCGCCGGCGTGGATGGCCTTGAAGAACAGGTTGATCGCGCCCTGCTTCCTGGCGCTCCACGGGCCGTAGACGTTCGCGAACCTGAGCGCGACCGTGCGCAGGCCGTAGCACTGCGAGAACGCGTACGCGTAGCCCTCGCCCGCGAGCTTGCTCGCCCCGTAGGGAGAGATGGGCTTCGGCAGGGAGTCCTCGTCCACCGGCGGCGTGGCGTCACCGATGAGCGCTCCGCCCGTGGACGCCTGCACGGTCCGCTCCACGCCCGCCCGCCGGGCGGCGTCCAGCACGCGGAACGTGCCGAGCACGTTGACGTCGAAGTTCGAGGCCGGGTCCTCGATCGAGTTGATGACCGACCCGGCCGCGGCGAGATGGATGACCGCGTCGGTCCCGGTGAGCGCGGCGTCGAGCGCGGCCGCGTCGCGGATGTCGCCCTCGACCTGCTCGGCGTCCACGCCGGCGAGGTGCGCGGCATCTCCGGTCGAGTAGTTGTCGAAGACCCGGACCGCGTGCCCAACCTCGACGAGCTGGCGGACCAGCGTGGCACCTACGAAGCCGGCTCCCCCGGTGACCAGAACATGCTTACCCTCCGTCATGACAGACGAGACTACCCGCACGCTTGGCGACCCAGGCCGCAATCAGGTCGGCGGCCTGCGCGCGGGCGCCGTCGGGCTCGAGCAGGTAGTGGTCGGCGCCGATGAACTCCAGGCTCTTGTCGGCCGCGCCGAGGGCTTCGAACAGCGCCCGCGCGTCGCTCTCGTAGACACCCGTGTCGTCGCTGGCGTGCAGCACCAGCGACGGCACCGTGATCCTGGCCAGGTGCGGCGCGGCCGCGCACTGCGAGGTCCGCAGGCTCCACATCGACAGCCAGCTTCGCAGCGTGCTCAGCGTCCCGATGCCGAAGACGCCGTAGTTGGCCTTCACCGGCTCGCCCAGGTAGCACCAGTTCGGCCGCCTGCCGGACGGCTCGATGTCTGGGTCGATCATCCGCAGGTCGGCCCAGGACCGGTACACGGTGAATAGCTGGTCCCTGGCCCGGGTCCGCCCGAGAGCGGTTAGCTGGTCCAGCGCCCAGCCGGTGATCCGCTCGTTGCGCTCGCGCTGCGCGGCCCGGTATCGCTGCTGGAACTCCGCGCTGTACGGCGGCCCGTTCTCGGCGTTGAACGGGTCGAGGGCCCGGTCGACGGAGACCGGATCGGTCTCGTCGGTCACCGAGGGGTCAAGCCAGTTGGTCAGCACCTCGGGCCGGCCGCGGTGGGCAGCGAGCGCGACGAACAGGTCGCCGGCCGCCAGGTGGTCGACGGCGGCGAGCGGCCGCATCCCCGGCGCCGGCGTGACATTCGGCTGCACGGCCTGCGACTGGTAGGCCGCCATCAGCGAGCCGCCGCCCGAGTTGCCGAGGAGAACGACGCGATCGGCGCCCGCCTGCTCACGCAGCCAGGCGACTCCGACACCGATCTCGGTCAGCGCTTGGTCGAGCAGGAAGTGGGCCTCGTTGCCGCGGAAGCGGGTGTTCCAGCCGAGGAACCCGTAGCCGCGCTCGGCCATGAACGAGGCCAGGTAGTGCTCGGAGAAGTCCACGTTGTAGTGCGTGGCGATGAACGCGGTCTTCGGCGCGGCGCCGGCCGGGCGGTGGTAGATGCCCTGGCACGGATGGCCGCCGGCCCCGGCCCGGCCGGCTACCGGGGACGAGAGCCCTACGAACTCCCTGACGATCTCGCTCATCCAGCCTCCCTCGCGGCGCGGCCACCTCATCTTCGCCCGCGCGGCCTCGCATGTGGGTGAATGCTGAGTTTAGATAGAAGTCCAGCGCTCGCACCAGGCACGAACACGCGGAGGCCGGCCATGGAGTGGCGGAATCAGGAGTTCGACCTCGGCGGCGTCAACCACCTGGCGCTCGTCTGCTCCGACATGAAGCGGACGGTGGAGTTCTACACCCAGGTGCTCGGCATGCGGCTGATCAAGACGATCGACCTGCCCGCCAGTTCTGGCCAGCACTTCTTCTTCGACATGGGCGGCGGCAACGCGCTCGCATTCTTCTGGTTCCCCGACGCGCCCGATCCCGTCCCGGGGGTCTCCGCCCCGGTCAACGTGCCCGGGCTCGGCGAGTGGAAGAGCGCCATCGGCTCGATGAACCATGTCGCCTTCGACGTGCCCGAGAGCAGGTTCCTCGAGTACCGGGACCGGCTCAAGGCCAAGGGCGTCGAGGTCAGCCCGATACTCGACCACGACGACAGCGAGTTCGGCGTGGCGCGCGAACTGTATCCAGGCGTCTTCGTGCGTTCCTTCTACTTCCAGGATCCGGACGGGATCGTGCTCGAGTTCGCCTCCTGGCGGCGGGTGATGGGCCGGCCAGGCGACGTGCGGCACGAGCCGAAGACCGCTGCCGACCGCGCCGTCCGGGTCTAGCGGGTGGTGGGCCGGGCCGCCTGGTCGGCTCGATGGTCACTGCCAGCGGGCGAGCAGCTCGGCGGCGGCGCGGGCGCCTGAGCGCAGCGCGCCTTCCATCAGGCCAGCCCAGGTTCCCGCGGCGTGCTCGCCGGCGATGTGCACCCGGCCGAACGGGGCGGCGATCAGGTGGTCATCTGCGGGGGGCGCCTCCGTGGTCAGCGCCGAGTAGGACTCCCCGGCCCACGGGTCGTCGTTCCACGTGGTCAGCAGCGCCCGGTCGATATCCAGGCCAAGCTCGGGCCGCAGCGTCGCGGCCCGGCCGGCCCAGGTCGCCGGGCCGTGCGTCACATCCAGCGCGGCGAGGCCCGCCTCGGTTCCGGCGAAGGCGTGCAGCACCGGCTGCACGCCGCCCGACCCGTCGGTCGCGGTCCAGGTCCAGAACCGCTCCGGCACGCTGTGCACCGCGGACGCGGGCGCCGGCTCGGTCAGCGGCAGGTGCAGCTTGGCGTTGTGCGCGATTCCGGCCCGCCGCCAGGCGGCCGCCTGATCGCCGGGCGCCGCGGGGGAGAACGCCAGCCGCCGCAGCACCGCCATCGGCACCGCGAGGATCGCCGCTTCGCCGCGCACCTCGCCGTCGTCGGTCAGCACCCGCACGCCGTCCGCGTCCTGTTCGACCGACCGCACCGGGCGGCCGAGGCGTACCGCCGGGCCAAGCCGGCCGGCCAGGCCACCGGCCAGCCGCTGGTTCCCGCCCGCGACCCGCCAGCTCGGCCGGCCCGCGAAATCGGTGGCGAGGCCGGCGACCGCCGCGGCGGACAGCCGGTCGGCGCCCATGCCGTGCGTCGCCGTGACCCTGGACACCACGGCGGCCAGGGCGGCCCGCGAGCCCGTCCACGTCTCCGCGGCCTCGGCGAGCGACGTGCCCGCGGGTGCGGTCGCCGCGGCCGCTGAGACGGCCTGGGCGCAGCGGGCCATCTCCGCCGCTGTCGTCGGGTCGCCGCCGCGCGGCTCGCGCTCGTAGTACGACATCGTCGTGTCCGCGAGCTTCAGGCCGAGTTCCGCGGCGACCGAGCGCATGACGTCGTAGCCGTCCAGCACGAACTCGCCACCGCGTTCCACCACGGTGCGCGGGTCGCCGGGAACGAGCTCGGCCGACCAGACCCGGCCGCCGACCCGGTTCCTGGCCTCGAGCACGACCACCTCGTGGCCGGACCTGGCGATCAGGTCCGCCGCCATCAGCCCGGCGAAACCGGCTCCCGCTACGACGATGCGCACCAGGCGAGCCTCCCACATGCGGGATGTCCGCCCGGGCGGTTCGGTCCGGGCGGACAAGCTCGCGGGGGACTGCTAGGCGCGGTGGCGCCTGCCCTCGTGGTGGCGCAGCCACAGGAAGGCGATCAGCCCGAGCAGCAGCCACGGGAAGAACGAGTGGACGAGGGCCTGGCCGATGACGGCCGCGGCCACGATGATCAGGACGATGATGGCGATGCGGTACATGGGACTCCTTGGCTGCGGCTTGGTGAGCTTGACGGGGGTGGCGCCGGCCGGCGGTTCTGCCAGGTCGGGCAGGTCGGCGAACAGGCCGTCGAAGTCGCCCTGCGTCTTGGCGCTCACCGCCCGCTCCATCCGCTCGTTGAACTCGGACTGGTCGAGCCGGCCGTCCCCGTAGTGCTTGGACAGCCGGTCCGCCACCTCAGTCCGCTCGGCGTCCGAGACGCGGATGTCGGGGTTACCGGGCCCGCTGCGGCGGTAACCGCCCGTCCAGGACTGGCCGCCCATCCACGACGGGCTGTATTGCGGGGACATCGGACTGTGACCTCCTCGGTCTGGTGGGCGGCTCAGCGGGACCGGTTCTCCATCGAGCCGAACAGCTCGGCGACGATCGACTGGTCTGATCCTTCCTCGGGGATCAGCAGCCAGCCGGCGACGTACAGCGGCAACGCGGCCCCGCCCGCGAAGGCGAGCACCACGAAGACGATCCGGACGATGCTGATGTCTGCGCCGAGGTACTTGGCGATGCCGGCGGCGACGCCGCCGATCAGCCGCCCGTCGACCGGCCTGCGCAGCGACTTCAGCCCGTCGGCCAGGTCGGGTCCTGCCCAGGCTGGCCTGGCGTCTGAGCTGCCGTCTGGCCTGGTCTCGTCGGCCGGCTCGGTGTGGATGTTGGACTGCGGGTTCGGGGCTGTGGTGTTCATGACTCCAGCCTGCGGCGGCGGCCGCGGACGCGCCATCGGGAAGAACCCTGATTCGACCCTGATCCGCCGGCCCCGCGGATCGGGGGCTTCCCGGATAGAACCACGCGCGAAGTGGGGTCATCATGGATGAGTGAACGAACGCCAGGACAGCCCGCCTCGCCCGGAGGGCCAGCGCGTTGCCGACGGTGCGCGCGACCCTGACGGCTGGCTGGGCAGCGTGCGGGCCGGCCCGCCGCCGCGCCGGGCCGGTCCCTGGCCGCGCGCGGCCGGCCCGCTGCGCCGGCAGCGTCAGGGCCGGCTGGCCGGCGGCGTGGCCGCCGGGATCGCCGCCCGGACCCGCTTCGGCGTGTACACGGTCAGGACCGCGTTCGTGCTCGCTTCGCTCGCCGGCGGGTTCGGTGCGGCGGTCTACGTGCTGGCCTGGCTCTTCGTGCCCGCCGACGGCGAGGACAGCAACATCGCGAGCCGGGCGGTGGGCGACCGGCGCGGCATCGCCCTCGCCGCGGGAGCGGCGTCCGCGCTCGCCGTGGTCCTGCTCGTCGCCTCGCTGCTCCACGTCGGCTGGCTCGGGTCGCTGTCCTGGCCGCCCGTGATCGCGCTGGCCGGCCTGGTCCTGGTCTGGCGCAACGCCTCGCCCGAGGAACTCGCGCTGCTGCGCCGGCTGGCGGAGCCGCTGCTGGCCGGGGCGCGGGACGGCGGCCGGTCCAGGATCAAGCTGCGCCTGGTGATCGCCGGCGTGCTGCTCGTGACCGGCGTGGCCATCATGATCTCCGCGCACGTCACCGGCGTGCTGCTGCGCCCGCTGACCGGCGTGGCCGTGCTCTTCGCCGCCATCGTGGTGCTGCTCGGGCCGTGGTGGCTGCGGATCGCCCGTGACCTGCTGGCCGAGCGCCAGGCCAGGATCCGGGCCGAGGAGCGCGCCGAGATGGCCTCCCGGGTGCACGACTCCGTGCTCCAGACGCTCGCCCTGATCCAGCGCCGGGCCGAGGACCCGCAGCAGGTCGTCAGCCTGGCCCGGGCGCAGGAACGCGAGCTGCGGTCGTGGCTGTTCGACGGCCGGGCGCCGGGATCGCTCGACGGCCTGGCGACCACGCTCGCCGGCGGCGTCCGGGTCATCCAGGAGGAGATCGAGGCCCAGCACGGCATCGTGGTCGAGGCGATCAGCGTCGGGGACTGCGATCTGGACAGCGACCTGAGCGCGCTGCTCGCCGCGGCGCGCGAGGCGACGGTCAACGCGGCCAAGTGGTCGGGCGCCGGCTCGGTCTCGCTGTTCGCCGAGGTCGAGCCGGACGCCGTGTCGGTGTTCGTGCGGGACCGCGGCCGCGGCTTCGACCCCGACGCGGTGCCGGCCGACCGCAAGGGGCTGGCCGAGTCGGTACGCGCCAGGATGGCGCGCCGCGGCGGCTCGGCGACGATCCGCAGCGTCCCCGGCGAGGGCACGGAGGTGGTTCTCACGATGCCGCGAACCGCCGGCCAGCGCGAACCGAGCCCGGCGTCGTGAGCGGCGCTGCGGACGGCGGCCGGCCGCGCGTGTTCATCGTCGACGATCACGGCCTGTTCAGGTCGGGCGTCAGGTCCGAGCTCGGCGACGAGGTCGAGGTCGTCGGCGAGGCCGATGACGTGCGGCCCGCGATCGTCGGCATCGCGCGTTGCGAGCCCGACGTGGTGCTGCTGGATGTCCACCTGCCGGGCGGCGGCGGGCAGGATGTCGTTTCTGAGCTAACGCAATCGCACCCGCAAGTGCGGTTTCTTGCGCTGAGCGCGTCCGACGCACCCGAGGACGTCATCGCGGTGATCAGGTCGGGCGCCCGGGGCTATGTGACGAAGACGATTTCGGGCCCCGAGCTTGTCGAGGCGATCCGCCGGGTCGCCGCCGGCGACGCCGTGTTCTCGCCGAGGCTCGCCGGGTTCGTGCTCGACGCGTTCGCCTCTGGGCAGCCGGGCCAAGGGGTGCGTCCCGCGTTCGACGCCGAGCTCGACCAGCTCACCCCGCGCGAGCGTGACGTGCTGCGGCTCATCGCCCGCGGCTACACGTACAAGGAGATCGCGCGGGAGCTGTTCATCTCGGCCAAGACCGTCGAGAGTCACGTCTCTTCGGTGCTGCGCAAGCTGCAGCTCTCCACCCGCCACCAGCTCACCCGCTGGGCGGCCGAGCGCCGCCTGACCTAGGGATGACCGACCTGTGCGGTTATGACGCGGTCGCGCTGGCCGGCCTGCTGCGCCGCCGCGAGGTGTCGGCGCGCGAGGTCGTGGCCGCGCACATCAAGCGGATCGAGCAGGCCGACCCGGTCGTCAACGCCATCGTGACACCGACCTTCGACCAGGCGCTGGCCAAGGCCGCCGCGGCGGACGACGCGCTGGCGGGCGGCGAGCCGGCCGGGCTGCTGCACGGGCTCCCGGTCGCGCACAAGGACCTCGTCGAGGTCGCGGGTGTGCGGACCACGTTCGGGTCGCCGCTGTTTTCCGATCATGTCCCCGACCGGGACGCGCTGATCGTGGCCCGGATGTCCGGCGCCGGGGCGATCAGCCTGGGCAAGACGAACACGCCGGAGTTCGGCGCCGGGTCGCACACGGTCAACGCGGTGTTCGGCGCGACCAGGAACCCGTACGACCCGAGCCGCAGCGCCGGCGGGAGCAGCGGCGGCGCGGCGGCGGCGCTCGCGGCCCGGATGGTCGCGCTTGCTGACGGCAGTGACCTGGGCGGGTCGTTGCGAAATCCGGCGAGCTTCTGCAACGTGGTCGGGCTGCGCCCGTCACCTGGGCGGGTGCCGGTCTGGCCGGTCGCCGACGCCGCGGACTGGATGGGCGTCGAGGGGCCGATGGGGCGCACGGTCGCCGACGTGGCGCTGCTGCTCGCGGTCATCTCGGGACCCGACCCGCGGGTGCCGCTGGCTCTCGACGCCGCGCCGCCTGAGCTGGCCGACCCGGCGCAGGTCGCCGGGCTGCTCGACCGGGACGTCCGCGGGTTGCGGGTGGGCTGGAGCGCCGACCTCGGCCTGCCGGTCGACCCCGCGGTCCGGGCCGTTCTCGCCCCGGCCAGGCAGGTGCTTGCCGACCTGGGTTGTGAGGTGGTCGATGCCGCGCCCGACCTGACCGGCGCGGACGAGGGCTTCAGGACGTGGCGGGCCCAGCGGTACGCCACCGCGTTCGGCCCGCTCCTGACCGAGCATCCCGGCGGGGTCGGGCCGAACGTCGCCTGGAACGTCCGGCGCGGGCAGGAACTGACCGCGGCGGACCTGAGCCGCGCGACCCGCCTGCTGGCCGAGCTGGCCGAACGGGTCAGCGAGTTCTTCGGCAACGTCGACATGCTCGCCTGCCCGGCAACCCAGGTCGCCGCGTTCGACATCGACCTGGACTGGGTGCACGAGATCGACGGCGTGCCGCAGCACAACTACCTGGACTGGATGGCCTCGGCCTACCTGATCTCGGCGACGGGGCTGCCGGCCATCTCGGTCCCGGCCGGCTTCACGCCCAGCGGCCTGCCGGTCGGCCTCCAGCTCGTCGGCGGCCGTCGGCAGGACTGGCCGCTGCTCGCGTTGGCCCGCGCGTTCGAGTCGGCGACCCGGCACGGCGCGACCGGCCCGGCGGTGGCGAGCTGAGCGCGCGGTGCCGGCCAGCGCTACCGGCGCAGTTTGCTCCTGATCAGCCCGGGCAGCGCGGCCGGCCCGGTGACCGGCGTGAACCGGCTGGACTCGTCGGCCAGCGTCCGGTACTCCTCGTCGGTCAGGTCGATCTCGGCGGCGGCGGCATTGCTCTCAAGCTGCGGGACCGTCGAGGCGCCGGGGATCGCCACGACGACCGGGTTGCGGATCAGCCAGGCCAGCGCGACCTGGGACGGGGTGGCCGAGTGCGCCTCCGCGACCTGGCGCAGGGCCGCGATCAGGCCGGCCGCCCGGTCCAGGTTCTCCGGCAGGAAGAGCGCGCTGTTGGCCCTGACGCTGTTCTTCGGCCTGCTGGCCTTGTCGTACCGGCCGGACAGCAGTCCCTGCGCCAGCGGGCTGTAGGCGATGATGACCCGCCCGTGCGCCTGCGCGTACGGCACGAGATCGCGTTCTGGCCTGCGGTCGGCGAGACTGTACCGGACCTGGTTGCTCAGCACTCGGGTGCCGAGCGCCTTCTCCGCCGCGATCCAGCGCTTCAATGAGTAGTTGCTGACGCCGACCTCGTCCACCAGGCCGGTCCGCTGCAGCGCCCGCATGCCGCGCATGATCGTCCCGTCGCGCACGGCCGGGTTGGCCTGGTGGACCTGGTACAGGTCCAGCCTGCGCGCGCCCAGCCGGCTGGCGCTCGCGACGCCGCGCTGTTCGACGACCGGCGCGATCGGCATGACGGGCAGGATCTTCGTGGCCAGGAACACCGACTCGAGATCCTCGCCCAGCGCCTCGCCGAGTATCCGCTCGCTCCGGCCGAAGCCGTAGATCTCGGCGGTGTCGAAGAGCGTGACCCCGAGCTCAAGGGCACGGCGGACGATCGCCGCGGCCCCCGAGCCCGCGTACGCGTCGCCGTAGCCCCACTCGCGGGAGCCGAACTGCCAGGTGCCCAGCCCGATCTTGGAGATCCTCTTCGCCGTGCCGCTGTCCAGATAACGCATGGGGCTAGTCTCCCCGCATGGGGCAGATCTAAGGGACCCGAATCGGCGTCGAGCTTGACCGCGTCTTCATGATCGTGCTCGAGAACCATTCGCAGCAGGGCGTGATCGGCGACCCGAACGCCCCGTTCATCACCTCGCTGGCCGCCACGTACGGCGAGGCGACGAACTACTTCGGTGCAACGACATGCACGGCGGGGTATTCACGGCCGTGCCCGGGCACCCGGAGACGCCGTGCCCGTTCGGCAGCGCGAACGACGATCCCAACGACGCCCAGCTCAAGAAGAACGCCGACGCGTTCGTGAAGTCCGCGGTGGGCACGATCATGTCGAGCCGGGCCTGGACGCCGCACAGCGCGATCTTCGTGGTCGCCGACGAGGGTGACTTCAGCGGCAACGTCGTCAACGGCGGCTGGGCCTCGCCG
>WNGP01005250.1_pt1 | contig 10783 bp, 9 predicted proteins | sample 5407671 | NCBI WGS metagenome assembly WNGP01 (sample SAMN13153381, study PRJNA577476) | soil metagenome | isolation source: 40 cm soil or saprolite under Garry oak tree replicate 2 | place: USA:California | collected 2016-06-15
TGGGACGGAACGCCCGCAGCGTTGCCAGCGAGGGAAGTCGAAGCGCACGCATGGTATTACCTCACGGGGGAGCCGTAAGTTAGACACAATCCAGCCGTTTTCCGTTCCACGCTAGATGGCCTACGAGCCGCCGAGCCGCTGCGCGACGTCCCGGCTCCATGCCGCCTGCTGGTCCGCCAGGAGCCCATGGTTGGTCTCCTCATCGTACCGGCGTTGCTCGGCCTTCTCCTCCTGGGTGAGCCGCTGCGCCAGGGCGCTCAGCTCCGCATCGGTCCTTGCGCAGGGGCGGGCCAGATCGCCGAACGCCCGCTGCATCCGGCGGGCGTGCACCTCCGCCAAATCGAAATGCGTCTGTTCGTGGCCCAGGACCGTCCGGCGTTGCATGCTGTCGTTCAGGACGACCGCCTTGACCCAGGACTGCCGCGGCCGGAATCCGGCGATCATCCGAAACTCGAACACCGCACCTTTGCATTTCCAGCCTGAGTACAGCGTGTAGGAGATCTTCGCCCCCTCCGAGCCCTCCGAGGGCGGGGACCCCTGGAAGTCGCTCCAGGTGAGCCGCCGCCCTGCGGACCACGGGAACGCGTGGTCGGCGGCCAGATCGCTTCGCAGCACATCGTCCAACGCACCAGGTACGGCGGACGGCGACGCACGCCTGGAGGGACTTGGGGCCGGGCTCCGAGCACGAGGAGGCGCGGCATGGCTGGCGCACCCAAGAACCGCGACGAGCAAGACCGCAACGCCGAGTCTCACTGAAGCGCTACAATCCGTCCGCGCGGCGGAATTCCCGCCTCGAGCTCCAGAATCCCGACGCTCGGCGGAATCCCAAACCGGGGCGCGCCCGCACCACCCGGGTTCATCACCGTCACTGTCTTGTCCACCAGCTCGAGCAGCGGCCGGTGACTATGCCCGAAGATGATGATCTCGGCATCGGGGAAAGCCTCGTGCAGCTTGGCGGGATTGGGGCTGCCGAACTGATCGCCGTGCGTCACGACGATCGGAAAACCGTCCAGCTCGATTTCGGCGACCTGCGGAAGCTGCGCCCGCAAATCGGGCCCGTCAGTGTTGCCGTACACCGCCGTCACTGGGGCGAGGGCGCCCAGCTCGACCAAGACATCGCTCCGCCCCACGTCGCCGCCGTGCAGGATGTGATCGACTTCCTTGAAGATCTCGAAAACTCTCGGCCGCAGCAGACCGTGCGTATCCGAGATGACGCCGAGTCTCACGGCGCTTGCGACGCCGTCACATAGAAGTTCTCGTCCACGCTCAGTTCGCCCGCCTGCGGTGAGGCCTCGAAACTCTGCCACGCTTCGGTGGGACGGAGTAGCCGAGTCCCCATTCCCGAAATCTGGACGCGCACCGGCATGTCGAACCCCGGAACGACGTTCGCCCAGCGGTACGACAGCGTACTCCCCTGTAGCCGGTACTCGAACACCGGGATCTTGGTCGTGGTGAGGTACTGCTCGAAGACCCTGCTGAGATCGATCCCTGACTCGCGGCTGATATAGTCCTGTACCTGTTTGCCGGTGACGGTCTGGTGATAGAACGTTTTGTTCAGCCCGCGCAAAATGTCGCGCCACTTCACGTCATCGCCGATTACCGCGCGAATGGTGTGCAACATGTTCCCACCCTTGGGATACATGTCGCCGGAGCCTTGCGCGTTGACGCCGAACGCCGGCACGATCGGCCGGTCGTTCCGGATGCCTGAACGGGCCCCGATCATGTACGCCGCACCGGCACTCTTGCTCAGCCGGCACTCCGTATAGAGCCCCTCCGCATAATTCGCGAAGCTCTCGTGCACCCACATGTCGGCGTGATCCTGGGCCGAGATGTTGTTGCCCCACCACTCGTGGGCGCTCTCGTGCACGATGATGAAGTCCCACTGCAGGCCGAGTCCTGTGCCCGACAAGTCGCGGCCCAGGTAGCCGTTGAGATAATGATTGCCGTACGCGACGGCGCTCTGATGCTCCATGCCGAGGTGCGGCGTCTCGACCAGCTTGTAGCCGTCGGCGTACCAGGGGTACGGACCGAACCATTTTTCGAAGCACCGCATCATCGGGATCACCTGCCGGAACTGCCGCCGCGCGGTGTCGACGTGGTAATCGAGCGGCCAGAAATCGAGTGACAGCTTTCCCGCTTCGCCGTCGAGCGTGTCACTGACGTGCGTATAGTAGCCCGCGTTGATGGTGACGTTGTAGGTGTTGATCGGGCTCGTCACGAACCACTCGTACGTGGTGGTGCCGTCGCCATTCTTCGTGGTGCTCCGCAACCGGCCGTTCGATACGTCGATCAGGGGATCGGGCACGGTGATCGCGATGCGCTGGCTGTCCGGTTCGTCGGCGAGATAGTCTTTGGTGGGCCACCACACGCTGGCGCCCAGACCTTCGTTCGCGGTCGCGATCCATGGCCGGCCCAGACTGTCCTTGGGGAATGTGAACCCGCCGTCCCACGGCAGGCGCCGGCCGACGCGCGGCTTGCCGTGATACCACACCGTGATCGTCCGCGTCGCCCCGGCACGTTGTGGTGCCGTCAGCGTCACGACGAACGCATTGCCGTCGCGCCGGTAATTGAGCTTCCGGCGGTCCTGGACCATGCTGTCAACCACGAGCGGCATCTGCAGATCGATCTGCATCTCGCGCGCGGGTTGCAGGACGCGGTACGTGATGCCATTCCAGCCGCTGATGCTCGAATCCTGCGGGTTCACGCGCGTGTGCAGATCGTAGAACTGCACGTCCCACCAAGCGCGCGCGGGCCCGTTGGAGCCGCGCAGCGTGTCGGCGTGGGTGTAGCGCGTCGTATCCTGCGCCGACGCGATCGATACCAGCGCGAGGCTGGCGACGAGGAAACTCATGGCAGCACGAATACGCGCTCGCCGGCGAACTTGCGTCCTTTGGTGTCCCATGGAAAGAAAATTACCACCCGAAAGGTGACGCGCTCGCCCGTCGGCGCGCGCTCGAGCCACTTGCCCCGGTGCGTCCCGGTGACTCGCGCTTCCTCGCACACGCCCTGCGGCCCGATGACGATGGTCTGCAGATCGAAGTGGATGTCGGGAAAGGCGGCCAGCAATTCCATATAGAAACGTGTTGCCCCGGCATGGCCCTCCCAGCGGCCGCCGTCGGGGAGGACTTCGTACACACAGTCCGGCGTCAACGTCGCGATGAGCCCGGCGATGTCACGCTTGTCTTCGGCAATCGAGTGGGCTTTCCAGAGCTCGCGGATCTCGCGATACAGCTCCGGCGTCACCTCGCGCGCCAGCAGCTCCCGGACGTCCATCGTCAGCCTTGCCAGGGCTTGATCAACTTGATCTCGAGCCCGAGCTGATCGACGATGCGTTGGACGATGAAGTCGACGAGCTCGCCGATCTCCTTCGGTCGCTGGTAGAACCCCGGCGCCGCCGGCATGACGACCGCACCCGCTTCCGCCGCCAGCGCCATGTTGCGCAGATGCACGAGGGAGAGCGGCGTCTCACGCGGCACCAGCACGAGCTTGCGCCGCTCCTTGAGCGTAACATCTGCGGCGCGCTCGATCAGCGACCGGCTGGTTCCATGCGCGATCGCGGCGAGTGTGCCCATCGAGCACGGACAGACCACCATCCCCAGCGTCTTCACCGATCCCGAAGCGGGCTCGGCGCCCCGATCGCCATCGTTGAACAGCCGGACGCAGCTCCAGTCGCCGCCGGTAGCTTTTTTCAGCGCCGCTTCGTCCTTGATCCCGCACTCCTCGGCGAGCAGCCGCCAGCCGTGCGCGGACACGAGCAGCCAGGTCGGCACGTGGTTCGTGGCGAAAACCTCGAGCAGGCGGGCCGCATAGGGCGCGCCCGAGGCACCCGTGATTGCGAAGACGACGGGAGGAGAGCTCGCCACGCTCAGTTTCGGGAACCTCTGCGGCCGGTCACGATGATGATCTCCAGGAAGACGTCCTTCCCCGCGACGGCGGCGGGATATTGCAGGCCGGGCTGGTCGAACCGCGGACCAGACTGACCGACTGCCAGGAGGACGCCCGCGAACGCGCTGGCGCTTTCGAGCTGGTCAATGAACGCGGAATCGCGCGCGGGCTGCAGTTTACCGTTGCGGTCTGGACGCAGGTACTGCATTCCCCCCTTTTGGCCCGTGTCACCCTGAACGCGAAAGAATCTGAACGCCGGCCAGCGGCGCCGGTAAAACGCTTCCAACTGCTCGAGCGACAGATCGGTGACCCAGCTGCGACCCGTCTGGGCGACGAATCGCGGCGGGTTCTCGTCGAGCCCCCCCGCGGCGAACGCGGCATGGCCGCCGGGCCACGACACGGCGCCCTCCGGAATCGGCACCGCGGCGAGGTCCTGAAAGATCAGCGACAGGAGGTGCTTGCCGCCCTGGACCGGCCGGATCGCCTCGGCAGCCTCCTGGTACCGTCCCATGTTCGACAGCGTGACGGCGAGAAACTCCCGGTAGCGAACGTTCCGAGCGTCGAGCGCCACGGCGCGTTGCGCGTGAGCCAGCGCCGCACTGGTGTCGATATCGAACGCGAACTCTCCGTCACGCATCACCGGCCGCCCGTCGGCGAGGAGCCGCGCTTTCCAAAAATGCGCCGGCGCGTCGCCTTCCTGCAGACTGATCGCCCGGTCGAACGCGGCGTTCGCCGATGAGTCGTCATAGGTGCTGTCCACGGCGCATCCATGATCGGGCCCACAGCTGACGTTTCGCGCCCGTCCGAGGATGAACCGCTCGACTCGTCCCAGCAGCACGAGGGCGGCCGGATCATCCGGTTTGGCCTGCAAATACGATTCGATCTGCCCGCGGTATTGCAGGAGCCGGTCATGGCCGATGCGGAAGAATCGCTCGCTCCCTGGCTCGCGAAGCTCGCTGCGCTCCGCACGTGCAACCTGGCGCTCGATGGAGGCCAGCGTTCCCGTCTGAGCCTGGAGAAGGAGGCTCAGTAAGAGAAATGCCACGGTCCAAACATACCCTCTGGCCACTGGCGTCGCGCGGGCGTTAATTCGACCTATACGCTCACTTCGTTCCCGAGGCTCCGATGCTTGCACGCGTTCGATCCTTCGCTCTGGCCCTCGCGGGCTTTGTCCCATCGGCGATCGCTGCACAAGCGCCCGCTACCGCTCCGGCGGCGCCGGCGCTCACGCCACCCGTGGCCGCGGTGCGACCGCACCGCTTCGACGAGCACGGCACCGTGCGCATCGACCAGTACTACTGGCTCAAAGAACGGAGTAATCCGGAAGTCATCAAATATCTCGAAGCCGAAAACGCGTACACCAAGGCCGTCATGGCGCACACCGAGGCGCTGCAGGGACGACTCTACGACGAGCTGAAGGGGCGCGTGTTGCAGAATGACCAGTCCGTGCCGTTCCGCGAAGGCAACTACTTCTACTATACGCGGCTCGTAGAAGGGAAGAACTATCCCATCTACGCCCGGAAGCGCGGTTCAGTGAGCGCCCCGGAAGAGATCATGATCGACGCCAACGCGCTTGCCGAGGGGAAGGCAACGTTCCTGATCAGAGCGTGGGAGGTCAGCTCCGGGGAGGATCTGCTCGCGTTCGCGGTGGACACCACCGGCGGCCGTGTCAGCTCGATTCGGTTCAAGAACCTGCGCACCGGCGAGATGCTGTCCGACGTCGTGCCGCGCGCCATCGGCGGCATTGCCTGGGCCGAGGACAACCGCACGCTGTTTTACACGAAGCCCGATTCCGTGTCCGTGCGACCGTATCAGGTCTATCGTCACAAACTCGGCACCCCGGCAGCGACCGATCAGATGGTCTACGAAGACAAGGACGAGACGTATTACGTCGGCGTCTCCAAGACCAAGTCCCGCGCGTACATCATGATTCAGTCGTCGCAAACGATGGCGACCGAATACAGCTATATCCGTGCTGACCAGCCCGACGCGCCATTCCGCATCCTGATCCCGCGCGAACGTGGGCATGAGTATTCCGCCAACCATTTCGGCGACTACTTCTACATCCTGTCCAACGACCACGCGAAGAACTTCCGGCTCATGCGCACGCCGGTCGCGCGCCCTGGGCGGGACAACTGGGAAGAAGTCATTCCGCACCGTGCCGACGTGTTGCTCGAGGACTTCGAATTCTTCCGCGACTTCCTCGTCCTGACCGAGCGGAAGGACGGGCTGGTGCAGTTGCGCGTGCGTCCGTGGACCGGTCAGAACGAGTACTACCTCGACTTCGGCGAGCCCGCCTATCTCGCCTACGTCAGCACCAACCTCGAGTTCGACACGCCGGTGCTGCGCTATGGATACACGTCCTTGACGACACCGTCGTCGACGTTCGACTACGACATGAAGACGCGGCAGAAGACGCTGCTCAAGCGCGATCAGATCCTCGGGGGCTTCGATCCGGCGAACTACGTGACCGAGCGGTTCTACACGATTGCGCGCGACGGCGCGCGGGTGCCCGTCTCGCTCGTGTACCGGAAAGGGATTGCCCGCCCCGCCCCGTTGCTGCTCACCGGCTACGGGTCGTACGGATCGAGCTCGGATCCGACGTTCTCGTCAGACCGGCTCTCGCTGCTCGATCGCGGGTTTGTGTTCGCGATTGCCCACATTCGCGGCGGATCCGAAATGGGCCGCGCCTGGTACGAGAACGGCCGGCAACTCCAGAAGAAGAACACGTTCACCGATTTCATCGACGTCGCCGACGATCTGATCCGGCGCGGCTACACATCCTCGAATCGCCTGTTTGCGCGTGGGGCGAGCGCCGGCGGGCTCCTGATGGGCGCGGTCGTCAACATGCGTCCCGAGCTGTTCCGGGGCGTCATCGCGGGCGTGCCCTATGTGGACGTCATCACCACGATGATGGACTCGACCATTCCGTTGACCACCGGGGAATACGACGAATGGGGCAACCCGCATGACTCGACGTTCTATCGGTACATGCTGTCCTATTCACCGTATGACAACGTCGAGCGGAAGGCGTATCCGAACCTGCTGATCACGGCCGGTCTGTATGACACGCAGGTGCTGTATGTCGAACCGGCGAAGTGGACTGCCCGACTCCGGGCGATGAAGACCGATAACAACCGGTTGATCCTACGGACGAACATGGAAGCGGGGCACGGCGGCGCGTCGGGCCGCTACAAGCGCTGGCACGACGTCGCGTTCGAGTACGCCTTCTTACTCGATCTTGCGGGGTTGGGAGATAAGCCTACTCCCTAACTCTCTATCGCCCGCGGCGGTTCGGTGTGGGGGAGCGTTTCGGGTGCGCTGGAGGGCGAGGTGGCGGAGGCGTGCGCCGTGAGCCGTGCGCTGTGCGCCGGGAGGCATCGGGTTTCCGGCGCACGGCGGACTGCGCACGGCGCACGCTGTTCATAGCACCCGATCCACCAACGCTCCCAGAAACACCACGATACTGATAATCCCATTGGCGGTAAAAAAGGCGGCGTTCAGTCGAGAGAGATTTCCAGGTCGGACCAGCTGATGTTCCCAGGCGATCAACCCTGCCCCGATGCCCATACCGCCGAAGTACGCCACTCCTAACCCCGCGCCATACCCGAAGGCCACGAGCGCCACGATCGCCATGCCGTGGAGCAGCTTGGCCGCGAAGATCGCGCGCGCCTGTCCCAACCGCACCACGAGCGAGCGCAACCGCTCGGCGCGATCGAACGCCTCGTCCTGCAGCGCGTAGAAAATGTCGAACCCGGCGACCCAGCACATCACGGCCAGCGCGATGACCAGCAGCAGCCACCACGGATCGCTCCAGGCACCCGTGACCGCGACGTAGCCGCCGACCGGCGCGATGGCGAGTGCGCCACCGAGCCAGAGGTGCGTCCAGTCCGTGAATCGCTTCGTGTAGCTGTAGGTGGCGATCCAGATGAGGGCGACCGGCGCGAGCGCCGCGCACAACGGATTCAACGCCCACGCCGCAAAGAGGAACACCACCATCGCGCCGATCACCGCAGCCCACGCCTGGCTGATCGTCAGACGCCCGGTCGGCAGCTCCCGGCCCTGGGTACGCGGGTTTCTGGCGTCGAGACGGCGGTCCGCGATGCGATTGAATCCCATCGCGACGAAGCGCGCGGCCGTAAACGCCACGGTCACGAGAATCGCCACGCGCCACGTCACCGGCTGCTTGTACGACGCGACGATCACGCCGAGCAGCGCGAACGGCAGCGCGAAGACTGTATGAGGGAGCTTTACAAAGTTGATGTAACGGACCAGAAGGGATTCGCCACCAAACGTCTGGCCTTCGCGCATCTCAGAGTCCAATTCCCAGATCCCTCCACATCGAGTCGACGCGAGCCTTGGTCTCCGCGTCCATCACGATCTTGTTCGGCCACTCGCGCGTGAAGCCTTCTTCCTTCCATTTCCGCGTCGCGTCGATTCCCATTTTCGAGCCGTAGGTGAAGCCGCGACTGGAGTGATCGAGCACGTCGATCGGCCCCATTGTGAAGCGCACGTCGCGCTCGGGATCGATGTGATTGAGCGCGACCCACCACGCCTCCTTGGTGTCGCGGACGTTCACGTCCTTGTCCACGACGACGATCACCTTGGCGAGCGACATCAATCCTTGTCCCCAGAGCCCATTCATCACCTTGTACGCCTGGCCCGGGTACTGCTTGTCGATGCTCACGAACACCAGGTTGTGAAAAATCCCCTCGGCCGGCATGTGGAGGTCCACGATCTCGGGGATCGTGAGCTTGAGCAGCGGGAGAAAAATCCGCTCCGTGGCGTGGCCGAGGTAGAAGTCCTCCATTGGCGGGCGGCCGACGATCGTGTGCGGCCAGAGAGGATCGTCGCGGAAGGTCACCGCGGTGACGTGCACTTTCGGATAGTAGTCGGCGAGCGAGTAGAACCCCGTGTGATCGCCGAACGGCCCCTCGAGCACCAGCTCCTCACGCGGATCGATGTAGCCTTCGATCACGATCTCCGCTTCCGCGGGGACCTCGAGATCCGACGTCACTGCCTTGGACAGGCGTACCGGCTCGCCGCGCAGGAACCCGGCGAACAGAAACTCGTCGATCGTGGGTGGGAGCGGGGCCGAGGCAGCATAGATGCTCGCGGGATCCCCGCCGAGGGCGATGGCGACGGGCATCTTCTCGCCACGCTCCGCCATCACGCGCCAGTGCGCCGCGCCCACCTTATGCCGCTGCCAGTGCATCGCCAGTGTGTTCTTGCTCAGCACTTGCACCCGGTACATCCCCACATTCCTGACTCCGGATTCCGGATTCCTCGTTATGACTCCACCGAGCGTGATGTACGGCCCACCGTCTTCGGGCCAGCAGATCGGCACCGGAAACTGAGCGAGGTCGACATCCGATTCCTCGATAACGGTACTCTGGCAGGCGGGACGGCCGACCGTCTTGGGTGGGAACTTCGCGATCTCGGCGAGGCGCGGCAGCATCGCAAGCTTGCCGAGCAGGCCCTCGGGCACCTTGAGCGCGATCAATTCCGCGATCCGCGCGCCCACGTGGTCGAGACACTCGACCCCGAGCGCGAGCGACATGCGTTGTTCGGAGCCGAAGAGATTGACCGCCACCGGATACCTGGACTTCCCACCGGTGCGCAGCGTCGGCTGCGTGAACAGCAGCGCCGGTCCACCGCCGGGCGACTTCATGCAGCGGTCGGCGACTTCCGTAATCTCCTTGTCCACCGATACGGGGTGCGTCACCCGGGCGAGGTCGCCGGATTTGTCGATCGCGGCGACGAACTCCCGCAGGTTATCGAGTGCCATAGTGGACCGCGCAGATGCCGCCGGTCAGGCGCTCGAACCCGACGCGCGAGAATCCCGCGGCTCCGAGCCGCTCGGACAGTGCCTCCGGCTCCGGAAATGCGAGCACCGACTCTGGCAGGTAGGTATAGGCGTCTCTATGTTTCGACACGAGCCGCCCGATGGCGGGCAGAATTCGCCGGAAGTAGAAGAGGTAGATCGCGCGCAGCGGCGCGAACCGGGGCGTGGCGAATTCGAGGATGACGAAGCGGGCGCCGGGTTTCAGGACCCGGGCCGTTTCGCGGAGGCCCCTGTCGAGGTCGGCGAGATTGCGTACGCCAAATCCCACCAGCGCGCCGTCGAACCGCGCCGCGGGAAAGGGCAGCGCCAGCGCGTCGGCGGCGACCGGAACGGTGCGGGGCGATTTGCCTTTGCCCTGCGCCAGCATCGGAACCACGAAGTCGGCCCCGATCACGCGGCCGCGAAAGCCGCCCTGCCGGGCGAGCTCGGCGGCGAGGTCCAGGGTACCGGCACAGAGATCGAGGTAGGTGCCGTCGGGTTTAGCTTCCCAGCCGAGGCGCGCCACGGCGGTGCGTCGCCAGGACCGATCCACGTTGAGGCTGAGCAGATGGTTGAGGAAATCGTAGCGCGGTGCGATCGCGGTGAACATGTTGCGCACGTAGGCTGCGGAGCGACCCATAGGCGCGAAAGATAGGCCGGACCACCTGAACGCCGCCAGCGATCAGCAGGTGGTGGCGTGGGCAAAGCAGGGTCACGACGCGGCATTCCGCGAGCTCGTCCGTCGCTACGAGCGTCCGGTGTTTTCGCTGCTCTATCGGATGGTGCGCGATCGCGCGCTCGCCGAGGATCTCGCGCAGGAAACGTTCATCAAGGTCCTGAACGGGATCAAATCGTACCGGCCGGAATTCAAGTTCTCATCCTGGATTTTCAAGATCGCGAACAACGCCGCGATCGATCATCTGCGGCGCAAGAGCATCGACACGCTGTCGCTCGATGGCGCGCCCAGTGCCGAGACGCCCGACCAGGTACGCGCGACGTCGTTGCAGTTGGGCGACCGCGCGGAGAGTCCGCTCGACGAAGTGGAGAGCCGCGAGCTTGGGACGGCCATCGAGC
>WNGP01005253.1_pt1 | contig 10778 bp, 10 predicted proteins | sample 5407671 | NCBI WGS metagenome assembly WNGP01 (sample SAMN13153381, study PRJNA577476) | soil metagenome | isolation source: 40 cm soil or saprolite under Garry oak tree replicate 2 | place: USA:California | collected 2016-06-15
TCCCACTGTATACACGGCGACGTGAGCGTATTGAGTTGCTTCGATTGCTTCGTTCAACGTGTGTTTGCTGGAATTGTCGACTCCGTCGGTCATCAGCAGCACGGCTTTCTTTGAACGTGTCGCATAATGCATGTGATCGAGCGCCAGGATCAATGCATCGTAGATTGCGGTTTGGCCGTAAGGTTTGACGGCGGCCAGCGTCTCTTCAAGAACAGGAATGCTGTTGGTGAAATCCCGATCGAGGCGTGCCGCGTCATCGAAATGGACAATGAACGTTTCGTCCTCTGGGTTACTCATGCGCACGAACGACAGAGCTGCCGCATCGAGCCGCTGTTTGCGGGGCTCCATGCTGCGGCTGTTGTCAATGACCAGGCCAAGGCTGATTGGAAGATCTTCGTGTTTGAATACAGAAAGCTGTTGTTCCGTCTGATTCTCGAAAACGCGGAAGTTTTCCTTATTTAGATTCCCGACGGGACGATCCTTCTCATCAGTGACATTCACGTGGACTTCGGTGAGATCCACGTTCACATTCAGCCTGAAAATGCTTTCCTCTTGTGCCCACAGAACAGAAGCGATCAGAACATAAATAACGATAAGTGTCTTTACTCTCATTACAAGCAATAATCCGCGCGAATTGTAGCCGAAGGTCTACAGGTCCGCACTACTTTTTTGAAGAGTTTTCGAACAGATTGTCACACGCCGTAGTTTCTTATGCTTGCGCCATTCCAAAATCCGGGATACTAATTCGACGCCAGTACGGAGGAAACGTTGGTCGCGCGGATAATAGAAATACTGTCAGGTCTGATCGTCGGCACGATTTCTGCGCTGGGTTATCCCGGCGTGATACTGCTGATGGGGATCGAGTCGGCATGTATCCCTCTGCCTTCAGAAATCATCATGCCGTTCTCCGGCTATCTGGTTTACACGGGGCGATTCAATTTGTGGGCGGTTTCGGCTGCGGGCGCTGTCGGATGCGTTGTTGGATCTGTCGTCGCGTACGGAGTCGGCATGTACGGCGGACGCCCGGTGATCGAAAAATACGGCCGTTATGTTTTAATTTCGCAGCACGATCTGGATCTCGCGGATCGGTGGTTCGCGCGATATGGTGAGATGATCGTCTTCGGCAGCCGGTTGTTGCCGGTGATCAGGACTTTTATCGCCTTTCCAGCCGGTGTCGCAAAGATGAATATGACTCGATTCGTTGTCTATACCTTCCTGGGCTCACTTCCCTGGTGCCTCGGCCTGGCTTATGTGGGTCAAGTCCTCGGCGAACAGTGGGATAAGAACGATGCTCTGAAGAGGTGGTTTCATAGTTTTGACTTCGTAATCGGGATCATCGCAATTCTTGCCGCTGTTTGGTGGGTTTGGCGTCACCTCAAAAACGTGCCTGCAGACAACGCGAGCATCAGATCATGACCGTCATTCGCTGGATCGTCATCTTTGTATTTGTCGGTTATGCCTGGCGCCGAAAATCGCTGACAACCTGGATTCTCGCCGCCATGATCGTCGGGGCCGAGGTCGGCAATGATTGGCCCGGCGTTGCTCTCAACCTCAGGCTGCTGAGTCTGATCTTTTTGAATCTCATCAGGACGATCATTGCGCCGCTGTTGTTCGCCACTCTGGTTGTGGGAATTGCCGGACACGCCAGCCTGCGGCAAGTCGGACGAATGGGGTTAAAGGCGCTGGTCTATTTCGAAATCGTCACAACACTCGCACTCTTGATTGGGGTTGTGGCGATCAACTTCAGCAAAGCCGGTGTTGGTGTGACTCTGCCTGCGGCCCCAGCGGCGCCGCAAATAACTGCGCCGGCCCCGCAAAGCGCATCCGACATCATCCTCCACATATTTCCGGAGAATATCGCAAAGTCGATTGCGGAGGGTCAGGTCCTGCAGATCGTCGTTTTCAGCATTCTCTTCGGGATCGCGCTAGCTTTGGTGAAGGAAAGCAAACGCCAGCCTGTTCTTTCCTTCTGCGAAAGTTTGTCGGAAACGATGTTCAAGTTCACGAACATCGTTATGATGTTTGCACCAGTCGGAGTGGGTGCCGCAATAGCCTACACAGTGGCACATATGGGGCTGGGTGTTCTGGTGAACCTTTTCAAACTGCTGGCCACGCTCTATGCGGCCTTGCTGATCTTCATCGGTTGCGTTCTCGTTCCTGTCGCGGTTATTGCGAGAGTGCCGATTCGGGAGTTTGCGAAAGCGATTGTCGAGCCGGTATCGATTGCATTCGCAACGACGAGCTCGGAGGCCGCTCTTCCTCGCGCCATGGAGCAAATGGAAAGTATCGGAGTCCCGCGGCAAATCGTCGCCTTCGTCATTCCGACCGGCTATAGCTTCAATCTCGATGGTTCGTCTCTATACCTTTCACTCGCTTCCATCTTTGTCGCGCAGGTTGCGGGCGTTCAGATGAGTCTCGGCCAGCAGCTTCTAATGGTGTTCACACTGATGCTGACAAGCAAGGGCGTTGCCGGCGTGCCCCGAGCAGCGCTCGTCATCCTGCTGGGTACCGTCGCATCCTTTCATCTTCCCGCCGAGCCTGTGTTCATCATCCTCGGAATCGACGAACTGATGGACATGGCGCGAACATCGGTGAACGTGTTGGGAAATTGTCTCGCATCCGTCGTGATCGCCCGGTGGGAAGGCCAGTTCAAAACTGAATCAAGAGGCCCGATCAGAACGCAGACAGTTTCTCTATAACTTTGAACGCGTAAAACAAACCAAAGATTGTACTCAACACGCCGGCGAACGCGCGCATCGGCAGCAGCGCGCCCTGGAAAAAACGCGCGCCGAGGCTGATGGGCAGACCAATTAAGCTGGTCATGATCAGCATTCCGCCGATGGAACCAAACCCGAACACGAGTAAATACACCAAACCGAACGCTGGCGTGCCGTTTCGGACAACTTCTGAAAGCACTAGAAGCGTTAGGGCGGCCGAGCCGGCTAATCCATGAACGACGCCGACCAGCACCGGGCGCCAGCCCGAGAGGCGGCTATGTTCGTGGTTGTGTGTCGTTTCAGCGTTGTGCGTTTGAGAGTGGTCATGGAAATGAAGATGAATATGAGACTTTCCATTGTGTGTATGTGCGTGGACGTGAATATCCGGGCGGTTGCGAAGCATCAGGTATAGGAGGCGCGTTCCCAGAAAGATGATCATCAGCGCGACGACCAGTTCGAGGAGGTTTGCGACGTGCTCGGGAATTGCAATGCCAACAGCAATCACGAAGAAGCCGGCAACAACGAGCGCGGCGGTGTGTCCCACACCCCACAATAACCCAACGGATGCCGACTGCCAGACCGAATGCCTCTCCGAAACAATAGAGGAAATTGCCGCGAGATGATCCGCCTCTGTGGCGTGCTTCAGACCTAATGCGAAGCCCAAACCCAGGATCGCTGCGACGGATCCATTCATAACTAAAACGTACAGGAGTGGTGACCGTCAATCAAGTTCGGACGGAATGTACAACATTCCCCTCCTCGCAGAGGAGGGGAATGAGCTAGGGGAGGGTGCATTGACACCTCAGCCACCCTGATGCTCTAATCGAGAATTTAGCAGGGGCGGTTAGCTCAGCTGGGAGAGCGCGGCGTTCGCAACGCCGAGGCCGAGGGTTCGAATCCCTTACCGTCCATCAGCCCTTACGCCGTCCGGATCATCTTCTGCAACTTGTTTCTGCCTTCCTGGACGTATTCCTTTGCGTCACCGAAGACTTCCATCACCTGTTGGTACCCATCGCTGATCTGCTCCCGAAGGTCATTTTGCAAGTCATCGAGCTGATGGACTGCTTTCTTCGAGAACCGCCGAATCTGCTTGCGGGTTTCAACGCCGGACTTGGGCGCATATAGCAGCGCAACCGCCGTGCCCACAGCCGCTCCGGTCAAAAAGAATCCGATTACCTGGGTTTTTGAAAATCCTCTCATGCAATTTACCTCCAATGGAGTCAAAATCAGCATAGCACTAAGTCGAATGTGTGCGAGAATTTGACGCACAATGAAAGCAAGCGTTGCATTACTGCTTTTGGTTGTAGCGGTCTACGGATTCCAGCGTACACCGCCTTCAGCTCCGAAAAGCTCGCCGTTCAGCGAACAAAGGGCGGACACGGATCTTCGAACGATTGTCGGCTTTGGACCGCGGCCCGCGGGAAGCGAGGCCCTGGCAAAAGCGCGAAGCTATATCGTTTCGGAACTGTCCAAGGCGGGACTCAAACCTCAATTGGATGAATTCGACGCCCGTACACCAAAGGGATTCCGCCACATGGTGAACATCCGGGCTATGCGTCCCGGATTGAAACCCACAGTCATCGCACTCACGGGCCACTATGATACGAAAGTCTTCGACCGATTTTTTTTCACCGGAGCCAATGACGGAGGCTCGAGCGCGGCGTGGTTGCTGGAGTTTGCACGCGCGACAGAGCGGCTGAAGCTCGAAAATACTCTCGAATTTGTTTTCTTTGATGGCGAAGAAGCCGTTGTCGAATGGACCGATGAGGACAGCGTTTACGGCAGCCGCCACGACGTCGACCGCCGCTACCGTGACCGCAAGTTGAATGATCTGAAGGCGATGATTCTTGTCGATATGATTGGCGACAAAAACCTCAATATCCGCCAGGAGAGTCAATCGACAAGCTGGTTGAAAAACTTAATTTGGGATACGGCGCATTCGATGGGCTACACGAAGGAATTTCCCAACGAGCAGATCGAAGTCTCCGACGATCACGTGCCGTATTTGAAGGCTGCCGTTCCTTCCGCCGACCTCATTGATTTCGACTATCCGTGCTGGCATGAGGCTTGCGACACGCTCGACAAGGTAAGTGCCCACAGCTTGAAGATCGTCGGAGACGTTGTGTATTTCAGCCTTCCCGAGATCGACCGGCGTGTGAGTCAGAGCGCCAACCGTTAGTCGCCCGGTTCTTTCGTCCGCTTCTTACCGAAGACATAGGCCACGACAACTCCCAACATGTATAGCGCAACCATTGGTATGGCCATCATCATCATGTTAGGAATATCGGTAGTAGGGGTAATTATCGCGGCGACGACGAAGGCGATCAAGATCGCGTATCGTGTATTGCGAAGCAGAAAGGGACCACTGACAAGGCCAATGCGCGCCAGGACAAAAATAAGGGCCGGTATTTCGAAAATCACCGCCAAGCCAAGCTCAACCATGATGAACAGGTCGAAATACTGGCTGGCATTGATCAGCGCCGTCACTCCCATGTTCTTTTCCCACTCGAGCAGGAACTGGAGAGCGAACGGGAAGGCCACGAAATAACCGAAGAGACCACCCACGATGAACAGCAGCGATGAAAAGAAGATGAAGGGTAACGCGTACTTGCGCTCGTGTTTATACAGGCCCGGCGCGATAAAAAGCCATACCTGGCCCAGCACAAATGGCGATGCCAGAAACACGGCTGCCATCAGTGCCAATTTCAGTTCGAGGTTGAAGCCTTCCGTCGGCGAGGAAACGACCAGAGAGCTGACGCCGGCTTTGTAAATCGGCCGGGCGACAGTACGAAACAACGCGTCGGCGAACGTCCAGCAAACGCCCAGGGCAACACCAACTGAAATCAGGCTGTGAATGATGCGTTTGCGCAGTTCCTCGAGGTGATCGAGGAACGACATCTGGCCATGTAATTCTTCTTGTTCTTCTTCTCGCTGACGATCTGTGTCGACGGGCATTACGCGTGTTCTTTCGAAACCGCGGGTTCACTCGGATGGGAGGCTACGGCCGTGGAATGCGCAGGTTCTTGCGGTTTTTCGGCTGCTGTCTCGACCGACTTGTAGAAGTCGGATTTCATGTCCTGTCCCATGTTGTGAATGTCGTTCTTGACTTCATTCAGGGGCGTTGCGATGTCCTTGACCTGATCTTCCCAACTCGATTTGAGCTCCTCTGTCGCCTTTTTGAACTCCCGGATACCCTTTCCCAGAGATTTTCCGAGTTCAGGCAGCTTCTTCGGTCCGAAGACCAAAAGGGCAACAATGAAAATCAACAACATCTCAGAAAAACCAAGCTGACCCATGGAACCTCCTGCAATCGCGATAATGATAGCATCAGTCGAAAGCGGCGGGGGTTACTTTATTGCCGACGTTGGCGCCCTCGGGCCGTCTGATACTGTAGGGCGATGAGAAGTCTATTCGAATTTGGAGACCCTCACCGTGCCCTCTCCCAAGAGGGAGAGGGTGGATCTTCCGCAATCTTCAATTTAATCCACCTTCGCAGACCGCTACAGTTCACAGGCGCTTCTGCTATAATGCTTTGACTGTTTTTTACAAGGGAGATGACTCAATGAGATTTCGACCGTCGCGCGCGATTTTTTGCCTGGTCCTGATGCTGGTGATCTCTGCCGTTCTTGGCGGCGTACTTGGTGGCCAGGTTCGAGCCACGACGAAAGGCGAAGACGATGTGGATGCAGCTGTTAAGCATTTCTCAGCATTGTTGGGCCTTGTCGAGGAAAACTTCGCGACGGACGTCGATGCCGATAAAGCGGTGTACGGGGCCATTGACGGGATGCTGCGCACGCTGGATCCTCACTCCAAGTTTTTCGATCCCAAGGCATTCAATTCCTTGAGAGAAGACCAGCGCGGCAAGTACTACGGTTTGGGTATTACGGTGACGACCCGGTTTGGAAAGGTTACAGTCGTGTCGCCGCCGTTCCTCGGGTCACCGGCCGAAAAGGTTGGACTTCGTGTAGGCGACGTCATCAGCCACGTCAACGGTGAACCGACACAGGGTATGGACTTGAATGAGGTCGTCTCCAAGCTGAAAGGTCCTCGCGGCACTCCGGTGAAGATCCGCGTTGTGCGTCCCGGGGTTGAGGAACCGATCGAGATGAGCCCCATTCGCGACGAAATCGCCAAGTTCACGATCAATAATTCGTACATGATCCGGCCCCGTGTTGGGTACATCAAACTCGAGAGCTTTGCCGAGACGACAGGCCAGGAACTGCGCGACGCGCTCCGGAAGCTTGATGTGAAGAATATGGACGGCCTCGTGTTCGATCTTCGTAATAATCCGGGTGGTCTTCTTCAGGAAGCAATCGAAGTGTGCGAAACCTTTCTGCAGAAGGGACAGTTAATCGTCGAAACACGCGGACGGACGCGAGGATCCAATCGGCCCTACGCGTCCCAGAAGCTAAATACGGAAAATTTGTTTCCTCTGGTCGTGTTGATCAATCCACAGAGCGCAAGCGCTTCCGAAATTGTGGCAGGTGCCATCCAGGACCATGATCGCGCGCTTATCGTCGGCCAAACCAGTTTTGGGAAGGGGCTGGTACAGTCGGTTTATCCGCTCAGTAAAAACGCGGGCCTCGCACTCACGACACAGAAGTGGTACACGCCGAGCGGCCGTTTGATCCAGCGCGACTACTCTCAAATTTCGCAATTTGACTACTATAACCACCGTGAAACCGTCCCGCCGAAAAAGGACGATATCAAGCATTCCGACATCGGCCGGATTGTTTATGGAGGGGGCGGCATAACACCCGACTACGTCGTTGAAGAACCGAAGGTGAACGAGTTCCAGACACTGCTGGTGAGCAAGTTCGCCTTCTATACGTTTGTGCGAGATTTCCTGGCGAAGAATCCCCCAGTTGATCGGTCTTTCCAGGTTTCCGACGCAATGATTGACCAGTTCAAACAGCACGTCCAAAAGCGCGGAGTTCAGTTCAACGATAAGGATTTCGACGACAACAGGGATTTCATCAGACGGTCGATCAAATACGAAATCTTCTACAACAAATTCGGCGTCTCCGACGCGGCGAAGGTTTTGCTTGAAGATGATCCACAGGTGCTGAAGGCGATCGATTTGATTCCTGAAGCCAAGGATTTGGCCAGCAAAGCGCGGCGGCAGGTTGCAGAGAAGCGATGAATTAGGTGCGACTCCCTCTCCCTCTGGGAGAGGGCGCGAAGCGCAAGCCTGATAGGGCGAAGCCTCAAGAAAGGGTGAGGGTCTCAAGATTTGACCGAGACCTGCAACCCTCACCCGGTGCGCCAGCCCGTTGGCTGTCGCGCCGACCTCTCCCAAAGGGAGAGGGTTTCCAACCATGCAGTGCATTCCAGTCCGGTTGAATCGCAGTTCCTACGATATTCTCGTCGGGACTGGCGTGTCGGATGATCTTGAAAAACATCTCAGCCGGGCCGGCCTTTGTGAACCGTTCCTCGTTATTTCACAACCTCGTATCCTCAAAGCCGTTGGGAAAAGTCTGAAGAAGCGATTTCCAGTCGTGTCCATTCCCGATGGTGAGAGTGCGAAGAGTTTGACGACCGTTTCCCGCCTGCTCGATCGGATGGTCCAGCTAAAGCTGACGCGGCAATCCACCGTGATCGCCTTTGGGGGAGGCGTTGTTGGGGATGTCGCGGGGTTTGTCGCTTCGATTTACATGCGCGGAATTGCGGTTGTCCAGATTCCAACGACGCTTTTAGCACAAGTCGATTCCAGCATCGGAGGCAAGACGGGCGTCAATCATCGTGTTGCGAAGAATCTCATCGGAACGTTTTACCAGCCGCGACTTGTGCTTTCTGATCCTCTCATTCTGCAAATGCTGCCGGAACGGGAATACGCCAGCGGTCTGTATGAGGCACTGAAGTACGGCGTCATTGGAGACCCCGCGTTGTTCGAGGAGTTCGAACGGAACACATCGATGCTGAAGAAGCGCGATCCGGAGGCTGTCGAGCGTCTTGTCGCACGATGTGCGGCCATTAAAGCAGAAGTGGTCATGTCGGACGAGAAAGAGAGCGACCTGCGACGGATTCTCAATTTTGGCCACACTGTTGGCCACGCGCTGGAAGCAGCGGCCCTGTACCGGCGAATTAAACACGGGGAGGCCGTCGGTTATGGAATGGTGGCCGCTGCTCGTATCGGCCGCGCGCTTGAAAAGATCAACGACTGGGATGTTCATCGGATCGAAAACGCGATTGCTTCGATCGGCCGGTTACCGGCGTTAGACGGAGTCAGCAGCAAAGACGTGCTCGGTGCTATACAGCATGACAAGAAGGTCCGCAATGGCGCGATTCATTTTGTCCTGCCGCGCACGATTGGAAGTGTGGAAATCACACCCGAGGTGCCTTTTGAAATTGTGCGCGACGTGGTAAAGGGAATCCTGAATGACGGAAAGAGATTATTCGGGCCCGGATAGCCGTCGTGTCCAGCAGATGTTTGCTGGAATCGCCCATCGCTACGATTTCCTCAATCATTTTCTTTCCCTCTCTGTCGATCGTCGCTGGCGAAACGCAGCTGCTCGAAAAGTCCGCGATTTGGCCGGTCCCACACCTCCAACGTGCCTCGACCTATGCAGCGGTACAGGGGACCTGGCCATTGCATTACAACAGCATTTGCAAACTCAGATTATCGCGTCCGACTTTTGCCATCCGATGCTGACGCGCGCAAGAGGAAAGTTCGGCAGAAGCGCCATTCGCGTTGTTGAAGCTGATGCGCTTGATTTGCCCTTTCCAAATACCTCGTTCGACGCGGTAACGATGGCATTTGGGCTGCGGAACCTGGAGGATCCTTATCGGGGTTTATGCGAAATTAACCGTGTTCTCAAGCCGCACGGGGCCGCGGTGATTCTCGAGTTTTCCAAACCCGTCCTACCGGTATTCGACCAGATCTTCGACTTCTACTTCAGAGCCATTCTGCCATGCCTCGGGGGAGTGATTTCGGGCGACAGTACCGCCTATCAGTACTTACCGGATTCGGTCCGAAGGTTCCCCGATCAGGAACATGTTTTGGAATTGCTGCGGAGAGCGGAATTTGCGGAAACGGGCTACAAGAATCTCAGCGGCGGAATCGCGGCCCTGCATTGGGGCTTTGCCGAGAAATTCCTCTCCTAAGGGACGACGCAAAAATAACTATTCAGTCATAATCGTTCTTATATCAATACTGCCGCTTGCGTATTGCATTCGTGATCTCGTCGCTCAGCAGTCGTGAGCCCATAAAATGGGACATCCTAAGCGCGAGCCGCAGGAGTGGCCGATTAGATCAGGTTATGTTATAGTTCCGACACATCAAGGAGGCGAGTCGGAATTCTAACATTATGCGACCCACTACTTTCGATCCCAAGGCCCTGCGGCAGTATCTGCTGCGCCACAAAACCGCGACTCTTCCTGAACTGAAACGTGCTCTTGGCACTGATGTTGGCCTCACCGTGTTTCGCAAGCTGAAGCCACTTGGCTACTTGTCCAGCTATTCCCATCGCGGCAGTTACTACACTCTCGCCGAAATCGCCCGTTTTGACGACAAGGGTCTTTGGTCACACGAGGCGGTTTGGTTCTCCCGTTATGGCACCCTGCTGGCGACCGTGGAGTCGTTTGTCAACAATTCCCCTCAGGGTTTCTTTGCCATTGATCTTGCCGATGCTTTGCACGTCGAAGTGCAAGACGCGCTGCGTCAATTGGCCGACCAGGGCCGCCTTCAACGCAGCGAAGTCTACGGCCGGTACTTGTACACAGCGGTCGATCGCTCCACCCGTCGTCAGCAGTATCTGTCGCGGCGAGTAGCGCAATCGGTTCCCGTCGTGGCCGATGTCAGTGCTCTGGAGGTTTTGCCCGAACAACTCCAATCCGCCATTTTGCTCTTCTACAGCCTGCTCGATGAGCAGCAGCGACGCCTGTACGCCGGCTTGGAATCCATCAAACTTGGTCATGGCGGCGATACCCTGTTGGCCGACTTCCTTCACTTGGATGCTCACACCGTTGCTCGAGGACGTCAGCAACTGCTGGATGGCGACGTGACCTCCGGCGGCCGAACCCGTCGCGCAGGCGCTGGCCGCACTCCCACGGAAAAAACCG
>WNGP01006346.1_pt1 | contig 10777 bp, 12 predicted proteins | sample 5407671 | NCBI WGS metagenome assembly WNGP01 (sample SAMN13153381, study PRJNA577476) | soil metagenome | isolation source: 40 cm soil or saprolite under Garry oak tree replicate 2 | place: USA:California | collected 2016-06-15
TGCGAAAACTTGTTAAAAATGTAGCATTTGTTAAGGTTCTGCAACATTTTAGCGATGTGCCAACATTTTTTAAAATCCGCATGGCTGCATAAAATTGCTATGACTTGGGAGGTCAGTATGAAATAGCGAATTCGTTTACAGATATCTTTCTTTAAGCAGAAAGGTAACGTATGGGCATTTTTCAGCCTGCTATGTATACTCGACAAATTCGCTCCACTCAGTTATAATGAAGACTAAACTGAACGAATACGAACCCATCCACTGGAACTCCATGAAAGCAAAGGGGCACACTACCATGTCTACTTCTACTCCTCCCTTGATGTATCCTGCATCTTTCTTGCCACACCCAGGCAAACCTGTTTTGTGATGTGAAAGGAGAAGAGACCATATGCCTGAGAATATGCAAGGGAGCGGCAGCGAAGCGAGGCTCCTCGCCGATGAGCGTTTCTTACGCAAGATCGCCTACATGTACTATGAGGATGGGTACTCTCAGGAAACCATCGCAGAAATGGAGTTCTGTTCAAGGCAGACAGTGAGCAAAGCCTTGCAGAAAGCAAAAGACCGGGGCATTATCCGTATTTCTATTACCCCTGATTTACGCACTGGATATCTCCGCAATCTCTCACGAGAAGTACGCGTACAACTTGGCCTGGAGGATCTAATCCTGGTAGCCGGACAAAACATGAACATGATTGCCGCCGATGATCTCCTCGATGATGTTGTGACGGAGATCGCGAGCACCGCTGCTGAATATCTTGATCAACTGCTCACCGATTCAGACATCCTGGCGGTTTCCGGGGGAAGAACTTTTATGGGCAATCTCCTGCGGTATTTGAAGCCAAGCAGAGTTCTCCCCCATATGCAGGTTGTTGCGACCATTGGGTTTGTTGAAGCCCGCACGAGCTTTGGAGATGCAAACTTGATCGCGCATGATCTGGCCCAGGCATATGGGGCCAATCATCTTTGGTTTCCCTGTCCCGCAATACTTCCCGACGCCGAGCAAATGTATCGTACTCGTCAACTGCCCATTATCCAGGATGCCTATGAGATGATGATACGAGCTAATGTGATAGTGACGAGCTTATGGACGCCATACACCAACAAAGATATGATCACACGAGGCATTCTCTCACCAGAGCAATTAGAAGCGATTGAGATATACCGCCCCGCCATGGACATCAACCATTGGGTATTTGATGGATCCGGAAGATGTATCAACGAGATGCTTAAGCCGTTTCCGTACACTCTCTCGGGGTTGGAGATACCTCAGCTAAAGGACAAAATCCAGCAGGGCAGTTCCAAGGTAATTCTTGTAGCAGGCGGGAGTCCATCCTACATTCCCGCCATTCGAGCCGCACTCAGAGGCGGTTTGGCAAATATTCTGGTCACTGATCATATCACTGCGCAACTCTTGTTGGTGAACGATTAGCTCCCTTCGAGACCGCATTCGGTGAGTGGGTCTATGAACTGTTCGTGAGAATTATCTGGCTTTTCTCCATTTTTCCTGTGGCTTGATCGCTTTTGTACTGCAAGGTTATTCGGATAAGCTCTAAATGTATCCAAGAACCGGGGCCTGTGAATTGCTTCGGCAAGCGCTGACGGCGCTCTGCTCGTCTGGCAGGCTATGCAACCATGACAAGAGACCTCTTGTCATGGCTCTGGCTGCTGTGATTTTAATCTGGGCTTGATGCCCCAGGCCGTGAGCAGGTGCCAGGTTGCACAGAAATCGGGTCGCTGTATCTCTTCGTGCGCCTGGTGACGGATGGCATCGTAATCCTTGCTCATGCAGCCCCATTTTTGGAGAAATGGACGAAGCGTTCCCAATACACGCACCCCATCTTCGGCATACGCCTGCCCCTCGGGGGTTCCCGCTTGATACTGAAAGGCATAGGCTCTTGTCTGCACCTGCTGGCAGCCATGCCGACTGAGCAGAGGAACCAGGTGGGCGGTTAACCCGGTACTTTCTTGTGCAAAGAGGTGCTGTGACCGGAACAGGGCACATAAGAGCATCTCGCAGAACTGCATGGACGCAGGGCTGGTACTCTGGTGGATAATTTCCTCATCCGTGAGGCGGACCACGCCTCCCGGGCGCACGACCCGCAGCAGTTCACTGAGCAATCTGGGCCAATCCCAGGTGCGCACGAAACTGATAGCAAACCGCAGATTGACCAAGTCAAAGGAGGCATCAGGAAATTCGAGGATGCCCAACGCATCCATGACGTGAAACTCGACGCGATCGTTGATGTGAAGAGCAGCGGCTTGTGCACGAGCATACTCGATCATGCGCCGGTTGACATCGATCCCTACCAGCGACATCTCAGGATAGGTCTGGGCAGCTTCAATAGCCCAGCTACCTGCTCCGCAGGCAACATCAAGCACGCGCCGAAAAGCGCTCGGGTCGGCTTGCTCTGCCAGGACCCCGCCCATCGATGCTGTAACTAGCCGATCCTGGCTGGCTAAGCGAAGTAGTTCTTCTTCATTCTCTCGGTCTTGAACAAAGTATGTACCGGAATATTGTTGTTTCTGTGGGTGCGAGGGCGTCGGCATAGTATCACTCTCCTTTGCGTTTGCAGGGTGGCTGGTCAGGCAAGAGTGCTGCTGCTGTATCCTGCTCTCGTCAAGCGGCTGAGCAACACCTTCCGTTATTCTATACGAATAGCCCTGACTTGTTTCTCCCCTGTCTTGTCTTGTTATGGCTGTGATTATGATCTGGGCTTGTTGCCCCAGGCGGTGAGCAGACTCGACGTTGCCACAAAATCCGGCTGATGCATCTCGTTGAGCGCCTGTTGGTAGATCATCTCGTAGTCTTCAGGCACACGACTCCACTTTCGAAAGAATGGCAATGCCGTCCGAAAAAAGTGCCTCATATCCTCATAAAAGAGTTGCCCTTCGGCAGTGCCAACTCGATATTCCACCATGTGAACGCGCGTCTGCACGTTCTGGAACCTATACCGGTGCAGGAGGCTGGCTAACTCGCTTGTCACCCCGTTACTCTTCGGGGTAAAGTAGTGCCCTGCCCGATAGAACGCATCAAGCGCTAGTTCAAAGAGACGCGTCAGGGCCGGACTGGGGCTCTGAACTATAAAGTTCCCTTCTGTGACCCGGACCACTCCCCCTGGCCGAGTGACGCGCTGGAACTCGTGCAGGAGTTTGGGCCAATCCCAGGTGCGCAGGTAACTGACCCCAAAGCGCTGGTTCACCAGGTCAAAGTAATCAGTGGGAAATTCAAGCATGCGCAACGCGTCCATCGCGCAAAACTCCACCCGGTCACTGATCTGCTGCGCTTCTGCCTGCGCTCGCGCATACTCGACCATCCTCCCGCTCACGTCTACCCCCATCAACAGGGACATGGCTGGATAGGTCTTGGCCGCTTCCATGAGCCAGCCCCCGGTCCCGCAGCCGACATCCAGCACACACTGAAAGATCGCCGGATCGGGCTGCTCCGGCAGCACCCCGCCCATGTTTGCTGTGACCAGCTGGTCCTGGATCATCACACGGGTGAGTTCTTCTTCATCGGATCGATTCTGCACAAAATACGTGCTGGGATGCTCTCGACGAGGGTCAGTCGGGGTAGACATGACATCGCGCTCCTTCCTTCTTAGAACCTGTACATTGCCCTGGACTTCTCAACACAGGTAATTCCTAGCTCTCGCTTGTTCCAACCCTGTTTCTCCCGTCCCTTTCTCCTGCTGACGACAGCATACCTTACATTGGAGCAAGGTGCAAGGCTTTCCGCGAGCTGATCAAGCGAAGCTCCTGTCCAGGCGTCGTCCTCACGCACATATCCACCAGGGCGTCATCTATTCTACCATTATTGAGAAGCCCTGAACGGTAAGGCAGTTCAAGTTAGCATCGACACATCCTGCCTGAAACGGTATAATGGAGAAGATATACATACAACACGCAAGATAAACATGCAGTCAGCAGGAACATAAGCGGGATGAACGAAAAAATCCAATCTGTACTGAATTCTCTTCCACATAAACCAGGCATCTACCTGATGAAAGATGCGCAAGGCAACATCCTCTACGTAGGAAAAGCGATCTCACTCTATAATCGCGTGCGCTCCTATTTCCAGGAGTCCACTGACCTCAGCCCGAAAAATAGGAGCATGGTGGCAAAGGTCGACGATATAGAGTTTCTGGTCGTCAAGAACGAGGTCGAGGCATTAGTGCTGGAAAGCAACTATATTAAACAATATCGCCCCAGGTACAATGTGCTGATGCGCGACGATAAAAGCTATCCGTACATAAAGGTATCGCTGACGGAGGATTTTCCTCGCGTCTACCGCGTGCGCAGTTTTCAGCGTGACGGCAATCGCTATTTTGGCCCGTATACCAATTCGGGGGCAGTCGATGCTACACTGGACCTGTTGAACAAGCTCTTTGCCTTTCGCACCTGCCGGTACGATGCAAGTACATGGGCACCGCCGGTGAATAAAGAACCTCCTCCGGGATGGAAGCAAAAATTACTGCCCCGTCCCTGCACACAATACTATATTCATCGCTGTATTGCTCCCTGCGTCGCCTATGCCTCGCGGGAAGAATATGACACGGTCATCAAGCAAGTGATCCTGTTCCTGGAAGGAAAACACGATGAGGTAGTAAAGAGCCTGCAGGAGAAGATGCACGAGGCAGCGGAAAACCTGAATTTCGAGGAGGCAGCACGTATTCGTGACCGTATCCAGGCAGTTGAGCGCGTCCTGGAGAAACAACGCATTATCTCCACCGAGGGACAGGACGACCAGGATGTCATTGCTTTCGCCAGTAGCGAAGATGAGACATGTGTTATGACCTTCTTCTTCCGCAATGGGAAGCTGATTGGACGAGAGTTTTTTATCTTGCAGGGCACACGTGATAGCAGCCCTGGTGAGGTGATGACCTCCTTCCTGCAACAGTTCTACGAGAGTTCACCCCACATTCCACCTGAAATAGTCATCGAGGCAGAACCAGATGACCGGGCTGTGATTCAGGCATGGCTGCGGGAGAAACGTAAAGGCGCGGTGACGATTACGACACCAAAACGTGGGGAAAAATTGCGCTTAATTGAGATGGTGAAACAAAATGCCCAGGAGGTGTTAGAGCAACAGCGTATCAAATGGCTGACTGATAGCCAGAAAACACAGCTCGCCCTGGAAGAATTGCAGGAAGCGCTCAACCTGGCTGCTCCACCACAGCGCATCGAGTGTTACGATATCTCGAATACGCAGGGAACAAACTCGGTAGGGGCAATGGTGGTTTTTGAATCAGGACGCCCAAAGCCCGGTGAGTACCGTCGCTTCAAGATCAAAAGCGTCGAAGGGCCAAATGACTTCGCCAGCCATCAAGAGGTGCTGCGTCGCAGATTTCGTCATGCAGGGATGCAATCCACTACGCGCAACGAAGACAGCGCTGATCTAGAGGGGCAATTTATTGCGACCAGTGAAGATGGTGCAGGTGAGACAGGTGCCCCTGGTGCACCAGGCGCGCAATTTCAACACGATTGGGCCATGCCGGACTTGATTATAATCGATGGGGGAAAAGGTCAACTGAGCGCTGCGATGGAGGTACTACAGGAGTTGCACATCGATATTCCAACGGTGGGACTCGCAAAGGAGAACGAGGAGATTTTTATACCTGGCTCGCCAGACCCCATTATATTGCCTCGTTCATCGCAGGCTCTGTACCTCGTACAGCGTATCCGCGATGAGGCCCACCGCTCTGGCATCACCTATCACCGTAAACTCCGCTCCGATCGTACATTTAAATCAGTGCTTGACGAGATACCCAGCATTGGGCCTAAACGCAAGCAGGCGTTAATGAAGCATTACGGCTCAGTACGAGCCATGAGCGCAGCCAGTGTTGAGGACCTCGCGGCCCTTGATGGCATGACACGTGATGCCGCCGAGAAGGTAAAAGAATATATCGGTCGCTTGGAATAATGGGCCAGGCATCCATTGTTGTATAATGTAGTGGTGCTTAACTTTTCAGGATTTCTCGCCGCTGTAATCAGTGCGGAGTCAAGAAGAGAGAGGGGACCTACATTTAGCAGTCTCTTCATGTGATTGACAACACAACAAAGCTACGTTACTATATTATTGAGAGCTAGCCTGACATCCTGTTCGGGGATAAGGCCTTAGAATTGCCGGAACAACTTAGAGGTGATCGCCGTATGCCAACTTATGAATATCTATGTAAGTCTTGTAAGAATCGCTTCGAGAAGTGGCAGAGAATGACAGAGGAACCATTGTCAACCTGCCCTGAATGTGGTGAACCCATTCATAGAGTGTTTTTTCCAGCCGGTGTCGTTTTCAAAGGTTCTGGTTTTTATAAGACCGATCACGCTGCTTCACCTGCCGTTGATTCGAATGGTCACAAAAAGAAAGGCGAAAATGAGCCTGCTGCTGCAGGTGAGAAGAAGGGCTCCGGTGAAAGTAAGTCAGGCTCTGCTGAGTCCGGTTCGAACACTACAAGTACCACTAAAAGTGAAGTAGCGACTTCTACAAAGTAGAGGTTTGCACGACGTACTTCTATTAGCAAGTATTTGGGCACTTCAATTACGGCTTAAGGATTATATATGGCAGAATCAGTGCTTGCCAGTATACAGCGGCGGCAAATTGAAATAATGGTAGGTGAGCTATTACTCACTTCCGACCATTATATGCGTCTGGAGATCGTTGAACGGCTGCGTCATCTTCTTGCTCATGCAGACCCGACGCTGGATAAGACACAACTCAGCGAGGGGGCACTGGAAGAATTACTGGAACTAAATCTGCTGCATTAGGGTAATGCCAATACAAAAACATGCCAGGCCCTGGCATGTTTTTGTATTGGCATTACCCAATATTCCTAGAAATAATCTTTTTTAGCATACCAGCAAGTACCAGGGTGTATACTACTTACACAACCCTTTGAATTGGGATTGAAATGGGAGTATGCCTGGGGAAAATAGGGAGATGTATAGGTATGCAAGTTCAGCACGAAAAATCGCAGGATGAGGTGATACAGGCTCTACAGCGCCGGGTGGATGAACTGTCAGCAGCCAATCTCTTATTACAAGATCAGTTGGTGCGTAAAGAACAGTTTATCGCTATGATTGCTCATGAGTTGCGAGGTCCTCTCTCGCCTATCATCAATTATGCACAAATGGTGGCTCGCCCCACACAACGAACTGAGACGATCCAGCGCGGAACAAGGATCATTATCAGCCAGGCCCGGCGCCTTGTGCGCCTGGTCAATGACCTCCTTGATTCTTCGCGTCTTAGCTCTGGTCAGTTTACGCTGGTACGTGAGATGTGTGATATAGCGGAACTGGCCAAAGAGGTTGTGGAACAGCTGCGTCCGGTCGCTCCTCACCATACTTTAGTCATCGAGGTACCCGATACTCCCATTATTGGGGACTGGGATAATGGTCGCTTGCAGCAAGCGTTGGGCAACCTCCTCGATAATGCAATTAAATATTCTGACGAAGATACTACCGTCACGGTCCGGATACTGGTCAAACAGGATGTAGCACAGATCAGTGTGCATAACCAGGGAACCAGTATTCATTCGGCAGATATAGGCCAGCTCTTCCGTCCCTACGTGCGTTTACAGCCAACCGCTTCTCATCAGGGTTCTGGCCTGGGCCTCTACATAACCAAATGTATTGTTGAGGCCCATGGGGGTAGACTACGTCTCGAACCCCATACAGGTGAAGGCCAGGGAACGACCTTCTCCTTCGAATTGCCACTGCAATAGCCCACTTGCGAGCCTGGGACTACGAAACCATCTGTAAAGGATCGTGGAGAAGCCCGGGTTACCTGTAGAAATGAACAGGTTCTTTCCAGGTCATTGTATCTGCTCCAAAAACTGTTGGAAATGGCGGTGTGGAACGCCAGAATCCAGGCTATACTTACTCGTGTGCAGAGGAACCTACGAGCATAGTACCTTGCAGCCAGGATGCACTGATTGTGGAACCCTGGGCAGTTCTGGTTGCTTCTATGAAACATTACTTTGCGGCTGCGTGCGAGGCAGAATACCTTGAGATGTTTCATGGGAACATAGCATTGGATATGCCATGGAAGGACTATGCTGGTAGGGATACCTTTTGACAACAACCTTCAGCAGAGTTCTTAGGGGCAGGGCCCCTATGCAGAGGTGTGGAATACCACATTTCTTTTCTTCCTAAATTCTCCTGAAGGACGAACAAACAGGAGCAAGCGCAACGCGAAAGCGAGAAGGAGCAGCAAAATGGCGCAATGGGCTTATAAAGTTGTGTATATTGACTACCGTGGACGAATTTCCAGTGAGGGGCTTGAAACTCTCATCACCAACGAGCGGCGTAGCACATTTGCACGTCGCTACATGAATACCCTGGGCCGCGAGGGTTGGGAGCTGGTAGGTATCCAGCCACTAACCTCAAACTCAGCCTATTATATCTTTAAGCGCCCAGCGCAAGAAGGTGACTTTGCCGAGGAGACTCCTCCAGCTGCCAGCAGTGAGACTACACCCAGTCAAGGACCAACCGTAGAGACGGCGTAAAATCTATAGGATAAAATCGGACACGCAAAACCGCTAATGACAAGCTTTGCCCGTCATTAGCGGTTTTGCGTGTCCGATTATCTTTTATCAAGGGCAAGTATACTGTGATATAATGTAGTGTTAATTTTTGGATACTCCTTCCAGGGGTATCTGGGGGTCACAGGCGATCCTAACCCATGTTCTGAAGTTACACGTAGGGCCGCGGTCTAGAGCATTGCCGCACTCACTAGACCAAATTTATTAACTACTTTTTCCAGTGACCTGTAGGATAGTCATAGCTAAGGACGAAAAGATTTGCAACAAAGATGATTTTGTTTGCCATAATCACCGTATCATCTTCTGCATAACTGACCCTACTTATCTCCAAAACAGGGGTTTGAGGAGTAATGTTGAGGAGTTGTCGTTCTTGATTTGTGGGAAGCCTCCCAATCACATCTTCGTGAACACGTACAGGTGCTTTGCCATGTTTCTCTCTAATGGCTAGAATAACATCAAAACGCTCATCTTTCCGCATTTGATCTAAGATCGATTCATCGACTAGTGCAGTAGAATAGAAGTTCTCTGCTAATCGGTAGGGAGTAACCGCTCCTTCTTGTTCTGCTCCTTGCTTGCGGAAACGTCTAATAACCGGCGTTCCTTTAGCGATTCCCAATGCTTTAGCGACTTGAGATGGAGCAGGAAATATAGCAGGCTCATCTATATTTGATTCAGTGGCTACCAGCCCTAGTTTCTGAAGTTCCAAGTCAAATCGGGCAGTAATACCCTGGATACGTACCCTTGATCGGCTAATAATGACACCTCTCTTGCTTTCTCCCCTAGACTCAAGATATCCCTCAGCTTGAAGTAGCTTGAGTGCTCTGTTGATAGTATCTCGTGAAACATGGAATTGATTTGCCAGATCAATAGCAGGAGGAAGACGGCCAAACTGTCCAAAATCTCCTGCTAGAATGCGTTCACGGAGGGCTTCAGCGACCTCTATAACTGTTGTTTGCTTCTTTGGCATACATTAACTCTCACTTTCTTTGTGTCCAGTCATATAGGACTGGTCTAAATCATACCATTACTTTTGATGAAAAGTAATATCGAAAAGCTGTTCAAGCCAAGTTAGAAGATTCAGCATCTTTTTGTCAAGTCAAACAGTAAGCATCAAAAAGACTTGACGTAATGGCAAGTCTTGATGTACACTTAGAAGTGTGAATAGTTCCAAAGGAAAATGTTTCTAATAATCAAGGAGGGTGCTTATCGGACAAAGTAAAGGAAGCGTGCTGGTTAGAACGTGCTACGGTAAGGATCTCGCTCCGGCGAAAATCAGGTCGCAAGCAAAAGAGAAAAACAGCAAATGCTCACACGAAAGCGTGTCTATCCTGCACGAACTCGATTTAGGACAGCACATACTCTTTCTCATGAGCGATGGGAGCATTGACCTCTTTGCCAATGATGAGCAGACGCCCTATCTCTCAGATAACCGGCTACGCCTGGACAGTGACGAGACGTACCGGCTCTTTATCTCTCTACACGAACAGTTTACGCAGAAGGAAGTGTGCTCATGAAAATGAGACCAGGTGACGAGTTAGTCCAGATCGAATGGAACCATGAAACGCCCGGAGCCTTACGAACCCCAGGCGTCCAAGCATCGCAGTTCAAAACATCAATTGACCGTCCCATGTAGTGCTCTGTGTACCACCGTGGCAGCAGAGCAACATACTCTGCCGTTTTTGCTGTCAGGACAGGCTCAAGGTCTCTGCCTATTGCTGCATGACATAGCCGTGCCTGTCAATTGAGAGGAGAGAACCTATGCAAGGCTACGCAGATAATGTTATCCCGGTGATCCCGATTGAAGATGGCTACCTGCTCCACAGTGCTGATAGGCCGTTTTGTCCGGTTGACCCCTCGTGTCCCTGTCATGAAGACTCTGAACTGATTGCCGAGGTGAACCAGTTCGTGCAAGACGGGCTGATGTCACCGCAAGAAGCCACCGACTTTGTCGCAGGGAGAACCATTTAGGAGGTGAACCGTGTACGAACACATGCCAGAGCCAGAAGTGCGGCGGCGCAGCGCAAGTCCCGCAGACCTTGCGGCACGGCGACAGGGGTACACGCCAACTCGCACCCGCACCACCGGAGAAGCCACTGCGGTACCGGCCTATCCCCGTAGCTCGTTGCGTCATAGACCTATCGGCACGATGTACGTCATCCCATTGAGCGACGGGTCAGCAATGCAGGTGACCGAGCGCGAACTGGAAGATTTACCTGCGAACTACCAGAACGCCGCACGAC
>WNGP01006578.1_pt1 | contig 10773 bp, 8 predicted proteins | sample 5407671 | NCBI WGS metagenome assembly WNGP01 (sample SAMN13153381, study PRJNA577476) | soil metagenome | isolation source: 40 cm soil or saprolite under Garry oak tree replicate 2 | place: USA:California | collected 2016-06-15
CTTGCCGATTGTTTCCGCAATGGCCCAGCCACGCGGCAGCTCGGCGGCAGTGCGCCGCTCACGTCCGCGCGATCGCTCTCGCTCATTGCGGAAACAACCCTTCGTCAAGGGCGACATGCGGTGAACATCCACCCGGCAGGACGGGGGCAGGATTGCGGGCTCCCGGAATCGATCCGGCATTCTAACGGCAGTTTTTAGGCCCTGGAAAACGCGATCCGAGCATCTCTGCAGGCAGGTACTTCGTTGCCTCCACTTAGAGAATACGAGACTTACGCCGATTCCCTGCACGCCGCTGGAACCCCCGCAGAGACGGTTTCCCCGAAATCGATGCCGCATGGGAGGTCATTTTCGGGGGTTGCCGCCGCATAAACGTACCCAACCGGTACCCCAAAGCCGCATAAACGTACCTTCCCCAAGGGGCGATGCCGCATAAACGTACCTTGCCCGGACCCCGATGCCGCTTGCGGGGGGTCTACCCGGCCACATTCATCCTCTTTAATTGGTTCCGCATGACGATGAGAAATCCCCGGGCGCCGGTCCGATCCGAGGCCGCCATCCAGGCATAGGTGAAGGCGAGGGAGAGGTGGTCCTCGCCGGTCCGGATGTACCGGTACTTCTTCGCCCCGGTCGCCTCGTCCTCCTCCAGGACCTTGGCGTTCGCGGCCATGTGCTGGGCGAAGAGCTCCACCAGGGGCGTGCGGCGGGGCAGGACCAGCTTCTTCTGGCGGACCGCCGCCCGGGAGGCGTCCAGGGCCTCGGTGCGGTTCACCTGGACGATCTGAGTGGCATGGTCCCAATGGGCCGACCCGCGCTGGGTCTCGTTGAAGAAGCACATGAACACATTGCCCCGGTGCCGACGCGCGAAATCGCGTGTCGCGTGGGTCTCGGGGAGCCCGTCGATGACGCAGCGCTCGACCTTGAACCGCTCCATGAGCTGGTCGAGCTCGGCGAAGTCCTGGCAGACAGCGAGGTGGACCAGGTGCTCCGTCTCGGAGTCGTCCGGGTCGTCCCGCAGGATCACGACGTGCAGGTCCTTGCCGGTGTCCACGCCCATGATGGAGTCGGCATGGTCCTCCACCTTCTCTTGCATCGGGGCGCTGGAGCACAGGGAGAGAACCGAGGCCACGTCCAGCCGTCGCTCGAGGTCGGCCCAGGGGATGCCAATCTTCAGGTTGAAGAAGCGCTCGGGAAAGCGGGTCTTCCGATACTCCCCCAGGATCTCGGCCGGGTCGACCTTGGAAGAGAACAGTTGGGAGATGCGATAGCCGTGGGTGAGCCGGCCCGGGAAATCGGCCACCCACTCGCCGTGGTCGACGTCCAGCTCAGCCCCGCACTTCAGGCAGGCCCGGTAGAGGCTCCCGTCCTGCCGGGGCAGGATGATCTGGACCTCCTGCCCGAGCTTTGTGGGGAACTCCTTTTCGAGGGCCGTCCACGCACCGCAGGCACCGCACTTGATCGTCCAGTGCCTCTGGTCCGACGCCTGGTAGGCCTCGTCGATGCCGTACTCAGGGAGGGACGGGTTCGAGAGCTCGACGATCCGCTTGTAGTCGCTGTGGGCCAGGCGCTCCTTGGCCAGGCTCCGGGCTTCCGGGGTGGCCTCATCCAGCTCATCGAACACCAGCATGTCCGCCGGCACCGACTTGAGCCCGACCGTGGACTGCATGCCGCGCAGGTACAGGTGGGCGCTGCCGATCCTCTTCAGCCCGGCCGTGTCGGTGTCGGTGAGGAGCCGGCCCAGGAACGGGTTGTCCGCCAGCAGGGGGGCGACGCGGGACTTGGAGAAATCCAGCACGTCCGTCTTGGTCGGGAAGTAGTAGATGACGTTCAGGCCGTTCTTGCAGGCGTGGATGCTGCGCAAGATGGCCCAGGTGGTGCCGCCGATCTGGGCGGCCTTGGAGAGGACGACGTGCTGGGCGGGGTCGTCGTAGATGTCCCGGAGGTAGGCGTGCCCCTCGAACGAGAACGGCCGGCCGTCGATGCGGATGCGGCGCTGGGCCCAGAGCGCCAGCGGCTCGCTGGTCGCCCGCGTCTCGGCCCGGGCGATCTCGGCGCTTCGGCCCCTCAGGTAACCCCGGAGCTTCAGCGGGGCTTTACGCGGCATCCTCGCCGCCCTCGTCGGCGGGCACGCGCTCCAGGATGGCCCGAGCGATCCGATCGCGCACGTCGGCGTCGGGGACCTCCGCCTTCACGACGTCGATGAACAGGTCGATGAGCTGGCGGCCCTCGGCCTCCGCGTCGGCCCGGATCTGCTCCTCGGTCTGACCGTCGAGCGCCAGTCCGCGCGCCAGCCGCTGGCCCTTCTGGGCCCGGTCCAGAATGGCCGAGACCCGGTCGAGGTTCTTCACCTTCTCCTCGGACCCGGGTGTCTTGAGAGACTCCAGGAGCTGCGACACCACCACGCTCCACAGCTTGTAGTGATTCGAGTTCAGGTTCACCCGCTCGCTGGCCAGCCTGTCCACGAGCATCTCAGCGGCCCGGCGGTCGATCTTGAGGCGCAAGCCATCCCAATCTTCCTGCCGGCGCCACAGGCCGACCGTGTGCGGCTTGAGCTCCAACCGGGCGGCGATCTCGACGTTGCTGGTCATCTCGCCCGTCAGAAACAGCCGGCGGGCCTCTTCACGCGTCTTGCTCGGGACTCGCGGCATGGCTCTTCTCCTTCAGGAAATGCTTCGCCAGGTTGGTCAGACCGCGGGCCTTCCGGTCCCGCCCGGGCACACCGTCGCTGGCGAGCTCGACGGCCTGCTCGATCACCTGCTCCTGCTCGGGGCTGACCACGAAGCTCAGGATCCGGGGCAGGACCTTCTCGGCCTCCTGGGCCTGCTCTTCGAGCAGGGCGGCGACCTCTTCCGCAGGGAACTCCAGGAGGGCGTGCAGTTCCTCGATTTGCTTGTCGCTCTCCGGCAGGAGGCCGGAGAGATCCCCGAGGCTCATCTCGCCCAGGAGCTCGTGGATGAGCTGGGCCCGCTTCGCCGGCACGTCCTGACCCTGCAGGCGGTTCAAGGTGGCGAGCAGGAGGCGGGCTTCGCGATCGTCGACCTCCCAGACGTCGCAGCGCGCCTCGGTGTGGCCGAGGTCACGGAGAACGGCCACGCGGTGGTGCCCGTCGAGGACCTGGTACTTGCCCGGCTCGTCGGGGTGAGGACGGGCCACCACAAACGGATAACGACCGGTGCGCTTGATGTGAGCCTTGAGCTTGGCCCGTAGATCCTCCGGCATCACGTTGCTGTTCAGAGGATGGGGAAGAAGATCGTCGAGGGCGATCACCCGTGGTCCCACCCGAACCGGTGCCCTGGTGCCCGCCTTACTCATGCCCGTCCTCCTTGACTCCCGCGGCCCGACCGAGGGATCGTTACGTCATGACGACCGAGCTGCCTCCCTTCACCGTCTCCGTCGACGCCGAGTTCACCGAGGACGGCGTCTGGATCATCGACGCACGTCTGAAGTTCCGCGATGGCGCTCCTCCGAGGATCGGCAGCAACCTTCTGGGAGAGGGTCGGCTCGCCCTCCTCGAGGCAATCGCGCGGGAGGGCCTGCGCGGTCGTGCCCTGGGAGCCACCAAGGTCGAGGTCCGCTTGGACACCGGCGACAGCATCAGAGATGTAGGATTGATGGAGATCATCCCCGAGACACTGCACTGAGTCCCGTCGCGTGAGCGGCGCTTCGGCGTCCCACCCCATCACCAGGAACTCCCGGTTCGATGCTTTCTTCTCCGCGGTCGAGACTGCTGGTAGATGCGCGTACTTGATCGCGATTGCCTTCGTTCGCCGACGCAGCCGGGCCATCTTCGCTTCGAGCTCCTCTAGCGCCGTGACCTCGTTGCCGAACGACAGCAGCCAGACCGGGATATGGCCGGCGCGCTCGAGGAGCGTGTCGATCATCGCGGCGCCGTCCTTCGCCGTGAACGGACTGGTCTTACGCGTGCTCCCTTCCAGCAGTTGGTCGATGATCCGATACTCCTTCTCGTAGCTCATAACGCCGGCGTACGGCGGGTCGAAGTAGGCGACGTCGGCGCGGATCTCTGGAAGGGCATCGAGGATGCTGCGCTGGATCACCCTGGCCTCTCCCTGGAAGACACCGGCGTTCAGCTGCTGGGCGATCTCCCAAAGCTTCGCGGGTGTGGTCAGACGGAGGCCCTCCACATAGTGATAGCGGCAGCTCTCGGTGATCGATTCCCACTCCCCCGTGGTCGCCCGGTGGACCGTGCCCGGGCGGACCTGACTCATCGGATGGGACAGCAACGCCACGCGGATCGCGAGCAGCCGCAGGAGTGCTGCCTTCGCATCGTCACTCGTGTGCGCCGCCGTCTCCAAGGCGGCATCCAGGAACCGCCCGATGTTCATGGTGAACACCGACGGGACGAACATCGACTCGATCCGCCCTGGCAGACGGGAGCGCCGGGCGAGCAGCCGCAGGACATCCTCGCGGGTAAGCCGGACGCGCGAGTTGGTGACGACCGCCTGGCCCACCGTGATCGCCCTCGCGGCGATATCGGTCGCCACCACCTTGAACCCCTGCGCCTTGGCGTAGAGGCTCACGCTGCCACCGCCCAGAAAGCCGTCCAGGAACGTGAGCCCCGGCCAGTGCCGCCGCGGGACCAACCGGTCGATCTCTCGGAAGATGAGCGGACAAAGGCGTCTCTTGCCGCCCAAATACGGCGGCAGGGCGGACCAGATGGCGAGCTTGCGGCGAGTTCTACGAGTTCGCTTCATTCGTCCACCTTCGCCTTGACTTCCCTCGCAACCAATGCCCTGCTTGTGTCCGACGCGGGCCGCTTCCCGCAAGAAAGGAGGAGAGCACGAACAGGCCACAAACGAAGACCGTGCCGGGCTTCCAGATCCAGCCGATGCCGCCGATCTCGATCGGCTTGCACGGCGGACGTTCGTGTTGACCTACGAGCAGGCGCTCGAGGCCAACATCATCGTGAAGGTCTAAACGCACCACCAACAAGGAGGACAGACCCATGGAACCGACCACCAAGAAAACCAGCAAGAAGCCCGCGAAGCCGAAGGCACCTAAGGAGCCCAAGAAAGCGAAGGCACCGAAGGAGCCGCTGGTCGTCTTCGCGTTTCGACTCTCCGAAGCCGATCGCGACCTCATCCACAAGGCCGCGGGACCCGCGAAGGCCACGAAGTTCGTGCGCACCGCCGCCCTCGCTGCCGCCAACCACGACACTAGGGCCTTCGAAGCACTCACTGCGCAGGCCATTTCCAACCTCAAGTAATCTTTTCCCCCACCGCCCCGACACCAGAACGCCGGGGCGGTTGTCCGGTCACGGCCAGCTCACAACGAAATTTGCGTTCCCTAATCCGGAGAGGGCTCGTTGTTCGCCTCTCTGATCGAACTTAAACGAGCGCGTCCACTTTGGCAAGCGCGAATCCGGCTCACAACGCGAAAGGAACGTCAGCCCGAAAGAGCCGGAGGCCGTCGGCCGGATTCCGACTACAGGCTTCCACTCATAGACGTTTAGCGGTATCTTTCGAACTGGCGGACCACTCGCCTGCAGCGTGGGTCGGACTCCGAGACTTACTAGGAGGCGCGAGACTTTCCTTCTCGGGCTCGCGCGCGAAGCGAGGACCATGGCCTCCAGAAATCGTCCTGTTCGATCCAACGCTCGTAAAAGCGAGCATCGATCCGCTCCTGGCCCTGTGTGGCGACATGCGCTGCAGGATCTCGAACCAGTCATCGGCTTCGCCAACCTACGGCCGAAGCATCCGAGCGAGTTCGAGGAGGCGATCGCCCACCTGGCCGCGCAGCGGGTCCCTGGCGAGAAGCGGTTCCACAGTCCGGTCTCGATCACGTTCCTCAGGACGCTGGGCGGGACGGCGCTCAAAAGTGTACGGCTCGCGGGACTCTCCCTGAATGACCCCAACCAGGAGCCATGGCAGCGTAAGAACGCCCAGAAGCGGGCTTGCCAGTGGCTCTCCAGCCTGCGCGGCTGTACGGCGCGCATCCTCGACCGGCTGCAGCGAGGCAACGCTCTGGTAGTCAATGGCATCGAGCGGCCGGAGCTGGATCCCAAGACTCAGCGCATTGACTTCGTCGTGAACGGGCGGCAGCCCAACGACGAGTTCATTATGGGACCCGCACCTCGTGGCCCGGTTTTCCGCCTTCACACCGTGGACGACATTCAAGACGCGATGTTCCTAAAAATCCGGGACCTTATTGATCGCGTCCAGCGACCGACCCGCTTGCGCGCGGAGGACGGGAGGATCATCCCCTTCTGGCCGCTCGCGTACTGCCTCGTCTGTGGCCACTTCTACTTCAAGTCTCGATCTGATCGCACCACCTGCTCCCGCCGCTGCATCCAGCGCTGGGATCACATCGCTCGCCAGCGAACCGTCAGGGACCTCAAGACAGGCAAGTATCTTAGACAGCACGACCTCCAGGTGACGGTCACGGCCGGGCGGATCCGGAAGTAGGCCACCATCACCCCGGTCAGACGTTTACTGGTCTCTTTGGCCGCGAACGTCTGACCCCTTCGCGGCCGCGAACAAAACCTGAACACACGTGTAGTCCGTCTCCCGCGCGGGGTGCGCCGCAGCGCCGACCTCTGGACGGCTACCACGCGCCGTTCCGAACCGCTTTGGCACGTGATCTAATGGGGGCATGCGAGACAAGGCTTAGCGTGGTCGTCTCCCCTGTGTGCGTAGCTGGCAGGGAAAAAACACTGCTCTGCTTCAAGCCTGCCGACGTCGAGGGGTTCATCGGGACCGGTCAGTGAGTCCGAAATAGCCAACGGCGTTCATCGGTAGGCCGAGGTGGCGGGTGAGAGCGACCAAACATGAGCGCGCCGAGGTGAGCTATGACTCGCGTCACGCGGGGGACAGGGAGCCCGAGTTCTCACAGATCTCGACGCCGGTGCTTCGGCGGTTTGCTGCCCTCCGCAAGGCGATGCCTGGAAGGGAAACCTTGATCTCGAGCGCCTTCGTGACCTACACGGGCCTGGGCTGGTTCAGAAACCGCGTCAGGGCATCCAGCGAGTTCGGGCGATGCTTTGCCTCGAATAAGAGCATTGCGAGACTAATGGGCCAGAGTGAGGCCACGGTCAAGCGCAATAAGAAAAAGCTCGAAGAGTGGCGGCTCATCTTCATCGAGGGGCGACCCGGGTTCTCAGGGTACACCTACTTCGTCGACGACCCCGCCGAGTTCGATGCGATCGCCAAGGCTCATGGCCGGGGGGCCGCCGAGCGTGCCATCGTCATGGCGATCGACGACGAGACAAACCAAGCCCACAGGGAGATCGCCGCTGCGACCGCCAAACGATCCCAGACGTCCGGGGAACCTAGCTCACAGGTGAGCTACCCCCAGGTCACCGGTGACCTACCCCCCAGCTCGCCCGTGAAGGATACCTGGGTCACACGTGAGCTGCGAACAGAAGATAGAACAGAGGGATTTAACACAGAAGGGAACAGAGCGCCGTCTAGCGACGGCGTGCGCCCTCTCTCCGAACGAACATACCCGAACAACGCCCCGCACGCTGCAGAGATCGTAGGTCGACTTCAGCAACTGGCAGCCGAGAAGACGATGCCTCCTGCTCGGATGACGCCGGCCGAGGAGGATGCCCGTCGTCAAGAGCTTTGGCGCCAGGTGGACGCTCACCCCAGGCGCTCGCGCGGGCCCTACACACCCTCGACAGGCGAGGAGTGGGAGCAGAAAGTGCGGGAGGCCCGCGCGAAGGCCGCCAAGATGCTGAAGGACCAAAGGGAGGAACGGGCCGCGCGACCCGCTGCGCATTGTCAGGAGACCCGGTGAAGAGCCTCTCTGCGACGGATGTAATCCCCCAGCATAAGGCACCGACTCGCAATACGAGATCTGGGGCCCGTGTTGACGAACCTCCGTTCGACTTCTTCGAGGTTTCAGACTGGTGCGAGTCGGAGGTTCCGGCTCCGGGGGTGCGACGAGATCAAGCCTTCCACCTTCTCGCCCGCTGGCTGGTCTCAGCCGTCCGGAAAGGCGCACCCGGCGCGGACTCGACCCCTGTTGAAGGGTCGCAGAAACGCCTTGATGTTGCTCGTGGAGCCAAGGTAGGGTCGGATGGACCATGAGGTAGAAAGCATGCTGGACAAGGCCTCCAGGCCAGACGCCGCTTTCAGGCCCGCTGTCGGCTACCTGCGTCGGTCGACCAACCGGCAGGAGCAGTCGATCGGCGACCAGCGCGCGGCCATCGAGTGCTACGCTCGGGAGCACGGCTTCGGGATCCTCCGTCTCTACACCGACGATTCCATCAGCGGAACCTCGACGGACGCCCGGAAGGCTTTCCAGAAACTCCTTCAGGATGCCCAGTCGGATACCTGCGACTTTCGGGCTGTCCTCGTCTACGACATCAAGCGCTTCGGCCGCGTCGACAACGATGAGGCCGGCCACTATCGCTACCTCCTCCGCAAGAACCGGATCGACGTCGTCTACGTCTCCGAGGGGTTCCAGGGTGACGACACCGACGATCTCCTCCGCCCTGTCAAACAGTGGCAGGCCCGCCAGGAGTCCCGGGACCTCTCCAAGGTCAGCATCCGTGGTCTTCTCTCTTTGAGCGAAGGCGGTTGGTGGCTGGGCGGGATGCCCCCCTACGGCTACGACCTTCTCTATCACGACGGTGGCGGACGCCCCTACCAGAAGGTCAGGTTTATGCCCAACGGGGAGAAGCAGGTCTATTCCGTGGACGGCGCTCTTCTCCGGACACTTCCGCCGCGGGAACGCCTGAGCACTGCCAAGAGCGACCGCGCCAAGCTGGTCCCGAGCGCGCCCGCGAGGGTGAGGACGGTTCAGAGGATCTTCGAGATGTATGGGGAGCTGGGAATGGGCCTTCGGGCGATCGCCGCGCGCCTGAACGAGGAGAAGATCTCATCGCCCGGGTGCGCCAACCCGAACGCCAATCGTGATTTCACCTGGTGCCTCTCCTCCGTCCGGGGGATCCTGCAGAACCAGACCTACGTTGGTGACCTCATCTGGAACCGCAGAGCCCAGGGGAAGTTCCACCGGATCGCGAACGGTCAGGCACAGAAGCGCGAGACCCTCCATCGTGCCGTCGAGAAGAACGGCAAGCAGGACTGGGTGGTGGTCCGGGACGCCCACGAGGCCCTCGTGGCTCGCGACCTCTTCCAGCGGACCCACGAGCGCCGTGCCGATGAGAAGAAGTCGGGGGAGAATTTCCGCCGTGGGCGAGGCAAGGACTCCCCTTTCCTCCTGACGAGCCTTCTCGTCTGCAAACACTGTGGCTTCAAACTTCAGGGATTCACCCACTGCAACGGCGGTCACCGTGAGGACGGCTCTCCGGCTGCCTGGTACAGCTATGTCTGCGGCGGATATCGGTCCAAGGGGAAGGCTGTCTGCAAACGCTACTGGCTGCGCCGCGATCCCTTCGAGACTCTCATCCTCCAGCGCGTCGAGAAGCGCCTGAAGAAGTATCTCGCCCGCGGGGGCGAGGGGATCCTCCGGAAGTTCATCGCCGAGGAGATCCTGGCGAAGACGCCGGACCCTGGGGAGGAGATCGCCAAGGTGAAGCCGGAACTCGTTGCCCTCGAGGCCGAGGCCAACCGGCTCCTGGACATCGCCACGCCGGCCAATCGGGACTTCGTGGACGAGCGCCTGGGGAAGATCCGCGTCCGCAGGCAAGAGGTCGAGGCGCGCCTCGCAGACCTCGAGCGCGTCGACTTCCAGCCTGTCGATCTGGAGGCCGCCACGCCGACTTCCAGCCTGTCGATCTGGAGGCCGCCACGCGCGACGCGTTGGCCTACCTCGCGAGATTCCGGGAGGTCCTAGGTGAAGGTAGCCTGGAGCAGCGGAAGGAGTTCCTGCGCGGCTTCGTACACGAAATTAGCATCGACCCGGACACCGCCCGAGGCGTGATCACCTTCTACGAGCTGCCCATTTCGTCTTTAATGATGGTGCCGGGGGCGGGGGTCGAACCCACACGGGCAGGAGGGCCGAGGAATTATTTCTCGTTCTTGTCCGGCCGCTTCCTCCACGGGCATCCGCATTCTGCGGATCGCTGTCAGGAATTCTGAAAGCAATTTGAAAAAAAAGATGTTGTCTTCGGTCATACACTCGTGTATCTTACACTCTGCTTGAACGGCCGTTCCGCCCCCGCCGCTCGAGCTTCTAAGGACAGAGTCGCCTGAGGACCCGCAGTGCGGGGGAGGTCTGCTCGTGAACGCTGCATCGGGACTCGATCTCCAGGCTCCTCACGTCACAGCGCCGCCACCCCAAGCGTTCGCGGCTGCGCTCGAGTCAATCCACCTCGGGCCGGACACGACCTGCGTCCCGGAGGAGCTCCTCGAGGCGCCGCCCGAGAACGACCGGCGGCGTGTCCTGGTCGATTGTGCCGCTTTCCTCCTCGACCGTCACCTGCGGCGGCTGGTGGCGATGCGCAATCCACTCGAGCTTCGGCTGGCGCGCCTGCTCGGACGTTTCGAGAAATCCTCGGGCCCTCTCGAGCTGGGCTTCGCCCGGATGTCCGATTACGTCACCGAGCGACTCGGCATCTCGGTCCGGCGCATGGTGGATCTCCTGAAGATGGACCGTCGGCTGGGCGATTTGCCGAGGACGGCCGAGGCGTTTGCGTCCGGGCGGATCACGGCAAGCCAGTTGCGCGCGCTCCTGCGCGTCGTGACTCCGGAGACGGAGGGCGCATGGCTGGAGAAGGCGGCGCGTCTCAACGTGCGTCTGCTCGAACGGGAGGTGCGGTCGGCCGCTGGCCGGGAGAGCGGAGCGGGCGAGGACGGCGGCGCGGTCGCCGCTGCGCCGGGAGCGACCTCAGACCTTCCCGATGACGAGGAC
>WNGP01014402.1_pt1 | contig 10772 bp, 7 predicted proteins | sample 5407671 | NCBI WGS metagenome assembly WNGP01 (sample SAMN13153381, study PRJNA577476) | soil metagenome | isolation source: 40 cm soil or saprolite under Garry oak tree replicate 2 | place: USA:California | collected 2016-06-15
CTCTTTTAATGCTGATCAGCTATCGCGGGTATATGGGCGAAAAAGATCCCTGGCAAACTCAAGGCGGGCTTGCCACCGAGCCAATCCTGCGCGCCTTGAACATTCCAACCTGGCAACTAACCAACGCCAACGATATTTACCCTCGCTTAAATGATGCACAAACATTAGCTCATGCCTCCTTACACCCGGTTGCCGTCTTACTTACACGTGAGCTAATGTGGGAGGACTAAATATGTTACGCTCAGATGCATTACAGGCTATTTATCCTGAATTGGAAGATCGTATCGTTGTCACTATCATGGGTGCTGTTGCTGCCGAGTTATATTCGCTTGGACACCGCGCAAACTTTTTCTACCTTGAACACGCCATGGGGCTCGCATCGTCTATGGGTCTTGGAATCGCCCTATCGATGCCACAACATCAGGTCGTCGTTCTTGATGGTGATGGTTCTCTACTCATGAACCTGGGAACCCTGAGCACTATGGCCCGTTATAAACCTCGTAATTTGCTTCACATCGTGTTCGATAACGAGAGCCTGCTTTCTGTTGGTGGTTTCCCAACCGCTACGTCTAGCGGAACAAATCTGGCTGACATTGCAAGGGCTTCAGGTGTACCCTCTGTAAAAGAAGCCAACACAATTCAGTCTTTTCAAGAAAGCGTAACGGATGCGCTCAAAGAGAACACTTTGACCACTATTGTCTCAAAGGTCGAAGCTATTAGCCCAAAATCATTTCATATGGATTTGGCTCTACTTGAGAATCGCTTTCAGTTCTGGCGTAGTCTTCAGGAGATGCGCAAGCAGTCCATGACTTCAAAAAAAGAAAGGATTGTACCATGACTAATATTCTGCAACAATTGCTGGCTGAGCTCCATGCTGGTCATCTAAAGATAGTTGACCTGACTTCACCGCTTGATCCAACTACTCCTGTGATTGACCTCCCTCCAATATTTGCTCCATCACCAGGAGTCACACTTACCGAGATTTCACGCTATGATAGCAGGGGACCTGCCTGGTATTGGAACGTGATCAATATGGGGGAACATGCTGGAACACACTTTGATGCTCCAATTCACTGGGTAACAGGCAAAGATCTTCCCAACAATGCAACCGACACTATCTCACCATCCAGGTTCATCGGCCCTGCTTGCGTGATAGATGTAACATCTGATGTGCAAGAATCTCCCGATTTCTTGTTAACTATCGAACGAGTTCAGAAATGGGAAAGCGAACATGGGCACCTTCCTGCTGGCGCCTGGCTACTCCTACGTACAGGTTGGAGTAAGCGCAAAGGCCGTGAGGCTTTCCTGAATATCTTGGAAGACGGAGCACATTCGCCGGGTTTTCATCCAACATGCTCAGCATTCCTTGCTAAAGAGCGCGATATATTGGGAGTTGGTGTAGAGACTGTCGGCACCGATGCGGGTCAGGCAGGTGGGTTTGATCCCCCTTTCCCAAGCCATACGTTTATGCATGGTGCAGGTAAATTCGGCATAACAAGTTTGATGAACCTTGACTTGCTTCCTCCAACAGGAGCAATTGTAATCGCCGCGCCTCTCAAGATTGTGAATGGTTCTGGTAGCCCTCTTCGAGTAATCGCGATTACACCATAGAAAAAGTGCCCTTTCCATCAACCAATGAAACAAGCGTAATCTCATACTATCCTTCTTCTGTTCCAGTTCGTATAATGAACAAAGGAGATCATGTCATGCAAACATTAGAGCTTGAGACTATGCGCTGTGAACTAGACGGGCATCTTGGACGATTGCGTCTTAATCGTCCTCAAGCACTCAATGCCGCTAACTGGGCTTGGGTTGAAGACCTGGTTACAGCTACCACGTTCTTAGCGCAAAGTAATGACACCCATGTTGTTATTGTTAGTGGCGAAGGTCGTGCCTTTTGTAGCGGCCTCGATAAGAAAGAGTTATCACAGGGTAAGTTTACTCGTGAGTGGTTCGCCACCTGGGAAAAAGGCGTTACTGGACTTGCTAATCTCCCCGCTATAACAATTGCTGCTATTCAAGGGTACTGTCTAGGAGGAGGGCTACAGGTTGCTTTGGCCTGCGATCTACGTATTGCCACAACCGATGCCATTCTCAGTATACCTGCTGTTAGAGAGGGACTTGTAGCTGCTCTCGGCCCAATGCGTCTGGCCAGAATCATCGGTGTTGGCCCAGCTAAGCAACTTTGTTTCCTGGGTCATCGTTTCACTGGTGAAGAAGGTGTAGCGTTGCGCATTATCAATCAAGTTTGTTCACGAGAAAACCTCGATAAACAAGCGCTGGCAATGGCCGAAGAGCTGCTGTCCATCCCCTTTACAGCTCTAAAACATACCAAGCTCCAGATAGATCGCTCCTTCGATCAAGATTTTGAAACGCTTATGGCCGAAATGGTTGATGCCGAGGAAGATTGTCTGCGCTCACCCGAGCATAACGTAGTGATGTTGGAGTATCGTGAAGAGTTGACCCGCAGTGATAAATAAATTGACCGAAAAACAGGCGCGATTGCGCGCCCTTGAGCATCAAATGAAGAGATTACAAAAGCGCATTGCCATCCTTGATCACAAGAGCAATCGTATCGGCTGGGCTCGCGTAGCTATCTTTTTTACAGGGGCTTTGCTTAGCTTACTGGCCTACTTCCTTGCAGGCTGGTGGCTTCTACTGATCTGTACGATGGTCACGCTGACCATTTTCAGCATCGTTGCGTATTTTCATGGCCGTATTAACAGGAGTATTACGCGTCACAAAATCTGGATGCAAATCAAATCAACTCATATTGCCCGCATCAATCTCGATTGGGATAGCATCCCCCCGGAACCATTTACAGACCCCCCAACGAATCATCCTTTCGCATTCGATCTCGACATCACCGGAAAACACTCTCTTCATCGACTGATCAACACCGCCGTCTTATCTGAGGGAAGTCAACGTTTACAAGAGTGGTTATTGAATAATAACCCTGATATACAAGTAATTCGTCAAAGACAGGCTCTAATACAGGAGCTAACCCCTCTTACCATCTTTCGCGACAAACTGCTAATGAAATCTTTGCTCTCATCTAAAAATATTTCCAGAACATGGGAGCAGAAAAATGTATTGAACTGGCTAAACGAACAACATACCACCAAATCGTTGCTTCCACTACTATTCGTATCCTTGACTTTATCATTACTCACAATCACCCTGTTTATACTGAACATATTGCAACTCATCCCCCAGTATTGGGTCATGATGTTGCTACTCACAATCCTCTTCCTTTTCGTCACAAAAAATCAAAGGGGAGACCTTTTTGAGGACGCGTACCAATTAAGGGACAGGTTCGCCCACCTCAGTCTCATTTTTGAGTACCTTGAAACATATCGCTATGGGAAAAACCTGAATTTGAAAGCATTGTGTGAACCTTTTCACCTGGAACACGAACATCGCCCCTCGCCACTTTTGAAAAAGATCGCTCGTGTTGCTTCAGCATCTACATTGCAAAAGAACTTGCTCTTGTGGATTATTGTGAATGTACTTGTTCCCTGGGATTTCTATTTCGCATATCGCTTTCAGCAATACAAATCGCAGTTAGTTGTTCTTTTACCTGTTTGGCTGCATATTTGGCTTGAGCTTGAAGCGCTTAACTCTCTCGCGAATTTCGCCTATCTGAACCCCGAATACATTCTTCCCGAGATAGTCCCTTGTCAAAATCAAGACGAACATGCCTTCCCATTTCGAGCTTGTGGCCTGGGTCATCCTCTCATACCAGTGAATCAGAAAGTTGTAAATGATTTTTCTATTCTCAAACAGGGTGAAATAGATATCATTACTGGCTCAAACATGTCGGGTAAAAGCACTTTTCTCAGAACAGTAGGCATCAATCTTTGTCTTGCCTATGCAGGAGGGCCAGTTAATGCAAGCCTGTTTCAAACTTCTCTTTTCAGAATATTTACATGCATTAGAATAAACGACTCTGTGACCGAAGGCTACTCCTACTTTTATGCTGAGGTCAAACGCCTTAGAACGCTACTGACAGAGGTTGAATCTGACAACAGCATGCCAATTTTCTTCCTCATTGACGAGATATTTAAGGGTACGAACAACCGCGAGAGGCGCATTGGAAGTGAATCATACATTTCCGCGCTTGTTGGGAAAAAATGCCTTGGCTTAATTTCAACACATGACCTGGAACTGGTAACACTGGAGGAAAATCTACCCGACATCAGGAATTATCATTTCAAAGAAGATGTTCTAGATGGACAGATGGTTTTTGACTACCAATTGCGTGAAGGCCCTTGCCCCACGACGAATGCTCTATCAATTAGAATAGCGAAGAAATAGTATCTATAACAGATTTGATAAGAATACCAGAGGAGAAACTTATGAACGATACCGAAATCCTGAAACATATTACTGAGCTAGTGAACGAGGAACACCAACTGATAAACCAGGCGGAAGGCACCGGATTGGATGACGAACAGGAGGCTCGAATGAAGACTCTAGAGGTCAGTCTCGATCAATGCTGGGATTTGTTGCGCCAACGTCGTGCCCGCAGACATGCTGGCCTTAACCCCGATGGAGCCGAGGTACGTGATCCTAAGATAGTCGAGCACTACCAGCAATAAAAAATATCTACAGTTCAGGTTCTGAGAGCCGAATTCAGCAAGAACATGCTGTTCCTGATCAGTGTTCAAGAATTGTTCATAGGCTTGAAACGTTTCTGATCCACCGCTCTGAGTGTAAAGATGCTCGACACTCCAAAATACATAAGTGCTCTCGAGCAATGTTTGTACGCCAGGTGCTACTCCATCAATAGTTAGTATTTTCATTCCGCTTTCCTGCGCCGTCACAAGGGGTACAAAACTCATCGCTCCAGGTGTTTGAAGAACCGACTGCACCACGATGGCAGGTGAATCCTTTTTGATCCTCATTGCATTCACATGTACGGCAACATCATTTAACACAAACGATTGGAAAATTGCGTTAATGCTTGCTCCAGCAGGAGGGAGAACAACTGTAATTGCTTCGTTAGAGCCACCTACTTGTGCCCAATTCGAAATTTGTCCATCGAAGATCTCCTGTATCTCAGCCTTACTTAATCCATGTACATCAACATCAGGGCTAACAATTAATGCATAGAGCATTGCGCCAATAGGATGGTCAGTTAGATTTCGCCCGGGACTGGCAGTTAAATCTGAAACTGCGACGTCAATTCGACCATGCTCCAATTTGTTAAGACTTGTTCGGCTACTATCTTCGCGTAACGAGATTGTCATTTCATGACAGGCGTTGATATAATCAACATCGATTCGTTGTAGCATCGGCTGCAAGTTCTGTGAACTATCAAGTTTAAGCGCGCCAGATGTGCAAAGGATGTTGTGAGTCAACGGGATGCCAGGAATAACTGTACCACTGACTATTGGCGCACTTGATCGACCTACTGTGGGTGTGACGTGAAACGGAGGCACTAAGTTGCCGCCGTTTGAAGATGGAGTTGAAGGCGTTACACCATTTGAAGTAGCTGTAGGGGCGGGGCTTGCCCCCGCCTTCGTTCCTTCACTACTTCCCTGGTTGTCAGCATGAAACGGAAAACCGGGAATATCTTGTAAATGCAGTGGTAATGTTGAAAAGAAATTGAGAGTACCAATCAATCCACATAATACTAGTAATATCGCAATCAAAGATAAAGCGCGGCTCCATGTAAAAGGAGTTCTGCGTCGAGAATGCACCTCAATTCGTCTTTGCGGCTTCACTGTAACGATTGGCGAACTATCAGGAGCAATTGCTGCAAGTAATGCTTTAGCCATTGCATCGGCGCTTGGGAAGCGGGCTTCCGGGCTTTTGGACAGAGCTACACGCACGACAAGTTCGACCGCTTCGGATAAATCGGGACGCAATTGGCGTAAAGAGGGAATAGCTTCATTTGCATGTTTAAGAGCAATCTCGACTGCACTCTCACCATCATAAGGCAAATGTCCTGCCAACAACCGGTAAAGCAGTACACCAACCGCATAAATATCGCTAGCTGGAGTGGACATTCCAACTACCTGCTCTGGTGCGATGTAGGCGGCATTTCCTTCCTCAATTTGCGCGACTAACGGGTCACCATCCTCGTAGATACGCTTCATACTAAAATTGGTCAAAAGTATATCTTGATCAGGTTGTATCAGGAGACTTGATGGCTGAATATTTCCATGTACAATGTGTTGTTCATGTGCATAGTGAAGTGCAGCGCATACTTGAGTAATTGAACGTACAATGTCAGGCATAGATTTGAAAAATTCTTCATTTTCCCCATGCTCTAAAACTTGTTCAAGTGTTTTTTCTTTGGGAAACTCGGTTACAATGAAAATCAAGTCTTCCCCCGAACCAAACTCGAGCAGAGGTTGAATATGCTCATGATGACAACGCCAAACTTTTTCTACCTCTGACGCAAAGTGTTCCTGGAATGCGGTAGGATCAGGAAAAGGTGGTCGAAATAAGCGCAAGACAACGTCACACCCACCTCGAGTTGTAGGTCGTGCCCGATAGCTTTCTACCATACCCTCGCGCCCCAAACACTCTAGCAGAAAATAATTGCCTACTGTCACTCCAGCGAGTTCCGCCATGTTCATCCTTTCGCTAGCAATTGGTCACGTTTTCATCTATATGGTTATTCTCAAATTGGTTACTTGTCTATTGGCATTGATCGAACTTCTACAACCCGAAGATCTTTACTAGTATTACCGCTACTGGGCGAAGCCGGGAGGAAAAAAGAAGAGAGAAGCGCTGCAATCAAGCCAATCAATAACAAGATCACAACCAGTATTGGCAACAGCTTTTTCAGACGTGAATCAGGGACCTTTTCTACACTTCTGGTTTCTTTATCTAAAGTAGGCTTTAGCAGGGAAGAAGACATATTTGGAGAAATTTCTGGTGGTGTTGGTTTGCTACTCAGATACTCCGAGGCTGTTGCTGGCATTGAATTCCCAGTTTCTTCCCCAATTGGAGACCATTCCACAGGTTCAGTTGACCAGTAGATATGCGATCCGATTCCATCATGGTCCTGCAATGAGTATGTTTTTCGTGCCAAAGTTATATCCGAATCATCCCTGTCTTCAGGAATATTTCCAACAGTCGAAGTCTGGTTCGTAGACGGCTCAAAGATAGGTGGTGGAGGATTAGATTTCCCTATTGGAAAAGCAGGTGCAATAGGAGTCATAGTAGAAGACTGAGTCATGTACACTGGTACTGGAGTCTGGGAATCACTGGTACTTATAGATATCTGATCAGGTGTAAGTTGGCGTGTTATCGGTGTTACAGCTTTAGCGACAGGAGAAGCAACTGGGGCAACGCTTATCGCTATCGCCAAAGCATTACTAAATTCTTCCGCTGAAGCAAAGCGATCATCCGAGCGTTTCTGCAATGCCCTATGCAGTACGCCATCTACAGCATCAGAAATATTGGGATCAAATGAGCGTGCAGAGGGAGCTTGCTGCCGAACATGCTTGAGTAATACTTCGACAGGAGTTTGTCCTGTAAATGGAGGTTCTCCTGTAAGAATTCGGAACAATAACACACCGAGCGAGTAAATATCGCTGGCTCGCCTTAGCACTCCTAATGATTGTTCAGGTGCAGCATATTCGGCTGAACCCCAACCAATCCGCGTGAGCGATTGCTGGCTATCATCATATCCTCGAACAATCCCAAAATCAGAAAGGAGCATTCTGCTATCTACTGCGACAAAAATATTAGTTGGCTTAATGTTGCCATGTATCACGTCATACTCATGCGCATATTGAACAGCGCTGCATAACTGCTGCATAATTTGTAAGGCTTGCATTGCGGATAGCTTCCCACCCACACGTCTCAAAAGATCCTCAAGTGAGCCAGTTGTCACAAGCGGAGTGACAGAGTACAGCAGGCCCTCTCCTTCACCAAATTCAAGAAACGGCAGGATATTTGGATGCTCAAATTGACCTATTTTTTCTGCCTCGGTCATAAAATATTCACGAAAGGATTCACGCTGAGCGTAGCCAGTGCGGAATATCTTCACCGCAACCTCATAATTTCCTTCTCCAGCCTGGCGACCACGGTATACATCCGCTATTCCTCCCCTACTGATACATTGCAGCAGGAGATATTCACTCAAGATTACCCCTTCAAGAAGATCAGACATGCGATACCCCACAGTGATAGGTCTCAAATGGTAGTTTCGGGGACAGGTAGGTAGACCCCAACAAATTCTGGTATAGTGATACATCGAACTAAACGAGAAGTGATTGAATTTTAGGAGACATATCAGACTAAATCATCGAGGTATACCCACAAAGTACTATGTCAGAAATGAATCCCATCTAGCCCGATTTGGTGGTTTGCTTTTGTCTTAGGCTTCCCCGCCATGGTGTGCCTGCTATTACACGTAGCGATAACAGAGCCGTAACCAGCATCCAAAAGCAAAATGACAGGTCTTGTGCAAGAAAAGAGCTGTCAACCTGTCCTTGGATCACGCCCGCAAACATAGCTGCTCCCACACCAATTGTCATCCACCACATAGCAGACTCGCGCTCAGTTCTTTTGTCATGTAGAGATATGAGGATACGCACAAAGAGCCAGAAGAAAAGTGCCAGCACAGCGATAAACGCCAATAAACCAAAAAGACCCATACTTACCCATACATGCAGAAAGATGTTATGAGGATGCGAGAGTGTTGGTTCGTCCTGCAGTCCAGTAACAGCGCCTGTAAAAGGACTTTGTAAAATCCAGTAATGATTATGAACGAGAGCGGGATTAATACATACTGTATTTTGGCTGTAATAGCATAACCAGTTCTCCATACCAACGCCAAACCATAGGTGATCACGAATCATCCTGAGAGCGCTTAACCAGAGAAAGAGACGCTTTGTCAGAGTACTAATACCATTGATATTTTGATGGCCAGCAACAAAGAAATTTAGGATAGGTCTATAGAAAACTAGTGCAATTGCACCTAGCACAAGAATTCCAATCAAACCACCCACGATCAGCCCCTTACGATTTCGGATTGAAAGCGCAAGTATAAAGATGAAAGCCACGCCGATTGCCAGCCAGGCTCCTCGTGATTGACTCAGATAAAGCACCAGAAGCAAAGGTAAACAGCACACGATTGCGCCTGCAAGTATCCACCTCGATCTCCAAATACTAGTTGCTGTCCATGCTCTGACGAGTAACAAAGCTAGCCCGATAGGCAAGACATAATCAAAGAACAGTCCTATGCCATTTGCACTTCCATACATCGCATGGACACGCCTGATACCATCCGATTCCAGCACAAGCTGACTCCTGAATAAGAAATACTGTGCAATACCAAGTAATGCCACGACCAGTCCAGATATTAGCATAGCGATCAGTAATCGAGCAACATCCTGGCGAGTGCGCAGGCAATACATCGCCAGAAATACATAGAGAATCGGTTCGAGCACTTCTTCACGATATGCTCGTAGCGCCACCCTTTGTGAGAATGCAATCAAGACAGAGATACCGGCCATCAGCAAGAACACTACGATAGGTAGAGTAAATGGCCCCAAACGATCCCGAAGTTCACGCCAGGATAGATAATAACGCCAGTTTCCGCGTTGTAGCAAAAATTGCGACAATGCCACCACAATGCAAGTCAACAGAGCAATCTCAGTTATGCTGAAGGAGAAGTGACTAATCATCGTTTTCTGTTGCAAATAGTAAGGAAGACTCAGTGGTATCAGGGCTATGGCAAATGGCAAACGATACCAGCAAAACACAGCAAAGATCAACAAAAACGGCAATGAGATGAGAGGGTTAAGATGAAAAAGGCGTCCGGTACCAAGGTTTGCATTACCGGTAACATAATAGAGGGCCATTGATAGGACTAACGCAACCTCAATCACGCGATCATGACAGAATGGGGTGAGGCCTGCTAGAAGTCGAGAAGTAGAAGTTGGGGGACGGTCAGACGGCTGAGAATCACTCTCTTGAGTATCATTCGCATTCTCTGCAATCGCTTCATCCTGGGTAGCATCCTCCGGTAATTGCTGTGTGAAATTTTGCTTGTTCATCAGTAGCGCTTCGCTATTCTGCATACAATGCATAAAAATATAGATACGTATCCGAATCTATAAGAATAGAAGTCACGCTGTGAGTATAGCAAAACGTGTTCGGTTCGTCTATACTACATGGCTAGCTTGCTCAATGCATAATCGGGCAGGGTAGCCTTCAAGAAAGGCTACCCTGCCCGATTATGCATTGCAATTCTCATTAGTGAGAAGTTACTTCGTTAATTCAGTTACGAACTGGTGGAAAACATGTGTGTGGTGATCAATATCCTCCTGAGTATGTTGGATTGAAACAGTCCACTGATCATCGAAGCCTGGAGGGAATAGGATTCCACGATTTGCAAGGAAAAGCCAATAAGCATACGAAACATCCATGTCAATGTCCCACCATGCACGATAATTTCGCGCACGTTCAAATCGGAACATTGCACAACCTTTCGCACCAATCTGGGCTACATGCATTGGCAAATCGAACTCCTCGATTATGCCTACATAAGACTCACCAAGTTGTTTCGAGAGAGCATTAGCATGCTCGTGAGCTTCTGGTGTGAAGATCTGTGTGAGAGTCACCAATCCCGCACGCATGGACATAGGATTGCCATTAAAAGTGCCAAGATGCAACACTTCACTGTGATTAATGCGGCGCATGATCTCCTCCCGTCCACCAAATGCGCCGATCGGCATACCGCCACCAATAGACTTCGCCAGGCAGATCAAGTCTGGTTCCACAGGATAGATTTCCGTGACACC
>WNGP01019562.1_pt1 | contig 10771 bp, 11 predicted proteins | sample 5407671 | NCBI WGS metagenome assembly WNGP01 (sample SAMN13153381, study PRJNA577476) | soil metagenome | isolation source: 40 cm soil or saprolite under Garry oak tree replicate 2 | place: USA:California | collected 2016-06-15
CGGCGGGCCCTCGGGGGCAGGCGCGGCCGTGCCGGGGATCGAATACATGGGCGAGCCCATCAGGCCACCTTGCTCGCCGGGGCGCCGCGCGCGAGCTCGTAGCGCATCGCCTCGATCACGGCCTGATAGTCCGCGCAGCCGAAGATGGCGCTGCCGGCGACGAAGGTGTCGGCCCCGGCGGCCGCCGCGCGCTGGATGTTGCCTATCTTGATGCCGCCGTCGACCTCGAGACGGATGTCCCGGCCGGAGGCGTCGATCAGCCGCCGCGCGCGCTCGAGTTTCAGCAGCGTTGCGTCGAGGAAGCTCTGGCCGCCGAAGCCCGGGTTGACGCTCATGACGAGCACCAGGTCGACCTTGTCGATCACATATTCGAGCACCTCGAGGGATGTGGCGGGATTGAACGCGAGGCCGGTCTTGCAGCCGGCGGTGCGGATCAGCTGCAGCGTACGGTCGACGTGCAGCGAGGCCTCGGGATGGAAGCTGATGAGATCGGCGCCGGCGGCCGCGAAGGACTCCACCAGCGCATCCACCGGCTGCACCATCAGGTGCACGTCGAGGAGTGCGCGTCCGCCCTGCGGCCGGCCGAGGTAGGGCTTGAGTGCCGCCGCCACCGCGGGCCCGATGGTGAGGTTGGGCACGAAGTGGTTGTCCATGACGTCGAAATGGATCCAGTCGGCGCCCGAGGCGAGGACGCGCGTCACTTCCTCGCCCAGGCGGGCGAAGTCGGCCGAGAGAATCGATGGGGCGATCAGGTACATGACTCGAGCCTTTCGCGAGTTGTGCTTCCGTGTTTCCGTGCTTGCCAGCGCTCGCCGACAGCAAGGCCGTGCCGGCTCCCCTTCACTCGCCGCGCTCACCCTCCGGGCGGTCGGTGACGTACCCGTGCAGCGTGTAGCGGATGTTGCGGCCCTGGCCCTCCTGCCGGATGAGGCCGAAGCCCGGCTCCCTCGAGGGGCGGTTGACGATGAAGCTCATGACGATCGACTCCACGCCGCGCGTGGCGTCGAACGCCACCAGGCGGATGTAGTGCTGCGGAAAGGTCCTGCGGCAGCTCTGCAGCTCGAGCAGCACGCCGGCGGCATCCTCGAGCTCGAACATCGGCATGCCGAACATCTCCCAGTAGGTGTTGCGCGGGTGCGGGTCGTCGGTGTACTCGATGCTCCAGGCGTAGCCGCGCGCGAGGCCGTACTCGATCTGCAGCGAGATCTCGGCATCGGTGAGCTCGGGGAGGAAGCTGAACTGGCCCTGGGTGATGCGGTGCACGGGGTTGGTCATCATGGCGCGTGTTCTCCTCGAGGCGCGCCTCAGTGCGCCACCGCGGCGGTGGGCGTGAAATCCGAGGTGTCGGTCGGGGTGTAGTTGAAGGTGATGTCGCCCCAGGTATCGAGCGCCTGCTGCAGCGGGCGGCAGAAGCGTGCCGCCTGGCGCAGGATCTCCTCGCCTTCGGCGCGGATGTTGCGGCCCTCGTTGCGCGCCTTGACCATCGCCTCGAGCGCCACGCGGTTGGCGACCGCGCCGGCCTGAATGCCGGCCGGATGGCCGATCGTGCCGCCGCCGAACTGCAGCACCACGTCGTCCCCGAACAGATCGAGCAGCTGGTGCATCTGACCGGCGTGGATGCCCCCGGAGGCGACCGGCATCACCTTGCGGAGGTCGCACCAGTCCTGGTCGAAGAAGATCCCGCGCGGCAGGTCCTGGCGCGTGAAGCTGTCGCGGCACACGTTGTAGTAGCCCTGCACGGTGAGCGGGTCACCCTCGAGCTTGCCGACCGCGGTGCCGGCGTGCAGGTGGTCGACTCCCGCGAGCCGCAGCCACTTGGCGATGACGCGGAAGCTGATGCCGTGAGTCTTCTGGCGCGTGTAGGTGCCGTGCCCGGCGCGGTGCATGTGCAGGATCATGTCGTTGCGGCGCGCCCAGCGGGACATGCTCTGGATCGCGGTCCACCCGACCACCAGGTCGATCATGACGACGACCGAGCCGAGCTCGCGGGCGAACTCCGCTCGCTCGTACATGTCCTCCATGGTTCCGGCCGTGACGTTGAGAAAGGAGCCCTTGACCTCACCGGTCGCCGCACTCGCCTTGTTGACCGCATCCATCACGTAGAGAAAGCGGTCGCGCCAGTGCATGAAGGGCTGCGAGTTGATGTTCTCGTCGTCCTTCATGAAATCGAGCCCCCCCTTCAAGCCCTCGTAGATCACCCGGCCGTAGTTGCGCCCCGAGAGGCCGAGCTTCGGCTTGGTGGTCGCCCCGAGCAGCGGGCGACCGAACTTGTCGAGCCGCTCGCGCTCGACGATGAGCCCGGTCGGCGGACCGTCGAAGGTCTTGACGTAGGCGACCGGGATCCGGATGTCCTCGAGGCGCAGCGCCTTGAGCGGCTTGAAGCCGAACACGTTGCCGATGAGGCTCGCCGTCATGTTGGCGATCGAGCCCTGCTCGAACAGGATGATGTCGTAGGCGATCCAGGCGAAAACCTGGCCGGGATTGTTGGGGACCGGCTCGACCTTGAAGGCCTTGGCGCGGTAGCTGTCGCACGCGGTGAGCCGGTCGGTCCACACCACCGTCCAGGTGGCCGTGCTCGACTCCCCCGCCACCGCAGCGGCCGCCTCGATCGGATCTACGCCGTCCTGAGGCGTGATGCGGAACAGGCAGATCGTGTCGGTGGGCTTGGGAACGTAGTCCGGGTCCCAGTAGCCCATCTGCCGGTACTTGATGACCCCGGCTCGGTAGCGGCGCTTGGCGTCCGTAATCGCCGTGGGCCCGTCGTTCCGGGCTTGCGCTCCCTCATTTCCGGCTTCTGCCCCGATCGCCATCGCTGCGGTCCTCATCGTTGGGTTGAAGAGGACTGTAGGGGCGCTCTATCATTCAGGTAAAGTCACTTTATATTAACTACAAGTTAAGAAATTCTTAACGATCACATGAAGAACGCCACGCTCAGGCAGCTGCGGGTTTTCTCATCGGTGGCCAGACACTCGAGCTTTGCGCGCGCTGCCGAGGAGCTCGGTCTCACAGCGCCCGCCGTCTCGATGCAAATCAAGGAGCTGGAGACCGAAGTGGGGTTGCCGCTCTTCGACCGAACGAGCCGCAAGGTCTCCCTCACCATGGTGGGCGAGTACGTGCTCGCCTACACCCAGCGCGTTCTGGGCGCGATGCGCGACGCCGAGGACATGGTGGCGCGCTTCCGGGGCCTGCGGACCGGACCGCTCGACGTCGCCATGGTGAGCACGGCGAAGTACTTCCTGCCGCGCCTGCTGGCGCGCTTCCGCGATGAGCATCCGGGCGTCGAGATCCGGCTGCACGTCGGCAACAACCGCGAGGAAGTGGTCGCGCTGATGCGGGAGGGCACGGTCGAGCTCGCCATCATGGGGCGGCCGCCGCGCGACTGGCCCTCGCGCGCGGAGCCCTTCGCCATGCATCCGCACGTGCTGGTCACCGGAGTGGAGCATCCTTTCGCGCGCGCCGAGAAGGTTCCGGCGAGCGCTCTGCTCGGCGAGGACTTCATCGTGCGCGAGCCGGGGTCGGGGACGCGTGCGGCGCTCGATGAGTTCATGGACGCCTACCAGATGACCCCCAGGGTCATCATGCAGATGTCGAGCAACGAGGCCATCAAGCAGGCGGTCATGGCCGGCATGGGCATTTCGCTCCTCTCGCTGCACACCATCGGGCTCGAGCTCGATCTGCGCCTGATCGCCGCGCCCGAGACGGAAGGGTTGCCCGTGATGCGCCGCTGGCACGTGGTGCACACGCAGGCGAAGACACTCTCCCCGCCTGCCGAGGCGTTCCGCTACTTCATGCTCGAGAACGGCGAAGCCTACCTCGCGCAGCATTTCAGGCAGGGGAACGAGCTGGTTGCGGAAAACGCCGCGGCGCAGGAGTAGCATCGATCTGCCACCTCCCGGCACCGCGGATACGGTGCGCCACGCGCCAAACCGACTGGCCTATGAAGCCCGATACCCTGAACCTCTACGGCGCTTTGACCTTCCCCCGCACCAAGCGGGTCGCACTCATCGGCGCCCTGCTCGGTTGCGCTGCCCTCATTCCCGCCCGGGCAGATACGCCGGCGGCCGCGGCCGAGTTCGGTGGGCAGTGCGTGGAAGGCCTGTCCCAGGGCCGGCACATCATCACCAAGTGCGCCGTCACCTGGGCGGACAAGGACGGCAAGACCTACTGCTTCAGCAGCGAGGACGCCAGGAAATCCTTCCTGGAAAACCCGGGCGCGAATCTGCAGAAAGCGCGCGATTTCATCGCCGCCAGCAGCGCCGACTCCACCGAGAAGGCGATGCAGAACTTCGACAGCGGCGATGCCGAGACGTTGGTCAAGGGGCTCATCGAAGAGCGCGCCAAGGCCAACGGCGGCCTCTTCCCGCTCGGGGACCCGGCCGACGGGACGCAGCTGAAACTGGCGTTCGACGGCATCGACTTCACGCGCACCATCGACGGCTATGGCTTCTTCCCGGACGTGAAGTTTCACGATCCGCAGGACGCGCAGAAACGCTACCTCATCGATTTCTGGGTGGCCCCAAGCGACGGGCAGCTCAAGGTGCAGGAGATCCGCATCTACAAGGAGCCGATCAAGGCCGAGGGCTCGTGGACGTTGACGGCACGCTCACCGGTGCCCTGGTGGTGGATCCCGGCCTCCGAGCACCCCGGACACATGGCCACCAAGCGGGGCTGGGAGGTGATGTCGGCGGTTGAGCAGGGTGCCCTCGCCGAAGCCACGAAGAACCACGGCGTGTTCAAGCTCAAGGATGACAAGACCGGCAAGGTGCTCGATCTGGAGTTCATCGACACCCACCTGCCCGTCCGCCAGCTCGATGACAACGGTCACTACTTCGCCTGCACCGATTTTCGCGCGGTCGGCACCAAGGACCAGATCTACGACATCGACTTCTGGATCACCGACAAGGACGGCCAGATGACCATCGAGCAGACCCGGGTGCACAAAGTGCCCGAGCTCAAGAGCGGTCAGTGGGTTCAGGTGCCGCGCTACGAGTGGAAGGACCTCGGACCCTCGCACGTGGTGCCGTAAGCCGTGCCTCACGGCACGCCGCACGCAGCGAAACCTCGCTGCGATGAGGCGCAGCTGCGTGCCGCACCGGTCAGCGCACCGCCGCCGCCACCACGCCCCAGGGGCTGCCTCCGACCGCGATCCGCGTCTCTACGCGACCTGACTGCAGATCGATGACCGAGACATCGCCCGAGGGGCCGTTGGCCGTGTAGGCCTTCTCACCATCTCGGCTCAACGCCACGCCCCAGGGACGCTTTCCGACATCCTCGATGGTCCTGAGAACTCGACCCGCCGTCCGGCGAGGCGATGCCCATCGGACGGACGAGCTTCGGGTCGCCGAGCGCTATCGTCTGCACCACCTGGTAGTCGTCGGTGCTGAACACCGTGAGCGCCGCGCCGAATTCGTCCGTGACATAGCCGCGGTGAGACTGGCTCGCGAGAAAGATAGCGCGCGGACGCTTCTCGGTCGGAATCTGCGCCAGCACGTGCATGGTATGCGCGTCAATCACATAGAGGCTGTTGGAGGTCTCGCAGGTGACGTAGACGATGCGGTCGTCGTGGCTGACCGCAACCCCCTCGGGCTCCGACCCGACGGGCCGACAGCTTGCCGACGTCCTCGTTCGAGACGTACAGGACCTTGCCGTCATGTGACAGGGCGAAGGCCTCGGGGTCCGCGCCGCTCGGGTAGGTGTTGACCAGCTTCTGCAGCTTGAGGTCGACCACGCCGATGCCGTCGTAGCGACGATCGGGGGGTGGCAGCTTCGACTCATCCACATTGGGGCCAGCGATCGGCGAGCCCGACAGTGCCACGTACAGTCGCTGGTGATCCGCGGACAGCTGGATGCCACGCGGACGCTTGCCGACGGCGATGCGTGCCACGACGCTCCCGCGCTGCGGATCGACGATCACCACGTCGCCGCCGGTCTCGTCGGAGACGTAGAGGCGCTCCGGCGCCCCGCCGGCGGGAGCGGCCGCGACGCCCGAGGACAGCAAGGTCGCCGCCAGCAGCGCTGCGGCAGCCGCCACCCGAGACCCCGTGTCGACCCTGGTCTTTCGCCTCATCCCGGGCTCAGTACGTGATCACGCTCCTGATCGAGGTGCCCGCGTGCATCAGATCGAAGGCGTCGTTGATCTTATCGAGCGGCATCTTGTGCGTAATCAGAGGATCGATGGCGATCTTCTTGTCCATGTACCAGTCCACGATCTTCGGTACGTCGGTGCGCCCGCGGGCGCCGCCGAAGGCCGTGCCCTTCCATACCCGGCCCGTGACCAGCTGGAAGGGTCGGGTCTTGATCTCCTGGCCCGCGCCGGCCACGCCGATGATGACCGACACGCCCCAGCCGCGGTGACAGCATTCGAGCGCCTGACGCATCAGATTCACGTTGCCGACGCATTCGAAGCTGTAGTCCGCCCCCCCGTCGGTGAGCGCCACGAGGTGCGCCACCAGATCGCCCTCGACCTCCTTGGGGTTCACGAAATGCGTCATGCCGAATTTCTCACCCAGCGCCTTGCGATTGGGGTTGAGATCGACACCGATGATCTTGTTGGCGCCCGCGAGACGTGCACCCTGCACCACGTTGAGGCCGATGCCGCCGAGACCAAACACGACTACGTTCGCGCCGGGTTCGACCTTGGCGGTATTGATCACCGCGCCGATCCCGGTGGTCACGCCGCAGCCGATGTAGCAGACCTTGTCGAAGGGGGCGTCCTCGCGGATCTTCGCCACCGCAATCTCGGGCAGCACGGTGAAGTTGGAGAACGTCGAGCAGCCCATGTAGTGGAACACCTTGTCCTTGCCGAGGGAGAAGCGGCTGGTGCCGTCCGGCATCACGCCCTTTCCCTGGGTCGCGCGGATCGCGGTGCAGAGGTTCGTCTTGCGTGACAGGCAGCTCTTGCACTGCCGGCACTCGGGTGTGTAGAGCGGGATGACGTGGTCGCCCTTCTTCACCGAGGTGACTCCCGGACCCACATCGACCACGATCCCGGCGCCCTCATGCCCGAGAATCGCGGGAAACAGGCCTTCCGGATCTCCGCCGGAGCGCGTGAACTCGTCGGTGTGGCACACCCCCGTGGCCTTGAGCTCGACCAGCACTTCGCCGCTCTTGGGGCCGTCGAGATCGACGGTCACGATTTCCAGTGGCTTGCCGGCGGCGTGAGCAATTGCAGCACGTGTTTTCATGGCAAAAGATTCCCGATTCGGAAGCGGTAAGGAGTCCGAAGCACAGTCGCCCCGCGCACGCGCGGGGCGCTATTTTCCCCGCAGCTGCGGCGCTACGCGGCGAGCACGCCCTTGGCCTTGGCCGCATGGGTCGCGATGAGATCCATGAGCGCCGGCGACAGGCAGTCGTAGGGCTCCAGCTTCAGCTCCTTCAGCCGTGCACGGACCTCACCCATGCGAGCCGGTGGGAATCCCGACTCGATGATCGAGGAGACGAATGCGGCGAAGCCTGGGGCCTCCCAGCCGCTCTCCTTCGACAGCTCGACATGGAAGAAGTCGAAGCCGAAGAAGGGATGAGCCTTGTTCTCGATGCGTCCGTACATGTGCACACCGCAACCGGTGCAGGCGTGGCGCTGGATGGCGGCCTTCTCGTCCACGATCTTGAGCTTCTTGTCGTTCGCGGTCACGCTGACCTTGTCCCGTCCGGCTACGCCGACCAGCGAGAACAACGCGCCTTCGGGCTTCCAGCACTTGGTGCAGCCGCACACGTGGTTGAACGCCACGTTCGACGCGACGCGCACCGTGACCGGATCGCGCGTGCACCTGCAGGTGAGTGTTCCGCCGGCGAAGCCCGCCGCGCCTTGCTTTACACCCTGATCAACCAGGGGGTGAATCTTGATTGCCATGGTAGTCTTAGCCTCGCCTCTGGGTTTTAACGCGACATCTCGAGTTCAGTTAAGGAACTCATTCGGACTCCCCCGTGCCCGCCCTGAGGCTCTGGGCGTGGCGCAGTAATCCGTGTCGATGAATCTTGCGGTAAATCGTGCGCCGGCTGATGTGTAGCCGGGCTGCGGCCTCGCTGACGTTCCACTGGCACATCTCGAGCACGCGCCGCAGGGCATCGCGTTCCGCATCGCTCAGCACACTCTCGCCGTCGCGCTCGAGGTGCGACGCCGCGTCGCCGGGCGTGCCCTGCGCGGCATTCCCGGCGAGCCACTCCTCGTTGAAGTCGGCCAGCGTCAGTCGATCCGAGGTGCGCAACGCGAGCATGGTACGGAGGACATTGCGCAGCTGACGAAGATTGCCCGGCCAGCCGTGAGCCAGCAAGCGCTCGAGCAACGCTGGTTCGAGCTCGAACAGCGTGCCGGGAGCCTCGTCGTGCAGCAACTTGCGAATCAGCTCCGCGCCATCGGTGCGCTGACGCAATGGCGGCAGGCGCACCGTGATCCCATTGAGCCGGTAGTACAGATCCTCGCGGAACTGCCCCCGTGCAATCAGGTCGAGCGGATGATGCTGCGTGGCGCTGATGACACGCACATCCACGCTCACCACCTTGTTGCCGCCGAGCGGCATCACCTCACGATCCTCGATCACGTTCAGCAGCCGCGTTTGCAGTGCGATCGGCATGTCGCCGATCTCGTCCAGGAACAGCGTGCCGCCGTTCGCCTGCAGAATGCGGCCCATGCCGCCCTCGCGGGTGGCGCCGGTGAAGGCGCCCCCCTTGTGACCGAACAGCTCGCTCTCGATCAGGGTCTCGGGAATGGCGGCGCAGTTGACCGTCACGAAGGGCTTCTCGGCGCGGCTACCGGCGTTATGGATGGCGCGCGCGCAATAGCCCTTGCCGGTACCGGTTTCGCCGAGCAGCAGCACCGAGATGTCGCGATCGACGACCCGCCGCAGGATCTCCACGCAGGAGTGCATGGTCGCATCCGCGGACTCCAGGCAATCGAGGGAGCCGCACGCCTCGGCAGCGCCCGCCTCGCCCTGCGTGCGCACACTGGCGCCGGCACTCGCCTGCGCGGGTCGCGACGCCCCCGCCGGCGTATGCACGCTCGCAAACCAGCGCCGCTGGGGCAGCCTCGAGCTCAGCGGCTCGGCCGGATAGCCGCTGTGTCCCGTCAAGCGCATCAGCGTCGCGAAGCTCGTATCGAGGATTCGCTCCACCGGCTGCCCGCACACCGCCTCGTGGTCTCGATACCCGAGCAATTTGAGCGCGGCGCGGTTGGCGCCCTTGACGAGGCCTTGATCGTCGAACGCCAGCACGCCTTCGCCCGGCGTGCTGACGAATTCCGGACAGCGGTGAAAGCGTACCACGTGGAATTCCTTGCAGGCGCTCAGCAAGGTGCGGTTTTCGACGTTCTGCGCCGCCATGTCGACCAACGCCAGGGTGTGGGGCTGCGGACTGGACGAGGCACCGGAGATGTCGAGCGCTGCCAGCAGTTCCCCGCGCATGTTGAAGATCGGCGCTGCCGAGCAGGTCAGCTGCGTGTTCTGCGCGAGGAAGTGGTCGGTGCGATGGATCATGACGGGCCGCTCGGCGATCAGGCAGGTCCCCATGCCGTTGGTACCCATCTCGCGCTCGCCCCACATCACTCCTTCGCGGAAACCGCTGCGCCGGGCGGTAGCCGAAAAGCCCGTGTCACCGAGGTAGCTCACGATCACCCCGTCGCTATCGGTCAGCATGATGCTGTACTCGGAGTGCTTCATGAGCTTCCCCAAGGCCTCCATCTCGATACGCGCGATGGATAGCAGCACTCCGAGGCGCTCGCGGCGCGCCTGCAGGTCCGCCCGCTCGACACTGTGGGGATGCCGGATCTCGTGAGGGTCGAGCGCGAAGGCGTTGAGGCACCGGCTCCAGGAGCTGCGGACAACGTCGGTGATGGGCAGCTCCGCACCGTGCCTGCGGACCAGATTGGCGATCGGGTCGGGACCGTTGTGGGACGCAGCTCGCGTACGCATCATGTCAAGGCTCCCTTCGCTCCCCGAAGGCGGGCTAATCGCTCCCGCAGCCGAACTTGCACTCCGGCGCTCCATGATAATTCGAGCGCACAAACGCGAGGATGCGCCACACTTCGTCGTCGGTCTGCACGATCTGCCCCATCGGGGGCATCGGGCCGACCACGTTCTCCGTGCCCTTGCGGCCGTAGCCCTTGGCCTGCAGTGCTTCGGTGCCGTAGGCGACCAGCCTGAAGAGGGTATCGTCGTCCCCGCCGTAGACCCAGACGTCATTGGTGAGTGGCGGACACATGCCCCCGCCACCGTTGCCGCCGTGACAGCCGCTGCAGGCGTATTTGAGGTAGGACTGGTGTCCGGACTCCACCACCGCCGCATCACCGTCCGAATAGGGGTTCTTGAGCTGGCCCTTGGGCGTGGCATCCGCCCGCTGCACCGGGGTCATGCCGTTCCCGGGGGCTGCCGGGGCCGCGGGGGCCGGGGCGCTCGGCGCGGCAGGCACGGGCGGACTCACCTGCCCGGCCGAGAGCAAGCTCGACGTCAGACCGGCAACGCACATCATGAACGTACACCTGAGCACTGTGCGCCCCGTCTAGGCACCGGAGTGCCCGCGGGGCGCTTCATCGAGCAGCTTGATCACCTTCGGGTCGCCCTTGGCGCGCGCGATGGACAGCGCGGTATCGCCATGATCCGTCTGCGCCTCGACGTCGGCGCCGGCATGTACCAGGAGCTCCACCACCTCGGCGTGACCCTTGGCGGCCGCGATCATGAGCGCGGTGACGCCGCCGCTGTTGCGGGCGTTCAAGTCGGCGCCCTTCTCGATCAGAGCGCTGGCCACGCGTAGCGAGCCGTTCGCGCTCGCGAGCATCAAAGGC
>WNGP01005964.1_pt1 | contig 10769 bp, 10 predicted proteins | sample 5407671 | NCBI WGS metagenome assembly WNGP01 (sample SAMN13153381, study PRJNA577476) | soil metagenome | isolation source: 40 cm soil or saprolite under Garry oak tree replicate 2 | place: USA:California | collected 2016-06-15
GTGATCAGCTTCGAAGAGCAGGCTGCCAAAGATGTCTCCGACGCAGCTGCGGGTGAAGAGGGCGCTGCTGCGGATACAGTGCCACGACCGCCGGTAGTCACCATCAGGGGCCACGTCGACCACGGCAAGACCACTCTGCTAGATTCCATCCGTCTCACCAACGTCGCTGGAGGTGAAGCCGGAGGAATTACGCAGCACATCGGCGCTTACAAAGTGACGATCCTCGATAAGGAATCGCCAGCATTCGGACGTCAGATCGTTTTCCTCGATACGCCAGGTCACGAAGCCTTCACTCGCATGCGGTCTCGCGGCGCGAAGGCCACAGACATCGTCGTGCTGGTGGTGGCTGCCGACGATGGCGTGATGCCGCAGACTTTGGAAGCCATTGATCACGCACATGCTGCGGAAGTGCCCATTATTGTGGCGGTGAACAAGATCGACAAACCCGATGCCTTGCCGGATCGGGTCAAGAAGCAACTCGCCGACCGCGGACTGATGCCCGAAGATTGGGGCGGAACAACCGTCTTCGTCGATGTATCGGCAAAGCAGAAAACGAATTTGAACCTGTTGATGGAAATGATCTGCCTGGTGGCTGATTTGCAGGAATTGAAAGCCACGCCCGAGCGTCCCGCCAACGGTGTGGTGCTCGAGGCCAAATTGGATCGGGGACGTGGACCAGTCGCTACTGTGCTGGTTCAGAACGGCACGTTGCGCGCCGGAGACAACTTCGTGGTGGGCAACGTGTACGGAAAAGTCCGTGCCATGTTTGACGATCGTGGAGCGCAGCTTGAAGAAGCGCCACCCTCGACACCAGTGGAAATCCTGGGCATGGAAGGATTGCCTCAGGCTGGGGATCAATTCGTGGTGGTGGCGGACCGTGACAAGGCTCGCGGCATCTCCGGGTACCGGGAACAGAAGGCTCGTGAGGCAACGCTGGCCAAGAGCTCTCGCGTCTCGCTAGAAGGGCTGGCGGAACAATTAAAGACAGCCGGGACCAAGGAACTGAACATCATTCTCAAGGCGGATGTGGGCGGCTCGGTAGAAGTGCTGAGCGACTTGTTGTCGAAGCTGTCCAATGACAAAGTCCGTCTCAAGGGGCTGCGTTCCGGTGTCGGCGCTATTACCGAAACTGACGTGCTGCTGGCGTCGGCATCCAACGCAATCATTATCGGGTTCAACGTCCGTCCGGAACGCAAAGCGCAGGAATTGGCGGAGCAGGAGAAAGTAGATATCCGCCTGCACTCGATTATTTACGAGCTGCAAGACGAGATTAAGCGCGCCATGAGCGGCCTACTCGAGCCTACCTTCAAGGAAAATTATCAGGGCCGTGCTGAAGTGCGCGATACTTTCCGTATCCCGAAGGTTGGCACCGTTGCCGGTTGTTATGTGCAGGATGGGATTATCAAAAGGGACTCCGAAGTCCGGCTGCTGCGCGACAACGTGGTCGTGTTCAAAGGCAAGGTTGGATCGCTACGCCGCTTCAAGGAAGATGCCAGCGAGGTGCGCAACGGCATGGAGTGTGGAATCTCGATCTCCAACTATGGCGACATCAAGGTTGGCGACATCATTGAAGCGTTCGTTACCGAGCGGATTGCAGCGGAAGTGATTGCTTAAACAAGTCTTCAGTGGCCAGTGGTCAGATATCATTTTCACTCCCTGACTTAGGCCACTCGTTCCAATGATCGCATTTCTCACCCTCGAACTGCGCATTGAAGCGGCGCAGTCTCTAAAAGACAAGAGACAAGTGGTACGCAGCCTAAAGGACCGGCTGCGCGCGCACTTTAACGTTGCTGTGGCTGAACTCGATGCCAATGGATTGTGGAACCAGGCCACGTTGGGCGTGGTGAGCGTGTCTGATTCGCGCGATTACCTGGATGGACTTATGAAGAACGTGGAACGTCAGGCTGTGCGCATCGCGAACAACGGTGGCGCCGAGGTTGCAGATTCGTTCGTGGACTACCTCTAAGGCTGAACGGCGTCAGGATCGCCACGTAAACCGTATTTTCTGATATTCTCATCCGTTTTACTCCGAGGTGTGTTGGTGGAAAGGCGCGGGCAGAAATATCATCGGGAGCGCCTGGGCGAGGCACTTCGCGAGGAGATCGAAACCATCGTCGAGGGTGAACTTGGCGATCCGCGTATTGGACTGGCGAGCGTCAGCAGTGTGGTAATAGCCGAAGATGCACGCTCGGCGCGAGTTTTCGTGAATGTCGAGGGAGACGAAGGAGAAGCGGAGCGCACCCTCGAGGGATTGATGGCGGCGGGCGGATTCATCCGTCGTGCGGTGGCCGAGCGTCTGCACTTGCGGCGTCCGCCGGAGTTAGTGTTTCAACTGGATCGATCCCAGCAATACGGGTCCAGGATCAATGAGCTTCTGAAGCGAGCAAAAAAAAGGAGTGGGTAGAGCACCCGCCGACCGGTTCTGGCAGACATGTTGAACGAGGTTCTAAAGCAGATCGAGCAGCGCAAGCGGTTTGTCCTTACCTCCCACGCGCGCCCGGATGGAGATGCTGTGGGATCGACGCTGGCTTGCTGCCAGATCTTGCGCGCCATGGACAAAAACGCCGAAGTTATTCTGCACGATGGTGTTCCCCGCATTTACCAGCCGCTGCCCTTTGCCAACACAGTGGTGAAAGCGGATAGGGTGAACGGAAATTACGATGCTGCCATCATCCTGGAATGTGACAGCATCCAGCGCACCCGGCTGCAAGGGCTGGAGCAGCAGTTTCTCATCAACATTGATCATCACCTGAGTGGGCGACAGTTTGCGCACATCAATTGGATTGACCCGAAGGCGGTTGCCACTGCGGAAATGGTCTACCGCCTGGCTCGGGAAGCAGGAGTCACAATTTCCCCAATGATCGCCACTTGCCTCTACACCGCGGTGCTCACGGATACAGGTTCGTTCATGTTTCAAGGCACTAGCGAGCACACTTTTGCGCTGGCGCGGGAACTTGTACTTGCCGGCGCTGATCCGGCGCAGTGCGCGCGCAGTGTTTACTTCGGGCATTCTGCCGCGAAGATGCGTCTGCTGGGCGCAGCGCTTTGCAATCTGCATTGCGATGGGAAGTTGGCGTGGATTTCGGTATCCCAAGGGCAGATGGAGCAGTGCCAGGCAAAAGACGAAGACTGCGAAGGCCTGGTAAATTACGCGCTCTCTATTCAGGATGTTGAAGTCGCAGCATTTTTCCGTGAACTATCCGACGGACGATTTCGAGTGAGCATGCGCAGCAAGGGGTTGTTGAACGTGGCTGCTGTCGCCGAGCGTTTTGGTGGGGGCGGTCATGAATGCGCCAGCGGCTTCTCGGTCGAAGGTCCTCTGTCCGATGCGGTGGCGCGCGTGCTCGGGCAATTGAGAATCGGTCCCTCAGCAGAATAGACATTTATGGATATATTCCTGGCAAGGCAGATTGTTTCGTTCGCCGGTGCACTGCTTATTCTGGTCGCCTATACCGGCCAACAAATGAACTGGATGAATGCTCGCAAGCCGGCATACAACATGTTGAATGCCCTCGGCTCCGCGATTCTCGCCTATATCGCTTTCCGTCCATTCCAGATCGGGTTTGTGGTGCTGGAAGTTGCCTGGGCGCTTATCAGTGTCTACGCGCTGATTCGCCCGAGGCAGCAGGAATGAAGGGATTTACGATTTACGATTTACGATTGACGAATTCACCACCACCCGCCCTTGATCCGAAATTGAAAATCGTAAATCGACAATCGTGCTTGCCGGTGCTGCGTTGAACCAGCGCTCTCGTTCCTACACAGACTGGCTGCTGCTGGCCGGTTTTTGTGGTTTTTTGTTTTTCTGGGGTCTCGGATATTTCGGCCTGATTGGCGCCGATGAACCGCGCTATGCCCAGGTAGCGCGCGAAATGCTCGAACGCCGTAATTGGATTACCCCGTTCCTGGATGGCAAGCCGTGGCTGGAAAAACCTGTCCTCTATTACTGGGAAGCAATGTTGATTTACAGCATTGCAGGAGTGAGCGATTGGGCGGCGCGTGTTCCCTCAGCCTTGAATGCCACCTTGATGTCGATTGCGGTCTATTTATTTCTGCGACGTTTTCGTCCAGGGTTTCAACTCGATGGCGCCCTGATGACAGCCTCGGCAACGGGAGTGATTGGCTTTGCCCGCGCCGCGTCCATGGATATGCCACTTGCGGCGATGTTCACGATCGCATTGCTCGGCTGGTATGGTTGGTATGAGAGTGGAGCGAAGCGTTACCTCGCGCTGTTCTACGTTTCTCTGGGATTGGCAACCCTGGCGAAAGGGCCCGTGGCACCGTTTTTGGCAGCCGCAATCATTATTATTTTTGCCGTAACCGCCACACACCTGATACTGGTTGTACGCACCTTTTGGATTCCGGGGATTGTTCTCTTTTGTGCGATCACCCTGCCCTGGTACATAGCGGTTCAAATTAAAAATCCAGAGTTTTTCAGGGTCTTCGTTCTGCAGCACAACTTGGCACGCTTCGGGACTGACCTCTATCAACATAAAGAATCGTTCTGGTATTACGTGCCGGTCCTTTTGTTGGGATTGATCCCTTGGACCGTCTTTGTCGCCGCGGCTCTGCTCGACAGCATTCGGGCCTGGTGGTCCGAACGAAAGCAATCGTTTCAGCCTGAGAATGCATTGAACGTTTTTTTGGTGACCTGGCTGATCGTGCCCGGCGTTTTCTTTTCCTTCTCACAATCGAAACTTCCAGGCTATATGCTGCCGGCGCTGCCTGCCGGGACATTACTGCTGGCAGAGTACATTCGACGGCGTGTCCTGATGGCGGATCCGCGCCCAGATTATCTCCTAGTAATTTGTCATTCGATTGTGGCGGCATTTCCACTGATTCCTGCGCTCATGCTGAACTACATTCCTCTTCAGCATCGACTGCCATGGGGCAGTGCGCTTGCGATTTCCAGCGCACTCGCTGCCGCGCTGGCGATCGGGATGGTGGTGACGTTGCGTACCCAGTTAGGTCTGGGCATGCTCAGGTTTGTGACCCTGATTCCGGTGGTGCTATCTCTGGCTGCCGTATTGCGCAATGCAGCTCCCACGCTGGATGCAACTCTGTCCGCGCGTCCGCTGGTCAATCAGATCGATCGGATGGAGAACAAGCGATTGCCCATCGCGGGCTTTCGTCTGTCGCGAGAGACGGAATACGGTCTCGAGTTTTACCGCAATCAGATCATCGCGAGATACAACTGGGGACAGATACCGTTTGGAGAACATCTAGTTGTTGCCCCAAGCGGACTGCAGAGTGCAATTGCTGAAAAAGTAGCGGACCGGCGCGTGCTGTATCTGGGAACCTTTGCGCCGCAGGGATTAGATTATTACTGGGTAGGGGCGAAGGGCAGCCATTAGCAGCTAAGCGTCGAACCGTAATCCGCGCGCATCCGATATTGCTTGTTCATGTTCCCGCGTTTGCCTGCTGCTAGCTAAAGCACTACACTCCATTTTCGCGACACCAACGCATGCCGCTATAGCCTCTCAGGAGCCACGGTTGGAAATTCTCGATCTTAGACACTTTTCCTCGGTGGACCTGCGTGCCTTGCTGAATGACGAAATCCAGCTGTGGGGCCGGCTTCTTTCGTGGGACTATAGTGGCTCCGCCGATATGATTCTGCGCTATGTAGACGCGAAAATCCTGCCCGGCTATGCTGCGATTGATCGGGGGCGCATTTTCGGGTACGCATTTTTTGTGTACGAAGGCAGTAAGGGCGTCATCGGCGATTTGTTTGTGGCTAATGGCGATCGCCTTCCTGACCCTCACGAGGTGGAATCACGCCTGCTGATGCATGTGATTGAAACTCTGCAACAGTCTCCGGGTATTCATCGCGTCGAAGCGCAATTGCTGGCTCACGAAGCCGGATTGGTTGCGCGTCCCTTCGTGGATCAAGGTTTTCAGCGTCACGCCCGGCTGTTCATGGTTCTTCCGCTGGTGAAAGCGAGCAAACCGGCAGCCAAGGCTCAATCAGAGATTGAAATCCGGCGTTGGTCGGAGCCCGATTACCAGTCTGCGGCGGCCGTGATCACTACCGCTTATCGCGGCCACGTGGATTCTCAGATCAACGATCAATACCGCACGCTGAGCGGCTCGTTACGTTTCCTGAATAACATCGTGCGCTTTCCAGGATGCGGAACCTTTGATCCTGATTCGTCTTTTGTTGCGGTGCACAAGCAGGCGCGAAGTTTGGCTGGGCTTATTTTATGTTCTCGAGTGCGGCATGACGTGGGCCACGTCACGCAATTGTGCGTGCTGCCCGAGTACCGCTCGCATGGAATCGGGCAGTCGTTGCTGGCAGCCACAGCAGTGAATCTTCAGCAGCGTAATTTCTCAACGCTGTCGCTTACCGTCACTGAGGCCAATACGCACGCCGTAGATCTCTATCGCTACTTGGGATTCGATATCAAACGCGTTTTCGATGCTTTCGTTTGGGAAGGTTAGATTTTCGGGAATCAGCGTCTCAGTAACCACATCACCCATCCCGCCACGAAGACTCCGCCCACGAACATTGCGAAGCAGTAAAGACCGTAACGGATCTGCTCGCGCGCGTCGTTCCGCTGCGTGATGCCGAAAACGATAGAAGCGAATAGGGAGAACAGCAATGCGGCGGTGAAATGGGATAGTTCCAGAGTCATTTGGGCCAGGATCATTTGTGCCATGATCATGGTTTCTTTCCGATAGCGATATGATAAGCGTCTGCCACGCTGATGAAATTCAGCAGTCCGGCGACAATGATGAATTTCGTGCCATAGTCGGCGGTGGCGTGCGCAATGGCTCCCTGTCCCCAGTCCATAACACGAGTCACGATATAGAGCCCGCCTGCTCCTAAATCACCGACAAACCCCAGGATGTCGAGAATATCTCCACCATTTGGACGGTAGACACGCCCTTGCATCGCGAGCCCAAGGAAAAACATGGTAGTGATGGAGAACATGAGCAGCAGGCCACGAATCCAGCGTTTCTGGATGAGGTGACCCGCGCCGGGAATCAGCCAACCCAAGGCGGGCGCGAGCACCGACATGGTGGTCATTGGCTGCGTTGTCGTGGAGTTTCTTACTTCCACAGTTTTCGGTTTGCTTACCGACGAATTTGCCATTCAGATGGTCACGATCTCGTTTTGAATTTTACCGGTTACTTCCGCCGCCTTAGGCCGGACCAGCACGTTGACTTCGCTGCGGACGCCGAATTCGGGCAGATAAATTCCGGGTTCGATGGAGAAGCAGGAGTTGGGCAGAATGCGTCGATCATCGTGAACCTCGAGATCGTCCATGTTGGCGCCGTTGGCATGGACATCGGTGCCGATGGAATGCCCGGTGCGATGAATGAAATATTCTCCGAAGCCGGCCTTTTTTATATGTCCGCGGACCGCTCGATCGACTTCCCATCCAGCGATCTGACGTCCCGCGGCGACAGCTTCCTTCACGGTCTTCACTCCGGCGTCGCGCGCTTGAGAGACGATCTGGAATATCTCGCGCATACGATCCGATGGGGCCTTGCCCACGGATCCCGTCCACGTAATATCGTAGTACACAGCGTCGGGCGTATTCTTCTTGGCCCAGACATCCAGCAGGACGAAATCGCCTTGACGGATGGGGGCAGAAGTCTTTTCCTGCGGCTCGTAATGCGGGTTGCCGCTGTTGGCATTCACGGCAACGATGGGCGGGTCATCCGTAGTCAGATTTTCACGGGCGAAAGCTTCCATGAACCAGTGTTGAATGTCACTCTCGGTTGTGCCGCCATTGCGGACGCGGCGACCGATCTCCTTGAAGGCGGCGGCGGTGATGGAGTCAATCGCATCGCGCGCAGCAAAGTGAGTCTTGATCTGCTCCTCGGTCCAGGTAGCTTCGAATTGCGCCACCAAGTCACCGGAACTGACCACGTTCTTGCCCAGCCCGCGGATCATTTCCAGCGTGCCGCCGTCCACCAACGAAACGTAGAAGACCAGGTTGTTGGGCGAATATTGCATGGCGATGTCGCGAAAATTCGATAACATCGCCTTCACCTGGTCGAACAGCTCTTGCCAGCCCGCATACTGGAGCTTACTGCCGGGCAGAGTGTCCAGGTGGCCGGATTCAATTTTGTGGACAAGTTTAACCGGCTCTCCCTTGGCAGGGATGACATAAAACCACCGTCGCGTGACCATCAGGCCAGCGGGAATTCCAAGAACGCGATATGCAATGGGATCGCGATGGTGATGATCATAGAAGAGCCACGCGTCCATATTGCGTTCACGCAGGACAGCTTGTATGGCTGGAAGGTTCATCGGCAAACAACCATTCTAAACAACTGCGCGGTTTTGAGCGAATCGTGCTGAGTTCTATGCGCGCAGCTAGGAAAGAATTTGCTGCTCCATCTAGCTTGCCGGAATGTTGCTGGTACGTACTTTTTTGTCATAAATCCAGAGCAGTGCCGCGGTAGCCACGCCCACCGCAGTGACAGCCCACCAGATCCGGCCGGGCTGGTGCTTGACCTCTCCGAAATGATGAATCAGCAGTCCACCGAACCAGCCCCCGATAAGAGATCCGATTCCAATGGGTAAAAAGGCAAATCCCATATATGTCCCCTGTTGACCGGGAGGCGCGAGGCGGGAAATGTATTCATAGTAACGAGGCGATTGGGTGATCTCGCCGAGAGAAACCGCGAACAGTGTCACTACCACCATCAGCACTGAGGGATGCACGATCAGAATTACCCACGCGAGGGCTGAAATCAACGTGCCCAGCGTGATGGCGCGGAGAGCCGGTATCCGTTGCGTGAGAAAACTTACAACCATCTGTAGTGCTATCACGGTCAGTGGCCCGGTGACGAGCAGCAGTTCGGTGTTCGAATTTGGATCGATGTAATCATGAACGTACAGAGGCAGGATGATGAATTCTTGCCAGTAGACAATCCAATATCCAGAAAAAATCAAAAGAAAAAGCATGAAGCGCGGGTTGGAGAGGACAGTTACGAAATTTTTTGCTGCCTGGCCCAGGCTGACGGTCTGCGTCTCACCCGAGCGCTGCGGCTCTTTAAAGAACAGCAACACGGCGAAGAACATTAAAAACACGCTCAATGCCGCCACACGAAATACATTTTCCACACTCATGTGCTGGTGGACCCAGGATGCGACGTAAGGCCCAGCAGCGCCGCCGATGTTCACTAACGTGTAATAAATGGAATAACCGATGGAACGAACGTTCTCCTTGGACGCGCGCGCTGTTGTCCCGACGACGCAAGGCTTGACCAGCGCGATGCCCAGAGCAGGGAGCATCAACACCAGAGCTACCAGCACGCCCAGCGGCATGGCATTGCGGATAGGAGCGAGCCAAGATGCCCCCAGGGATCCGAGTAAGAAGTACGAGCAACTGAGGATCAGGTAGGCTAGCGACAGTGACCGTCGAAAGCCGAGCCGGTCGGCGAGAGTTCCGCCGAATGCAGCTAGAAACCATACCAGTCCGCCGAATAATCCAGTCAGGCTGCTGGCTTGCTTGACGTCAAAATTCAAACTCTCGTGAAGATACCGCGCAAGCGAGGCGAAGGCGGCGTAATAGGAGAGTCTCTCGAAGAGTTCGCTGATGTTCGCGACCCAGAAGGGACGCTCGAAGCCGGTGCGAATCTCATGCAGGCGTTCGGAAAAGGTCATTGAGTTCTCTCTGAGCGTGTGGCGCGGGCGCCCTCGCCCGCGTCATTGCGACGTGAATAGAGCCTTCCTGACTTCCTCGGCAGCGGTCCCGCCACACGGACGATCTTCCTGCGGGTGCTTCGGCCGGACGCAATGGTAACGGAGGAACGCGGAACCTTCAAAAGATTTGCCAGGAATTCGATGCATGCCTGGTTGACCCGGCCTTCCGCCGCAGGCGCCGTGAGCGACAGCTTGAGCGCGTCGCCGAGTTCGCCGGTGATAGCATTTTTCTTGGCCTGAGGATGTACCTTGACGGCAAAAGTGGCGCCCGTCGCAGTGTTTTGTATAGGAATCATTCAACTTTCGGATGTAAGGAGTATGGATGCCGCTAAGGCATTTTTCTGTCCCCAAAGATCGCTGTGCCTAGCCGCACACACGTCGAACCTTCCTCAATGGCGATTTCAAAGTCGTAAGACATCCCCATAGAAAGGATAGCCATGGCGATGCCGGGCAACCGACGTGCGCCGATCTCATCTTGCAGTTCACGCAGTTTCGCTTGTTGCGGATTGTCCGTGCGCGGAGGAATCGTCATCAAGCCGCGAATTTCCAGATGCTCCAACAAATGTGAAGCCTGAAGAATTTTTTCCAGCTCCTGCGAGCCAGGCGCTACACCAGTCTTGGCAGCCTCGCCTCCAACGTTGATTTCGACCAACACTCCTAGCTTCTTGCCGAGTTGTTGTGCGGCGGAGTTGAGCTTCTGGGCAAGCCGCAGTGAGTCAATCGAGTCCACGGCGCCGAATAACTCAGCCGCCTTGGCAGCTTTGTTGGTCTGCAGATGACCGATCATGTGCCACTCGGCATTTGATAAATCCCGCAAAGCGTCGACTTTCCCGGCAAATTCCTGGACGCGGTTTTCGCCGAACACTCGCATTCCCGCCAAGTGAGCTGCACGAATGAGCTCTGGCGGAACGGTCTTGCTCACTGCCATCAGCGTGACCGCATCCGGATCGCGTCCAGTTCGTTTGGCCGCAGCATTCATTCGTTCGCGGACCATGGCAATGTTGTCTGCGATCGGCATGGATAAAACAATAAACCACGAAGGACACGAAGTTACACGAAGGAAGGCTAAGAAACGTTTTTTTGGACGGCTAACTTCGAGTTGGAGCCT
>WNGP01010013.1_pt1 | contig 10769 bp, 7 predicted proteins | sample 5407671 | NCBI WGS metagenome assembly WNGP01 (sample SAMN13153381, study PRJNA577476) | soil metagenome | isolation source: 40 cm soil or saprolite under Garry oak tree replicate 2 | place: USA:California | collected 2016-06-15
GGGCGGAGCCACGATGGTCCCGATACGCCAGCCGGTGACGCTGAACGTCTTGGACGCACCGCTGATCGTGATGGTCCGCTCGGGCATGCCGTCGAGCGTCGCGATGGGAATGTGCTCCCCTTCGTAATAAATGTGCTCGTAGATCTCGTCCGTCACCGCGTAGGCGTCGTGCCGCCGGCACAGCTCGGCGATCGCCTCGAGCTCACCCCGGGACAGCACCCGGCCCGTCGGGTTGTTGGGGGTGCACACGATGATCGCGCGGGTTCGCGCCGAGAACGCGGCCGCCAGGCGGTCGAGGTCGAGCTCCTGGGCCGCCGCGAGCGGCACGTACACCGGCTTCGCGCCGCACAGGATCGTGTCCGGCCCATAATTCTCGTAGAACGGCTCGAACACGATCACTTCGTCGCCGGGATCGACGATCGCGAGCAGCGCCGACGCCATCGCCTCGGTGGCGCCGCACGTGACGGTGATCTCGGTCTCCGGGTTCACCGTCATCCCGTACCAATCCGCGTACTTGCGGGCGAGCGCGTCCCGCAGCCGCTTGGCCCCCCAGGTGATGGCGTACTGGTTCACGTCGTCGCGAATCGCCTGCGCCGCGGCTTCTTTGAGGAGGTCGGGCGCGGGAAAGTTCGGGAACCCCTGCGCGAGGTTAATCGCCCCGTGCTCGCTCGCGAGCCGGGTCATCCCGCGGATCACCGACTCCGTGAACGAGTGCGTGCGTCGGGCCGTGTGCATGGAAGCGGAAGTTACCAGACAAAGGCCCCGGCGAAATAGCCCGGGGCCTTCGATCCGCCTAGCCGTCTGATGTCCTCACCCTACGGGAGATTCCCGAACCAGAGGAAGTCCGCCGCGCCCCCCTCCATGACGGTCGCCGTTATGCCTATGACGCCGCCGCCACAGGCCGGCCCACTCGTCGGGGTGGTCTCATGCCACGTGGTATTGGGCGGCAGCACCTCGCAGACGGTATAGCTGCCCCCCGGGACACCGGTGAAGACGTAGTTGTTCCCCTCGATGTCCAGGGCGACGCCGCTGGTTACCGCCGTCGCGATGACCGCGTCGTTCCCGTCCCTGAGCTCGACGCACCACCCCGCGAGATAGGGAAACGCCTGCGCCGGATCATCTACGAACACCTGGCCCAGGATCCTCGCGGTCCCTGTGGCCCCCGAGTTGACGCAACCAGGCGGCGGTGCGACTGGACAGCCAGAAGCGTCCACAGTTGTGCCGAGTGGAGTGTCGGGACACTGGTCGAGATCGTCCGGGACGCCATCCTGATCAGCGTCCGGGGGTGGGGGCTGAGTTGCGCATAGCCCCCTATGGGCATGGATCTGCCCCGATTCCGAGCGATGCTCGTCACCCCAACCATTGTCGCAATTGGATCCTTGCACACTTTGGGACATGCCTGCCAAGAACGGTGTCGCCACCAAAGCAAGCACCACTATGAGGGCTCGCATGGTATCACCCCTAGCTCGTAGGGCCGAGGGAGGGGCGCTGCCGCCTCAGCGGGTCTGCCTCAGTGTTGGGGAGCCGGGCGGACGCACAACCCGCGCTACCCCCCTATTTACTGGGGCACATTGAAGGTCGCTCGAAGCGGCGTGGGAAAACTGTGCGGTTGGTTACAAGAACGTGGGCGGTGTCGCGAGCGTGCGCTGCGCGGAGCACGCTACTCATGGCACTGTCGCGGCATGAAAGGCGAGCCGTGTGCGTCGCGGGTCAAAAGACAAAGGCCCCGGCGAACCAGCCCGGGGCCTTCGATGGAGCCCTACTCGTCCCGCTGTGCGACGCTATGGCGTCACGTTACCGAACCAGATGAAGCTATTGCCGCTGCCTTCTCCGACGTTGATCGACCAGCCCAAGCCGGTGGCGCATGTCGGCCCGCTTCCGGGAAAGGTCTGGTGCCAACCCGCCTGCACCGTCTCGCAGACTGTGTAGGCGCCGGCCGGCAGACCCGAGAACCAGTAGTTGCCTGCGGCATCGGTGACGGCCGTTGCGTTGACCGGGCCGTTGAGCTCGACGCACCAACCCGTGAGACCGGGCCACGGCGACGCATCAACGAACACCTGGCCGTCGATCGACGCGGTCCCGCCGGCTGGGCCGGAGTTCACGCAGCCGCCGCCCGACGTCGGGGGCGGTGGGAGAGTGGACGGCAGCGGGCAGCCAGAGGCATCCACTGCGGTGCCGACTGGCGTGCCGGGGCACGTATCGAGGTTGTCCGGCACGCCGTCGTGATCGGCGTCGAGCACCGCGGGCGGCGGGGGCGGATCCTGCGGCGCGCACAACCCCTTATGGGCGCTCGCCGTTCCCTGGGCCGAGCGATGCAGGTCACTCTGACCGTTGACGCACTTGTTGCGGACTTGGGACACGCCCGCGACGAGGGGCATGGCTACTAAGGCAAACAGGACTATGAGGGCTCGCATTCGTGTCACTCCTAGCTCGTTTAGGGCTGAGGAGGGGCGCTGCGGCCTCAGCGAAACCTGTCCAGTGTTGCACCATCAACCGACCCGCGTAATGTCGCTTGCGTGATTCTGGCGGGCCGTGCGGCATATCACCCAGTCACCTAAGCGCAAGTGCGCATGGCACTTACTATCTCCTGGAGCGGCATGGAGCAAGAAGGGTGCCCCATAAGTAGGTGCGATTAAAACACGTCACTTGGCTGGGACCATCGCTCTGCCATGTCTTGCAGAACGCCAGTTTTATTGCAGAAACTAGCACAGCTTGACGTAGTATGTGCGTCGTCAGCGACGCAATAGTGTCGTGATAGCGGCCCCTACAGCTTCAACCGGACGTCGATATCCACCAGCACCGCGTTCGGCGCGCTGAGAAACACCACGCGGTCCTCGGTCCGGTGAATCACCATCTTCGCCGGCGGACCTTTCCCCTTACCACGTCCCCGGTTCCCCCGACGATACCAGACGACATAATCCCGGCCGCTGTTCTCGACTCGCACGACGTCATAGCCCTGTTTCACCAGCACTTCCCGCGTGACGACCAGGGCCCGGTCGTTCGTGACGGCGTACTGCTTGGGCCGCTTTCCCTGCGCCGTGAGTGGCGCGGCGCATGCGACGAGCGCGGCGATGGCCAACGGGTAGTACGTGCGCATCGGGTCCTCCCTCTATTTCAGGATCTGCTTCGCGATCGTGTTCAACTGCATGTTGCTGGTCCCTTCGTAGATCGCACCGATCTTGGCATCGCGGTAGAACTTCTCCACCGGATACTCCTTGGTGTAGCCGTACGCGAACAGCTTGGCCATCGCCGCCTGCGTGGTGTACGGCTCGCCCGCGGCTTCGAGCCGCGCCGCGTTGTACACCATGAGCCGGGCGGCCTCGAGCTCGGTGGCGGCCTGCGCCAGCTGGAACTGGACCGCCTGAAACTCCGCGATCGGCTTGCCGAACTGGGTACGTTCCTTCGCGTACTTGAGCGCCGCCGCGAGGGCGCCGCGCGCCACGCCGATCATCTGGGCCCCGATCCCGATGCGGCCGGTATTCAACGTCTCGATGGCCACCTTGTATCCGAGGCCCACCTCGCCCACCACGTTCGCGGCGGGGACCTCACAGCCGTCCAGGATCAGCTCGCACGTGCTCGACGCGCGGATGCCGAGCTTGTCCTCCTTCTTGCCGACCGAGAACCCCTTGAATCCACGCTCCACCGCGAAGGCGGTGATCCCCTTGTGACCTTTAGTGAAGTCGCTGTTCGCGAACACGACAAACAGCCCGGCCTCGGCGCCGTTCGTGATCCACAGCTTGCGGCCGTCGAGCATCCAGGTGCTCCCGCGCCGCGTGGCGCGGGTCTGGAGCCCGAACGCGTCCGACCCCGAGTCGGGCTCGGAGAGGGCGTAGGCGCCGAGCAGCTCGCCCGCCAGGCGCGGGAGGTAGCGCCGCTTGACCTCGTCGCTCGCCCACTTGCGGAGCAGCGTGTTGACGAGGGTGTTCTGGACGTCCACGAAGATCGCCACCGAGGCGTCCACCGCCGACAGCTCCTCCACAGCGAGCACCGTCATGAGGAGGCTCCCGCCCCCACCGCCGTAGACTTCTGGGATGTCGATGCCCATCAGCCCCAGGTCGAAGCACTGCCGCAGTACTGTCGGGTCGATGGCTGAGGCCTTCTCCATGGCGACGACCCGTGGCCGGACCTCGCGCTCCGCGAAGTCGCGGACCGTGTCGCGGAACAACTCCTCTTCCTCGGAGAGCTTGGTGAGGGGGGGTGTGGTCATGAGGTCGGGCATCGCGGTCCCAATCTAGCCCTCCGTAGGTGGCACGATCAAATCTTCACCGTATTATGGAGCCCATGGTCCGTCGCGCCGCCGTCCGACCGACCCTCATCCTCGCTTGTGAGGCCCTGCTCGTGGCCGCCCGTGCGGGCGCGCAAGGCACCGGCGTGTTGCGCGGGGTGGTCTATGACAGTCTGATCAGTGCGGCGCCCCTCGAGGGCGCCGAGGTTTGGATCGAGGGCACCAACCGTACGGCGCGGACCGATGGCCTGGGGCGCTTCGAGCTGGCCGCCCTCGCGGCTGGTCGCTACAGGCTCACCTTCGATCACCCCATCTTTGACTCGACCGGCTTGGCCGCACCGCCGGTGGTGGTGGACGTTGCCGCGGGCGGTGCGACAGCCGTCATCCTGGCGACGCCCGGTCCTGTGACGGCGCACCGCGCGCTGTGTCCGCACGATCCCTGGCAGCAGAAGGCGGGAGCGATTCTCGGGCTGGTGCGCGACGCGGCCGACAGCAAGCCGTTGCCGAACATCACCGTGACCGCGCATTGGACTATCTACGTGGTCGGCCCAGGGTCGATCCGCGCCGAGCCGGGTACGGCCGCTGCGCGATCGGACGGGTCCGGCCGCGTGTTGCTGTGCAATGTCCCGACGGATGTAGCGGTCGTCCTCCAGGGAAAAGCCGGCGCGGGCCCTGCCGGCATGGTGCTGGTCGATCTGGCCGGGCGTGCGTTCGGCCGCGCCGCCCTGGACTTGGCCGTGGCTGGCGCTACCGGAGCCGTCACCGGCGTCGTGCGGAACCGGAACGGCTCCGTGATCCCCGGCGCCATCGTGGTTGCAATCGGCACGGATAGCCGCACTCGGGCGGACGAGTCCGGGGGGTTCACGCTCCGGGACGTCATGGCGGGCCCTCGTATCGTTGAAGCGCAGGCGATCGGCTATCCACCCGGTCGGGCCCAGGCCAGAGTGCGGCCCGGCCTGACGCAACGCATCGAGATCGTGATGGGGGACTCGATCGCCGTCCTCGATCCTGTCACAGTGGAGGGACGCTACCAACCGTATTTGGCGCAGGTGGGCTTCACCCGCCGACGCAACACGGCGCTGGGGCACTTCCTGGATACCACCGATATCCGGAGAACCGGCGCGGTGCGGTTCGAGGAGGTGTTTCGCATGGTTCCGGGGGCGCAGCTGCGCCCCAACGGGTCCGGCTATCTGGTGGAGTTGCAGCGGGCGCAGGGTCAGATCGACAATCCCGCGCTCGCCAACTACTGTCCTCCTGCGTACTTCATCGACGGCGCGTATTTCCCTCTCCCGCCGACTCAGACCCCGTCGGTGCCGCTGGTTCCTGAGGAGATCCTCGCGATCGAGGTTTATTCCAACCTGTTCAGCGCCCCCCCTCAATATCAGCGCAGGGACAGCGGCTGCGGGGTGATCCTTGTCTGGACGAAACGCGGAGTCCCAAATCGCAGCCATTAGGTGCGTTGCGGCGACGCCACACCACTAATGTAGTTCCCTCACGAAGCGTCCACGGCACGACCCCTGCTCGCTCGTCGGTGTTCCAGCACTTTTAGGGTAAGCGACATGGATCGCCGTCACATGTCGTTTTTCCCGGGCCGTGTCCGTGGCTGTTCCCGGGAAGCAAGGTCTCGCGTGTGCTCGGGTCGTGCCCAGCCGCGGGGCCCCTCGACGTGTGTCGCCCTCGGCGATCCCCTCCCCGCAGCATCCATCCTCACACGAAGGAGACAGCGCATGAGCAAGCACGCAGTGTTTGCGGCAACCGTCCTTGCGCTTAGCCTGACAGCGGTGCCGGCCCATGCGCAGGGTCGCGAGGTCACAGGCCGCGTGACACGCGCGGTCGGGGGCGTCCCGGTGGGCCTGGCGACGATCAGCGAAGTCGGTGGCCAAAGTGTTGCGCAGTCGGCGGCCGATGGCGCGTTTCGCATCACGGTCGGCGCCGGCGACGTTCGACTCCTGGTCCGCGCGATCGGCTACCAGAAAAAGGAAGTGCTCGTGAGGGCCGGCGAGTCGAACGTGACGGTCACCCTCGCGGAGGATCCCTTCAAGCTCGAGGCGGTCGTGGTGACCGGCCAGGCGACGACGCTCGAACGCCGCAACGCCACCACATCGCCCGTCCAGATATCGAGTACAGAACTCAATCGAGCGCCGGCAGGAGCCCTCGAGCAAGCACTTCAGGGCAAGGTCCCGGGCGCGATGATCTCGATGAACAGCGGCGCCCCGGGCGGCGGCGGTCAAATCCAGATCCGCGGCGCGACGTCGATTTTGGGACAGGGCCAACCACTCTTCGTGATGGACGGCGTCATCATCTCCAATGACGCAATCTCCGATGGCGCAAACTCTGTCACCGGCGCCGCCGGTCGGACGACCGGTGCCGGAATCGGTAGTAACCAAGACGCGCTCGTCAACCGACTCGCGGACTTGAACCCGCAAGAGATCGAGTCCATCGAGGTCATCAAGTCGGCGGCGGCGAGCGCCATGTACGGTTCTCGGGCCACCAACGGCGTGGTCGTGATCAAGACGAAGCGGGGTACCGGAGCCGGTGGCGCGCCGCAGTTCAATCTCACGAGTCGTATTGGCCGAAGCGTGGTGTACCGCTTGCTTGGGACCCGGCAGTTCGAGACGGTCTCCGAAGTGCGGACGCTGCCGTACGGCAATGGAGCGGGCAAGGCTGATAGTGCGTTGCTGGCCAGGCTGTACCCGACCGGTCAGATCCCATTCACGCACGATTATCAAAAGGAGTTCTACAACAACGGCGATCCGTCGTATGAGGTGACCGGCAACATCAGCGGCGGAACGCAGAACACGCAGTACTTCATCAACATGACGGGCCGGAACGAAGTGGGTACCGCCCTCAATACCGGTGCTCGACTGTACGCGCTCCGCACCAACATCGATCAGTCGCTGGTGGACGGCAAGGTCAAGTTCAACGTCGGTCTGAACATTACGCGCAACAGTGACAACCGCGGCCTCTCGAACAACGACAATACCTGCACGTCACCCATCTACTGTTTCGCCTACACCCCTGGGGTGATCAATCTCGACTCGGTGGACGCGACGGGACTGTATGTACGGAATCCGTTCAATGGCGGCGGGAGCGCCGTCTCGAATCCGTTCGAAACGTTCCACTATCTGCGACTCAACGAGCTGACATTCCGCCAGATCGGTGACGTCAACGCCACGTGGTCCGCGCTGAGTGCGGCGCAACACCAGCTGTCGCTGTCGATCCTCGGTGGCTTCGATCGCGCCCAGGTCTCGGGCGATCTCTTCTCACCGTCATTTTTGCAGTACGAAAGCCCGAGGGCCTCGGACGGCCAGTCAGGACGTGCGGCTCGATCGGAGGGAAACATCTTCAATTACAACCTCCGGTTCGACGGCACCTGGGTCTATCAGCCGACGAGTTCCCTTTCGTTGACCACGACCGCGGGATACGACTTCGAGACACAGTACACGCGCGTCAACCGGACGCGGGTGCGTGGCATCATCCCCGGTATCGAGACGGCGAACCGCGGCACCGTGTTCGACGGCTCGGATAGCGTCTTCGCGGATTTCCGCGACGACGCGTTCTTCGCCAACGAGCAAGTGTTGGCGCTGGATCAAAAGCTGGCGGTGGTGGCCGGCGTGCGCGCGGACCGCTCGAGCGGCAACGGCAACAGGACCACGCGCAATGTCTATCCCAACGTGTCGGCGTCCTACCGATTCATCGACCTGGGCGACGCGGTGAATGAGGTGAAGCTGCGTGGCGGTATTGGTCGCACGGGCAATCGGCCGCGCTACGGCGATCGCAATGTGGTCCTGAACGCCGGGACGACGATCGGAGGCAATGCGACGCTCGTGCAGGCGCCGGTCTTAGGCGACACCAACGTCACGCCCGAGACGCTCAATGAGATGGAAGCCGGTGCGGATGTCACGTTCCTGAATCGGCGCATGCAGTTCGAGGGGACGTACTACAGACGGAAGATCACGGAGCTCTTGCTCCAGCCGGCTACTATACCCTCGGGGGGCCTTACAAACAGGATCATCAATGGGGGCGAGCTGCGGACGGCCGGCGTCGAGGCAGCTCTCAGTGCGGTCGCCTTGCAGAGCAGCGACATGGATCTGACTCTCAGAGCCACGTTCACGAAGAACAAGCAGGACATCCGGAACCTGCCGATCACGGTGGCGCGCTTCCCCGCGCCCGGTTCGTTCGGCGCGGCGTTTGGTCGCAACTTCATCAGCCCGGGAGGCCGGACGACGTGGATCTGGGGCAACGTGCCGGTCGATGCCAACGGGAACGTTCTGCCCATCGGCACGTTCGTGACCAACCCGGGCATCATCGCCGGTGTACGCGATACCGTCGCCGGGGATTTCAACCCCGACTTCACGATGGGATTCTCAGCCTCTTTCCGCTGGAAGCGCGTCACGCTCGCGATGACAGTCGATTGGCGAAAGGGCGGCCAGGTCGCGGACATGACCCGCACTCTGTGGGACGAGGGCGGGACATCGCGTGACTACGATGAGCCGATCAGCGCTAAGAATTTTGGAAAAGGGTGGGACCTGAATAACATCCCCGCGACCTATATCACTCCAGCCGGGGACGTCCTCCCCTACACGACGGGGTCATTCCGCTACAACGCGTGGAATAATGGTGGTGACGTTCGCGCCTATCTCGAGAATGGGACGAATCTGACCCTGCGCGACGTCTCACTGAGCTTTGAGGCTCCCGAGCCTGTGCTCCGCCAGTTCAGGGCGCGGTCGATGCGGATCACGCTGCAGGCGCGGAACCTCTTCAAGCTGACCGATTACTGGAGCTTCGATCCGGAGTTCAACAACTTCGGCGCGACGAACTTGAACCGGTTCATCGATCTGGCGCCGTTTCCGTCGAACCGCCAGTTCTATCTATCCGTGGACGCGGGGTGGTGAGCCATGCGACCCGACACTAACGGATCTCAACCCACGGTCTTCCGGGGGATATCGACTATGCGACGCATTCTCGAGAGCCTCGTGATGGCGGGCGCGATCACGCTGGCTGGCTGTAATCTTGACCTGACCAATCCCAACAACCCGACCCTCAGCGGAGCCAAAGAAAACCCGCGCGTCGGCAGCGGCCGGATGATCAACGGCGTGTTGGCCACATACCGTGTAAACCGCACCGACCAAATCCGTGCCCTCGGCAGCTTCGGTCGTGAGACGTACTACATGTTCGTCACGGACGGGCGGTTTATCACCGGTCCCTACCGCGACTGGAGAGCGAACAACTCGTTCGACGTGGGCACGCAGTGGGCCGGGCGATACGGGAATTATCGCAACGCTTACGAGGCATTGAAGTTCGTCGCGAACATACCGACGGACACCATTCGGGGCCAACCGCTCACGTTGCTCGCGGAAGAGAAGGCCGGGGCGCGGGGCGTGCTGAAGACGTTCATCGCCCTCGAGATGCTGCACGCCATCGAGGCGCGTGGCCCCATCGGGGCGGTCGTGGACATGACCGACGACCAGACCGCCGTTCTCCCGGTCGTCAGCCAGGATTCGGTCTACAAATGGATCTCGGCCAAGCTGGACGAGGCCCAGGCGGACCTCGTCGCGGACACGATGAGCGCGTTCTATTTCCCGGTCTACGCGGGCTTCTCGTCGGGCGTGTCGCCGAGTGCGGCAACGCCGGCCGGGTTCATATTGTTCAACCGCGCTATTAAGGCACGTGCCGAGGCGGAGCACGCGTCGGTGGGCTGTGGCGCGCCCTGTTACACGACCGCCTTGACAGCGCTCACCGGGACGTGGATCGCGGGCCTCACGGCCGCCAATCGGGACGTGGGGGTGTATTCGATTTATTCCACCGCGGCCGGTGACTTCTCCAACAATGCTTCCTTCACCGGGTCCCTTGGTAGCGACCTCTACGTACATCCGGGAATCGACTCTGTAGCCGGTGTCGCGCTCGACGATCGGTATCGCCGCAAGATATCGTCGTGCCCCGGCAGCGACCCGCGTTCCGAATCCGGTGTTTCGGCGAGTCATCGCCCCTGCACGTACGCCGGCACCGCGACGTCCATCCCGATCATCCGGAACGAGGAGCTCATCCTGCTCCGGGCTGAGGCGGAATGGTTCACCGGCAATACGGCTGCGGCGACGACCGATTTGGCGGCCGTGCGGGTGAATTCAGGCGCGTCTAACGGCGGTACGTCAGTGGTCAGGTTCGCTGCGCCGGCCGCTGACTCCGAGTTCGTAGGCGAGCTGCTGCTCCAGCGTACGATGTCGCTGTACCAGGAAGCGCACCGCTGGATAGACTACCGGCGCTTGAACCGCCTCAACGAGCTCGGCAGATTCCCGCAGGACACGTTAGCGAGATTCACGGTCGCCACCATGATTCCGCTGCCCAACCAGGAATGCGATTCGCGCAACCGGGCCGGTAACCCCGGTGGCATACCGCTCAGCTGTCCGGGCAACCCAGTGCCGTGAGATCGCAGTAGCATGGATAACAACGGCGCCCGGGAGCGATCCCGGGCGCCGTCGTTTTACCGATCTTTCACCCTTCGCACGAACTTGAGCCCCGACCACACCTCGTCCACCGCCGCCAC
>WNGP01044774.1_pt1 | contig 10769 bp, 13 predicted proteins | sample 5407671 | NCBI WGS metagenome assembly WNGP01 (sample SAMN13153381, study PRJNA577476) | soil metagenome | isolation source: 40 cm soil or saprolite under Garry oak tree replicate 2 | place: USA:California | collected 2016-06-15
AAGAAGCGCAAGGTCGTGGCCCGCGTGCATGAGCGGATCGGGAATCGACGGAAAAACTTTATTGAGCAAGAGGTTTGCAAACTCATCAAACAGTTCGGGTTGCTCGCGATGGAGGCGCTGGTCGTGCGGAATATGATTCGCAACCCGAAACTGGCAAAGAGCATTGCGGATGTCTCGTGGTCGCAGTTTTTTGCACGGCTGCAAGCCAAAGCGGAAGAGGCTGGGCGGCAAGTCGTGCGAGTCAACCCGGCCTACACGAGCCAGACCTGTTCAGCGTGTGGGCATCGCCAACCGATGCCGCTTTCCGTGCGGGTCTATGAGTGTCCCCACTGTGGTCTGATCCTCGACCGAGACCACAATGGGAGCAAAAATATCCTTGAAGAAGCCTTAATCGGTGTGGGACGACACACCCGCGTCATTCCAGAAGCCCCCGGCTTGTAGCCGTGGGGAGTCGTCACAGCAGTTGAATGCTTATCGTCTGGGCGTTGACCAGCAACCAGCAGCATCCCTCGCTGATGCGAGTACAACGGCGTATTGCAGGAACTTGTTGACGATAGCACCAGCACGACTTGCCCTTGATAAGCCCTTCACCCAGGTTTGTTTTCACGTTTGAAAATCAAGGGTTAAATTGTACAGGGATACTGAAGGTGAGCGATCCGGTCACACTCACTTTTGCCAATGGCGTGGTCGTCGATGCCACGATCCAGGTATGATAAATAAGCAGGGTTTGAGGCCACGGCTTACTGTGCTGATGTAAACTGAGACGGTGAGCATCTTCTTCGTGCACTCCAGGGAGTGAGCCTTTTGCGCAATCAACGCAACTAGACCGAGATAAAGTCAGTTGACGCTGCCAGGCGGAAGACGGTTGGTGGCGGTCTGGAAGCGGCTTCACTCTCGACAGACGATTGGCGCAAATCGACTCAGTCTCATTTTTGATGCATTGATTCTCAAAAAGGCTCACTTCCTGGTCTAGATGTGCAATGCTGCAAAAGGCTCACCCCCTGTTCATACTGCTGCTTAATCCCCTTTCATCCTGAAATCGGTAAATAGTTCTGGTAGAAGCTAGGTGCGTATACCCCTGTTTCCAGTTTACCAATATATGTTATTGACAAAAGCGGATGTTCTTCAGGGGAAGAGCCAATCAAGTCTAGCTTGAAGTGTGTAGGACAAAACCTGTAGAACAGGAGGCATTTCCTGTTCTACGACGAGATTCACACGCCAGGGATGCCCAGAGGACACCCCTGGTGAAATGATTATGCCCACCGATTCGATCTACTTACGGTGTGGGATCGGGGTAGGATCCTCCAAAGATGTCCGAATTGCCGAAGGTGTTATTCGGGCCACAGTCCTGCTCGGGCGCAGGCTTCGTCGGCACAGCGGTCCCATTCTGTACAGCCACCTGAGCCGCAGCGCGCCAGGCATCAATCGCCGGGCAGTCCACCGCGTTCCGGGTGTCGTTCCAGACCGCGGCGCCATAGGTGTCCGTCGCGACGGCGTACACGTCTCACCCCACGCGCCGGGCACTCCATTTGCACCGATGTCCGCGTGCTTCACCACACCCACCAGACCGCGTGGGCTCGTGGTATTATCCTGTAACGGAGTGGTGAACGCGTTGTACACGAGGTATGCGTCTGTCCCGCTCGGTGAGATAGCGATGGCTGAGTAGTAGCCTCGGTCGCCCGCCGATTCTGTTGCCGAGGGAGCCGACCAGGTGTTCCCACCGTCAGTCGAGAAGCTCACAAACACGTGCTCATGGTTGACCCCGTCGCGTCCGTCCACCCAGGTGCGCAGGATCTCATTGGTTGCAGCGGCACCCGTTGGCGCACCGTTGGCGATATCCACGCTCGGGGCCGCCGAGAGGTCATCGCGCGCGCCGCCCACGCCGTCCATCACACAGCGGAAGCCAGTCCCGTCGAACTGGACGAGGAAGCAGGTGTCGACTGCAAGCCCGAGGTTCACGGGCCGTGTCCACGACTTGCCCCCGTCGAAAGACTTGATCATGATGTGAGAACCATGCCCTGGCGTGCCGACAGCGAACTGGTTGGCGAGGACGTAGACCACGCCATGGCTGTCGGTGCGGACTGTGCAGCCAGATCGCCCGAAACCTTGCTTCGTGTTGAAGGGGTTGTTGCTGGCTGGCGTGACCTGCTTTTGCGTCCAGGTCGCGCCACCATCCGTTGAGGTGGCGACGAGTAGTGGCTGTGGCGAGGCAAGGCCACCGCTCAGGCTGCGGAAGGAGGCGAGGCAGAGGTACGCGTTGCCGAAGAAGGGGCTACTCGCGGCGTTGTCAGCCCAGACCTGCTCCTTGTCGCTGAAGGTCGTTGATGACTGCTTGGTGACGATCACTGGAGCCATCCAGGCAGTCGCATCACCCGCTGCCGCCGCTGCCACATCATCCGTGCGCGAGACGGCGGCGGCTTCAAAGCCCTTGAACGTCTGCGTGCCAGGGAGGTTTGAGGTGAGGTTCGCGTAGTAGAGGCGTGAACCATTAGACCAGGAGAAATGACCACTGGCATCCGGGCTGGGGCCGAAGGCGAGCGCGGGGTCCCCGCCGGAGACCAGCCCGTTTTCAAAATAGTTGGGCAGCGTACCAATCGATCCGACCTGGGGCGTGCAGGCCGGATCACTGTTCCCGACGACTCCCAGGCAGTTGCGGGCGGACAAGCCTGTGTACGTTGGTTGAGTCCAGGTGGTGCCTTTGTCGAATGAGAAGTAGACGCCGGAAACACCGACGCCCGGAGTGAACGGGCAAGTGTTATCGGTCCCGGCGTTGCAGGCCTCCATATCGATATTGTCGTTGGCGCCGGCTACTAACACATTCGGGTTGTTGACATTAACTGCGATCGCCGGTTCGTTCTGCTTGTTCTGCGAGAAAGGGGTAGAAGGACTTCCATTGCTGACCAGGACATCGCCGTTGAAAGCGTGGGCAGCAGGACGCTGAAAGGCTAGATTCACCCCAAGTACACCAGCCAGGGCGACAAAGCTAATGAGCGAGAGGAGGACACCTACTTTGGAACGTGAAGAGAGAGACATACAAGAACCTCACTTTCAATAAACTTGCTCGATGCCCAAAATAGGCATCACTTGAGATTCGAGAGCATTCAATGGTCTGGCTACTCTACTCCAAGAGTAGAACATTAAGCAATCATAAGGGAATGCGTGACAAATGTAAGAGTAATAGGGTTGTGGTCGGGTTAAGGATTGGTTATGATTTCTCAATGGAGGGGGAGATTTCTCTGGGAGGCGTGACCATGCTGACCAAGGTCATCGGGATACATCCCCAAGGTGTCAGGCCAAAGGCGATGGTACAGATCTAGAATGAGATAGCCACTTTTCCCTTGGCACGAGCCCAGGGTGTGAGCCTTTTTGATGTTTGCATAATTAGAATGAGACGCAATTAAGTTGCGTCGATTGCCGTCGAAACGAGAACGAAGCTGCTCGCAGACTGCCATCACTCTATATATTTCGCCTGGCGATAACACCTGAGCTTATGTCAGTCTAGCTGTGCAATGCTGCAAAAGGCTCACACCCTGCAGTCTAGCCGCGTTGATTGCCCAAAAAGTTTCACTTCCTGTCCCAGAAATTGCTCCATCGTCTCTTTGCGGAGGGCATATGTCATAACTAGATATCAGGATTTTCTTGATACAAGCATTGTAAACGAATACAACGAGCACCAGTCTGTTGATTATGCAGTCGTTAAGAGCGTAGCGCACGACAAAAAAACTTTCTCCGTTGTTGAGCGCTTGATGTAGAACGTCTTTGTAGAGACGGTTAGCCATTTGACCTCGATGTTCAAGTTAACACGCGAAGGAGGATATCATGCGAGCTGTTGTGTACAAGGGAGCGTTTCAGGTGGCCGTCGAACAGGTAGCCGACCCGAAGATTCAGCACCCCAACGATGTGATTGTGCGTATCACCTCTTCCTGTATCTGTGGCTCGGACCTGCATATGTATGAAGGGCGAACGGCCGCGCAGCCGGGGATCGTCTTTGGACACGAGAACATGGGGATCGTCGAGGAGGTTGGGGCAGCCGTGGTCACACTGCGTAAGGGTGATCGCGTGGTGATGCCATTCAATGTTGCCTGCGGCTTTTGTAAGAATTGTGAACGCGGCTTTACCGGCTTCTGCCTCACTGTCAACCCCGGTTTCGCCGGTGGCGCCTATGGGTACGTAGCGATGGGTCCTTATCCTGGTGGTCAAGCCGAGTATTTACGTGTTCCGTTTGCAGACTTTAATGCCCTCAAGCTCCCACAGGGGACCGAGCACGAAGAGGCTTTTGCCTTGCTGGCCGACATCTTCCCCACGGGGTACCACGGCACGGAATTGGCGCAAGTGTCGCCGGGCGAATCAGTCGTGGTCTTTGGTGCAGGTCCTGTTGGCCTAATGGCAGCGTATAGTGCGCTTATTCGTGGCGCCGCCGAAGTCTATGTGGTTGACCGCGTGCCAGAACGCCTCCAAAAAGCGAAGGATATTGGGGCCATACCGATTGACTTCAGCCAGGGGAATCCGGTAGAGCAGATCCGCCAGATGCGGCAGGGAGATGGTGTGGATAAGGGGATCGATGCCGTAGGCTACCAGGCCATTGAACCCGGCAAGACGACCGGAGCCCCCACAGTCGTGCTTGACGCACTGGTGCAGATCGTGAACCCCACAGGCATGCTCGGTATCCCCGGTCTGTATGTCCCGCCTGATCCGGGTGGTGTAGATCCCCATGCCAGGCAAGGACAATTGCTCATCCCCTTTGGAAAGCTCTTTGAAAAGGGACTGCGTCTGGGGACGGGCCAGTGCAATGTGAAGCGTTACAACCGCTACTTGCGTGATCTGATTATTGCTGGCAAGGCCAAGCCCAGCTTCGTCGTCTCCCATAATGTATCGCTGAACGACGCGGCGATGGCGTACGACAAGTTTGACAAGCGCATCGAAGGCTACACAAAGGTCATTTTGAAGCCGTAACGTCGGGAGTAAGCCGAGAGGATGCCTGGCTCCTTTCCCTCTTAGGAGAAAAGATGGAAGGACCCAGTGGGAGAGAGGCGCGCAAGAATGTGCACCTCTCTCTTACTTACCTAAATTTTGTCCAAAGTAGTGGCAGGATGCTGCCACTCTTGTTGGCCCTGTCAAACGCGGAAAAGACTGGTGATTGGCTATACCTAGTTTCCTGCTGGCCCTCCTGCAAGCTCACCAGCCGCTGATGGGCGAGTCACCAGCCGCTGATGGGCGAGTCTCTCCAGCCAAGTAAGTGCAGACCAGCGTAATGATCGACATGGCTATGATGTAGAGAGCAATCGGCCAGGAAGCATTGTTGAACTGAACCAGCAGGGCCGTAGCGATAAAGGGGGCAAGTCCACCCGCGAAGATTGCAGTTACTTGGTAGCCGAGTGATGCCCCACTGTAGCGGACATTTGCCCCAAATAACTCACTGAAGAAGGCTGCTTGTGGACCGTACATTATTCCAATACCGCCGATCCCAATGGCAAGGGCCAGAGCGATTAACGCTGGTGATCTCGTATCGATGAGCAAGAAGACGGGGAAGGCCATCACACCCACAAAGGCCGCACCCGTCAGGTAGACAGGCAGCCGTCCAACGCGATCACTCAATGCACCCGCAGTCAGAATTGTGACGCCCATTGCAATTGCCCCAACCAGGACGCCATTGAGCATGGTACTGCCGGAGAGCTTTAGTACCTTCTCACCGTAACTAACAATGAAGGTGACATAGACGTAGAAAGCTCCGTTCGTCACGAAGAAGGCACCCGCAGCTAATACCACGTTCTTCCAGTTTGTGCGTAGCACCTCGACAGCAGGGATCCTGGCTATAGTACGGGTTTCCCTTACTCTCTCAAAGGCAGGGGTTTCTGTGATTCTCAGCCGGATAAATAATCCGACAGCGACGAGCACAATGCTCAGCAGGAAGGGGATCCTCCAACCAATCGACAGAAATCCTGCGCTTGAGAAGGATGATGAAACTAAACTGAAGATCAACGACGAGAGCAGAAGCCCTATGGGGACACCAAACTGCGGCCAGCTTCCAAAGAACCCACGCCGCGCTACGGGTGAATGTTCTGTCGCTAACAGCACTGCGCCACCCCATTCTCCTCCAACCGCAAACCCCTGTGCAAAGCGCAGGACGACGAGCAGAATCGGGGCGAGGATGCCGATGTCCTTATACGTCGGTAGACACCCGACCAGGAACGTGGCAATCCCCATAATCGTCAACGTCAGGATGAGCATGGTCTTGCGACCAATTCTGTCGCCAAAATGACCAAAAACAACGCCGCCAACAGGGCGAGCAGCGAAACCAACCCAGAAGGTGGCGAAGGCAGACAACTGAGCCGCCTGCGGTGAAAGTTTCGGGGAGAAGAACAGTGGACCTAAGACTAAGGCGGCTGCGGTTCCATACAGGAAGAAATCGTACCATTCGATGGACGTGCCAATCCAACTGGCTGTCGCCACCCGCACGATCGATGATTTTCTTGTCGACACTTGGGTCTCGCTCATGGTTACCTCCTACCATGACTCTCATGGTGGTCGTAGATTTCTTCAACTTCACCAAATGTACTTGCTGTACGTTTTAGAGACTACATCGGACTTTTGGCTGACCGCTTGCACACGAAAAGAGACCACAGCACATGTTGTTCTACCGGGAATACATGCTCGCATCCTCTCGCGCTATGAAAGTGGTTTCCCCGCGAGCAATGTTCAGCCTTGCTCAACCTCCTTTCCCCTTCTCGGGAAGGCTAGAACTTCTTTGTTCGCAATCTCAGACTACACCTGTCACGATTCCTAATACCATAGTGAAGAATCGCTTCATTTCGAAGAGTATACAAGATTTTATCCATACCTGCAATGAGATATCGTAACTACTAACCTAAATTTTGTCCAAACTAGTGGCAGTATGCTGCCGAAGGAAAGGGACTTGCCAAAAGAAGGATGATGGGCCATACCTCTCGAAGAGTAAACAATCTGAGATAGGAGAGCCCTCATCATGAACGAATCTATCACACAAACCGAGCGACATTTTACCCCGTGTGCGAGTCTGGCAGCCATTGGCGTGAAATTGCGTCAAGTAGATCTGTTTAACCCGATCCGAAAGACGGTGCGCATTGCCCAGAAGACGGTCAAGCACACCCCGATTGACAAAGTGTATGATGCTTTTATCAGCATGCTGGCCGGAGCACACGGGCTGGTCGAAATCAACACGCGACTACGTAGCGACCCGGCCTTGCAGGCAGCGTTCGGACGCAGTAGTTGTGCGGAGCAGTCGGTGGTGCAGCAAGCCCTGGATGCCTGTACCGCCGAGAATGTGAGCCAAATGGAACAAGCCCTGGACACCATCTATCGACAGCACAGCCACGGCTATCAGCACGACTATATGACGGACTGGCAAATGCTGGATGTGGATATGAGTGGGATGCCGTGTGGCCCCAAAGCCGCCTTTGCCAGCAAAGGCTATTTTGCCAAGCAGCGCAATCGGCGCGGTCGCCAATTGGGCCGAGTGCTAGCTACGCGCTATGGAGAAGTCGTTGTCGATCGGCTCTTTGACGGCAAGACGCAACTGGCCAAAGCCCTGCAACCCCTGATGGAAGCAGCCGAGCACACCTTGGAGTTGAATGAGCGCAAACGCCAGCCGCGCCCAGCGCTTGGCCCAAAGCGTCTCGGTGTGGGTCGATGACCCCAAGGTGGAGGGGCGGCAGGTGGGATGGGTGCGACTGCCTGCCAACGAGTATGTGCGGCCCGTGCGACGCCTGGCTGTTCGCTGCCGCAAGGCCAACGGGCAGTGGGGCGTGGGGGTGCTGATTTCGACCCTAACGCCCGTCGAGGCGCTGGCCTTGACCCAGCAGTCTGCCGTGTCCACTACTGATCCTGCCAGCGTTCTGCTGGCGTACGTGTATCTGTATGATCAGCGTGGAGGTGGGGTGGAGACCTCGTTCAAGCAATGTCGTGGCCTGGGCTCAGCAGTGGCTGTCCACACCCTCCTCGCCTGTGCAAGACTATGGCACCCTGCGGATGGTGCGCGGTGTCTTCCATGTCAGTGGCTTTCTGGTGAGGGATGGCTTGGATCACCTTGTCCAGATCGTGCTCAATCAAGCGGCACCTTTAGCACCTGCTTTAGCCGATCCGTTGCGCGAGCTTCTTGCTCCCGCTCATATTGCCATTAATTTGGGCCAAACTTAGGTACTTACGACCTTTACACTACTTTATTCTCTTCGGGCAATACAGGCAATGGTCTCTTCCACCTCAGAATCAAATTGCTATATGCTTGCAAGGAATGATTGCGGAACGGTGGTAAAATAGAGGGGAAAGCATGTGGAAGGCAGGAGAAAGGAAAGAAGAAGTGCCAGCCCCAATCACATTGCCACCAGTAGATGAACAGCGGGAGTCCGAGCTGCATCAGCGTTATGAAGAAGCCTCAGATGCAGAGACGAGAACTCGGTATCAGATGATTGTGCTTGCCCAGTTGGGTCATACAGCCCCGCACATTGCGCGCTTGGTGCTGCGCAGCGAGGATACGGTAGCCCGCGTCCTCAACCGCTTCCAAGCCGGGGGATTGGACGCGGTGCCCCGGCGCACCTCGCCAGGGCGCAAGCGTACGATCACGGCAGCCTGGGAAGCCGAGTTGTTACGGGTGATCGAATTGGACCCTCATGAGGTGGGCCAGGAAACCGCCAACTGGACAACTGAACTGCTTGCAGAATACCTGGGTCAGCAGACAGGGATTACGGTCACACACGAGACGGTGCGGATCTACTTGCATGCGCATGGGTACGTGTGCAAGCGACCGACCTGGACCTTACGACGCAAAGCCGAAGAGCGAGCCGACTACGTGGGAAAAGATTGCGGGTAGAGGTTCAGGGACCACAGCCCCTGAACCTCTACCCGTTGAGCCGTTGGTCGAAGCTGATCTGTGGCAACAGCTTCCCGCCGATCTGCCGTACCTGCTCACCCTGTTGCCGCGAGCAGACCTCTACCTGCAGGATGAGGTGCAATTCGCCTTTCATCCGACACTCACACGCCGTCTTTCGCCTCAAGGGTCGGCGGGGCCAACGTCTGATCGAGGCCCCAGGCGATAACCGGAGGGCCTATGGCTTTGGGCTAGTGGACTGGAGAGATGGGTGGTTTGATGGCAGGATCGCCACCGGACGGACGGCTGATGTCTTTTGCGACCAAGTGCGTGCGGCGGTGGCTCGTTCGCGCGTCGCGTGGACGTGTGGCGATCATCATTGCGGACAATCTCAAGACCCACACGGCTCAGGGGTCCCTGCTCGTGCGCAGCATGCTCACCGAACTCTCCGGTCAGTTGTATCTGGTCTATACGCCTGCCTATGACCCAGATGCCAATCGCATCGAGTGGCTCTGGCGCATCTCACGCCGCATCGTCACCCATAATCATCATCGCAAAGACTTTGAGTCGCTACTTGCTGATGCCAAAACACACTTTGAGACGCTCTCTCAGACTCCTGATGACTTGCTTCGTCACATCGGCAGCCCTTTTGCTCCTGACAACCGTTCTACTCGATTACAAGCACTTGCCGCTTGATGGACCTGGAAGCATTTAGCTCAGGGGAGGAACAGCGCCGAGTTGGTGCAACAGGCCAAGCGCGTCAAAGTTGGTCCAGCCTTCGACAACCTTGCCGGAAGCCACGCGAGTGATGGATATCCCCGTCACCATCGCCTGCTTGCCTGTCGGTGGAATACCCATGAATGCGTCTTGGTGTGTGCCACGAGCCGTCCAGCGCGTCACCACCCTGTCCCCTTCGGCAATTTGATCCTCAACTGTGAAATGAACATCGGGGAAGGCGGTCCGGTACATGGTGACGGATTGTTTGAGTCCCTCCAGACCCTCAAGGGCACCAGTAGGTTCTTGATCATGATCGACGTAGTTGGCGGCAACGAGCTCATCGATGACAGCCAGGTTTCCCCCATTCCACACCTCCTCATAGACACGACGATCCATTGCCTTGTGCTGTTCGGTTGACATAGCAGCTTTTCCTTTCTCTCGCTGTTCCCTTCCAGGAAGTCTTTCTTCTCTGGATGGGGTGGCCAATGCTCATCTCCATCCACTCTAGACGCTTCTTTCCTCTTCTCAGGCGACCCCAGAGGCGGTTTCGGTTCTTTTCGTCGCAAGGACCCTGGTGACCAGGACAATACTCAGCGTCAACTCCCACAGGAGGAAGCACGCGAAAACGAGCGTCGTGAAGATCCCTCCGGCTGCCAGAAGGCCAGCTGGGAGGAAGAGGCCAGCACTTGCCAGCAGCAGGAGCACCACGAGCAGCAGTCCAAGCAGTCCGAGCCATCGTGGCAGAAGCCTGGTGCGCAGCATCACGACCGAGGCCAAACCGACCAGCAGGATCACGGGAATACCACTTGCGATGAGACTCAACGCGGTCATATCTGAGAGCACACCGACGACCACACTCTCCGCGCCCGTCGCGGCCCTTGCAACAAGCGCCTGCGAGATCAGCGGGGAGACGAGGAATATGCTTGCTGCGGCCACAGCCGCGCCGAAGACGATCCGTGAGAGCGCGTATGGCTCTCCCTCGGCACTTCTCAAGACGACACACACATACCCAAAGAACCCGAGGAAAAAGACCGTCGCGAGCATAAACAGGTAATTGCTGAGCAAAAGGGTCGAGCCATTGCTCGTATAGTACGATAGAACTTCCTTGACGGAGCTTCCAACAACCGGAGGTAGCGGCACGATGAGGAGCGCAATCAGGCTGAGCAGGACATCGACGATGCCGCATCCTGCGCCCAACAGGTTCCAGCGCGAT
>WNGP01011010.1_pt1 | contig 10765 bp, 9 predicted proteins | sample 5407671 | NCBI WGS metagenome assembly WNGP01 (sample SAMN13153381, study PRJNA577476) | soil metagenome | isolation source: 40 cm soil or saprolite under Garry oak tree replicate 2 | place: USA:California | collected 2016-06-15
TCCGGATTTTGTAAATACAACGTCAAGTCGTGGCCTAGATGTACGCGCTGTCTCCACGACCGCTAGCACGTAGAACTACGTATTGCTGAGGTTCCTGTTTCTCGCCACAATGTCGGCGAGTTGATTCGGTTGTCAGCCTCACAGAATCGAGCCTATGGTTTCCGCCTTAGGAGATTCTGCGCGTGAAGTTGCGAACCGGCTGGTCTGCAAGAAATTTCTGTCGCCCCACGAAGATAAGCATGAGTTTTCTTGTCCAGCATCGGGCTTCTACAGCGCACTGGCAACGGCCCGCAGCCGCATCGATACGTGGCAGGATGCACAGTCTGGGAAACACGGCGCCAGCACACCTGGTTGAATGTTATGGGACCGGCTAATGCAGCACGGACGCACTGCGGTGCTAGCAAAATTGGCTCTGGAGAATGTGAAATCATCCGAGACAGACGGACAAGATTCATGACCTTCTGGACCCGCAGCAGGAGACTCGTAGGGAAGTTCACCCTTTCCGCGGGCAACAAGGGATGAAGAGCGCCTCGATCTTGATAGCAGACGACCACGCCGTGGTTCGTCATGGACTGCGGGCCCTTCTTGAAACTCAACCTGGTTGGAAAGTTGTTGGCGCGGCAAAAACGGGCCGCGAAGCGCTTGAGAGAGCCGTCGAGCTGCACCCGGACGTTGCCATTCTCGACATAGGAATGCCCGTGCTGAATGGATTAGACGCAGCGACACTGATCTTGAAGGCTTTGCCAAATACACGCGTCCTGTTCCTAACAATGCATACGGCGGAAGAGCTGATCGAGAAAACGATCAAGGCGGGAGCCCGCGGCTACATCCTAAAATCCGACGCGGAACGCGATTTGATCGCGGCGGTCGATGCCATCATGCACGACAAGACCTTCTTCACACCTGCCGCGTCGGAAGTGATCATGGACATCTTCAGGAATCCCCATCGAAGAAAGCAAAGGCCCTCACGCGCTGGACGGCTCAGCGTGCGCGAGCGGCAAGTCGTACAACTCCTTGCGGAAGGAAAGAGCAACAAGGAAGTGGCCTCAGAACTCAATGTTGCAACCCGCACCATAGAGGGCCATCGCGCCAAAATCATGGGCAAACTCCGTTTGCGTTCCTTCAGCGAACTCGTTCGATACGCAGTGCGAAACAAGATTGTTGAGCCCTGAGGCACTCGGACGCCTACCCAGGTGTTCACTTGATCAGGGAAGTTGTTCAGGAATTCGTGCGCTCAATATTGTGCCGGTCTGACTGCTCACGACGTCCAATGTTCCGCCGATCTGCATGATGCGCTCGCGCATTCCAGGAATACCCACACTGCCCAAGCGCCCAGTAAACGGATTGATCTCTTTCAGGATTTTGCGTGGAATCCCGCGACCTTGATCGGCAACCGTAACATTCACAGAGCCTCCTTCGCTCCACAAATGCACAGCCGCTGTCTTGCTTCCGGAATGGCGGTAAATATTAGCGAAAGCCTCCTGAACGAATCGGAACACTGCAATTTCCTGAGAGGGATCGAGTCGGTCGTCCTCCAAATAGCCTTCGATATCGATCGTCGCGCGAATTCCGCTGCGATTCCGGAATTGCGTGACAAAGACACGAAGCGCAGCCCATAATCCAAACTCATCCAACATCGGCGGATGAAGAAGATAGGAAAATGTTCGAATCTCGCGGGACACCTTCTGTGCCAGATTGAGGCATTTGGCAATGAGCTTCGTTGCTTTGGGTGATAGATTTGTCTGCGACTTCTTCAGCGCTCCCAAGTGTAGGGCTAACGCGGTGATTTCCTGTGACGTCGAATCATGGACTTCCCTGGCGATGCGCCGTTGCTCTTCTTCCTGAACGCGCAGCATGAGTGTCGACAATTGCCGCAACGATTCCTGAGCAGCTTCCTGTTCCGTGATGTCCTCGATCATGGACACACAATATTGCAGCGGCCCATCCTTGTCGCGCATGGCGGACGTCGTCAGCCACGTCCAACAGATCTGGCCGTCTTTGCGGATATACCGATTCTTGATGCGAAAACCTTCGCGCTTGCCCTCTACGAGATCCTGAAAAAGAGAGGAACTCGAGGCGACATCATCCGGATGCGTGATGCCGACGAAGGTCATCTTCTTCATTTCTGCGTCGGTATATTGCAGAAGATTCAGCATAGCTGGATTTGCGCGGATCAACTGGCCAGAGACGTCCAAAAGAGTCATGCCGATTGCAGCCTTGTCAAATATCATGCGGAACTCTGCCTCGCTGTGTTTCAGCGCCTGCTCTGCCTCTTTTTGGTTGGTGATATTCGTGAGAGTATTAACGATTTGCCAAACACTACCATCGGATTTGAGAACAGGAGCCGCATCGGACAAAACCCAAATCCAGTCCGCGAACGCGCGGCGATAAATACGCAACACGATCCCCCGACTCGCGTTTTCCTTTAGCAACTCTTGTGAAACAGGGCACTGCTTTGGCGGACATTCTCTGCCGTCCTCGTAAAAAGCTGTGCTGATCAAAACCTCGTACGGTCTTCCCAGGACTTGTTGTTCTGTCACGCCAAACATACTGAGAGCAGTAGAATTGCAGAACTGAATACTTCCGTCTGTCCCAAATACCGTAATGCCAACCTGGGCCGTTTCGACAACCGTCCGGAAACGCGCTTCACTCGCTCGCAAGTCTTCATACAATTTTTGCAGCTTTCTGCCGGTGTCATTAAACACTTCAGAAAGCTCCGCCAGTTCATCATGGCCGGTCAGTTTCACTTTGTGCAGAAACTCGCCGCGCGCGAGTACCCTCGCGCTTTGTCCTAGCCGTTCCAGGGGCTCCGTTATGCTTCGCGTCACCTGAAGTCCCAACACGCCTGCTGTCAATAGCGTCACCAAGGCGGTGACGGCCAGTATGAACAGGACCCGTCGTTCCACTTGCCGAACGCTGTCCAGTGCTCGCGATCTCTCAGCTGCCACTTCGGAATCCACTTTGTCGATGAGCGAGGTTGTAAGCGCACTCAGTGCCGTGAGCTGGTCGTCTGACCGCATCCGCACAGCCATCCAATCGCCCGAGTTCGCAAGATTGGTAAGAATGTTGACCTGCGAGGGTACGGCACTTCCTACAGCCTGTAGGGTTGGTGACAAGGTTGGGTCGCGCGCCAGCCCAGGTGACACGTTACTTAAAACCTGCTTGGCTCGTTCCACGTCCGCCAGAAGAGTGTTACCTAATTGTGCAGCCTCCACTGCAAATCGACGAGCGTCTCCGGCAGTAACAAGCGAATCCAGCTTTTCGCGGAAGCTGAGCAGATTGGTGTGGACTCGGAGTACGGCGATGAGCTTATCGTCTGCGAGAACAAGATGCTGGGCTTGTTGCCGGACTGAACGCAGTTGCCAAAAGGCAACGATACTCGCCACAAGCATAAGCAGTACAACGGCGATAAAACTCGCAGCCAGACGCGCACCGATCTTAAGCCTGTTTTGAAGATACCGGCTGGCGCGTCTCCCATTGGAGCTACCCGCCGGTTCGGCCTGGGTGCTCGTCTTCATTGACCCTTAATGGACCTTCAGCGCGGTTTGTACTGAGTCTTGCTTTTTGAATCCAGTAAGTCGAACTAGTTCTTCTTCTAATTCTTTTGCCGCGTCTACTGCATTCTTTTCTTTGGTTAAGACGGCATGTACTGCTCGAAAATAGGATGTGGACACTTCCGGATACTTCCTGCCGGCAATCTTTGCTGGACGGACCACGCTACCATTCTGAAAGGATCGCTTTAAACGCCCTAGATATGGATTCGCTTCCACAATTTCTGGCACGTCGTAGAGTTCTGGCAACGTCGGTGGCTCGGAGAACACCACGGCCCACTTCATTTCAATGTCACGCCGGCACAAAAACCGGACTAACTCAATTGCCTCCCGAACGTGCTCGGAAAATCGGGAAACGCCTAAGCCGGAGCCTCCCAAAGTTCCGGCTCGTCCCTTTTTGTCTCTCGGAAGCAGAGTGACGTCGAATCTGCCTTTGATCACGGAACCCGATGCCTGACTCCTTCGAAAAGCTGGCGTCCAGTTACGCATGAAGGCTGCCTCGCCCGACAGCCACAGATTGTTCGCATCTGATTCTCGATAGGATGTGACTCCAGGAGGAGAAATCGTGCCTACCCAGTGTGCAGCCCTTTCCCACGAGCGAATCGTCCGAGGATTGTTGACACTAATCCTGCCGTCTTCTTCAAGGATCGAACCACCTTCTTCCGCAGCCTGCCACTCGAGTGCATTGCACGTAAGCCCTTCCGCCGCGTCTCCTTCCCATACAAATCCCCAAAAATTGTTCTTTCCTGCGGCGCGCTCGCCTGCTTGAATTCTTGTCGCCATGTTTTCGAGCTCCGCCCAGGACTGCGGGGGCGTCCGGTAGCCATATTTTCGGAGCAAGTCTGTGCGGTAAAACAGTACTCCCATGTTTGCATGATACGGCATGGCGACAAGTCTGCCATTCACGGTGTAGCTGGCCACGAGCATCGGAAAATGCGCTGCGGCGTCTTGCTCCAAAAAGGGATTTAGATCGATGAGATAGTCGTTCAACGTTACCGGCCAGATTACGTCTACGCCATAAACGTCCGGAGTTTTGCCGCCCTCGGAAAGCAATTTCTGCCAGAAGGCAAGCTGATCGAGGGATGTCTCCGGTGCAGGCAGAACTTTTACTTGAATCCCCGTTTCTCGCGTGAATTGCTGTAGCACTTCCTCTCGTTTGTCCAAGAATTCTCGTGTCATCCAGCCTTGATCAAGCAAGGTGAGAGTGACGTGCTCTGCCGTCTGCTTTTTGCATCCTGTCGACCCCACGAAAAAAATGAGGATGCCAATCCAGAGCAGGATACTGCAGGGTAAAAAATCTAGACGTTTTGCAGACACACGGCGGGCCCCTGAATTCCACACCAGCGGGCTACATCGCTCCGCATGCAAGGAATTTGTCGCTGGCAAGCGCATCCCCCCGACAGCTCCTACGTGTGCTTGCACCTGGCGTGAGCCTGCCCGTAGCCGGCAGGCAAAAATCATTTCAAGCCAGTGCACAGACATTGACGGTTCATTTGTACACCGACGGGAAAAGTGCAGTTTGACCGTGAATACGCCTCAATGCGGTTTCGTTGAACATAGCAGGAAAAAACGTGGCTGAAAAGCAGTCACTCGCCCAATCTGTGAGAGCGGCCACCCGGGAGGAGAGTCCGTGGAACGGTCAGCCAAGAAACGCAGATGGTTAGACTTTAAACAGAAAATAACACAGGCGGAAAGGAACTCCAATCCGTGCTCCCGAAGATGGATCAGGTTGTTCCAGATGCCGACTGATGTGCGCCGTGATATCTCTCGCGACCAGAAGAAAGAGGCTGTTGCGTGCAATCGTGCGCGGGACCCCTGATATGAGCGGCCACAGCACCAGCGAACGGAAGCAACGGAATCGTGGGATCTGCCACAGCAGTTGGTTCGACATGTGTTTGGAAGAACAGGTCTCAAGCATTGATACGATCCGCCCAAGGGCACGAATTCCTGTCAAGGCTGCCAAAGGGGGCGCTTCCGAGATAAACATCGTTCAGCGTGCATTGAATACTGGCAACGGCTTGCGCTTCTTGGGCAAGATGGATGCAGGTTCGAAGGGAGCACAACTGCTCAGGAGTTGGCTTTGTTTTGGGCGAGCGTCTCGATTTCCTTTCCTATCAGAAACCATCGTACGGTGTCAGGCCGCGGTCCCTCGCCTACGCTGTACGTAAGACGCATGAGGACCTCGCGCCTTAGCTCTAAACTGTATCGCACGACGGTGATCACTTCTTCTCGCATCGATTTCTCCCCAATACCTTTCCCTGCGCGCCCTTCGCCGCGGCCTGCGGCCTGTTCATCTCCAACGCTCTCTCAAAGCAGTCTTCTCTTACAAGCAGCAGAAATACTCATCAACGGATGTGGAAAATACCTGCTGTGGAACATCTGTCCAAATCCTTTGTGGCCACCGGCGGACTGTTTTTGGATGCGGAGTGCGATCTCCTAGCATCAAGCCGCCCTGTTCGCCAATATGTTCCGAACCGCGCAGTCCGTCGGATGCCATTCCGGTCAGCACCAGCCCCAAGGACGTTGGCGCCATACACCAGAGAAATGAAATCTCCTTAAATTTCGAGAAGTGTTAGTACTGTCTTGGAAGCGCCCCCGCCTGAGGCACTCGTCCAAGATGCACTTCTCCCGTTGTGGCACAGTGCTCCTCGTTCTCGACAGCATCGAAATTTCCGGAGGGTGTCGAAGCTATTTGCGATTCTGGACAGATTGCGGATGGTAAGTTCAGAAGTACTTTTGGACGGGCGATTTCTCGAGATTCGTTCAAAAGTCGGCGACGAGACCGATTGCGGCTGAGAATCGGTTGGCGCAGGCATAAAGCGAAGCGACCAGAACACCCTCCGTTATTTCAGCATCGTTCCATCCAGCTTCGCGCACGCGGTCGAAATCCTGCCGTTCGATGTCCGCTGGTTGGCGAGAAACCTTCGCAAGGAATTGGAAGAGTGTCATTATTTTCGGCTCGAGAGGCGCACTCTCGAAATTCAGGGCTAGCTTTCGGGCAAAGGATTTCTCGAAACCGAGCCGCCCGAGAATTTCCAAGTGCGCGGCCAGACAATAGTTAGACAGATTGATTCCGCTGACGACCAGCGCAATTTGCTCCTTGATGGCGCGCGGCAACGCACGTTCTTCGAACATGAGGTGCGTGAACATGTTCACTTGATCCTGAAGCAGTTGAGGATGGCCGCCAAGCGCCTGGAAGTAATTAGGGACAAAACCCCAATTTTCCTGCAAGAAGTTGTAGACATTTCTTACTTCTGGAGATGCCTGTTCCGCTGAAACCGAGGATACCCAAGACATGCATAACCTCCCCGTCAAAGGCCTACATGGAACTCAGGGCGTGGAAGATGCGGGCCACTGAGTAAGTTGTCGCATAGTAGCAGATTTAGATAAACCCGTGGTGAACGCTGGAAACTCGGGAAAGGCTCAGGACGGGTCGTGATTGATCTTGCGACGCAACTGGGTGTGAAGGCGGTCCCTCACATCTGTGGGCAGCGAAACGGGCCGGGAGTCGCACAGAATCTCGATCGATTTCCGGGTCTGATCGACGATCATCGTGCAGTCTTCGCAGTGCTCAAGGTGACGCTCGAGTTCCTGTTTCACGACGGGATCCAGATCCCCATCGATATAGTTAGAAATCTCGCGAATGACGCCTTTGCAGTTCAATTCAGCGCACCTTGGCGAAAATGTCGGCTCAGTTTTTCTCTGAGCTTGAGTCGGGCCCGAAGTAATCGTGATTTCACGGCCGAGAGAGAGATGCCCAGCGCGTCGGCAGTTTCCTGTGTAGACAGCGCGCGGCATCAGGTCGGAGTCACCTTCGATGGGTTGATCCAGCGAAAAATGATTCGGCCTGCGTTTGCGAAGGCGCATCAGCGCTTCGTTCGCGGCGATGCGTACGAGCCAGGTGTAGAAGCGCGATTCGCCATGAAAGTCTTTGAGATGAGCATAGGCCTTCAAAAAAGCATCCTGCATCGCGTCTTCGGCGTCCTCGCGATTTCTTGTGATATTGCTGGTGAGACGGAAGATCTTGTCTTCGTAGCGGCCGACGAGTTCTTCAAACGCAGATGCATTTCCAGAGCGAGCCGAAGCAACTAGTAAAGGCTCGTCGTCACGGACGACGCTCGACGGCAACGGGTGTGGTTTTGGCGTGGTCACTGGGAACAACGGACTCCGGACCATGACACGAAATCCAGTTTCGCGGGCAAATATAGCACTAAACATCCCGTCAGAACCCTCAATGGCCTTTTTGGATGCCGAACGGCGGCCCCCGGATTCAGAAAAGTGATCGAAGTGAGGCGGTACAGCTCGACGATGTTTGCGCGCCGTTTCATACCTTTATGGTGTTTTCGGAAAGCGGTGACCATGTCGTCTCCGCAACCATCCTTGCACAAGCCTAACCAAAGCTTGCTCGCCACGAGCGCAAGACTTCCGCGACCGTCCAGGCCTGAGCAATACAACCTCGCGGATTGAAGGGTGCGTCTCCGTCGAAGATCTCACTGAGCGTCCCAAGACCAGCCAAACCCTTGGGTTCAACGGCGCCACTCGTCCAGCGATTTGTAGCGAGAGGATAATCTGCGTCGTCATAGCTTGCGACTTCATCGAGCTTGGCAACCATCTGAGTTCGTCCCATAGGCGGATTGAGCGCCGCGAACAAGAGTCCATGATAGCGGCGAGTCAGATTGCCACTGATCGTTCCGGACGCGAAGCCGCCGATTCCGTTCGTGACCAGCCATTCGCGCTGTTCCGCCTGTTCGAGGGAACCGCACGTTTCGCGGCCGAAACTCACCGTGTCAGCTCGCGGCAAACCTGCTGGCGACGATTCGTCGAATGTAGCTTTGCGTTTCCGGGTTGATGTTATTGCGCGATCGGTTTGTCTTTGCACTTGTGTTGCCATCGTGTTTGTCCTCTCGCTGAGAGTCTTCTTATTGCAGCTGATCCGCTCCGGGGACCTTCACGGAGAGTCGATAAATTCCAGTTTGTGCTGCGAGATAAAGAGTCTTGTGATCTTCTCCACCCCACGCCAGATTGTGGGGATGTTCCGGTCCGATAATCGTTCCGAGATGCTTTCCTTCGGGTGAAATGATCCAAAGTCCGCCCGGGCCCGAGGCATAAACGTTGCCTTGGCGATCGACTTTCAGCCCGTCCCAGGCGTCTTCACCTGGTTCATTGGTTGCGTCGAGGAACACAGTCTTGTTTGTGAGCGATCCATTCGGCTGGACGTCGTAACGCAGGATCACTTTGTTCTTGTCGTCCCAGTCGTCCACGTATAGATATTTTTCGTCCGGGGAGAACGCCAACCCGTTTGGACCAGTTAGATCAGTGCTGACAAGTTTCAATTCACCATTGATCAGGCAATAGACTCCGCTGAAAGAAAGTTCCTTACGAGGATCGTCGAAGAACTTCGGCAAACCAAACGGAGGATCGGTGAAATACAGCGCGCCGTCGGACCGATAAACAAGATCATTGGGACTATTGAGGCGTTTGCCGTCGTAGCGATCCGCAAGAACCGTGAGCTGGCCGTTTTTCTCAAGTCGCGTAACGCGCCGGTTTCCGTGTTCATTGATCGTGACCCGGCCTTGCGCGTCGAGCGTTAGTCCGTTCGAACCTGGCTGCCCATATTCGCCAATGTCCATCCCGCTGTAACCGCTGTGCGTCCGATAGATTGAGACACCTTCGTCTTCCGACCAGCGATAGATCAAATTGTTATTGGGATCACTGAAGAGAAGGTAGCCGCCGTCGCGGACCCATACTGGACCTTCCGTGAACTGGAATCCGCCCGCCAGTTTTTCGATCTTCGCGTCCGGAGCAACGATCGCGTCAAGCGCGGGATCTTTGCGAACAATTCTTGTTTCGACCGGTAGAACTCCGGATCCGCGACCCGGTTTGTAGAAGTCAAGAGTCGTCGATTTTACCCAAATAAAGTTTTCTGGTGCACGAGACAAGGGACCGTTGTATCCGAACACCGCAATTTCAAATTGTTCGCCTGGTTGCGCGTTGCGCGTGAGGACAACTTTGTTCGGTGCGTTCCAGCCTTTCACTACCGAACCGCCGCTCTCGCCGAGAACGGTGGGGAGCTTCCCATTCACCCAAATTTCCGCATAGTCGTCGATGACAATCTCAAACGAAACAATCGAACCTGCCACGGAAAGAGCTGCAACGGTTTGCGGTAACGTAACGTGAATGCGGTACCAGTTGAAGCTGACCTTGCCGTTGCCACGGCGGGCGTCGAGCGTTGTGGGATCAAGAACTTGCCATGCCGCATCATCAAATCCGGCCATGCCCGCATGCGGCCTGTAATCGTAAGTTTTGACGGGCGCACCCGACGGCTTCAAATCCCGGCCGGGACCTTTCGAATCGACTTGAATGATCTGAACGTCGCTATAGCGCCACGCGCCTCTGACGAGTTGAACGCCTTCCCTGGTGCGCAAATCAATCGTAGCGTCTGGGCGGCCGTACGGCGGGGCTTGCGCCGCCCAGCTCTGTGCGGCACTCGGCTGAACTGCTAAGGCAAGGCAGGCCCACAGAGAGAACAAAAACTGACGAGTATTCATTGTGATCTCTCCGGCCTAGCGAGCTTTTACGACATAGTAGAGAAACGGTGCTTGAACTTCCTTAAACCAGTGGGGCACGCCGTTTGGAATAATCATGGCGTCGCCTGGAACGAGCTTTCTGGTTTCACCGCCAGTGATTTCGCGGCCGCGAATTTCGTCAGGCGCGATGTTTTTTCCATCGACCATGGTTCCACCGGTCACGACGGTAGCCGTGCCCTTGAGCACGTAAAGAATGTCCGTGTCCTTGGTGTGAACTTCGACCATGCCGGGCGTTTCGCGACGGCTGGCGTGTACCATGTAGTTGCGTCCGCCTGCGCCATCGAAAAGCGCAGAGCCCTTCGCAAAACCTTCATCGACATCTTTCTTTGCGAAGTAGGTGACCGGAAGAAGAGTAGCCGCGGCCCCTTCGGAGCCAAACGCTTTCGCCGCCTCGGCGCCGGCGATGGCGAGTTCTTCGTCCTGCGCGGCGCTTGACGCGCCACTCACTCCAACGCCGCCAATGATTTGTCCGTCGAGAGCGACTGGAATTCCGCCTTGCAAAGGTGTGAAGAATGAATCAGGCAGGGCGGTCATCGCGGTGCGTCCTTTGTTGATGATGTCTTCGAAAATTTTTGTGGGTTTTTGAAACAAAACCGCGGTGCGTGCTTTGCCGATGGAAATGTTTGC
>WNGP01005273.1_pt1 | contig 10763 bp, 10 predicted proteins | sample 5407671 | NCBI WGS metagenome assembly WNGP01 (sample SAMN13153381, study PRJNA577476) | soil metagenome | isolation source: 40 cm soil or saprolite under Garry oak tree replicate 2 | place: USA:California | collected 2016-06-15
GACCAAGCTTCGCACCGGGCCTGTTATGGGCTGAAATTCTAGACGCAGCGGTGCTATAAACAAGTGACCTAAAAGATTACCAGCCTGGTTACCCTGGTCCTCTTTTGAAGAGCGCATATGGCCGTGCGATATCGCCCCATGCGGCCAAATGACGCGAAGGAGTGCGTTGAGATCGTGGCCGCGCATCCGTTTGTGGGTCCGCGATATGGAAGCGGTACCATCGATTTGCGAACCGTCTGGCTGAGCCTTCTGGGTCGCGAAGCCTTTCGCGCCGTCGTATTCGAGGATGGCGAAGACACGCAGGTTCGAATCATGGGAGTTGGTGTCAGCGCGTTCGTTTCGCACGACTTTCTTCTCGAACTGAAGACCCCACCCTTTTTCTGGGCAAGGCCTGAGATGACTAAACGCGTTCTCTGCGGCGAGTCCCCATTGCTTTCGGACAAGCAGGTACGGCAAGCCAACGCTGACGGCGGCCTGAATCTAGTGACTTGGGCCGGCGCCCTGCATGCGGACTATTTGCAGTCCGTGGATGCAAATACAGCAATGTTCGCTGCGTTTGTCGGGGAGCACCGGAGGTTTCTGCTGAAGGAACTCGTTTCACACGGTATGAGCTTAGAAAAGTCGGAGGGCACAATTCGCAGCGGCGGCTTGCTCCTCAGTCCTGTCAATGGACGCTATGTCTATTCGGTAGATAGGCCATTGCAGGAAATTCTTGCCGAGCCTCACTTTGTTGGCCTGACGCGAGAACTCGCGATGGTCCGATTTGGCACCTGGATTGGTTCGTTTTTCGTCTACCGGCCGCCTCAGTTCGGTTTTCGCCCAGCGAGCAGCGCTTGTTGCTCGCTGCTTTGGGAGGTCGAACAGACGAGGACATCACCGAAACGCTCGAGATCTCCCTTTCTGCGGTGAAGAAGACCCGGCGCTCGATCTATGAGCGGGTAACCGCTCAAAGTCCCGGACTTATTCCCGATCAGGTTCCGGAGGAATTGACCTCGGAACGCGGCAAAGAAAAGAAGCAACGGCTGCTCGCCTACCTGCGCGAGCACCCGGAAGAACTTCGCCCCGCGTCGCTTTAATAGCTCTATAATCTCCGGGCATGGACAACAAACAGATCGCCCGCATTCTCCGCGAAACCGCGCAACTTCTGGAAATCGACGGCGCCATCATCGGCCGATATCGCAGCTACGAAAAGGCCGCCGAACTGATCGACGGCCTTCCGGAATCCATCGAGCAACTCGCGAAGGAACCGGAAAAGCTCAAAGAACTTCCGGGAATCGGGGACCGCATGGTCGAGCACCTGCAAGAAATCGTGAAGACCGGCGATTATGCGCTGCGCAAGAAGCTGCTCAAGAAGTATCCGGCGAGCATCCTGGATGTGCTGCAACTGCAGTCTCTCGGCCCGAAGAAAGTCGCCTTCCTGTGGTCCACTTTTAAAGCCGGCACGGTCGCCGACGTGGAGAGAATCGCGAAAGAGGGAAAACTCCGGGACCTCCCCGGCTTTGGCGAAAAGAGCGAGCAGAATATTCTCAAAGCGGTGGAAGTCTTCAAGAAATCCAGCGGACGGTTTCACATCGATACTGCCGAAGCCGCGGCAGCCGCGGTTGTTGCACGCATTGAAAAGGCGGGAAAGGCCGTCGAATCCGTTACGCCGGCGGGCTCGCTGCGCCGGGGTAAAGAGACCGTGGGCGATCTCGATCTTCTTGTCACCCTTGCGGATGGCCACACGTCGCAGAAGCACCTGGACGCGCTCACCCAGCACATCCTGGCATTCCCCGGCATCGATCAAACACTGGCGCACGGAGAAAACAAGGTCAGCTTCACGCTGGAGAACGGATTGCAGGTTGACGTTCGAATGCTCGAAAAAGAAAACTTCGGCGCTGCGCTGCTTTATTTTACCGGTTCGAAAGAGCACAACGTGGCCCTCCGTGGCCGCGCCAACGACATGGGACTCACCCTCAATGAATATGCTTTGGCTACCTTGAAAGGTGAAAAGCGAGTCGCGGGCCGCACCGAAGAAGAGATCTACGCGAAACTCAAGCTCGACTTCATTCCTCCGGAACTGCGCGAAAACACCGGCGAAATCGCCGCCGCAGAGAACCACAAGCTGCCGCATCTGATCACCCTGAAAGACATGAAGGGCGACCTCCAGATGCACAGCACGGCCAGCGATGGGAAGAACTCGATTGAAGAAATGGCGGAAACCGCGCGCGAACTCGGCCACCAGTACATCGCCATCACCGACCATTCGAAAGCCGTCACGGTCGCCAACGGCCTGGACGAAAAGCGCATGGCCGCGCACATCAAGAAAATTCACGCCGCCAACGACAAAGACCTGGGCATCCGCGTTCTGGCCGGGGCGGAAGTGGACATCCTCAAGGACGGAGCGCTCGACTACTCCGACGAAATCCTCGCGCAGCTTGACGTAGTGGTGTGCTCGATCCACTCTTATTTCAACCTCGACCGCGCCGCCATGACGGAGCGCATGCTCGCGGCCATCGAAAACCCCTACACGCAGATCATCGCTCACCCCACTGGACGACTGCTGCTCCGGCGCGATCCCATCGACTACGATATGGAAAAGGTGCTGGATGCTTGCGCGAAACGCGGCGTCGCCATGGAGTGCAATTCTTATCCGGACCGCCTCGACCTGAAAGACGTCTATCTCCGCATGTGCAAGGAGCGCGGGGTCAAGGTGGTGATCTCGACCGATTCCCACAACACTGCCAACCTCTCTTTTATTCGCCACGGCGTCACGATGGCGCGCCGCGGCTGGCTCGAGAAAAAGGATGTCATCAATACCCTGCCAACTACTGAATTCCTGGCTGCACTACGCCCGAGATCAGGTTCTACGACACGGATTACAGGAAAGAGGCACGCTGCGAGACGCGGCTGAGACGGAGCTGGCGTTCACGCCACCGGTGAGCTTGCCCATTCTGCACTAATGCGACATGCGCGCGGGGCGTGGGTTAGGCGGCATCGTTTATGGGGAGTGGTGTTTCCTTGCGCGGCCTGCAAAGGTATAATTCCCCGGTCCCGCTGAAAAGAGTTAGAGGCCCCTCATGCAACGGCGAACTCCCTTCATCGCGGTCGTTATTCTTGTTATCCCTATGCTGGCTGCCTGCGGCAGCAGTACGCATGTTACGCCGCCCGGTCCCCTTTTCACGACCACACCCGGAACCCAGGCGGCCGAAGGTGTCGCCTATGCATATCAGATTGCAGCGACCGACCCGGGAGGAACCGCGGTCAGCTTTGCGTTAACCACTGCTCCTGCAGGCGCGACGTTGAGCGGCAACACGATTACCTGGACGCCCACGACCGCTCAATCGCGGATCGCGAACAAATTCAGCGTTACCGCTACCGCCGCTGCGGGCGACGTCAGCACTCAGTCGTGGGCCGTAAACCCCAGTGGCACCGTTCATTTGAGCTGGATCGACACTTATTGGAAAGCCAGCGGTCCCCTTACCGTTCCGTTCGACTGGACGCAGAACGTTGGAGCAGCCGCTCTGGTGGCCGCACTCGTTCCGCAAGCAGATGGCTCCCTTCTGGTGCTGAAAGGGTCCGGCAATGCTGACGGTACTTTCACCATCCCGAATGTGCCCGGAGGCTTCTATTGGCTGCGTATGGCGCCGATGGCAACCTACTGGACGAGCAGCAGCACGTTTGATTTTGGCCGCGATGTGATTGGTTCTCCCCTGCGTGCCGCGAGTGGCGTCCAGAACACGATCTTCAATATCAGTGCTTCAGGACTCGATCCATTACGGACGGAGGATTGGTTCGGGTTCCTGACCGACCAGCAGATGCTCGATATTGAATTCCCTCGGAATGTCCCCCCGGGCTCGACGACCGTGGACGTGTCGTCCATCGTTGGTTCGAATATCGACTTCTCGCAGGCCAGCACGGGCTTTCTGATGCAATTTGAGCCGGTGTCCGTGGGTTCTATGAACGCGCTCGCGTTAGGACCGGAGCTCACGCTGTCCAATCTTTCCGTGCAGGATGGGGCAACCAATTCCATTATGGGAGCGCTCAATGCCTCCCCGGAGACTTCCTTTGCACTCTCCATTAACGGATCATCGTGGGCGCCTTTGTTCAATAATGCCGGACCCGCTTCCGCCAACCCCATTGGGTCTGTTTTGACGGTTTCCGCGCAACCTTTTGCAACCGGGCGAGTTGCCTCCGGAATGAATTCTTTCTTGGGGCCAGATTTGCCCTTGTTCTCATCGGCGTCGCAGGGCATCAGCTTTGGTTCGCCGAGCGCAGCAGTGACCAGTTGCGCCAATTCCTCCGACACGCTATTTACATTGCCCGTAGCTTCTCAGCCGCCGATCCTCACCGACCAGAATTTCGGCACGCTTCTGTATGGTGATCCGTTTCCTTCTGCCTGGCTGCGGATTTTTTCGTTTTGCCAAAAGGCTTTGCTGCAGATCCCGGTTCCCAGCTCCGGTGCCACCGTTCCGTTCCTCCTCGTAGACGGAGAGAGCACCGCCCTGCCAACCGGGCCTGTGGCGCCATTGGTTTCCGCGGTGCGGAATCCGACGATCAACGGCGTAAGCCTCTCCGTGCCAACGACGATCAATTCCACGGCAATCACCTTGAGTTGGTCCCCGCCAAGCAGCGGGACGCCGACCAGCTATGCGGCGCAACTCTTCGTGCTCGGAACACAGCCGGATGGCAGCATGCTCTATTTCCCTTCCGAAAAGTTCAGCACCGCAAAAACGTCCATGACCCCGCCCATCACGTTGCAGGCGGGCCAGGTTTTTGTCCTGTTGTTGACTGCGCAAATCGATGGGCTGGCGAACGTGGAGTCCCGCCCAAATCGCTCCGGTCTTCCCATCGCGTACGCAAGCTTTGTCTCTGCTCCAGTGACCGTAGGCTCGTCTGGCGTTGGGATGGTCATCCACGGCGATGCCGCTGCTGCCGAACGGATACTCACTCCCCAACCTATTAGCGAGCCACCTCCTATTTGGCACTTGGAAGTGCGGCGCCCCCAGTAGCCGATGAGGAGGCAGTTCGACTCGGTTATCGGTTATATGGGGAACCTTTCGTTCCGGAGCGTCGTATATAGTTTTAGAACGCCATCTTACGGAGGGTATTAGACATGAACCCACTCTCCCACCGCTCGGCCGGCATTCGGCTGGGAATTGCCAGCGTAGCCCTTTTGGCCGCTTGCGCGGCCGCGGCGCGCGCCGAAGACGTCACCAAGTCCTTTGCCGTGTCTGGACGCGCCAATGTGCGCGTGGAAACCAATGACGGCAGCGTGCGGGTTACCTCCGGTGACTCGAAACAAGTCGAATTTCGCGTCGAATACCAGGGCTACGAATTGGGAAAGAACCTGCGCGTCGACGCTCATCGGGACGGCGACAAGGTCGAGTTGACGGCTCGCGTCACCGGCCACTGGGGCTTCTCTTTCGGGCATAATTCGCGGCAGCTTCACATTGAAGTCCGCATGCCTCGCGATGCTGATCTGCAGGTGGAAACGGGCGATGGATCGGTACAGGCGGAATCCATCAATGGGACAGTGAACGTCCATACGGGCGATGGGTCAGTGAAGGCCAATTCGTTGAGCGGCACGATCGACCTGCACACCAACGACGGCAGCATTACCGTTGAAAACCTCAAAGGCGACATGCGCTTGCGCACGGGAGATGGATCGATTGAGGCCCATGATCTCGATGGCAAGGTGGATGCCGACTCGGGCGATGGGCATATCCGCATCGCCGGCCGGTTCGATGCGCTCAACGTCAAGACGGGGGACGGCAGCGTGGACACGCGCGTTCTGCCAGGTTCCAAGATGGTTTCGAGCTGGACGATTCGAACGGGGGACGGCAGCGTGGACCTAGTGCTCCCGTCCGATTTCCAGACGAATATCGATGCCAGCACCGGCGACGGCCACATCAGCCTGGGTATCCCGGTTACCGTCGAGGGAACATTCAAGAATTCGGAAATGCACGGCAAAATGAACGGCGGCGGGCAGCCCTTGACGATTCACACGGGTGATGGCTCGATCCGGCTGAGCAAGAGCTAAGGCGAGCCGCTCCGCGAACGGGAAACAAGAGCAAGTTAGCCCGCTATAGCTTCAGTACTCGGATGCTGTCAAAGAGAGCGCACATGTGTCCGTATTTGGCAACTTCCCTGCACACTCGTTTCATTGCAACCCATTGAAAACAAATGACGTGTCTTTTTGGCGTATTACTTGCACTACCCTTCCTGGTTCTTCAGGAGAATGTTGTGATTGTCCTAGCCCTGCTCGCCGCCCTGGTAGTTCTGGTAGCGGTCACGTTTATCAGTTCCATCGATTTCTCCAGCACGCGCCGCCACTGATTCTCTCCCTTCAGCAAGAATCAGGGGTCCCAAATGGCAGTTATCCCGTTAGCACTCTTCCCGCGGAAGCCTCTCTTAAAGCATCTTCGCAGCCTCGATATGGCTGACACGGGCCTGAACTCTTGAAACTGGCTTGAGGCTCTCCAGAAGATTAGGGGAGCTGCGCAGTCGTCCCTGTCTTGAGCCCATTTATCCCTCACCTATTGCGCGTCGCAGCCGGTTCGCGATATTACTCCTTGCCATGACGAACACAAACCTGTCCCGCATCTTTCTCACCGTTGTTTCCGTTTTGCTTTTCTTGTGGCTGGCCGCCGACTCTTTTGCGCAAGCTAAGCCCGACGCGGGCTGGCCTAACTACGGCAATGATGGCGGCGGCACGCGCTACTCCCCGGCAACGCAGATCGACCGCACAAATGTTACACAACTCAAAGTCGCGTGGACCTATCGTACAGGCGCACTGCCCCGAGACCCGGAACTCGACAAGAAAGCTGCGTTTGAGGCTACCCCCATACTTGTTGATGGCAAGCTCTTCTTGAGCACGCCGTATGACCACGTCATCGCGCTGAATCCAGAAACGGGAGCGAAGATCTGGGAATTTGCGCCGACGCTCGAGCTGCCCTATGGAGCATCGGAAGTTACCTCCCGAGGAGTTTCCGCGTGGCGGGAGAAATCCGCAAAGGCGGGACAACCCTGCGCGCTTCGAATTTTCATCGGCGCGCTCGACGCGCGCCTGATTGCGCTGGATGGTGAAACGGGAAAACCGTGCAGCGACTTTGGGGAGAATGGAGAAATTGACCTGACCGTGGGAATCAAACTGCGCGATCCCGGCGACTATCAGGTCACGTCCGCCCCTGCCATTTTCAAGGACCTTCTTATAACCGGATCTTCGATCGGGGACAACCGGGCGGTGACGCTGGAGCGCGGGATTGTCCGGGCTTACGACGTTCGAACGGGGAAACTGCGGTGGACTTGGGATCCGATCCCCTGGGCGCTGAAAACGGAACCGCGGACCGGCGCGGGCAATCCGTGGTCCACGATTTCGGTGGATGCCGAACGCGACATGGTTTTCATTCCAACGGGGAGCGCGAGCCCGGATTATTTCGGGGGCTTCCGAAAGGGCGACAACAAGTGGGCGAATTCGGTGGCGGCCTTGCGCGCGAGCACTGGTGAATTCGTGTGGGGATTTCAGGTGGTGCATCACGACATCTGGGATTATGACGTAGCGTCGCAACCGGCGCTGTTCGCCTGGAAAGACGGGACGCCGGCGATCGCCATCACGACGAAGATGGGGCGAGTGTTCGTCCTGAACCGGCTGACGGGAGCGCCGCTCCTGCCCGTCGAGGAGCGCCCGGTCCCGAAGAGCGATATTGCCGGCGAGGAGTCCTGGCCGACGCAGCCGGCTTCGACCATTTCCGTGGTGCCGGAGAGACTGTCGCCCGAGGATGCCTGGGGGAAAGATGCGCAGGAGAAGCAATGGTGCGCGGACAAAATCAAGGCCGCGCGATCCGGAGAGATTTTCACTCCGCCGAGTCTGCAGGGCACGCTGGTCTTCCCCAGCAACGTCGGCGGAGTGAACTGGGGCAGCGCCGCGTACGATCCTCGGAGCCATCTACTTTTCATGGACACCAACCGCCTTCCCATTTTCGTGAAACTAATTCCCCGCACAGAGTTCGAAGACGCCCGCAAGAACGCCAGCGATTCCGACCGGCTCCACGGAGAATTTGCGCGGCAGGCCGGCGCACCGTACGGCATGTTTCGAACGCCGCTTCTCGCGTCGAGCGGACTTCCATGCAACCCGCCGCCCTGGGGCACTGTTGCCGCCGTCGATCTTTTCTCGGGGATAAAAGTCTGGGACGTCCCGCTGGGAAGCTGGATTCCGGGCATGAATACGGGAACCATCACTCTCGGCGGACCAATGGTTAGCGCAGGCGGCCTCGTGTTCACGGCCGCTGCCATGGACAATTATCTCCGAGCCTTCGATTCTGAAACCGGCAAGGAGCTCTGGAGGTTTGAACTTCCGGCTGGTGGCCAGGCCACTCCCATGACCTACACCCTCAAAGGCAAGCAGTTCCTGGTCATCGCCGCGGGCGGCCACGGCAAACTGGGCACGAAGCAAGGCGACTACGTTATCGCCTTCACGCTTCCTTAGAGGAATCGAACGAGCGAAACCTTTTCCTCATTCTTGCGTAACTACAGGTACCCAAATGAAAATCACCACTGAGCAAGCGCCCGCTCTCAACAATCCAAGGCAATCCTTCCTCGCGGATGGCATGCTCCTAGTCCTATTCCTCGCCTTCGCGAACTTCCTGCTGCATCTCTACTTCAACAATCAGTATGGTTACTTTCGCGATGAATTCGATTACATGGCCTGTGGGAACCATCTCGCCTGGGGCTATGTGGATCAACCTCCCCTCGTGCCGTTCCTCATAAAGATCTCCCGGCTCCTTCTGGGTGACTCGCTTCGGAGCATTCGAATCATACCGGCGCTGGCAACCTCGGCTGCCGTCATTTTGACGGCCATGATCGCTCGAGATCTCGGTGGCCGGCGTTTCGCGGTTGTGCTTTCCGCGTTGGCGTTCATCGCTGTGCCCATGTATCTCAACGACGGGAGCGTCATGACCACCAATTGCCTCGAGCCATTGCTGTGGATGGGTTGCGTTTATTTCGCAATCCTGGCGATCAAGTGCGACGATCCCCGCTATTGGCTCTGGTTCGGGGTCGTGGCAGGCATCGGTCTGGAAGAGAAATACTCGATTGCCGTACTCGGGTTGAGCATCGTTGTGGGCCTCTTGCTGACCGAGCAGCGCCGCGCCTTTACCAGGAAATGGATCTGGTTCGGCGGCGCGCTCGCTTTTCTGGTTTTTCTTCCGAATCTTCTCTGGAATGTTCAGAATCACTGGCCCTTTGTGGAACTCATGCACAACATCAAGGCCGAAGGCCGCGATGTTGTGCTTTCTCCTGCGGCGTTCTTCGCCCAGCAGGTTCTCATCGCTCACCCGGTCCTCGCGCCGATCTGGATCACTGGTGTGCTCGCTTTTCTTTTCTCCGCCCGTCTGAAGCCATACCGGTTCCTCGGCTGGTGTTATCTAGCCGCGTTCACCGTATTCGTCGTTCTCAAAGGCAAGAACTACTATCTCGCGCCAATTTATCCAGTCTTCCTGGCAGCCGGAGCGGTGGTGATCGAGAGTTTCATCGCGCGATCGCGTCAAGTCTGGCTGAAGCCCGCGCTCGTAGTGTTGATTCTCGCAGGAGGAACCTGGCTTGCACCGGTTGTCATGCCGGTGCTCCCCATTGATAAATTCATTTTGTACGTGGATCACCTGCCTTTCAAAGTGCCTCGCAGCGAGCACAGCCACATGCGCGCGATCCTCCCGCAACATTTCGCCGATGAATTCGGATGGGAAGAGATCATCGCCGCTGTAAATCAGGCTTACAGCCGGCTCTCGCCCGAAGAACGGGCGGGGTGCGGTATTTTCGCGCAGAACTACGGGCAGGCTGGCGCCATCGATTTCTTTGGCGGCCGCTACGGACTGCCACCCGCCCTCAGCGGCCATCAAACTTATTTTCTGTGGGGCCCGCGCAGCTATTCGGGAAATTGTCTGATCGTTCTTGACGATTCCAGGGAAGTCCTGGAACGCGAATTCGAGCACGTCGAATATGTGGGCAAGTCCTCTGACAATCCCTATGCGATGGAGCGGGAGATCCCCATATTCATTTGCCGTGGCGCAAAATTCGGTTCCCTTGCCGAGATCTGGCCGCGATTGAAGAGATGGCGCTAGAAATCCTTCGCCAGCCGCCGGGCCGCCAAGCCGGATCCTTCAGCTAGGCCGAAAAGAAACGTCCTCGTTTGCCCGCCCGCTTCAAGGGCATGCCTTCTTCTTGATATACAATCGGGGCCGTGAAAAATGACTGAGAGAAGAGACCCTGCCCGTGGCCTGCGTCTCATCGCCGCCTTCAAACTCTTAAAAGGCTTGGCGCTGCTCGCGCTGGGCATCGGCGCGCTTAAACTTCTTCACAAGGACGTCGATGACGTGGTCGAGCACTGGATCAACATTTTCCAGGTTGATCCGCACAGTCACTACATTCAGCTGCTTCTCGCGAAGTTGTCGATGGTGGATGATCGGAGATTGAAACAACTCAGCGTAGGCACGTTCTTTTATTCAGCCATTTTTCTGACCGAAGGCATCGGCTTGGCACTGGGCAAGCGCTGGGCCGAGTATCTTACGATCGTCACGACTGCTTCCCTGCTGCCGCTCGAAGTCTACGAACTCGCCAAACATGCCAGCGTCGGCAAAGGCGTCGTACTAGTGATCAATCTCGCCGTGGTCGCCTATCTGATCCGCGAGCTTCGCCGCTTTCCAAAGGGATCCTGACGGATCCCTCTTTCGTTTGCTTTCTGGCTGCGAGCACGAAACGCAACTCGCCTTTGCCTCACTATGACTATC
>WNGP01005274.1_pt1 | contig 10763 bp, 5 predicted proteins | sample 5407671 | NCBI WGS metagenome assembly WNGP01 (sample SAMN13153381, study PRJNA577476) | soil metagenome | isolation source: 40 cm soil or saprolite under Garry oak tree replicate 2 | place: USA:California | collected 2016-06-15
GGTGTTCGAGGCAATGTGAATGAAAACGTGCAACCGACCCCCTGGTTGTTAGTCACCCAGATACGCCCGCCGTGCCTCTCAATAATCGCCCTGGTCACGTATAAGCCCAGTCCAATACCTGAGTATTGACGGCTCGCCGAATTGCGCAGGCGATAGAAGCGTTCAAAAATGTGGTCGAGATAGACTGGATTTATACCGATCCCCTGGTCAGTGATGTTTACAAGGTAATCACCGTCAAGGTCCCCTAATTGTACTGTCACCTGTCCCCCATTAGGAGAATACTTCACTGCATTGTCCAGGATATTTCCGATGATCTGGCCCATACGTGTTTGATCGGCCAGAATTTTCGTATCCTGTACCTGAATATCAAGGTAAATCGTATGTTGGTCTGCGCTCACTTGCGCTGAATGTACACACTCAGCAAGCACATCTGCCAGGAAAAAACTCGTGTACTGGAGGTTTAAATTTCCCCATTGGACACGTGAGAGATCGAGCAGGTCATTCACCAGCCGTTCCAGGTGTTCTGTCTGGCTCTGTACAATATGCAAACTGCGTAAGTCATAGCTTTCGGGAAGGTCACCGGCACTGGCGATATTATTCTGTTCCTGGTGGGCTTTGCGCAAGCGTCGATCAATACGTCGTATGAGGTGTTGTGTAAAGCCTTTAATTGATGTCAGGGGCGTACGTAGCTCATGCGAAACAACCGAGACAAATTCATCTTTGAGTTTTTCAATTTGCTTGTTCGAGGTAATATCGTTGAGTACAGCTACCACACCAATCGGGTATAACTGTAATTGGTTTGATTCATGTAAAGGAGCAGCACTAATACTTAAAGTCAGCGGAACGCTTTCTCGGATCTCACCAGCAATGATTTCCTGGTTCATCACGGTCTCTCCCGCCAGCGCCCTGTCAATGATCTCTGCCAGTTTGTCGAGCCAGGGTACGTCACTAGTGAGTGCCAGACTCCTTAAAGGGATATCTTGCTGTAGATCAATCTGAGCCTGGGTCAGTAAATGCTGCGCCGAGTAATTGAGAAGAGTAATCGCACCACGAGCATCGGTGATGAGAAGTCCTTCTGCCATGCTGCTGATAATCAGCTCCAAGCGCTGCCGACCTAGCTCAGCTTGTCGCCAGAGTGCAGTCTCCCGTTCACGCAAGCGAACATTTTCGAGAGCGACAGCCGCATAATCAGCAATCATAGTCGTCAGTTTTAACAGTTCGGTATCGAATGTTCCAACGTGTTCATCGAACAAGCTCAGCATGCCAACTATGCGATTCTCAACGGTGAGGGGAATATTGAGACAAGAGCCTATCTCAGAACCTCCTACAGTATCCTGTACCAGTACTGTGGAAAGTTCATCAGGCGCATCGAGATAGGAAGTTACCGCCAGCTCTTCCACGTTTATGTGCGGAAAATCGATCACCCTGGCAGCGCTGGCAATACGCTGGACCACGGCCTGTAAAAATGCCTGGCTGAGGGGATAGCAGGGGATAATGGATAATTCGAAAGGATCACCTCTGAGTAAAATGGAACACGCGGAAAAACTATATAATTCTTGTAAAGCAGCGAGCAAAGCCCGGTGTACTTGAAAGCGATCAATAGCAGCAACAAAGCGTTTCCCAATAGTGTTGAGGTATTCCATTTCCTGGCGAATGGCTGCTACGCGATCCACACTTAGTATATGGGAAGAGTGAAACGCGCTATCTGTTAGCTCTGACTCTGACTGCACGATGCTCTCCATACGTCTTTTTCCTATTGTAGCTGCTGCAATTGACGTGTCACTTCATCATATAGTGGTGGCGCGATGAGATCTCCGGTCAGTTCTTTGAGACCGGAAAAGCACTCCTGTAACAAGGCATCTAAGCCAGTAGCCAGTTCGGTGGGGGTAACTCCACTGAATTGCTCGTGTATTACCGCCGGAACAACATCGGTGTAGGGCATGTTTGAAAGAAAATGGAGGAATGGATATGTATTGCTTACTTGCCTGGCGGCACCTTGCACCAGGACACGAGTAGTGACTTTCCCTAAGAAGGGTGTGACTCTATCGTCAATCAACCGTATGACCTTCAGGTACGCCTCTGCAACTTGCTCACGGGAGACTGAAGAGGAGTAGTCGGACATATGTTGCATATGTTTCTCCCTTCACTGTATCAGCTTCTTCTCTCCGTAACTTATTATACCATAGTTTCATTGTATCTTGTAAGTGGGTAGTACTTGATTTACATTAATTTAATTGCCTTGTAAGCGCTATTGTCTGCATAATAGAACGGTTAAAGGGCCAACATTGTATCTACATGTGAGTAATTACCTGTATAGAATGTGAGGAATGACCCTTATTTATGTGAAAAAAGACCTTTTACGAAGGTACCAGTCCAAAGAGTCGTGCTAACCAGAGGCGGAACCCCCTTAATGGCGGTTTCCCATCCGTGCTATAGCTGTTAGCCATTTCAATCAGGCGTTGACGCCCTTCCTCACGTCGTGATATGGTCTCCTCCGCCTCTGCCTGGACAGCGTAGCGTTCACGTTGTTCATCGATAGCGCGAGCAAAATGCTCAGGGCGAATCAGGAAACGAGTGTTAGGTAGCGCAGGGAAGGAATCTTCCTTTGCCGTCTCTGTCTTTGTCTCTGCTTTTATCTCTGCTTCTGTCTCCGCTGTACTTGATGGCTCATTACCTTCTGTCTCTTCCGTGACCTGAACGCGCCCCACGCTAAGCCTGGGAGCAATCCATTCGCGCAGAGCAAGCAGAGAAGCACGTCGACAAATTGCCTCAATATCGGCCCCGCTGCGTCCTGGAGTCAGCTGTGCCAACTCTTGCATGGTAATCTCAGGCACAAGCGGTTTGCCGCGAGTATGCACAGCAAAAATTGCAGACCGTTCTTCCTCGGTGGGGTACTCCAGCTCAACGACGAGGTCAAAGCGCCCAGGACGTAGCAAGGCTGGATCAATCAGTTCAGATCGATTGGTAGCTGCCAGCACGATTACCCCTTCGCGTCCCTCGATGCCATCCATCTCTGTGAGTAGCTGTGCAATTACTCGATTTCCCACCTGTCCATCTAGCTCACCGCCAGCTCGACGAGGTGCCAGGGCATCGAGTTCGTCAAAAAAGACAATACAGGGAGCAGCCTGCTTTGCTCGCCGGAAGACTTCACGGATCCCTTTCTCAGACTCACCAACCCACTTGGAAAGTAACTCTGGCCCTTTAATAGAAATGAAGTTTGCCTCACATTGATTGGCCAGGGCGCGAGCAATGAGTGTTTTACCCGATCCAGGAGGGCCTGACAAGAGTACGCCGCGTGGAGCTTCTACTTTTGCATTGGCATAGATCTCCGGGAAGCGTAAGGGCCACTCAACGCCCTCCGTGAGCATAGCTTTGGTCTTTTCTAACCCGCCAATATCATTCCATGTCGTTTCGCTGAACTCGACATAGACCTCGCGGGTCGTCGATGGCTCAACCTCACGTAATGCTGCCTGGAAATCGGCCATGGTGATATTCAGGTTCACCAGCGTTTCGTAGGGGATGTAAGCGCGCTGGTAGTCAATATGAGGCAGCACGCGACGAAGAGCGATCATAGCCGCCTCGCGACAGAGAGCCTCCAGGTCTGCACCAACGAAGCCCGGTGTGAGTTGCGCTAAGCGGGCAAAGTCGATATCATTGCCCAGCGCTGCATCTTTACTATGGATACGCAATATTTCCATACGCCCGCGAACATCTGGAACGCGCAGCGCAATCTCACGGTCAAAGCGGCCCGGACGCCGCAAGGCAGGATCAAGGGCATTTGGTTGGTTCGTTGCACCAATTAGCACGACCTGGCCTCGCGAAGCCATACCGTCCATCAAGGCAAGCAATTGCCCTACAATACGCCGCTCAACTTCTCCGCCCATCTCAGTGCGTTTAGGTGCCAGAGCATCCAGTTCGTCAATGAAGATGATGCTAGGCGCTCGTCGCTGCGCCTCCTGGAACACACTGCGAAGGCGTGACTCGCTTTCGCCATAGAATTTATTGATGATTTCGGGGCCGTTAATGATGAAGAATGCCGCGTTGGTCTCTGCTGCCACCACGCGAGCAATCAGCGTCTTACCGGTACCAGGAGGGCCATAGAGCAGCACTCCCTTGGGTGGCTCAACACCCAGACGGTCAAAGACGGCGGGATATTTCAGCGGTAACTCGATCATTTCCCTGATGCGCTGCAGTTCCTTGCCCAGTCCACCGATGTCCTCATAGCTTACCCGCCCGGGTGCGCCATTCGTCGCACCTCTTGCCTGCGCCCGCACAATCGTCCCTGGCTGTACCAGCACTGCCTCGACTTCTGTTATAGGCTGTGGCTGCACGGGAGGAATGATAGCATTGAGATCGCCGCTATTGCGCTTTTGGATCGTATAGCTGGGCGTAGCAGGAGTAGTGCTAATAATGAGAAATTCTCGTGGAGCCGCCCCTGGCGTCCCAACCCGTAACAGGTCTCCAATGGTGACAGGTAATCCTATCAAGTAGCGGGCAATATATTGCAGATCACTCTCCTGAATGGGAGCGCCGCCGCTCAGTGGCAAAAGCGTGACCTTCTCTGCTGTGCGTACCCTGGCCTTATGAATGGTAATGCGCTCCCCCAGGCCCGACGCGCTGTTCTGGCGTACCTGGCTATCCATCTGGATCGTCTGCTGGCCACGATCAACAATCGCGCTCGGCACGACCTTCGCCGCCGTCGTACGCGCACCCGTAATCATGATGATATCGCCCGGCTGGCAACCCAACTTCGCCATATCGCTGGGGTCTATGCGTGCCACACCTCGCCCAACCTGAAATCCCTCGATCACCACAAGCTGCAAGCTATCAACCCTATAGGGTGTCGAACTTTGCCCATCATTAGCAGCGGTAGGTTGATTTGTATTATCGGCAGTATTCTCCGGTGGAAGTTTACTGGTGGTTCCCCTGGTGCTGGTTGTTGCTACTGGTTCTTTGCTACCTGTGCCGAGTGACTCCTCCATATATACCCTCTTCCCTTCATGCTAATTGAAATGAGTATACTTTCATTATGCATACCTTATCACATCTACGAAAGGAATGGGAGAAAGTTGAAGGAACAGGACATAATGAGAGGTGTCACGTTTTTCTTTGCTGGACGTATTCTTTATAGAAGAATTGCTTTGGAAACAAGTGGTAACTGTATAAAACAAGAGGAGAAGAAAAATGCCGAAGAGACATCAACAGCGACCGGCCAAAGAAATACATGGTCGCAATAAAGCAGCGAAGAGCACAGTTATTACGACCGGGACATATAAGAAGAAAGAGACCTATGAAGAGCAAGCGCGAGCGCACGAGAACCCGGCCAAATTGCCGCAGAAAGCCAAAGTTCCTCCAAAAAGAGTGATTCCCCCGGAGGTGACGACAAAGGAACAGGACTCGGAGGCCATGATGGAAGAGGGGGAGCGTCGGAGTGGCAGTGACTCGAACGCGCGCGGACCCCGAAAGGATGAAAGGCTGCATGAGAAAGCAGAGAGGCAGCCAGAACCTCATCCTGCCCAATCCGACGACTTTGAAGAGGATCTGAGACCGGATAACTTTAAGGGAGCGAACTATGGCCTGGGCTCTGAGTCGCTAGATGTAGGGCTTCGGGCTAGTGATATCAAGGAGTTGTACGGCAAGCTGGCCGATCTGACCGATGACGAACTGCGCAATATCGTGATTGTGCCTCTAGGAGAGCACCTGGAGCAAGGGGCAAAGTACATCGATCTGCTGCACCTGGAGCAGGGTGAGTTCGTTGCTACGGCTGATATGATTTCTGACGAGGATCACTACTATGTCCCGAAGAAGCACACCGATTATGTGCTCTGGAATCGCCTCAGACAGGTAAGCAACCCGGCCCGTCTCGATGAGTCGGAAGCACAGGGTGGGTAATACAACCAATGCCTGTTACTCTGTCTCGATCCCAATAGACTCGCCTTACCTTGAGTAAATAACGTCAGGTTGTTGCAGTGAAACTCTGAATGGTGTATGATTACGGGAGAATATTGGAAACCTAAGGGCGCATGCATCGCATGGCGTCCTTAATGTGCTGGATACGAATACGGGCCAGGAGTGCAATGTATTTTACGCCGAGAGATGGTTCGTGTTGTTTGTGGAGGTGCTATACATTGCGCCCATTGGAGGATTGAGTGACATTACAGGGACTACTTGCACTGCTGGCACAGCGACCAGAATTTCGTCGCCTGGTAGAGCAGCTCAAAAAAGGTGAGGGGTTACCAGCTCTCATAGGTATCACCGAGTCTGCACGCCCCTATGTAATTGCTGCGCTTGCTTCAGCGTTGAAACAGCCGCTGCTGGTTGTTGTGGAGGATGAGAGACAGGCAAGCCAGGTAGCGGAGAGCCTGAAGGCATTTGTAGAGCATCAAGATGATGTCTTCTACATGCCAGATCGCGATGCCTTGCCCTATGAGCGGTTGATCAGCGATGCTGCCACGACGCAGCAGCGCATGCAAGCGTTGATAGCTCTGACGGAGCGCGATCGGAACTTAATCGTTACTTGTTCGGCGCGGGTACTGACACAACAGGTTATACCATCGCAGGAACTCTCCGCGGCGCTGTTTACCTTGCAGCCAGGGCAGGAAGTGGACCTTTCCCTGATGCTGGAACACCTCTATAACCTTGGCTATGAACCTGCGGCGGAGGTGGAAGAACCTGGACAGTTCAGCCATCGTGGAGGTATCGTCGATCTCTTCCCGCCAACGCTCCCGCGTCCTGTGCGCGTAGAGTTTTTCGGTGATGAGATTGAGTCTTTGCGTACCTTTGACCAGGAAACGCAGCGCTCACTAAATCCTACTGCCTCGTGCGTAGTTGGTCCTGCACGCGAGGCGCTGCCGGTGCATGGGCCAGAAGCTGCGAAAGAGCTAGAACAACTGCATATTGAGATGTTGCATCGCGAGTGCGAGGAACGCTGGAAAGGTGATCTTGAAGAGCTACGCCAAGGGCGCTCGTTTGACGATATCGCCTTTTATCTTCCTTACCTGCATAGCCCGGCCACGGTTCTGGATTATCTACCTCGCAGTGGGCTACTCATTCTTGATAATCCTGAAAGCATCCAGAGACGCATAGCTGAACTTGATGAGCAGGCGCAGGAGATGAAAGAACGCTTTGAGCGTGACCGGGAGAATCCACCACATTTACGAGCTGCACATTTTACGTGGGATCAGTTAGAGCCGCAGTTACAACAGCGCCGCCAGCTGCAATTTGCCGGTATGCTTTCTGCTGCCGAGGGCGAATTTGATGCACGTTTGCATAGCGCAGTGGAACAACTGGTGCCTTCCATTAGCAGTGCGAGCTCGTATGGCGGACGATTGCGTCCCTTTGTACAGGACTGCCGCAAGGCTCTTGATAATCGCGAACGGGTAGTGATCGTAACCGCACAAGCGCGGCGCATGGCCGAGGTATTGAACGACGAGTCTATTCTCAACGAGGCAACCATTCATGTCAGCCCGGGTACAAATATCAATACATTACCGGAAAGCGGCACGCTTACGCTGATTCAGGGTCAGCTGGTTGAGGGGTGGGAGTCGAGGTCATTGGCCCTACACATCTTTACGGATACGGAAATATTTGGCTGGTCGAAGCGACGCAGTGTCCAGCGCCGCAAGCCAATTACACCGGCCTCTTTCCTGGCCGAAGTCAACCCAGGCGACTACGTGGTGCACCAGGAGCATGGAATTGGCCGCTTTGAGGGCCTGGTCAAATTGAAAATGATGGGTGTCGAGCGCGAATACCTGCTGATTCAGTACGCGGGCACTGATAAGTTGTATATTCCAACAGACCAGCTTGATCGCGTCACACGCTATATAGGCATGGGAGAGTCTGTGCCGGCTCTCAGTAAGTTAGGCTCGACGGAGTGGACGCGTGCCAAATCTCGGGTCAAAGAGGATGTGCAGGACATTGCACGAGACTTGCTGCGCCTCTATAGTGCGCGCGAGGCGGCCAAGGGTTTTGCCTTTTCGCCAGATTCTGAGCAGCCCTGGCTGCAAGAACTCGAAGACGCTTTTCCCTACGAGGAGACGCCCGATCAAGCACGCGCCGTCGAGGAGGTCAAGGCCGATATGGAACGTCCCCGACCAATGGACAGGCTGGTATGCGGGGATGTTGGCTATGGCAAAACGGAGGTTGCGCTGCGTGCAGCATTTAAGGCTGTCCTCGATCAGCGTCAGGTCGCCATCCTGGTACCTACTACCGTACTGGCTTTGCAGCACTTCAATACCTTCAGGGAGCGACTCAAGCCCTTCCCAGTACGGGTTGAGCTACTGAGCCGCTTCCGCTCCGAGAAGGAACAAAAGCAGTTATTAGAAGATCTGGCCTTTGGGAAGGTAGATATCGTTATCGGTACTCATCGCCTTTTGCAGAAAGACGTGGTGTTCTTCAATCTTGGCCTGTTGATCATCGATGAAGAGCAGCGTTTTGGCGTGGTGCATAAAGAGCGCTTGAAGCAGCTCCGCAGCGACATCGATGTATTGACCATGACGGCTACGCCCATTCCGCGCACGCTACACATGTCGCTGGTCAATGTGCGCGATATGAGCGTGATTGAGACACCGCCGCAGGAGCGTTTGCCTATCCGCACCACCATCCGTGAGTACGACGAAAGCCTGATTCGAGAAGCGATTATCCGCGAGATCGACCGGGGAGGCCAGATCTTCTTTGTCCATAACCGGGTGCAAGGTATTCAGGTGATCGCCCAGAAGCTGCAACGCCTCGTCCCGGAGGCCCGTATCGTCGTCGGTCATGGTCAGATGGCCGAGGATCAATTGGAACGGGTCATGGTGGACTTTTCAAGTGGGGAGTACGATGTGCTGGTTTCAACAACCATCATTGAAAATGGCCTGGATATTCCTAATGCCAATACCATTATTGTGAATAATGCAGCTTTCTTTGGTTTAGCGCAGCTTTACCAGCTGAGAGGACGTGTTGGTCGTGCCACACACCAGGCTTATGCCTACTTTCTCTACAATAAGGATGCAAAGTTGACCCCGCTGCAAGAGAAACGTTTACGAGCTATCTACGAGGCGACCGAGCTGGGTGCAGGGTTTCGCATTGCTATGAAGGACCTTGAAATTCGGGGAGCAGGCAATCTGCTGGGTGCGGAACAATCTGGTTTCATGAACTCCGTTGGTTTCGATCTCTATGTTAAGCTGCTTGCCGAGGCGGTACAGGAGTTGCAAGGCAAACAGGCTGAAGTGGCTGCTCCAACGGCAACGGTTGATCTACCTCTCGACTCTTATCTGCCAGATGAGTACATTGGTGACCGCACGCTCAAGGTCAATTTCTATCAACGTCTCGCTAATCTCAATTCGCCCGAGCAGATTGAGGCCATGGCAGCAGAATTGAATGATCGTTTTGGCCCCCCACCCCGGCCGGTACAGAACTTGCTGGCGATGGTACGTCTGAAGGTGGAGGCAGCAGCTTTAGGCTTCGAGGCGATTGCATTGAAGGATAATGAGCTGGTCCTGACAGTGAAACGCACGATAGTGCCTAATCGTATTGCCCTCTATCGTCGTTTTCGAAACGAGGCTCGTGTCCAGCAAGGAGTGATTCGCATCCCACGCCGTCTTTTTGGTACGAACTGGTTAGAGCAACTGCAGGAGTTGTTACCTACAATCACCGTGGCGGCATAAAAGGTTTTTATATTGAGATTAAGCCGCGCTCCTGTAATTCGGTGAGTAGTCGCTCTACCTCGGGCACACTTTTGCGTATACAGCGAGAGAGATCAGCGATTGTCCGGTGTCCATCGACCAACATATAAATTGAACGCTGAGGACGAGTAAGCGGCAGCGAAAGGACATGCCGCTCGTTACCTATCTTGCGTGGAGCGAGCCACTCGACCCCCGGGATACTCGCATTGCTATCAAATGTATTGCCTGCGTACCTGTTATCGCGCCCACTTCCCTCGTCAGGTATCCCGTTCAGGTTCACCTGAGGAAGACTCGGGGAGGTTGGAGAGACTGCTGGAATGTTTCTATTCATGTTCAGCAAGGAAGGGTTTGAGCCTGGAGAATTGCGGGAGCTGTTGGCAGCAATGGGCATGTTGTCGTTGGCGCTATAAACAGAAGGAATGTTAACGGGTGGGTGTGGTTGATCAGCTAAGAAAGTAAAATAGACCTGGCGCCAGCTTAGCATGCGAAGAAGAGCTTCTTGTCCCAATAATTGACCGGTATGAGCATAGGTAGGTTGTCCTGCTTGGAGGTAGATTTCTCCCTCTTCAAAACGGCTTGCCTGCATGCGTTCTACGCTCAATAGCCCGCTTTGTCTTCTCATGCGAACCAGTTCTAAGACGTAGGCTAGACTTTCTGCTGTATTATCCCTGCCTTTTATCATGATACGGAGCCTCCCCTTATTATGCTCTCCGGTAAATAATTATTTGAAGTTGGCAGTAAATAAGCCGGCCCCCCAAACTCTTTGCTGCTCTATGTACGACTTACATATAAATCCGTGTTTCTCGATATGCTAGTTATACCATAGGTATGGACGGATAAGGAAGAAGTTAGTATCACAGTTTCCGGTCGTTCTGGCTTTCTTAATGGATTCTTTATGTGTTGAATTTTTGTTGGTGACAAGTAACAGAATCGGTGGTTGCGGTTGAGACGCGCTGCTCAGCGTTTTGTGTGTATCAGGTGAAGCATCAGGGCCTGCTTGTAATCAAGGAGGCTGGCTTGCCCATTTTTAATAACCTGGTTAGCAAGATTGAGCAGGGTAGAGACAATCTGCAAGCGGCTCTCATCGTAGTTATCTTG
>WNGP01007489.1_pt1 | contig 10763 bp, 10 predicted proteins | sample 5407671 | NCBI WGS metagenome assembly WNGP01 (sample SAMN13153381, study PRJNA577476) | soil metagenome | isolation source: 40 cm soil or saprolite under Garry oak tree replicate 2 | place: USA:California | collected 2016-06-15
ATTGCTCCTGAAAGCTGCGGGCACGGCGAGAACTCCTCCTTGACTCTTCGAATGACAAAGTCCAACGAAGGAGAAATATGACTATGAGAATACTTTGGCGGAAAGCGTCTCAACTCAAGTCTGTCGCCCGAAATCTCGTTGTCATCCCAGCGGCTTTGATTCTTGCCGCGCCAGTCTTCGCTCAAACCGGCACTTCCCCTTGGGAAAACGCCGTGGGCGTATTGCAGCAGGCCTTCACCAGCACAATCGCGCGCGGCCTTTCGCTCGTCGCCATCGTCGTCTCTGGTTTGACCTTCGCTTTCGGTGAAGGTGGCTCAAAGCGCGTCCTCGCAGGCGTCCTCTTCGGCGTGGGTATGGCCATCGCCGCAGTCAACTTTATGGCTTGGCTGTTCCCGTGAAATTCGGAGCAGGTGAGGGGAAGACGATGAGCTACGAGCGGCGCATCAATCCGATACAACGGTCACTTTCGCGCCCGCTCACCATCCTCGATGCGGAGAGAAAACTGTTTTTCTTCGCCATGTGCCTTGGGGCTGCGACCTTCAATCTCCTCAACAGCTTGTCCGGGGGAGTGTTGATGTTCTTCCTGCTGTATTTCGCAGCACGCTGGGCGACGAAGACCGATCCCCAGATCCTCCGGCTCTTACTGGCAGCGGCGAAGCTTCGAACGCAATACGACCCGATGAAATTCAGCCCGGTTTCAATCCGAAGGGACAGTCATGCTTAGGCTTAGCAAACTTTTCAAAAACTACCGAGAGACCGGCTCGCTCAACGAGCAGATCAATCTCTACGGTTTCATCGGTCCCCATGTATTTCTGACTAAGACCGGAGAGGTCGGCGTCATTCTCGAAGTCCGTGGCGTGGACTTTGAGTGCCTCGATGCCGCGGCGATTGATGGCTTCACGAAGCGCCTTGAGTCAGCGCTGAAGCTGTTTGACGAAAAGTGCAGTGTCTACCAATACCTGTTCAAGCGGAACAACGAAACCATTCCCTACACGCTCTATGAAAATCCGATCGTAGACGCGGCAATCAAGAATCGCATCGCCTATCTCGGCAGCAAAGCCGACACAATTTTTTCGTTATCCCTCTATTTCATCGTCCTCTATGACGGCGTTCCGAATTCGCACAAGCTGGCAAGTGCGCTCGGTGAGTTGACGAGGAATCCGAAAAAGGCCATTGCCGAGCTACGCGCTCACTTTTCGACCAAGAAGAATACGGTTGTTCTTGCCCAGCATGTCTATGAAGCTCAGGCAGCGTTGGTGCAAAAAGCCCGCAGCTTCATCCTGCAAGTCTGCGACTTCCTGTCTGTCCGGCTCCTCGATAAACAGGAAGCCTTTCGAGTACTCAAGAAGACACTCAATTTCCATCCCGACAAACTCGAACTCGCCAAACTCAAATACGACACATTCCTCGACTACTACCTTCCAGAATCCCCAATCGAATGCCATCGCGGGCATCTGCGTGTGGACGAATACTACGTCAAGGTTTTGACGCTCAAGGAACCTTCTGCCCAAAGCTTTCCGCTCATCTTTAAACGCCTGCTCGAAGTCGAAGCCAACTATTACGTCGTGACGGAGTGGAAGAAAGAAGATTCCGGCAAAACCCGTCGAACAATCCAGGCCAAGCGCCGCCATTTTCACAACACCAAGCGCTCGTTCTTCAGCCAGGTCAACATGAACGACGCGGCACCGCAAGACGCGCTCCTCGACGGTTCGAAAGAATCCCAGGTCAGGGAATTGGGTGAAGGCATCAAGGAGATTGAGTTACACGGGAACTACTTCGGCCATTTTTCTCTGACCGTCGTGATTTACGACCTCGAATTGGCGAAGGTGGACCGTGCATGTGCTGATTTCTATAAAGTCTTTAGCGTCCACGACGCTCAGCTTTATGAAGAAAAATACAACCTCCTCAACGCTTTTCTCGCGGCTGTACCCGGCAATCACGTCTTCAACCTTCGGTCGCTCTATCTTCTCAATACCAACTACGCGGATTTTTCGTTTCTCTTCACTCTTCACTGTGGCGAGCCTCGCAATCCTCATCTCCGGCAGGAGTATCTCGCAGTCTTAGAGACTAACCATCACACACCGTACTTCCTAAACCTTCATTACCGCGACGTGGCCCACACCATGATTCTCGGGCGAACCGGCGCCGGAAAGTCGTTCTTACTGAATTTCATCATCACCAACCTCCAGAAGTACGACCCATACACCTTCATCTTCGATCTTGGAGGAAGCTTTGAAAGCCTGACGCAGCTTTTCGGCGGCTCCTACGTCCGCGTTGGTCTTGAATCTGAAACCTTCAAGATCAATCCATTTTCTTTGCCACCGACGAAGGAAAATCTCGATTTCCTCGCACTATTCCTTAAGGTTCTGATTCAGGGACAAAAGGCCGGCGATCTCGACCCGGCCACCGAGCGCGATCTGTATCAGCAGATTGAAAATCTTTATGCCATCGATCCCGCGCTGCGCACGCTGGGTGTGCTCGCGAACACGCTGGGCCACGACCTGGCGAGCCGTCTCGCCAAGTGGACCCAAGGTGGACAATTTGGATTTCTCTTCGACAATGCCGAGGACACAATTTCCTTCTCCCGCTTCCAGTGCTTCGACTTTCAACGCATGAGCCAGTACCCGGAGCTGCTCGAACCGCTCCTCTTCTACATCCTTCACCGCGCCAATGCCGTCATTGCTGACCGGCAGATCACGTCGATATTCAAAGCCTTCTTCATTGATGAAGCCTGGGTGTTTTTAAAGAACCCGAGCATTCAGCGATACGTCGTCGAAGCCCTCAAAACCTGGCGGAAGCACAATGCGGCGATGGTGCTCTCTACGCAATCACTCGATGAACTCAAGCGTTCGGACATCCTGGACGTAATCATCGAAAGCTGCGCCACGAAAATCTTCTTAGCCAACCCCGATATGGACCGCGAACTCTACCGGCGTCAGTTTCACCTGAACGAGGTCGAAGTCGAGCTCATCTCGAACCTGATCCCGAAGCAACAATTCCTAATCAAGACTCCAGAGCTGGCGAAGGTCGCCAACCTCAACGTCGATCCCAGAAGCTATTGGCTCTATACAAACGATCCTTACGACAACAAAAAGCGGAAAGAGGCGTTCGAAACCTACGGCTTTGAAAGAGGTCTCGAAATCCTAGCGGGAGGACAACCGTGATTCTTTTTAGCTCTTTCGATCCCAATACGGTAATGCATGAGCCGCTCAGCACTGTCCTGGCTCTTGCTGTTGCCGCGTTTTTCACCGTTTCCGTTCTTGCCGTGCATTGGTTTGTCGGAGCGTTTTCCGACGGCGACAACAGTTCGAAGCAAGACCATCCCATCTCAAAAGGAGCATCTCGATGAAACTTGTCTTTCGCAATCAGGGGCACAGCTTTTTACTTCGCATTCTCGCCGTCGTTCTTCTCGGCGTAGCCGCTTTCCACGCTTCGCCAGCGCGTGCATCAACCGCAGCGGCCCGCGTTGTGAAGTATTCGAAGGAAGACATTGTGCCCGTCCGCGCCAAGCTCCGGTTTTCGACGCTTATCGTCCTTCCCGATGACGAGGAAATTCTCGACTTTACGACGGGAGACAAAGAATTCTGGGTCATCAATGGTGCCCACAACCTCTGCTATGTCCATCCAGCCCAGGCCGGGATTCGTAGCAACTTGAACCTTATCACCGCGAGTGGACACGTCTATTCGTTCTTGCTGAGCGAAATCAGCAATGAACCGAATGCCGAGCCTGATCTCAAAATCTTCGTCGAGCCGAAAGAAGGCTCAACCATCGCGGTCAACAGCGGGTTGCACGGCTACGTTAGCGGTAGTGAGGCCCAGGCATACAAGAAGGAACTGGAGACACTCCGGGCTCAGACGGCGGAAGAGGTCCACGCTGCGCAAACCCAGGCCTCTGAGCAGGTCAACCGTTTCCGTTCCACTTACGCGACCATACTCCAATTCGATTACCAGCTCGACGCAAAGACGGCGCGGGAGCCATTCCTCGTCTCCGCCATCTATCACGACGACAGTTTTACTTACATCAAGTGTGGCGCGAGAGAAAAGCCCGCGCTCTATGAAATCAAGGATGGAAAGCCCAACTTGATTTCTTTTCAATTCGAGAATGGCGTCTACATCGCGCCAAAAATCATTGATTCAGGCTACCTCGCTATCGGCAAAAAGAAGCTGTCGTTTGTGCGGCACACGGCCGGGAATTGAGAGGCGAGCAAATGACACAGCCGAACCAAGCCGCTCAGGTTCAGGAAAAAGCGCCTAAACCCCAAGGCCTGCTGCCGAAGAACGTGCAGTCGTGGCTTCTTATCGGTCTGGCCTTTCTCATGGTGTCCATCATGTGGCTCACTGGGGGAAAAAAACCACAGACACCAACCAAATCAACGTCGCTCGCGGCTTCGACGCCACCCCCGCTTGAAGTCAACGAAACCAAAATCGTCGAGATGCAAAACCGCATTCAAGATTTACAGCGGCAGCAACTTCTTGCGCAGAGCGCGCTTGCGCAGCAAACGCGCGCTCTCTCTGGCGCGCCTACGCAAGACCCCCAACCATCCCGCGATAGTGGTGCTCCGAGCGAACAGCGGCCTGAAGACCAAATTCAGGCCGAGCGAAAAAAGCGTGCCTATGTATCGCTGTTTGCCTCGAATGTCGCACTCAGTTATCGGAAGCCATCGACTAGCGCCGCGGTGCCCGTGACCGAAGCGCAGCCTGCCGTCCCAACTCCGGCACCAGCCGCACCCGACACCGCGCAGATCGCCCAACTGTTAAGAGAGCTGCAGCCGAATCCGCTTTCTTCGGCGCAGGGCACGCCCGCGCGAAACGATTCCGCGGAAACAACCAAAGACAGAAAGGAGGAAGGCAGAAACCCTGCCGCCGTGTCAGCTGGTAGGGCCAACGCGGCGGCGGGGAAAAACTACGTACTGTTCGAAGGAACCATCCTCGAAACCGTCCTCATCAACCGCCTCGACGGGGGCTTTGCAGGCCCCGTCGAGTGCCTGCTTTCAACCGACGTTTACTCCAACGACCGCCAGCACCTATTGATCCCCTCGGGATCGAAACTGCTCGGTGAAACAAAGAAAGTGGAAACGTTTGGCCAGACCCGTCTGGCTGTCGCCTTCCACCGCATCCTTATGCCCGACGGGTATTCCGTCAGCCTCGACCAATTCAAGGGGCTCAATCAGATCGGTGACACCGGGCTCCGAGACCAGGTCAATAACCATTATCTCCGCATCTTCGGGGTGTCCTTGGCGGTTGGAGCGCTTGGAGCCGTTGGCCAAGCAGGCACGGGAGGCGCACTCAACGCCACGGGTGGCGACCTCATGCGCCAGGGGTTTGCCGCGAGCACGGCACAATCCGCGTCGCAAATTCTCGACAAATTTCTCAACATCCTTCCCACGGTGACAATCCGTGAGGGCCATCGCGTCAAAGTCTATCTCGCTGGCGATCTCGCGTTGCCCGATTACAACAACCACAAAATGCCTTCCGATCTCTAGGAGGCAAGAAAGAAGAAAGGACAAAGATCGATGAAAAGAAAGACTCTGGTTTTATTGCTCATCACGGGGCTGTGTGTTGCCACTGCTTCAGCGCAGTTCGGTGTCGGAATCGTTTACGATCCCACAAACTACTCCAACGCGCTTCTCCGGTACTACCAACTTCAGCAGCATCTCCTTCAACTCAGAGCCAGCTACGCACAGCTTGTCGCTCAATACAACTTTGCCGTGCGGATGGCCAAGAACATTCAGAACATGCCAGCGCGGTATCGTGCCCAGTTTTCGCAGTGGCGCAATGTGTCCGCGCTCAACACCTACGGAAACACCGGAACATGGGTTAATGGAATCAATTCCGGCCAACTTGGCTTCGCGTCAACGGGCTACCAACAAGCAACCACACAACTTCTCCCTTACAACCAAGCCCAGCTCTCCGGCATGAATGCCGATGAGCTTGCCCGCGTCCGCTCGCAGTACGCCACGGTCGAACTCGCGGACGGTGCGAATACCAACGCCATTGCCACAATCGGCGCCATCCGTGGCAACGCCCAAACCATCCAGACCCAGATCGGCAATCTCGAACAGGACTCGCTCTCGAACGATTCCGATCTCAACACTCAAGTTGCGGTCCTCAACAAGATCAACGCCTCCGGCGTGCTTACGCTCCGCACGCTCCAGGACTCGAACAAACTCCTCGCTTCGCTTCTTGAAGAACAGACCATCCTCGCGAAGCAGCAGCGCGAGGCCACCACCAACACCATTAATGCCGACATCCAGCGCCAGGCGAGCTTCGCCGCAAATATGGCCCAGGTGACTGGCACCCTTACCGATTCACTTCAAAATTTCCGCATGCCGTAAGGCACGTGGAGATAGACGCCCAAGCGTCGAGGGAGCTGACGGCAATGCAAACCGACTATCTTCAGTACATCTTTCAAGCCATCAACACCTTGCTTACCCAGAACCTCGGCTTCTTCGACGCTATGGGCCAAAACCTCTTCCGTTTGTTCGCCACGATTCTCATCGCATGGTTTGGAATCAAATCCGCTCTATCCTCCGCCAGCGGCAAACATGCGTTTCACTTCGACAACTTCGCCAGTCTGCTCCTCACCATCAGCTTTGGGTTCGCAATGGTCAATTACTACAGCACGCCGATTCCCGGAATCGGAACCAGCTTTCACAATCTGGTTACAAACGAAGCGCAATTCTTGTCCAGCAAGATCGATCAAGCCCAGCTCCAAACCGTTGTCCAAGTTGTGGCGGATTTCGAATCTCGGATGGACTCTCCGAGCTGGGGAGATTTTCTTGGCACCGCCATCTACGTCATCGTAACCATCCTGCTCGCCGCGGCCCAGGCCGTGGCGATTGTGGTCATCGCCTATGGCTTTATCGCCACGGCAGTTTGTGTTCTTGTCGGCCCCGTATTCGTTCCGTTCTTCATCGTTCCGAAGATGGAGTGGCTCTTCTGGGGTTGGTTCCGCTGTTTTATTCAATATGCCTTCTACCAGGTCATCGCCGCGGCCGTAGCTTTTATCATCGGAAACCTGATGCTGGGTGCCCTCCGCCTACCGCCGGCGGGCACCCTCTCGACCGTACAACTTATCGCATGGTTTCCAGTCCTCTTTATTACGTTTCTCGCTTCCATTTACGCACTGCTCAAAGTTCCTGCCCTCACCAACCACATCTTCAGCGGCACAGCTGGCGGCTCCTCCGTCGGAATTGTCGAAAGGGTCTTCGAATGAACAACGATTCCAGTTTTTACGATGCCAAGCGTCTCTACCTCGAACAATACGGTGATCCGATGGTGACGAATACCTATCTCAAGATTGCTCTCGCACTCTTGTCCGTCGTTTGTGTAGCCCTCGCGCTCATCGACCTCAGGACCATTCGCACCTTCCAGAACTTCCGCCCGTTAGTAATTCGCATCGATGATCTGGGGCGCGCCGAAGCCATCAACTACCACAACTTCGAATACAAGCCCCAGGATGCCGAGGCGAAGTATTTTCTCTCCCAGTTTTGCACCCTCTACTACCGTCACAACCGCTACACGATTCAGAACGATTTCTCGAAGTCTCTCTACTTCGTCGATGGAAAGCTCGCTGATGGGATTCTCGACGCCTACCGCAAGAGCGACATCATCAAGAAATTCATCACGAATACCGCCGCACCGGAGATCGATGTCGATGTCAAAAAGGTTGCGCTCGAAGAGATGCAGACGCCGCCCTTCCGCGCACGCGTGGACTTCTACATGGTCTATTACTCGCCCGCCGACCACAGCGAGCTGAAACGCGATCTGTACACCGCGAACTTTGTCTTCCTTTTCAAGTCCCAGGTGCCCAATGAATTGATCCCGATTAATCCGCTCGGCATGACCATCACCTACTTCCGCGAAGACCAGGCGTTCAAATGAGCATCCGTGTCCACGCGCAAACCGAAGAGGTCGCGGGCGGGCGCACCGCAACATCGGCCCAACCTCGCCGCGCCACAGCTTCCTTTACTGCACGACTGTCCTCCTCCTATGGGCCACATCCCAACCCACCGTTCTCTGCCTTTGGAACAACCGGCGCGCCTCTGGAGAGCCTCCGTTGCTACACGCTTTCCGCCCGCTCCCAGAAACACTCGATGTGTGTTGGACAACTCCAACCGAAACCGAGGAATTCACAATGATTGCCAACGCGCTGCTATTCACCATCGTCATCCTGCTAGGTTACGGGTTTTGGCTTCTCGACCAGTTGAAGTTCATGGCCCGATACAAAACGGTCTTGTACCACGCGTACGGACCAACGATTCTGATTTTTCTTGCCGTCCTCTTTGTGAACCTATTTGGCTCTGCGCTCGCCATCGGCCGCAGATTCTTCCTCAAGAACACCGGCCGCAAACTCTCGCACCTCGACAAGCAATTCAACGTCAGCCATTCGGACATGCCCGCTCCGGCGAGCGAAGAGGACTTCAACTAATGTCGCGCGACGCTTTTTCCTACGACCCGCAGGACGCTGGCGATGGACGCGACGCGTCTCCGCACCGCCCAGTCCGTCAGCACAGACCGGCCCCTTCCGATCCGAAAGACGGCAGGAATCCGGCGCCGGAAGCCCCTGGCCGCGGCGATAGCACCGAAGCCCGCGAGCAGCATCCGACCCGCGGCGAACGCAGCGATTCTCCGCGCGCCTATTACGTCCGCGATCGCACCTATCTCCTCCGCGATTCCGAGATGCACTCCCTGACTGAAATCGGCAAGTTCCGCGTCATCGCGGTATCGGACCTAGCAAAGTATGCCTACGACGGGAATCGAACACGAATGGAGAAGGACATTCGCGCGCTCGCACGCCAGTCTTTGGTCAAAGACAACACTCTTGAAATCTCCCAGAAGAAGACGTTGCGCGTTGTCACGCTTACGAAAGCCGGGCACCGCGTTCTCAAAAACACGAATCAAGTGGCCGACGACCAGCCCATCTACCACGGTTTGGTGAAACCCCGCGAAGTCAAACACGACGCCGATCTCTACCGGCTCTATCAGAAGGAAGTTGCCCGCATCGAGCGCGGCGGAGGCCGACCCGTCCGCGTGCTCCTCNNNACGATCTGGACCGCAAGGGCGAAGTCGCGGAAAAGCACGGCCTGCAGCTCGTCGACGGAAAGATTCCTGTCCCCGATTTGCGTGTCGAGTATGAGACCCCCGAATTGGAATTGCGTCACGTGGATCTGGAACTTGCGACGCGTGATTACCGGCCACGCGCTATGGCGGCAAAAGCGTCCGCAGGCTTCTCGATGTATGCGCGCTCGGAAGACGCATCGCGTTTGCGTCGCGTTCTCGATGAACGCGAGATCACCGCGGAAATCCTCACGCTATGAACATTGCATCCGCACATCTCGACGCTCTAAAAGCTCTCGGGTACACCGAAGCCGAGGCCCGGTTTCTCTACATCGTAGCGACGCATTCCGGCTACTTTGTAGCGCGCCAGTTTCTCGCCTTCACCGAATCCCATTGGGGCAAGCGCACGACTCTCTTCTGGAACAAACTTCAAATCAAACGCCACGCCCGGACTGAGTGCTTTCCAAAGAGCGGAACCGTCTATCACCTGTTCTCCCGCCGCCTCTACCGCCAGATCGACCGCGAGAACATCCGCAACCGCCGCGAGCACGAAATCGAATACATACAGCGGCGCATCGCAATGCTCGATTTCGTTCTCCTGAACCAGGGGCATCGGTACCTTGAAACCGAGCCGGAAAAAGTCAGCTTTTTCTGCACTCAGTTGAAAGTCCCGAATCAGTTCCTTCCCTCGAAGATCTATCACGGACAGCGAACTTCCCAGCCCACCGTCCGCTATTTCGTCGATAAGTTTCCGATGTTTCTCGGCAGCAATTCCTCTTCGCCCGTGATGACGTTTACCTATATCCACGGGGCCGAAGCAAACCTCAGAGAATTCGTGCACCATCTCGAAGTCTACCTCCCCCTGTTTCGGCAGCTTTCTGAGTTCCGATTTCTCTATCTGGCGAGAGTCGATTCCCACTTCGAAAACGCGAAACAACTTTTCAATTCTCTGGTGAGCATTCCACTCGGCTCGGACGTATCGGCGGACCTGCTGCGTTACTTCCAAATCCGCAAGAGCTGGGACCTCAGCCGGTACGCCTCTCTGACCGAGGCTGACTTGATTTTCCGTAATCAGACCAAAACGCGATTCGCCGGGCAACGCTTCGAACATCTCTATCGCGGATGGAAAGTCGGACGAGTGACCGAATCCGACATTCGCCATGACTTTGCTGGTAGCGAGCGTCGCGCCACCGTGCACTTCGATGCCGAAGTGCTTTGCCGCTTTTCGGTTCCTGAGCAGGAACCTGAGAGACAAGGGTGCAGAAGGTAAGGACTACACACTCCACCTTCGTCTTCACCTGTTTCTTCACCCTGTGGCGCAAGCAATTCCTTTGAGGAGAGTCGGATGCAGAACGCAGCGCAAGGAAGAGTCACCGTGGAAAAAACACCAAAACGGGCGGGAGCGACCCCACTTTTTCGGCTTTCAGCCGCCCAAAAAGTTCGTGGGGTCGCTCCCGCCCTGCGGCACGGTAAATCGTGCCGGCCGTTTTTTCCACGGTGACGGGGAGTTCGAAAGAAACACAAATCACCAGAGGAGGAACAGAATGTCGATCGTTAAGAAAGCACCAGGGATCATGACTCGGGAAGTGAAGCTCGAAGAACCGGTCAACCAACTGCTCGAAGACTACGCCAGATTCATCGAGAGCAACGCCGACCACGTCATCAACGCCGTCCTGAAGAAAGTGCTCTGGCGGGATCAGGAC
>WNGP01008258.1_pt1 | contig 10761 bp, 9 predicted proteins | sample 5407671 | NCBI WGS metagenome assembly WNGP01 (sample SAMN13153381, study PRJNA577476) | soil metagenome | isolation source: 40 cm soil or saprolite under Garry oak tree replicate 2 | place: USA:California | collected 2016-06-15
CCAGGCAAATTCGGCTTCGCCCCACTAGGTTTTATATAGGACCTGTGGTATGATTAAAGTAAGAGCAGCAGGGGCAGGATTTCATTTTAGCTGGAGAGATTGACACTGGTTCCATAGTCGCGTATGTATGTAACATATGCTCTGTGGTGCATTGGAGGGAGTTAAGATCGTATGATTTGGCAGTTTACTGTACAAGACGCTCTCTTCTTAATTTCCATAATTATCTTCGGCATAATCGGCTATCGGCGTGGCTGGCAGCGTGAGACTGTTTCACTGTTATTCATTTTAGTGGGCCTGGGGTTTTTGAACCTGAATGGCGGCACTTACCTGTCAAAAATCCTCTATCAATTCCTCGAGAATAAGCCTATTTCTGACACGGCTCTGTTGCATAGCCATCACAACGTCCTGGTATTTGTTACCATTGCCAGCCTGATAGTGATTGTTGCTTTAGGGTACATTATTGGCAGCAGGAGTCCTAAAGCGAAAGACGGTCAAGCGCGCACGCTGGGCCTCATTCCTGGCTTCATCACAGGCGCGGTTATTGGCGCCGAGCTGACCTACTTTCTCCTCCCGAGCAGTGGGAAGAGTGTGATCACAACCGGTACGATACAGATGAACCTGAATTTCCTCGGTAATCTCACAGTGTTGCTGATCTTTGTGATCGCGGTGGTGGTGGTGGTCATCGGGCTTATGGCGACAAGGAAAAAGGGTGGTGAAGCGGCTAAGGGTGGGGGAGGGGAGAAGAAGTAGTGGCATGATGTACGAACCGAGGTGACATGATGAGCATCCGAGCCCCCAGACTGAACTTCAGGCTACCCAGAAGAAAGAACACAGCAGCTACCCAGCCGGATGACCCGTGGCGCTCGGGACGTTCGCGCTGGGGGATACAGAACTTTCGCCGTGGACGGGATAAGCGGTGGCATTTTTCGGGTCAACAGCCGGATGAAACGGTCAAGATGGTGGTGCGCAAACACCCGTTGTTCCTGCTGAAGGCAGCGCTGCCAGCACTAGGGTCGATTGCATTCCTCCTGGTCGCCACTGCGTTGTTGGCTGATGCTTCCCTGCGCGCCTTCCACGCTCTCTGGGTAGGCCTGGAGATAGTGGCGGGCATTCTGGTGCTCATTGCTTTTGCCTGGTTTGCCTACAAGGACCTCGTAGTCTGGTGGCTCGAGACCTACATTATTACCAACAAGCGCATTATTGAATCACGTGGATTGCTGCAGCCAACGCGCCAGGAGACGCCCATCGAGAAAGTCATCCAGGTAGGAGTGCACATGGAGCCATTGGGCATTATCCTCTCATTTGGTACTGTGCATGTGTACCTGATAGGTGGAGACTTCTTACTGAGGGATGTGCCGGATCCCAAGAAAGTTAAGGATGCTATTCAGGGTATTAGTGATGAAATCAAGGCGAAGAAGCCACGCGAGGAGGAACCTCCTGTACCGGAGGATCCGAAACTGGCAACGGTGCTTGATACGCTCGCCAAGAAGAAGGATGTGCCAACACTGCCAGATGCAGATGCACACTATCCGCCGCTTCCGCCTGGCGAGATCCGGCGGCCCAGGCGCACCTTTGGTGGAATTTTGCGCATTCCTTGCGAAGTGCATTACACTTCGGGCGAATATACGGTCATGTACCTCCAGAGGTCCCGTTACGTCCTCTATCGCAACCTGGCCCTGCCAGTGCTTCTGCTCTTGATTATACTCATCGCAGGATTCTCCACTCCTGCATTGCTGCCGCTGATGAGTATATTTGCACTGGTGTTGCTCATATTGATCGGGCTGATTTATACCAATTACGCGGACGACGTTTTCATTTTGAGCAACAGACGCATCATCGACATAGAGCGTCGCCTGATCATCTTCTATGAAGCACGCACGGAGACGGAGTACAAGAACGTCCGCGACACCAGGGTCAACGTTGCCAACATAATCCAACGACTGTTGGATATCGGCGACTTAAATATTGAGACGCCGGGAAGCACGCCCAATATTGTTTTCTCCAATATCGATCACCCGTTTGTGATTCAGGACAAGCTGCAGGAAATCATGACGATCAAGGGCAAGGCGGATGAAGTTGAAAAGGAGAATAAATCCAGGAAAGAGCTCAACAAATGGTTCAGCAACGTTGTGACCGCTCTGGAAGAAAAAGTGCAGAGCGTAGGAGTGCCAAACTTGCAGAACCTGGATTTCTGGTCAGCGGTGGACATAGCGAGTGAGTTTGGACTGCGTGTGGTAGTGATAGGTGAGGAAGCGGTGAACTCAGGCCACGCTCCTGGGGTAGTGACCCAGCAGAGTCCCCCGCCAGGCACATTGATGGGTAATGGCGGTGAGGTCCAGGTGTTACTGAGCCGGAGATAAGAAGAGGGCGACCGCGTAGAGTGCCGATTGATCGAGCACGTGGTCGCCCTTACATTTTTTAGCGGGCGCCGATGCGTGTAAGCAGAGCAATACACTCGATATGGTAGGTTTGCGGGGTCATATCGATGGGTTGGGCTGCGACCAGGCGATAGCGGCCACCAGAGCAAAGCGCCGCTACGTCGCGCGCCAGGGTGCTGGGATCGCACGAAACGTAGCAAATGGCGCGCGGACCAAGCGCCTGCAATGCTTGCAGCGCTTTGGGGTGGCAGCCCGCGCGAGGCGGATCAACCAGCGCCAGGTCAATACGTTCACGCCGGTAGTGGAGCTGACCGAGAAGCCGTTCGAGTGTACCTTCCAGCGTTGTGATGTTACTCTGGTTGTTCAGGGTTGCATTAGCACGAGCATCCATCACGGCGCTCGGCTGTGATTCGACAGCGATTACGCGAGCAGCGCGAGCTGCCAGGAAAGCGGAGAACAGCCCTACACCGCTATAGCCATCCAGGACAACATCGGTACGCTGTGGCTCCAGCATGGTCAGAGCACGCTCCACCAGAAGCATGGTCTGCACAATGTTGACCTGGAAAAACGAGTCTGTCGAGACACGAAAACGACGGCCTAATACGACATCTGTCAGGTATTCCTGGCCCGCTACTACACGACCATAGCGCCCCCCAACACGCTCGATCACTATTCCTACAATACCCGGAGCGACGGTAACGAGTTCTTGCGCAAGTTGCTGAGGAGCTTCTATGATCGAGCCAGGACGGGCTTGCAAGGTGATCAGCGCAGGAACGGCTTTTACTGCTTCAGGAGCGATGGCGCCATTGGCGGCGACTGCTCCGATGGCACCACGGATAGTGAAGCCCTGGATCATCTCGCCGATGGAATCGCCGAAGGTTCCGAGCAACTTGCCGCGTACGCGCTGGTACACCATGTCTAGAGCAGGATGAAATAAAGCGAAATCCTCAAGGTCTTCTACATCGTGGCTCTCCGTATGCCTCATACCCACTTCACCGGCAGGGCCGACCGCAAATTGAGCGATATTGCGGTAGTGCCAGGGCGAGGTACCGCCAGGCATCCCGAGGGTGGGATGCACGAGCGCATCGGGTTGTTTGCCAATGCGTACCAGGAGCTGACGAACAATATGCGCCTTCCAGGTAAGCTGCGCCGGGTAAGCAATGTGCTGCCACTGGCAGCCGCAATCGATGAGCAGGGGATAGTGGACTTCAACCCGCTCGGGCGCTGGGCGGAGAATTTCCAGCAGATTAGCGCGCGCATGCCCACGGCGTTCTTCGATGATTTCTACGCGCACCCGCTCTCCCGGAATACCGCCAGGTACAAAGAGTACGCGACCTTCATATCGCCCTACGGCGTCGCCCCCATAGGCGAGATCTGTGAGTTCAACATCAATGCTCATGTTCACCTACGACTAGACCTTTTTAATTAAAGCAAGCTTATAACGTAAGCGGTTGTTTGGGCTGACTATAGAGTCGCGTTCCGAAGCGGCTCAAGAAGACGGCACCCAATCCCAATAAGCCAGCTCCAATACTAATCCAATTCCCAATATAGGGGAGTGACCCTGCCAGCACCAAAACTGTCAGACCTACTACCACCTGAAAGGGGCGCGTGTTACGGTGCGGGGCTATCATGCGCAGTACATGTTCGCCAACCAGCCACCCGATCGCCACTGTTCCAAAGGCCCAGGCTATGATAAGCCCTAATACTACTATAATTGCCACCGGGATAGTAAGAATAAGCGCAATCAGAACAACCACGACCGGCAAGGCGAGCAAGGCGCTCAGCAGCCCTATGAGGAAACTGCGCCTCGGCCTGCTGGCCGCCGTTGTGCGCACGAACATGACATGTTCGGGGAGCAGCCGGGTGAGCAAGAGGCCCAGGACTACCCAGGTCAAGATAGGCCAAAATGGAAAGTGAAAATCGCTGCTACTAAAAAATAACAGTTCTATATGCCTGGTATGATCGATAAGCGCGCCATTGAGCTGCGAGCCGTCGCCCCTGGCCCAGCCTCCAGCATAAAGGTTAAGATCCCCACGCACATCGGAGCCACTCTGTAAAGTAACTGTACCACCATAGATATCGACGTTTCCGTCAACTGTCCCTGCAATAACTACCTCTCCACCGAAGGAAACTACGTCTCCCTGAACTTCGCCGTTAATTGCAACCGTGCCTCCAAACGAGGTCAGATCGCCACACACGACTTCACCAGTATCTACAACGATGGTTCCTCCAAAGGATGGTTGATGATGCCCACCCTTACAATCACCCGAGGTATTCTCCAGGTGTTTGCCGGCAGCCAGGGCAGAGGGCGTGATCCAGGGAAGAGCTTCTCCCCCCATGCCCAGCAGCGCTGGAAGCAGCAAAAGAAAGGTAAACCATCGTATGCGCCCGGTTAACATACTAGAACTCCCCGTCATGGTCACCTGGCCATGACGTAACCTCTACCACTTAACCTAGACCTCTTGCGGATGGCGCATCAAACGAAGCCACATGGCCATCATGACTACTAAGACAAAAGCCAGACCCGACAGGAGCAGGTTATTGCGTGTAACGAGCAATAGCCCCGCCTGAACGTACTGGGCCAGTACGATGAGCATACCGACAGCATCACTTAACCATGTCAGCGTCTTTACCATCAGGTCTGGTTGGAAGATAGCTGCAGCGAGCAGCAATAGCGGCATACCGCCGAGGATCGATATAACAACTACTACTAATAAAGGACCTATGATGCGCAGGCGCGCTTCACGCGAGCGCTGCTGCAAGCGTATGTCCTCAAGTTGTTGCGTGATCCTTTTCTGCTGCTGTATGGCCATCATGATACGCTCAGTAGATATACCAGAGCGCGCATACGAGGGAGATGTGTGAACCAGAGAGTCCAGGTAGCCTTGATGCTGCTCGTATGCGCGGCAGGCTGGACAATGCTTCAGATGCTCCTGAAGCTCCAAGACATCCGACTGTGCCAGATCGCCATCATGCTGAGCAGCCAGGGCAAGTTTAGCGTCTTGGCAGCGCATCGATCTGCTCTTCCTCCTTCTGTGCATTCTCTTTCATGTAACGAGCAAGTAATTCGCGAGCGCGGTGCAAGCGAGCCTTAACCAGAGCGGGGGTAAGGTTGAGCGCGGCTCCAATCTCCTCATAGGAGAAGTCGTGCCAGTAGCGTAGTACGATGACTGCACGATACTTGCTCGGTAGGCGTTGCAGGTAGGTCTGGATTTCGTCCTGTTGCTCACTTTCCAGAGCTGTTTGTTCGGGACCTGCGCCCAGGTCGGCCATCCATTCCAGGAATGGCACGTCTTCGAGCGGCATAGTCAGAAATCGACGTCTCCGCAGTTGATCAATAGCCAGGTGGGATGCGATTGAGAGCAACCAGGTACTGAATTTGTGTACAGGTTTATACGTAACAAGCTGGGTATAAGCTCGCACGAATGTCTCTTGCGTTATATCTTCCGCTTCCGTTGTATTACTCAACATGCGGTACGAAAGATTCTGCACGGCATCCTTATATCGCTCGACGAGCACTGCGAAAGCGTTTTGATCGCCAGCGAGCACTAACTCGACGAGCTCCACATCGCTCATGGACTCCACAACAGCCCCTTGCGGATACACTGCGGATGTACTCTGTTCTCCTACCGCTATATGACGACTACTAGACCGGCTCAGGCCAGAAATACTCCGCGAGACCACTGATCCTCGGGCACCACGGCCACGACGCGTTTTCTGCGCCGGTGCTGACTGTGCCAACGATCCAATGGCTCCCAGCATACCTGAAGCGCCCAGTGTTGATTCCATAATGCATCACCGCTCACTATCTTTTTGTCTGTTCATATGCTAATACCGATTCGATGTTAGTATGATAGCATAAAATGTTTATTTCATTACACTACCATGAAACGGGTTAGTAGTATGTCTCTTCCTAAAAAATACGAGCGGTAACTTAAAAAGTTGTAATCCCTTGCAGGCAGTGTAACATGCCAAAGGGCAAGTCGCAAGTGGGAAGTACCTTGGGGTGCTGGTTAGCAGGGCTGGGGCTGTAGAGTGCGGATTTATCCAGCACATCCTCGCCCCTGCATTTTGGCCGTTATCCGGTCTCAAGCAGGAGGCCTTTCCCATGAAAATCTCTTCACAAATTACTAGGAAATTTCATATTTGTATGATGGCATTTTCATAAACGCACAAGTTTCCCACGTGCTGGCCCGTGGGAATAGCCTGGACCTCTGGTGTGTATACTAGATCAGGGATACTATTTCGCACACACTATCTAATCGGAGGAAGTATGCTTGATTTGACAAAGGAAAGAGATGCTCATATTGACAAGCGCCTGCGTGCGGAACTGATGATGTGGCTGAGCACGGTACGGCCAGATGGACGCCCGCACCTTGTACCAGTGTGGTTCCTCTGGGACGGCGAGACCATTCTGATATTCAGCCAACCCAACCAGCAGAAGTTGCGCAACCTGCAGCATAATCCCAATGTCGTGGTCGCGTTGGACACGGCGGGGCAGGGTGACGATGTCGTGATGATCGCGGGAAAGGCAGAGTTGCTCAATGATCCCGGGATGTCAACAGCGCTGCCCGCATATGCAGAGAAGTACAAGGAGCGACTAGAGCTTTATGGTTGGTCGGGGGAGTCAATGGCTCAGGACTATTCGCAGGCGATTCGCATTACCCCCACAAAATTTTTCGGGTGATAGGAGTGGAGATCAGAAAAATAGGGGATAGGGCGGGTGGGATTCGAACCCACACGGCTTTGGGCCAGAGGATTTTAAGTCCTCAATGTCTACCATTTCATCACCGCCCCACAATAGTAATTCTCTCTTATTGCGGCTGAGACGATATTAGCACGGCGCCTCTCATTCGTCAACCATTTGGGCGGGTTCTGCTTATGTTGACGTGTACATGCGCTTGATGCATAATACTTTTTATGCAGCAATCTCCGTCAAGAGTTTTTGAAGAGTGCTTTTATTTGCTCCTGGCGGATTGGTAAAGAGAGGGAAGAGTTGGGGGCACCCACTATTTAAGGAACCGGCAGGACCATGGCTCAGACGAACAACGAAACAGAAGACAGCGCAATTCCAGCGGAGCAGATTGTGCGGGGGAGGTATGATGTGATTGTCGTGGGGGCGGGGCACGCGGGCTGCGAGGCGGCACTGGCAAGCGCGCGTATGGGGCGCAAGACACTATTGTTGACGATGAATCTTGACAGCGTTGCGTTAATGCCCTGCAATCCTTCGATGGGAGGTCCCGCCAAGGGACATTTGCTCAAGGAAATCGATGCGCTGGGAGGTGAGGCCGGGCGCAATACCGACCGCACGTTTATCCAGATTCGCTTGCTGAACACCAGTAAGGGTCCAGCAGTGCAGGCGCTGCGAGCGCAGTGCGATAAGCAGGCCTATCGACTGGCGATGAAGTTTGCGCTGGAGGGCCAGGCAAACCTGGAGTTGAAGCAGGCCACCATTGCACGGCTGCTGAGCCACGTAGGGGAGGATGGACGGCCTGTGATTACGGGTGCGATGACGTCGAACGGCTGGCAGTACGAGGCGGGAGCAGTGATCCTGACGACGGGCACATTTATCAATGGCCGCCTGGTGGTGGGCGAGAAGACGCAGCCTGGCGGTCGCGCGGGCGAGGCACCGGCGCTAGGTATCTCTGATTCACTGCGGGCACTGGGACTGGAGGTACGGCGCTTTAAGACCGGCACGCCGCCGCGCATCGATGCCCGTACCATCGATTTTAGCAAGACGGAGCCGCAGCCGGGCAGTCGCGTGCCACTGTATTTCTCGCAAGACCAGCATGCACGGGAGGATGTGCAGCTCCCCGGCAGCCGACCCAACCCTATTTACCCGGTGACCGGCGAAGACCTGCACGGGTGGCGGCCGCAACTGCCATGCTATCTCGTACACACGACCGCGCGCACCCACCAGGTCATTCGCGATAACCTGCATCGCTCTCCGCTCTACACGGGTGTCATTAAAGGGATCGGCCCGCGTTATTGTCCTTCAATCGAGGATAAGATCGTGCGTTTCGCCGATAAGAGTTCGCACCAGGTCTTCCTGGAGCCGGAGGGCTGGCGCACAGGTGAGGTGTACGTACAGGGGATGAACACGAGCCTGCCGGAGGATGTACAGCTGGCGATGCTGCGCAGTATCCCTGCTCTGGAGCGTGTCGAGATGATGCGCGTAGGGTATGCCGTGGAGTACGACTACGTGCCGCCAGAGCAGTTGTTTCTGAAACGCCACGAAGCCTATATTGGCGTGCTGATCGATGACCTGGTGACGCGGCCGATGAGCGAGCCGTATCGCCTGCATACCTCGCGCGCCGAATACCGCCTCTTGCTGAGGCCGGAGAGTGCCGACTTGCGCTTAAGTGACTATGCCTACCGTTTCGGCTTGATCGATGATGAGCGCTATGCACAGGTGGCGCAGAAACGCGAAGAGATTGAACGCGCCCTCTCACGCATCGACGAGGTTGTGTTTACTTCATCGCGCATAGTAGAGACATATGCACAGGAGATCGGTATACCTGTCCTCGGGCAAATGCTCTCGGCCCGAGAACTCTTGCGACGACCAGCGGTACGCTATCACCAGGTAGCGCAACTGGCGCAACGCGTGGTAGAGCAGTCCGGGCTGCGTTCTCTAGCTAATATTGAAGGCACCGAGGACCAGGTGCTTCCAGCGCTGGCAAGCTCTGCCGCGGAAGAGGTTGAGCTGCAGGTGAAGTACGAAGGGTATGTACGCAAGCAGGAGCAGCTTGTTCACCGCACACAGCGCTTAGAGGAGCAGCGCATTCCCGATACGATTGATTATCAGGCGATACAGCATATGCGCACGCAGGCACGGCAAAAGTTGTCGCAGATCCGTCCTCAAACTGTTGGGCAGGCATCACGCGTGGAAGGGGTTACTCCGGCGGATGTTGCGATCTTGATGGTCTACCTGGAGAAACTGCGCACAGCAAGCGTCCATTGATATTTATTCTTTTGTAGCCCGCCGATTTATCGTGCGGGACTCCTAAAGAATACGTGATTCAGACAAGTCGCCCACAGCGACTCACCAGGGAGCGGCCGCCAGGTCGTCTCTAAAGAGGGGGAAGGAACCATGTACATTCTCGTGGTTGATGATGACCAGCTCACCTGCGCTATGGTGCAGTTTGCCCTCAGCAAGGAAGGCTATAAAGTGGAAACGATGGATAACCCCCGTGGGGCGATGCAGGTGATAAAAAAACAGGAGCCCGACCTGTTGATCCTCGACGTGGGAATGCCCTACCAGAATGGCTTTGAGTTCTCCAAGGAGTTACTCACAGCCGGGTATGAAATCCCTATTATTTTTATGACAGCGCAGAATACGCTGGAGGCGAAGCTCCAGGGCTTTACTATCGGCGCGGATGACTATATTTGCAAACCCTTCGACTATCCGGAGTTGGTGGCACGAGTGCAGGCGGTAATGCGCCGCGTTAAGAAGAATGGCAACCTGAATAACCAGAACATTCGCGTACAGCAGATCGAATTACAGCCAGGGGAATTGAAGGTAGTAATGCCGGACGGCGCGGACGTCCCGCTTACTCCCACCGAGATGCAGGTACTACGAGTGCTCATGACATCACGAGGGCAGGCTGTAAAGCGCGAACAAATACTCTCCGAGGTCTGGAACGATGATGGAACTAATAGCAACATTGTAGATGTCTATATCCGCCGCCTGCGCACGAAACTGGAGGAGCGCGCAAACGATCCGCAGTTTATCGTCTCTGTGCGCGGTATAGGTTACAAGTTTGTCGGCAAATAGGGGGAAGATGTGGAGAAGCGCACCAACAATCGCGAACATTTGGACACAGTTGGAAGGGCCGCCAACACAAAGACATCAGAGCAAACAACCTCCACTCCGGAGGAGAAATCACCTGGCCAGCTCCTGCAAGGGCTGGTCGCTACCACCCCCGATGCGATGATAGTGCTCAACGAGGCTTTTCAGATACTTGATATCAACCAGGCGGTGACGACCGCTCTCGCCTGGAAGCAGGAAGATGCCATTGGGCGGCACTGCACAGAAGTGCTTAAGTGTCGCAATTTGAACAACACTGTGTTGTGTGGAACATCGGGTTGCCCACTAACACGCGTATTAAAGCAAAAGGGACCATTGCCAAACGAAGAGTTGATTATCGGATGGGAGCCAGGTCGCTCCTGCGAGGTTTCTGCCAGTGTCACTCCAGTCGATATTGGCAATGATCCTCGCGTTGTCTTTACGGCGCGCGACCTGACAACACTGAAGATGGTAAACCAGGTACGCACCAATTTTGTATCCATGGTCTCGCATGAATTGCGAACGCCATTGAACTCCGTACACGGGTTTATCGACCTGCTATTACAAGGACACATGGGTGAATTGGCGCCGGAGCAA
>WNGP01007554.1_pt1 | contig 10760 bp, 8 predicted proteins | sample 5407671 | NCBI WGS metagenome assembly WNGP01 (sample SAMN13153381, study PRJNA577476) | soil metagenome | isolation source: 40 cm soil or saprolite under Garry oak tree replicate 2 | place: USA:California | collected 2016-06-15
AGTGGGTAGCTGTGAATTGGCAAAGAGATTTTGACTTGCATTCCAGCCACCTATCAACATATAAGAGGTTTGGCTTTGTGATGCTCCGATGCTGTAATTCCATGCCAGTCCAGCGCGGTCTCTCACTCCTATATTACAATGCCATTGAGACTGGTTGCCTGCCATAAAGAGAGTGCCGTTCGTTTTGTCAGAGCTTTTATTGTAAGAGAGGATGTCTACAGCGGTACCCCCTGGTGTTGTGTGCTGTATACAGGCATTACTAGCGGGCAGACTGCGATTGCTACCGAACAAGAAATCTCCTGATAGTGTTTTCGTGCTTGTATTTTGCAGGCTGACTCCAACAAGGAAGACAGGTACAGTATCATCCCGTACAGAATCGGCGCAGTTAGTGACGAAGGAGCAGCCAGGCTCTCCCAGGAATGTATCAATGAAATCAACTGTGACATGCATACCAGAGTTGTCACTGGTATCACCTTCCCAACGGCTTGTATCTAACCCAGGCGTCCAGCGCTCATTTAAGAGGTATGTATCTCCTTGCAAAGTATTCGCGATGCCCATATGGAAAATAGAGGTTGTATGTTCTCCGGCGGGAGCAATGCCGACTATGTAGCTGGCCGAATTATCATGGAATATGCCATCTGTGCCACTTTGCACAGAATCCATGCCTGGCGAGATCACGAAATCGAAGCGAGAACCAAATTTCGCATTCACATTATTTGTATTGCTATGAGCATCGTAAGACACCACAGGAAGGTGACTGTCAAGTTGCACCTTCTCTGGAATTGCCTCCCTCGGCTTTTTGCTAGTTAAAGGACTGGCAAAGGTTGGCAGCTCTTTTACTTGAAGAAAAAGCAAGCAAAACGTCAGGATACACAAAAGGATCCAGGTAGTGTGTGGTTGAAAACGTCGCAATGATCTGTAAACCCTCTTCATCCAAGAACTATACGGTGTTGAGACGAATAATATTTCCCTTGCGGGATCTCAAGAGGACTTTTGGATAAGATGCAAGTGCATAAATATGTCACATGACCCATGTACCTTCAATTCTTTTCCGCTATCCTTGCTCTTGAGAAGGATTATATAACAAGGAGGGTACAGACACTAATCGCTGCATCTGAGCAGGCATATGGGCATTCGATCAATTGACAAAGCAATACAACTCGATTATACTTAACTTGGCTGATTAAGTTACTGAACTGGTACGATACTGCATGCGGGTGCCCATTTTTGTTTGTTGTCCTCCGTAAGATAGTCTGTACTGACACTACCCACTAAATCCATCATATTAAGCTTGCTCTAGAGACCAGGAACTCGCTAGAGCCGTGGATGCAAAGATCTGCTGCCTTAAAAAGGGACCAACGCCCTATAAGGTGAGGGTGCCAGGGGGAGTACCCTCCTCGTTAAGAGTTTACTTTGCCTTGTCACCTGGATTGCAAGAAGCTCCTGGGGAAAACGACCCCTGGCAGCTATGTTGTGTGCCGATTTTTTGCCTCTTTTGGCATGTGAGCTGATTGAGCATCAGAAAGGGGGTGATGCCGCTCTGCTTTAATTTGAAAAACTCCTTCTGCCGACTCCTATAGTTTCCTGCAAAGGAAAGTTAAAACTACAACCTGTTAGGGTGTATGAGAAGCTTGTATCACGTCTTCCATTCATTTCGGACCAGCGTTGGTCCAGTGTGAGTTTTAGGAGGAACACATATGAGAAATCTAATCAGGTCGGAGCCGACCCTAACGATGATTGCATTGGTAATGGTGATCATTCTCTCCATACCACTGGCAGTCTTGACGCTTCGTCCACAAGTCGCGCATGCTACTGCGGCGCAGGCAATGTCCAACCCGAAAAGCAACAACCCAGTATGTAGTAAGAATGGGAAAAGTATCGAGTTGTCGCAGGGAGGCCAGATGTTCTGCAAGGGACCTCAGTCCAATGGCCCAGCATCGTCCATGAGAACAAGTGCAAGTGTAACCAGCTCTTCGTCTAACCCCTCGTTCGGTTCGAATGTCGATGCTGCCACTCTCCAGGAGGATGTGACACCATCCGGCGTGCAGGTTCATGGGCAGTCAGAGACCTCTATCGCTTCTGCCGGACCGTACGTCGTTGAGGCGTGGAACGATGGCACCGGATTCTTCGCCCCCTGTGGCTCGCCTATGAACAAAGAGGAGCTGACAGGCTTCGGTTTCTCGACCGATGGTGGTAAAACCTTCACGGACCTGGGTGGCTTGCCCAATTCCAACTGTGCCAACTCTTTGACCGAAGGCGACCCAAGCGTCGAGGCGTACACAGTCGGCGGCTCGACCTACTTCTACATCAGCAGCATCTTCATCCCGTTCAGTGTCCCTGAGAACGCGCTGTCCGTGACTGCGTGCAAGGTGAACGGATCAGGTGCGACGGCCACGCTGGCCTGCAGCCAGCCTATCGTAGCTGCGATCAGCTCGGACTGCGTGACTTTTCCCGGTCCGCCTCCCTTCACCTTCTGCAGCTTCCTGGACAAGGAGTTTCTGTCGATTGATCCTGTGCATGCCCGATTGTACATGTCCTACACAGAGTTCGGCGTCAGCAGCCTGGCCAATTCTGGCGGCATCATCGAGCTGGCTGTATGCGACCTCAGTAGCCCGGCGAGTCCTACCTGTCACAATGGTAGCGATGGAAGCATCACCGGCGCAGGTGCCCCTGCTACTCCATACCTCGTCGTGGCTCCTGGTGACGTGAACGGGTGTGAGAACGAGGGCGCATACCCGGCTGTAGACCCGAACACAGGCGCTGTCTACGTTGCATATGAGCACAACTGGTTCAGCGGCTTGTTCAACTGCGGCGGTGAAACAACCCAGGACGTGATGAACTACGTGCCTTTCTCGTGCCTGACGTTGGCATCCATCTCACCCTGCGCAGGTCCGGCATCCACCCAGGCAGTCAACATCACCTCTTTGGAGGCGGCGTTCATCCCGGGCTATAACCGCTTCCCGATGAACGACTTCCCGCGCGTTGCGGTAAGCGGCCCGGCAGGGACGGTGAGCATGGTCTGGAATGATACGCGCCAGCATGGAACGGGTGATATCTTCCTCCAGAGCTTTAATCTAGGGAGCCTCTCCCTGGTTCAAAGTTCGCCGGTGCGTATCAATAGCCGCAACAACAGTGGTGGCTGGCTTTTTCTACCCGCTGTGCGCCAATCTGGCTCGAACGGCACCTTGAACGTCTCGTTTTACAGTCGTAGTTCAGCGAACACGGCACTTACTGATGTGTCCGTTGCAACAAAGGTAAACCCTCGTACGACGAGCACACCCACCAAGAATAACACCACTGTGACCACTGGATCGAGCGACTGGCTCAGTGTTTCGTCGATCATTGTTCCAAACTTCGGCGACTACACGGATAACTACTTCGTCGGTACCACGCTCTACGTGGCCTGGTCTGATGGGCGCCTCGGCTTCCCGCAGCCCTTCGAGGATCACATTAGCGTACACTAACCGGAGGGGTAGATGGTCGTCAGGTAGGGGACAAGAGTTCTCAGGAGGGGTGGAAGAGCATACTGTTCTTCCACCCTTTCTCCGCTCTTGACGTATGCTGTGTATTTGGAGTACTGTACGATCTAGGATAGTAATGAACCATAGCAACAGAGGAGGCTGTGTGCAAGAGCAGCAGCGTAGATCATCTTCGATACAAACAAACGATAGCAGAACCCTAGTTACTCGAGCAGTTGGCTTAGAAGAAACCTCCGGCCGCCTGCGCGCGCGGCGTAGCTCATTGTTTACACAAACAATCATCCTGGTCACCGGCTTAGTCTGCTTCGCATTCCTGCTTGGCTCCCTGGCTCAGGCCTGGTCGAATAGTATGTTAATGCAACATGTGCAGGAAGCACAACAGCAGACACAACAACTACAAACCTATCATGACCACCTGGCACAACAAGCTCAACACTATTCAGACCCCTTTGTTATCGAAAGTGAAGCCCGCCAGGAGCTTGGCTATATACGTGCTGGAGAACATCTCGTAGTGATCGTCGGCTCCGACCAGCAGGGACAACAGAATACACCTCATACCTCACATCCACAGGTAATTCAGAGCTTCTGGCAGCAGTGGTGGAATGTCTTCTTTGGTAATTGAGCAAGAAAATATTGCTCACGAACTTGACAGTCGTCATATGATAGAAGTATACCATTGTCTTGATCATGCATCTCCGTTCAAGGAAAATAACGTGAGACGATATATAGCGTATGCAAATCCATTGCGTGTGATTAAGCGGCTCCAGTTATGGCTGAAGCTGCTTGGGTTTACTCGCGCAATGATGTGTTTCGCTTTCTAAATTCGTTCATTTCTTTATAGCGGAACGTATCAAATGGCGTTCCGCTTTATTATTGTATCTCAAAAAAGGTTTCTCATAAAAAATAATCTTTTTGAAGGAGTCATTCGGAATGCGTCCACTAATTGGAATACCCTGCCATGCGATCATTCGTGCGGAAACGGGACGACCTATTTATGCCAATAATCGTGCTTATGTACATGCGGTGGAGAGTGCCGGTGGTTTGCCCATTCTCATTCCTATGATCAACGATCTTAACATACTCACTGCCTTGCTCACTCGCCTGGATGGATTGTTGCTACCAGGTGGTATTGACTTGCATCCTGGTCGTTATGGTGAAGAAGTCCATCCTCTAGCTGAAGAAGCTGACCTCGAGCTTGATGAATTTGAGATAACTCTCGCTTCCTGGGCGTTTCAGGAAGATATACCTGTACTTGGGGTCTGCCGTGGCATGCAACTTATCAATGTAGTACTAGGCGGTAGCCTTTACCAGGATATCGATGACCAATATCCTGATAGCATAGGACATACACATCGAAATTTGCCTCGTACACATATTGCTCATCGCATAACCGTTGATCCAGGTAGTCGCATGGAAAAAATTCTGGGTACAGGAGAAGTGTGGGTTAATAGTCTTCATCATCAGGCCATTAAGGAGCCAGGAAAAGGTGTGCGCATTACAGGTCGTGCTCCCGATGGCATCCCGGAGTTACTTGAAGTGACTGGCTATCGCTTCGTTATGGCTGCACAGAGTCATCCAGAAGAGATATATTCTATCGAGCCTGCTTTCGCACGTCTCTTTTCTGCCTTTGTTCAGGCGAGTAGCTCTCGCATGGATGAAGATATCGTTTCCGAGTACAGCATTGCCAGGCGCGAGGTTACGGTGGGTGCTGGTCAGTAACATGTCGCTTACGTTTGAATAATCAGGGTTTTTTGAAAGTTGTTCTTTCACCTGACCTGGCTCGCAAGCGAGCCTTTCTCTTAATAGTGTGTAAGGTTTTAGCCCGCCGCAGGCGGGCTAAAACCTTACACACTATTAAATGTGCGCCGCAGGCGCGCGGAAAACAGTAATACATCGACTTTTGAGAAGCTCTGATGAATAACTGGAACATGTGGCAGTCAAATGCACTTCCGTTATACAATACAGCCATGGAAATCCGGCAAGAAAAAGTCACAAGAGATGATCATACTCCCGGCAATGTGAGCAAAGTCCCACAGGAAAAGAGAAAGCCGGAGTACCTAGCGCACTCTGATCATCAAGAATCGGATACCTTATTGCGTGAAAATCGTGATCTGGCAGTTCTTTATGCCATCGCAGGTCATCTCAATCGCAAAATTGATGTACATGAAGCGTTACAGGAAGTGCTTGCTCAGGTCACAAAATTGCTTGGTTTGCAAACTGGCTGGGTCTGGCTGCTTGATGAGCAGGATGGACCTTACCTGGCAGCGGCGCAGTCATTGCCACCATATCTCGCCGACCATCCTCAACGCATGACTGGTTCCTGTCTCTGTCTGGATACCTTTCTCCAGGGTGATCTTGAAGGTGCTGCCAACATCGACGTATTGCGCTGTAGTCGACTAAAAAATGCCGAACGCGAAAATGACCCATCTTCACTTGGATTGCGTTTCCATTCCAGCGTGCCCATTTACGCGGGAGATATGCCAATCGGCGTGCTTAATGTCGCCAGTGAAGATTGGCGAGAACTCGCAGCAGAAGAATTGCAACTACTGCACATCATTGGTGACCAGATAGGCCTTGCCATTCAGCGTGCTCGTATCTCAGCAGAGCATACCCAGGCCGCAACACGCCTGGCGACTATTGAAGAACGCAACCGTCTGGCACGCGAGATTCATGATACTCTTGCGCAGGGTATGGCGGCAATTACTCTTCAACTTGAAACTGCCGATGCGCTGGCAAGCTCCAATCCAAAACGTGCTCAAGAGGCTATTCACCGTGCTCTCAACCTTGCTCGCAAAAATCTTGAAGAAGCGCGTCGTTCTGTGATCGATCTGCGTGCTGCTTCTTTGCAAGATCGCACACTGACCGAAGCTTTAGAGACTCTCACGCAGGAAACAGCGCAGGAAGGAATCGAGCTCGACTATCACTATGCGCCAGCCAATGAGTTTCCGCTTCTGTCCCCAAGACTGGAAGCAAGTGTCTATCGAATCGCGCAGGAGGCACTTTCCAACGCGTATAAACATGCTCAGGCGAAGCATATTTCACTTTCCCTCATCATTGAGAATGGCGATCTCTGTCTGTTTGTGCAGGATGATGGTTGTGGTTTTCTTCCCGATGAGGTAACTCTAGCAACACATACACCGGCAAGTTCTAAAGTGGAACATTTTGGCTTAACCGGCATGAGTGAGCGTGTTAAATTGCTTGGTGGCACACTCTGCATTTCGAGCGAACCTGGAGCGGGTACGTGCGTTGCAGCCTGTATTCCGTTGGATGAAAGGCGAGGAAAAAGATGATTCGCATCTTACTGGCTGATGACCATCCTATTGTGCGTGAGGGGCTACGCGCTGTCCTGGAAACTCAACCTGACTTTGAAGTGATAGGCACTCCTGAGCAAGCTGCCAGTGGTGATGAAGCTCTGCTTTTAGCTTTAGAATTGCAGCCCGATATCCTCCTGCTCGACCTCGAAATGCCGGTCATGGATGGCGTCGAAACCATTCGTCGTTTGCGCCAGCAGCTCCGTCTGGATCCGAGTAAGGGAGATCGGTTCCGCCCGCGCATTATAGTTTTCACTGCTTTCGACAACGACGAACGTATCATTGCCGCGTTGGAAGCTGGAGCCAATGGTTATTTGCTCAAAGGCGCTCCCCGTGAAGACATCTTCAATGCTATTCGTGTTACGATGCAGGGTGGCTCTCTACTACAACCCGTCATAGCTTCTAAATTATTGAGACATGTAGGTCAACAACATACATCAAGTCCACCTGCCCCGCTGCACAGCGCATCCTATGAGACGCTTACCGAACGCGAACTCGAAGTTCTGGATCTATTAGCTCAGGGTATGCCCAATAAAGAGATTGCAGCGCATTTAACAATCAGCGAACGTACCGCAAAATTCCACGTCAGTTCCATTATGGGTAAGTTAGGAGCAACCAATCGCACTGAAGCCGTCTCCCTGGCAGCGCAAAAAGGCTTGATCACGCTTCATTCTTAAAACATCTTTATTCGGGATCAGCTTTCTACGCCTCTTTCCTTTGCAGTTTTTGGGAATGCAGAGGGCTTTGCCCTTTGCTGGGATCCATACTGTCCTCTCCCTTTTCTGTTCGATGTTGCTTGGTATTGGGAACAGGAAAAAGTGATTGCAAGAAAGTGTGATATTTTTGTGAAGTTTAGCAATTGAAGAAAATGTTTATCATAGCTATCCTAGTAATAGGATGTGAGTGCGTAACATTCATGAGTTTTTAGCATGAGGATAAACAAGGAGAAGAATAGCCATGAAAGCATTTGTGATGAAATCCCTGGAACAGGTAGGCTTTATGGAGAAGCCTATCCCGAAGCCTGGCCCAGATGACGTGATTGTCAAAACGACAAAAGCATTGATTTGTACCTCGGATTCTCACACGGTTCATGGGGCGATTGGACCGAGGGAGAATCTGACTCTGGGGCATGAAGCGGTGGGGGTCGTGCATGAACTGGGAAGCAATGTCAAGCTATTTAAGCCTGGAGATCGTGTCCTGGTGGGAGCTATTACACCGGACTGGTTTGATCCTGCCTCGCAGGCGGGGCATTCTTCGCAGTCTGGAGCCCCATTGGGAGGGTGGAAATTCTCCAATACGAAAGACGGTGTATTCGCAGAGTATTTCCATGTAAATGATGCGGATGGAAACATGGCGCGCATTCCTGATAGTGTGCCTGATGAAGTAGCGGTGTACTGCTCAGATATGTTGTCCACCGGTTTCATGGGGGCTGAAAATGGTCAGGTACCGATAGGCGGAACAGTGGCGGTTTTCGCGCAGGGACCGGTTGGGCTCATGGCGACGGTAGGAGCGCGTCTGCGGGGAGCTGGCTTGATCATCGCAGTAGAGTCGGTACCAAAGCGGCAGGAACTGGCGCGGTTCTATGGCGCGGACGTGGTCGTCGATTTCACGAAGGAAGATGTTGTCAAAAGGATTCTTGAGTTGACCGATGGCCTGGGTGTAGACACGGCAATAGAGGCCATTGGCCTGGATAGCACATTCCAGCAGTGCATTGAGGTGACAAAGGCAGGAGGGTTTATCTCCAATATCGGCTATCATGGACAGGGCGAATACGTGCATATTCCGCGCGTGGCTTGGGGAGTCGGTATGGCTGAAAAAACCATCACCACAGGTCTCTGTCCAGGAGGTAGACTGCGTATGCAGCGACTCCTGCAGTTGCTGGAGATGAAGCGCGTTGATCCCTCGCGCATGACCACTCACACATTTCCTTTCGGCGAGCTGGATAAAGCCTTTGAGATCATGGACAAGAAACTGGATGGTGTGTTGAAGCCGTTGATTGTGTTCGAGTAGAGTATGGTGGTGCTTAGCCGCAGCCAATCCAGAGGATGTGCTGGTTTAAGGCGGCAAAAGAGTTACAGAAATGCGCTATCCTGGTGCCAGCGGCACCAGGATAGCGCATTTCTGTCTTACAGGTTTAGTTCTCTAAGTTGATAATATTATGGCATTATCTCATCAAGTGAATGCTCTGAGACGATTCAGGGGTGGCCCAAGAGCATTTTCGCGATTCCGTCGAGGGATCATCTTTGTCTTCACGCAGGATCATGTACGAGTTTGGATCATCGGAAAGTTCAAGCCAGGCGCGTACAACCCAGCCTTCGCCATCGGGGTTAAGACGGTTATTGTCGTCGAGGTGCAGGTTATGAACAGTCTCCTCGTATGTATTTGGGTTGAGCTTGATGATGCGCACGCGCCCAAAATTAGCCCCTACGTTTTTTGCCCATTGCACCAGTGTTGGGCAAATAGATGCATTTTTTGTCCAGATACCATCTTTGTCGGGCTTGCCGTGATCCCAGAAGCCCGCGCATTCCATCTCACCTAGTGCAGAAGCGATGGGTGCAAAGTTCGTGTCACCACCACTTTTCCAGTCCATATACTCGAGGCTCATCCATTCCTCCTTGGGAATAGGCGGACCTTCGTAATCACGCAATACGACAAAACCCTTTTCAGTCAGGGCATAAAGTTTAAGATGCATTCAGTAACTCCTTATCCATTGAACATCGGTAAATAGATACCTGCTATGTCTATAAATGAACGCCATCCAGGTATCAGTTTGAATATCCATCGAAGCCTCGGAAAGGCTTCTTCAGGGTAATTGGCGCACAGTGTTCTTACAATCAATGCCCAATAACCTTTTCGCCATTTTACCATAGGTTAGCTAGCAGGTGTTATGTATTGCTCGGTTAATCAGATTGTGATGAGATTGTGATCGGGGTTGTTCTGTACGCACTCAATACCCAGCCATGCCACAACCAGTCTATAATGAACTCCTTCTCTCTAGCAATGTGCAGTCCTGCTTGTTCACAAAGCGAAAGTGCTTCATTCAAGGTATACGCGTGTACATTGTTCCCTTCAATGCGCTGCAAGAACCATTCGAAAGCTTCCCAGAAGAGACGTGGCTCACGAGGAGCGAAATCTTCCACTACCAGTTGTCCCCCAGGTGCTAGCAGCTTTCCCAGCCGTGCTAGCAATGCCACCGCTTCTGGCATATCGTGTAGTGCATTTGTACAAGTGATCAGATCAAAGTTCTCCTGCGCGTATGGTAGGTTCGATGCCATGCCTGTACCAATTTGCATGCACTCTAAATGCACATGAGGCTGGTCTTGCAATGTGGCCTGCTGGGCCTGTGCGAGCATATCTGCGCTCGCATCCAATCCATATGCTTCTATACCCGGTACCTGAGCGAGTAGTTGTTTCAGTAAGAGACCCGTTCCACAGGCCACATCTAACACACGCGGGAAGCGTCCTTGCCGTTCCTGGATGCTGCGCAGCGCTGTGACATCCATCATTGCAAGTGTCTCATTAAGTGTTCTCGTATTGAACCTCTGCCAGCGTGTATTGTAATGATAAGCTCGCTTCCCCTTATAATATTTGCTCATTATTAGAACCCCAATTCGAGGTTCTTGAGGTCCTGTTCTCGCTGGAGAGCCTTGTCCAAGTCATTCTGGCTGAAATCCCCGAAATGGATTTCAACAGTCGTAATCACATAGTGACGAAAGAGCATGATCTCTCGTAATACCTCTTGTTCACTTGGATTGAGTTGGCGAACTCCTTGGTAGTTTTGTAAGTAACGAGCCACCATTGCGGGCGAGCCACCCTTCTCGAACAGGACATCCCAGAGCGTATACCCCAAACAGACAACCAGAGGCATACATTCCATATCACCAAAGTCCAAAATGGCTGTGACGCGGTCATGCTTCGTCAATATGTTCTCAATGTCAAAATCAAAATGCGAGAGCCCCTTTGGTAATGA
>WNGP01030309.1_pt1 | contig 10760 bp, 10 predicted proteins | sample 5407671 | NCBI WGS metagenome assembly WNGP01 (sample SAMN13153381, study PRJNA577476) | soil metagenome | isolation source: 40 cm soil or saprolite under Garry oak tree replicate 2 | place: USA:California | collected 2016-06-15
GCCTTGGGCCACCACACTGCGGCATTGACCGCATTCACTCCTAACTTCTCAGGCCCTCATGACTTTTCACATCTTTTTACAGTCGATCCAGCCCTTGTCACCTACTCGCAGTCGCCGTCTTCTAGAATCCTAATTGGATCCAGCCCTCCCGGCATCGCGCCCCTGCGCATCTAGACTCGAAACCTCCGACATACTCAAACCTCACACTGAACGTCCGCACCGGTTTAATTTTGGGTGACTATTGCGCTTACGAGGGAAAATGCGTGCTGTTTGTTTGATTCTAATTGCAGTGATATTCCAGGTCGAACCGTCCATGGCTCAGGATGCTCACGCTGAAAAAGATTCTGCCCAACAACATGTTGGTCAGAATATGCCGGGGATGACTGGCATGAGCCACCAAGACATGAGCGGTCATAAGATGACCATGGAATCCCACTCGCTTATCGAGTTGCTGCAACATCACGTAACCGCTGGCACCGACGCCGAACCGAATTCCACTCCTGCCCCCATGCTCATGACCATGAAAGGCGAGTGGACGCTCATGTTCCACGGGGAAGCCTTCCTCAATGACATCCAGCAAAGCAGCCCGCGCGGCGCTGACAAATTCTTCTCCACAAACTGGATTATGCCCATGGCACAACGCCAATTGGGCAAGGGCACGCTTACCTTGCGAGCGATGCTGAGTTTTGAACCGGGAACAGTCTCGAAGCGCCGTTACCCGGAATTATTTCAGCAGGGCGAAACGGCCTTTGGACGCGCCGTCGTGGATGGCCAACATCCCCACGATTTCTTCATGGAATTGGCTGCGCTGTACGACCACAAGTTGAGCGAAAATACGCTGCTGTCTTTTTACGCTGCGCCCATGGGCGATCCGGCCATGGGCCCACTCGCCTATCCTCACCGGCCATCAGCGTCCGAAGATCCCATCGCGCCTCTCGGACACCATCTTCAGGACTCCACCCACATTGCCGACGATGTAATCACCGTTGGACTAACTTACCGCGATGTCAGATTGGAAGCCTCCGGCTTCCACGGACGCGAGCCCGACGAGTTTCGCTGGAACCTGGACTCCGGCGAGATCGATTCGTGGTCGTCGCGCCTGACCGTCAATCCGGGGCAGAGTTGGAGTTTTCAGTATTCGCTTGCCCAACTTCATAGTCCCGAGGCGCTCGCGCCAGGCACGGATCTCCGCCGCATGACTGCTTCTCTGATGTATAACCGCCGGCTGCAAAAAAATGGCAACTGGGCGTCGATGCTTTTATGGGGACGGAATCGAAGTCTTGTGGATGGAAATATCGGCAACAGCTACCTGGCAGAGTCCACACTTCACTGGGCAGGCAAGAACTATCTCTGGACTCGAATCGAGAATGTCGACCGCACCAATGAATTGTTACTTGGCGAAAATCTGGAACCGGTAGGCTTCCATGAACGCTACTTCGCGCGCGTCCAGGCTTACACCGCCGGTTACGACCGCGAAATCGGTCACATCCCTCATCTGTCCACCGCTGTGGGCGCTCAGGTTACGTGGTATGGTGTGCCGGATACTTTGAAGCCTATCTACAATTCCCATCCCGCAGGCGTGGTGATGTTTTTGCGTCTGCGGCCGCAATAGATTTCAGCGATTATCCGAAGCAAGCCTAGCAACTGCGCGAAGGCTTTGGAAACTTCTCTCAGCCTCATAAGCTATTTCCTCAGTGTCACCATCACGAAGTAAGCAAGTGCAAGTGTAACGACGATTACGATGGCTACTTCCCAACCCTCGCTGAGCTGTTGCCACATTCGAAAAATATACGCTTGACAGGCTTCTGTGTCAGCGCCCTGATGAGATGGAGTGGTGGATGAAGCGGCTTACGATTGTCCCGTGATTTTCACCCGCAACTCTTCCGGCAGGCGATCACGAATCTCGGCAGGCAGCCGGTCGTGTACGTGGCGTGCTCCCAGCCGCGCCACATCCACCACGGCCATGGGCGCAGGGGTAGCGACAGCCACGATCAGCCAGATCAATGCGGAAAGAGCAAATCCGGAAAGGGCTGCCAACTCCAACCAGAAGGCGTGGCGTGGCCCCAAGTGCCGGATCACTCCAAAGGCCAGAAGAAACACCCCGGCCGAGACCGAGGCCAGCACAATCAGGGAAACATCTATGGTGCGATGCAGGCGTTGCCATTTGCGGCAGTGTTCGCAGGCGGCTAGGTGCTCTTCGTAGCCGGAGCGCATCTCTGGCGCGATGCCGGAAATATCGTAGCGCCAGCCGGCCAGAATCTTGCCTATGATCGGATCAATGCATTCACTCATTCGTTACTACAGCCGGATGGCTTCCATCGGCTCTGATTGTGTTGCCAGCAGCACCCGGTTATGCAGCAGATTACGGCGTGGACTCAACGCTTTTTCCGCTGCTCGCCGCGCGATCTCGGGATGGTTGTTCTGCTCCGAGAGATGCGCCAACACCACATATGCTGCACTTCCATCGTAGTCGCTGGCAAAGAAATCCGCGAGTGCGTCGTTCGAAAGGTGCCCGACGCGACTCATTACCCGCTGCTTCACCGACCAGGGATACGGACCGCCGCGCAGCATCTCCACATCATGGTTGGACTCGATCACCAGCACATCACAGCCTCGCAAGTGATCGCAAACGTTGGGCGGGATGTATCCAAGATCGGTGGCGATGGCTACTTTTATCCCTTCCGAGCGAAACGCAAATCCCACCGGATCGGCGGCATCATGCGGGATGGTGAAAGGCGTAACCGCAATATCGCCAATCTGGAACTGGCATCCCGAGGAGAATAACTCGAGCTTGCCTACCTCCGGCTTTTCTCCTACTGAATCGCGCACTGCCCGTGCCCAAGCCTGATGGGTAGCGCCCGTCATGAAGATTGGCACATTGAGCTTGCGGGCAAGCACGGCCAACCCATACACGTGGTCGGTATGCTCGTGGCTAATCAGAATGGCGGAAAGAATGTGAGGATCATCTCCCGCCGCCTTCATGCGTTTGAAAGTCTCGCGGCAGGACATTCCCGCATCCACCAGTATGGTGGTGGTGGCGCTGCGAATGATGGCACTATTTCCCCGGCTGCCAGAGGCCAGCACCGAGACGGAAACTCCCATGGCCTTCGAGCATACTCGCAGCCGCAGTGGAAATGGGAGTAACTTTTCGGTTATCCGCTACTTTAGTGCTTACGTTCCGATCTCAGCTAGATGTAAGCGATGCAATCGATCTCGACCAGCGAGTTTCCCGGAACTCCACCGTTTGCGACCGCTACCGTGGTGCGCACCGGCGGCTCATTGCCGAAACGTCCTTGATATACTTCGTTCATCCCGGCATAGTCTTTGATGTCGTTCAGATAGACGTTCACCTTCAGGACCTTCTGCATGGATGACCCTGCGTTGGTCAGTTCTTTCTCGATTTCATCGAGAACATGTTTGGTGTGGGACGCAATGTCACCCGGGAAGTGTGCGCCTTTCCCGGCAATGAACAGCAGGTTACCGAACGACACTGCCCCCGAAAACAGAGGCATTTTCTCCGGTGGTTTTCCGCCGGTATAGTAGACCTTTTTCTTCGACTTTTCCTTCGCTTCAGCTTTCACAGTTCCAACCACGCTCGCGGCCGCGATCAAAGCTGCGCTTTTTTTCAATACATTTCGCCGGTCTGGTTTCATCACACGCCCCCCTCGTTTGGATTGAATAATTTTGATCTACGCCTGATAGGTGTAAAAACCTCTGCCGCTCTTCTTTCCCAGCCAGCCGGCGTCCACCATTTTGATCAGCAACGGGCATGGCCGGTACTTGGGATCGCCTAACCCGTCCTGCAGCACTCGCATGATGTCCAGACAAACATCCAGACCAATGAAATCTGCCAGTGCCAGTGGTCCCATGGGGTGTGCCATCCCCAGCTTGAAAACTTCGTCCACGGCTTCCGCCGTCGCCACCCCTTCCATGACGGTGTACATAGCCTCGTTCAGAAGTGGCATCAGCACCCGGTTGGAGACGAAGCCGGGTGCGTCATTGACTTCCACTGGCGTCTTCTCCAGTTTGGTCGCCAGATCGCGCACTTTTTTGAATGTTTCATTGGAGGTGGCCAGGCCGCGAATCAATTCCACGAGCTTCATTACGGGAACCGGATTGAAGAAGTGCATTCCGATGACTTTGTCAGCCCGCCCGGTCAACGCTGCCAGCCTGGTGATGGTTGAGGATGTGTTGGAGGCCAGAGTAACTTGCGGCCGGCAGATTTTGTCCAGGTCGCGAAAAATGTCTGCCTTGACTTCGAACTTCTCAGTAGCGGCCTCCACCACAAAATCGCAGTCTGCCAGCTTGGTGCGCCTGAGCGCCGGCTCAATGCGTTTCAGTGCCGCAGATTTTTCTTTGGCAGTGATCTTGTACTTCGCAACTTCGCGCTCGAGATTCTTGGCAATCGTCTCCAGCGCGCGATCCAGAAAGCTCTGCTCCACATCACACAACACAACCTCGTATCCGCTGCGGGCAAAAACATGAGCGATGCCATTGCCCATTGTTCCGGCGCCCACCACTCCCACGCGTTTTATATCCATGATGACTTCTCCTCCGCAGGAAAGAAGGAAAGCATGAAAGTCTAACACTCAGCCTTAAGGCGCTTAAACTTGGCTTCAGGTTTCGCGCTAATCCTCATCGCAGCTTAAGCTTGGCTTCAGATTCGCGTGTTATTCAATCCATATTCTTTGCGTGAGCATCGAATCGATGTTTCGTCCGCATCACACCTGTTACAGACATCAAGTCAGCAGAAAACAGGCAGGGCAAGGCATCCGGCCTTCTGTCAGACCGAAATCAAGTGGGAGGGAAACCATGTTAGGAAAAGTAAGAATGACAGCACTGGCAGTAGCGGTGACGTTAGCGTGCAGCGGTTTAGCGCTGGCTTACGATCGCGATAACGACAATGACGATTACTACGGTCGCAATAATACCCAGGCCCACAAACACCGTCGCGACGGTGACCGCGACGATCGTGATGGCTGGAGAAATCGGGACAACGATCGGAATCGGGGATGGCGGCGTGGCGACGGCGATGGTGATCGTGACGATCGCGGCTCGGGCAATTGGAGAAATAACGGCCGCTATGGCCGACGCAATCCGTCCGTCTACCAAAATAATCAGGGATGGCATCGGAACGACGGCGACGCCGACGATGGTGTTTACAACCGTGGCAGGGTTTATGACCGAGGCGGAGTTTACAACCCTGCTGGGGTTTACAGCGGTGGGCGAGTCTATAGCCGTGGCAACTATCCCACTGACCAGACTGGCTACCCGCAAGGAGCCTTTGGCGGCAATCCTGGATTCCGCTATGGTTACAGCGATGGAGCCAAAATGGCGAACGCGGATATGTCCCAGCGCAAGCCGTTCAATCCCGAACCGCGCGGCAAGTATGATGACCGCGATGGTGGCTACCAACGCGTAGACGGCGACAAGAACGCGTACAAGGTCCAGTACAGCAACGGCTATCGAGCCGGATATGAGGCTACGTTCGGGCGGTACTAGGGACTGGCGTCACAATTAACGCAAAGACCCGCTTCCGAAGAAGCGGGTCTTTTTATTTCCGATTTAACTAGCTTATTGGCGTTCCAAAGTCTCGTCCATGGCGAACTTGTTGCCCTTCTCTACGTTGACCACGCGATGGATAGTCTTATAGCCGGAAAGCGTGATGTCCACCACATAGGCGCCCGGGTTCAGGTAGAACTCCACCGGCGAATTCTTGTCCACAACGCGGCGATTGACGGCGATCTGTGCTCCCTTGGGTTGGGTCTTAACGCTCACCGTACCCATTCCGGACGTCTCGCCTCCCCCACCAAAAATCTTTTTGAACTTGCCAGCGGTTTTGATTTCACCAGTGTTCCCAAGCACGCGCAGGGTTGGCGCAAAATGATAGGTTTGGCCTGCTTGCAGATTCGCGGTCGTGGATTCTTCCAAATATCCTTGTTTCCTTACAAGAAAAGTGTGATTGCCCGGCCTGTCCACTGGAATCTGTGCCGGAGTCAATCGTCCACTGTCCTTGCCGTCCACAAATACCGCGGCGCCCGAGGGTGTGCTGGTGACCGCCGCCGTGGCAGTGATCTGTGCCAACTGGACTACAAGAAATGACTTGCTGGCCGATGCCACGTCAATGGTCCTGTTCTCGGCGGCATAACCGGCCTTGCTCACGCTGACGCTGTGTTGTCCGGGCGCCAATCCCGGCAGATTGTAAGGCGTGACCCAACTCGGATCGGTTCGCCCATCGATGCGAACTTGCGCTCCTTCCGGTGTGGAATTAATAGTCAACTGCCCCGGAATGACTGCGGAAGGAGTCGGCGTCACCTTAGCTTTACGCTTGTTGTACCTCGGGGTCACCGTTACGGGACCGGATTCGGCTTCGATCCTCTCCGGCACGACGGCATGAACCGGAGACGAGGCTTCGACATTATCGGTTGTCTGAGCCGCGGCGTCTGAAATTGAGCTTCGTTTCCCTGCTGTTCCGCTGGAGGCCCCAGCCATGGATACCGCTGATCCGGTATTTTCATCAGCCTCTTGAGAATGATTGTGCAGCATGATTCCCACGGTCACGGCCAGCATCAGGCAAACCGCCGCCCCAATGGAGTACATAAAAAGTTTTGGCGGAGTCTTCTTAATTTCCGTCACCGCTTGCCTCGCTAACTGCCCGGGATCCGGGTTAGGCGGGGGTGCGATATATACTTCTTGCATCGGCGGCAGTTCCTCGATTTCCGAAAAACTACGCCCCTGCGTTGCGGCGTTTCCGGCTTCATCCATCATCGGATCCACTGCGATTCCTGGCGCGGTGCCCAGCTCAGGCGTTAAGGCTGCGGAACTGCTTTCTCGCCCGCCGGCCGTACCCTGCGGAGACGGTGATTGCCGCTGCGCCGGAGCGACCGTACTGGCCGCGCCGGCTGCGGCGGCGACCGCCTTTTTTGCCACGTTTGGGCTGGCCTTAGGGCTGATGGTTTTGGCCGTCGCCGACGGTGATGTGGCGGGCTGAGCCGTTTTCTTCGCGGCCGCTGCCTTAGTGGCGCTTTCTTTGCACCTTTCCAAATCATTCACCAATTCTTGCCCCGATGCATAACGTCCTTCGGGGACCTTGGCCAGAGCTTTCATGATGACTTCACTCAAGGCAGGATGAATCTTGCGGTTGATTTGATCCGGTGCTACCGGCATTTGTTCCAGTATCTGCTGCCGCAATTGATCCGCATCCTCTGCGTCGAATGCCTTGCGCTCGGTGACCATCTCGTAGAGGATCGCACCTAGCGTAAATAGGTTGGAACGCCCATCCAGCGGCTCTCCCCGCAACTGTTCCGGGGAGAGATAATGCAAAACTTCCGGCGACTTGCCTGTGGCCAGAACCGCATATGCGCCCATGCCGGAAATCCCAAAGCTCAGAATCTTGACCGTGCCGTCCCACTGCACCATCACCTTCGCGGGCTCAAGGCTGTAGTGCACGACTTTGTTTACATGCGCATGATCCAGTCCCTGACAAGTCTGGCGCGTGATGTCCTGCAGGTCCCAAATAGAAAATCCCTCTTTGCGCGCCAGCATGGTGGCAATGCTGTTGCCCTGCACATATTCCATGGCGGCGCACAGCTTACCGTCGATATCTCCTGCTCCGTAAAGCAGCGCAATATTGTGGCTACTGAGCGCTTTGCTGGTTTCTGCTTCCTCGTCGATACGCTGCACTAACGCTTCCGCTTGATCTCCCAGCAGCTCCAGATTGATTGTCTTCAACGCGACAGTGTGCCCACTCTCGCTATCCGAAGCTTTATAGGTACAGCCGATTTCGGAACGCGCGATTTCGTTGATGATTTCGAAACGGCCGATTTTATTCGACATTTCTTCCCAACCCTCGTGCTGGCATGACCTTGTCGCATTCCACGCGCGACAGGTGTGGTCCTTATTAGAGGAGGATAGGCGTAGGATAGCGCGGCGCAGTTATCGCTTGCGAATTACCAAAGTACTCGCAGAGGAGGGCGGCTGCCGACTGTGTTCGGTGGGCTTCTCCGCTGCTCCAGTCGCGTAGATATTTAGGTGATCGTCAATCATCACAGCAAGCTTGCTGCCATCACGCGACAGAGCAAAGTCGTAGTCCGCTTTAGGGATCGGGACTACCTGGACGCTCGAGATTCGCTTTCGCAAATTAGTGTCATAGATCAGGATTCGCGTCCGGCTCCGCCTTATGTCGGTTAAATCCATGAAACCACCTTTTTATTGCTCGGCGGATACGGCGAAAAATTTGCCGTCTCGCGTAACGGAGGTTAGCTCCTCGAGGCTCTCCTTCTTTCCCCCCTCTAACCGGTCCTGCATGATAATTTGACCTTTCGTGTTCACCACGGTGAGCTCATACCAGCAAAGAGTGAGCAATTCGGTATTCGTTACAAATGCCGGCGTAGGTAGACATAGATGACTCTTCCCCTCCCAGGTGACTCGCCACGGTTCGACAAACTTTCGAAGAAGTACTCTTGTGCTCTCCTCTGCTGTTGCCAGGCTGTCGTCTGAGATGGCGAAGCGAAAGGACAGAGCTCTGTCTAGCCCGCTACCCAATGGGGACAACGACGAACTCCTTAAGATTTCAATGTGCGTGTTAGACGGAATGTAGTGCTTCAGCAACAGAGTTCTGCCGGTAGGCGAGAGACGTAATTCCCAATAATCCTACTTCTTGACCCCCTCCAATTTTCGTTCCCTCAGCACCTTGAAGTCGGGTGAGTAGAGTCTGAGGAAATCGCCGTTTCTAACTATGAAATTCCCCTCGTCGTTCATCATCACGGAGGAGATGCCCGAGCGCGTAGGAAGCTGATTTCGAAATTTCAGAGCTCCGGTTTTCGCATCAAACGCAACGAATTGTAAGACGAAGGGATCGGTGGGAGTGAGTTCATTGCGGCGCACGAGTTGTCCGGCATCTGCTTTTGTTACAAAGTAACAAATTACTTCATCAGACATAGGAAAGAGGACACCAATATCAACGAATTTCCCACCGATGTAAGCTTTTCCTCCAATGTAGTGCGGGTTAGGACGGGAGGAATAGGAAAATGGCCTCAGATCGACTGCCCAGAGCGGCTGTGTACCATTGTCCTTCGCTTGCATCCGGATGCTGCTGAGCATTAACACGAGGCACGCAAGTGAGATGCCGATAGTTACGCATGGATTATTTTCGAAGCCAGACACCCGTAGCGTATTGACCAGGATTATATCCCGCGAACAAATAGTTCTATTGCCAGGAAGTTTGTGTGGAAGAGCAACGAATCAAGGACTCGACTACGAAGTCACAGAACTATATGGGTTACTGCATGGAAGTCAACCAGGTTTGCAGCAGGTTGCGAACTTTGGCTCCTTCGATTCGCCGCCGTACCGCATCCATCACGACAAACCGCGCCTGAGCTCCGCGCCCACGAAATCCCACCCAGTACGGGATATAAATTTCTCCAGCGATCGGCTCCGCCGAAATCTGCAGATTCCGCATGCGAAAAAAACCAGTGGTGAAAAGTACACGTCGCACTTTTCCCAGGATCAGTTCCCTCGCCTTTTCCTCTTCCAGCAGCGGCAGCGGACAATTCCGCGTCTCCACGAAGACGACCTCGCCCGGACCGGGTAATTGCTCGAAGGCGTAGAGATCAAGGGAGCCGGTTACCGCATCCAGCCCGAGCACGCGTTGATCACGCTTGCCACTATTCAGGATTTCAACTTGGAACAGCTGGAAGGGGATAAAAAACTCGGCCACGGATCGCACCGGCCCGAACGCCACTTGCCGCAACATTTCTATCGGGCCAGTGGAGGAAAACTGGTCGATGGCCTCATCGCGGCCGACGTTGGGTCGCAAACTGCGGATACGTGCCACTGCGACCTGCCTAGCGAAAATAGATCCAAAGGCCGACCACGGTGCTAAGCAATGCCAGGCTGAAAACGACGTTCAGTCTATGCTCCATCGCGGTTTCCGCCGCCGGCTTGTACACAACTGGGCGCGCTACTTGCGTCAGGTCCATTTTTTCATCGACGGTGGCAAAGGTCAGGCCAGCAAGTTTCTTGCGGTCCGGCGCCGGCGTCATCAGGGAAACCACGACCAGCACCAGCGAGCAGATCACGAACATCAAGATCGCATAGTGCAGGAAATTAATGTCGATCAACCAGCGAATCGCGGGATTCTCGAAGCCACCGCCGGCCGCACGGTCCATGATCTCAAGTACAAAGCGTACCGCACCCAGCACAAAACCGGTCAGCAGCGAACTGATGGCCCCTTGCGCATTCAGCCGCGGCCACAGAATTCCCAGGATAAAGCAAGATGTAATCGGCGGACTGATGTACGCCTGCACGCTTTGCAGGTAAATGTAGAGCTGGCTGCTGATCAAATGTATGAACGGCACCCATGCCAGCCCGAGTAAAACCATTACCCCAGTCATCACCCGGCCAAAGCGGACCAGTTGTCTCTCGCTGGCATCCGGTTTGATTTTTTTATAGAAGTCCAGGGTGACCAGAGTCGAAGCCGAGTTAAATACAGAGCTCATCGCTCCCATCAGCGCCGCCAGCAAAGCCGCGATCATCAGCCCCACCAGCCCGGTCGGTAACAGATTAATGATTAACGTTGGATAAGCAATATCCCCGTTCAGTACCTGGCCGTTTGCTCCTATGTGGAACATATCAGGATACAAGGCAAACGCAATCAGCCCAGGCAGCACCAACATGAACACAGGCAAAATCTTTAGGAAGCCGGCAAAGATCGTGGCTGCCTTGGCGTGTCCTTCATCTTTCGCGGAAAGAACACGTTG
>WNGP01009612.1_pt1 | contig 10757 bp, 11 predicted proteins | sample 5407671 | NCBI WGS metagenome assembly WNGP01 (sample SAMN13153381, study PRJNA577476) | soil metagenome | isolation source: 40 cm soil or saprolite under Garry oak tree replicate 2 | place: USA:California | collected 2016-06-15
CGAGGCGGACGTTCTGGAAGAGCTGGCGCGACGCCGAGCCGAGCGCGAAGCGGAGATCAAGAAGTCGGTCGAAGACCTCAGCGACCGGATGATGGGCGATGTGGAGCGGCGCATCGCCGCAAGGTCGGCGGAGCTCGAGGCCGATCTCGCCGAGCGGGAGCGACAAGCGCACGAAACGCTGGAAACCTCGTTGGCCGACAAGCGCAAGACGTTCGAATCGGAAGCGTCGAGCCTCGAAAATCGCCGCATTTCGCTCGGCAGCGAAATAGCGGGGCTGGAGCAGCGCGCGCGCGAGCTCTCGGCGTCGGTCGAGGGCCTCGCCTCCCGGGAGGCTCGCGTGATGCAGAACCTGGAGCAGCGCCGGACGCAGCGCGAGGCCGACATCAAGAAGTCCGTCGAGGATCTCAGCGCGGGGATGATCGGCGACCTGGAGCGGCGGCTCGCCGCGAGGACCGCCGAGTTCGAGGCTAGTCTCGCCGATCGGGAAAAACAGGCCCACGACGCGCTCGATTCATCGCTGGGGGCGAAGCGCGCCGAGCTTCGGACCGCAGTTTCCGAGCTCGAAGCTCGCCACGCCGACCTGTCGAAAGAGGTCGAGCAGCTGCAGCACAAGGAACGCGAGCTCACCGCCTCGCTCGAAGAACTTTCGTCGCGGGAGGCGAGTGCCGTGCAAAGCGTGGCGAAGCTCTCGCGCCGGATCCTGGAAGAGGCGCCCAATCCCAATCGCGGACCTGCGAGCGCCGCGGGCAGCTGATACGCCGGTTACGCCGGCCGTCATCCTCAGATCGCGGCGCGCGGTGCGTGCGCCTGGGCGGTCCGGATGAGCCAAGCGGCGAAGAGCGCGAAGGCGACGAGCAGCGCATAGCTCCATGCGTAGCTCCCCAGCAGGGCATGGAGGCCCGAGAACAGCGGCGGGCCCGCCACCACCCCCATGAAGGTCACGAACATCGCGGCGCCGGTCGTCGATCCGATCGCACGCGGCGGGCTCAGCCAGGCGACCTCGGAGAGAAACACGCCGTTCCAGCCCACGGCCGAGATGCCGAGCACCTGAAACACCGCGATCACCAGGAATGCCGGCCATGCGCGGGAGAGCCCGATGACGGCTGCCGAAGCCGCCGCCATCAGCAGCGCGAGGCCCAGGAGCACCACAAGCCCGCTGCCGACGCGGTCGGCGAGCATGCCCCAGAGCACGCGGCCCAGCGCCCCGACCACCTGAACGGCCGCCAGGATCGCGCCCGCCGTAACCAGATCGAAGCCGAGCTCCTCGACCAGCAGCACCACCAGGAAGGCGAGCAGGCAGAGCTGAATGGCGGCAAAGCAGAACGAAGCGGACGCGAGCCGAAGCAGCGCCGGGTTTTTCGCGACCGTGCGGAAGCCGGTCAGCGACAGGCCCGAAAGCTTCGCGGAGAGGTCCCGGTGCGCGTCCCAGATCGCGCGGTGCGGCTGCGAGAGCAACGCCAGCGCGGCGGCGGCGGCGACGATCCATAGCGGCGCGCTCCAGCCCAAGCGCAGCGCCGTCACCGGCGCCACGAGGCCGATGATCATGCCGCCCAGCGGCACGCCGGTTTGCTTGATCGAGAAGAACAGATTGCGCCGGGCGGCCGGCACATGCCGCATCAAGAGATCCGAGGACGCCGGATTGATGATGCCGTAGGCCGCGCCGATCACGAGCGAGCCCGCCAGCAGCGTGGCGAGATTGCCGGCGGCCAACAGCATGCAGCCCATCGCCGTAAGCAGCATGGCGGTCTGGCCGGTTCGGCACGGGCCGAGCCGCGTCACCCAGGTGCCCGCGCTGAGCGAGCCGAACATCGCCGCGAGATAGAGCAGGCTGATCTGGAAGCCGACCTGGCCCGCCGGAATACCGATCATCTCCGCGATCTTCGGCGCGATCGTCGGCACCACCAGAACCGCCATGGTGCCGACGGCCTGGATCGCCGTGGTTTCCGCCAGCAGGCCGGTGAGCTTGGGGCGCGGAGTTTCAGGCATCAAGCTCGATTTGGTAGCCGAGGAAGGACTCGAACCCCGACACACGGATCATGATGAATTGTTGCAGCTCAACATCGCGGTCGAACAGTTTTTTCCGCTCTACCTCAGAGACCGAACAAGCTTTGGTCCTTGCGGCAGGTCCGAGTCGGGCCACTAATCGGACATCTGTCGCAAACCCCTTAGGTTCCGAGCAGGCCGTTTCGCGTTCGAGGAAGTGTGCGGCAGCTTAAGGTTACACCATCAAAAACAAACCCGTCGCGCCGGCAAAATGCTCCACTTTCAACACGTGTCGCCGGACGCGGACAAGGAGACCAGCTGGCTATCCGGCCAGCCAAGGGCGAGTTGATCCCTTCCGGCAGGGCAGCGCGAAGCTCAGCAGCCGCGTCAATCGTTGGTCTTCTTGTCCGGCTCCTGATCCGGGGCCGGCTTGCCGGAATTGTCGAGCCAGCGCCGCGCGACCGGGTTGTCGCTCGGTCGGGCCCCGGCCGTCGGCACGATGATCCGACCGCCCGGAATCGGCTTCACCTCCGCCGGCCACGCGGGCGCCGGTTGCGCGGCTGCATCGGGCTTCCTCGGCGCCGCTTGCGGCGGCTGCGCCGTCGGCCGGGCCGCATCTGCCGGCACGATCATCGAACCGGAGTTGATCCCCGCGATCGACTTCACCTCCGCCGGCCGCGCGGCTTGAGCCGGCGCGGGTCGCGCCGCCGATTGCGCGGCTCCAACGGGCTTCCTTGACGCCGCTTGCGGCGGCCGCGCCGTTGCGACGGTCTTCTTCGGCGCCGCTGGCGGCGGCGCCGGCTTGGCGACCGGAGCAAGCCGCGCAACCACCGGATTGGGCGCGAATTTCCGCTCCGACACGCCCATCCGGGCGTGCTGGATCTTCACCTCCACCGTCGTCGACTCATGGCCCTCGTGCGTGAAAGTCACGGTGAAGGGCCCTTCCGCCGAAACTTCGAGCGAGCACGGTGTCCGGCAGCCGCTGCCCAACGAGGTCGTCACTTCCGCGCCGGAAGGATCGGAATCCAGCTCGACGATGCCGGCGAACGAATTGGCGACCGGCAGGCATCCCGCCAGCAGCGCGGCACCAAGCACCGATCCCCAGATGTACGCCGCCCGCATAATCCCCTCCCCACCCCTTCGCCCCGCGAACTCGTAACGACGATACGAGGTCACCTCAAGGGATGCAACGAAATGAGGCAAGGCGGTGGCAAACGGCTTGGAGCAAGGCTGGCGAGCTCATCCGATGCGCGCGGCGTGCGCCGGTTGGGGCATTCCGATCCCGGGACCATGGGGCTTGAAGCGCGTCGGCGCCGCCCGCAAGGGCTGCATTTCCGAGCCGCTGACCGGCCGCGCTGCGGAAGTTTGATTGCTCAACGCCATTCGAACGGCTAAATTTTCGGCGGGAATTTTTGGTAGCGGAGGAGGGACTCGAACCCCCGACACACGGATTATGATTCCGGATTTTGCGCTCCTCATAGCTGCATATAGTGTCGCTCTTTTTGAATTTTTGCTTGAATTTTCAGCGCGTTCAGGTGTACATAGATGCTCGTTGCCAAACGCCATTACGCCCCACTTCGGAGTGCCTAGGAAGTGCCTAACGCCGCTTTGACCGAGCTCACCATTCGCAAACTACAGCCGCCTGCCACCGGCCAGACCACAGTTTGGGATAGCGTTCCCGGATTCGGCATTCGCGTCTCACAGGGCGGAGCAAAAACCTTCATCGTGCTAGTGGGCGGCGGAAATCGCCGCAGCATCGGCCGCTTCCCTATTATCTCGCTCTCCCACGCGCGCACCGAGGCCAAGCGGATACTTGCGGAACGGACGCTCGGCAAGCACCGCGCGAAGAGCATTCCCTATGACGAGGCACAAAAGCTCTTTCTCGCGGAGTGCGAGCAGCGGGTCAAAGAGGGCACCCTCAGAGCGCGCACGCTCAGCGACTACACGCGCCTGCTCAAGAAGCACTTTTCGCTTGGCCGCCAGCAGCTGTCCGACATCACGGCCGACGACATCGGCCGCCGGATCGACCGGATCATAGACGCGCCCTCGGAGCGGAACCACGCGCTGGTCGCAGTCAAGGTCTTCCTCCGATGGGCACTGAAGCCGCCCCGACGATACATCGCCCACAACCCATGCGAGGGCATGGTTCCCATCCGGCGCCCGTCCCGCAGGCGCGTCCTTACCGACCGAGAGGTCGCTGCCGTGTACCACACGGCCCGCCAGGGCGAGGATTCGTTTTCCAATATCGTCGCCCTCCTCATCCTGACCGGCCAGCGGGTGGATCAATGCCAAGGAGCGCACGATCACCCTTCCCGCCTCCGCTACGAAGAACGGGGTTGAGCACACGTTTCCCTACGGGCGAGCGGTCGCCTCCGTCCTAGAGTGGATACCCAACGAAGGCGATAGCTTCTTTCCGCCAAGCCGCTCCCACGTCCGAGGTAAGCCCACGACCACGTTCAATGGGTGGCCGAAGCAAAAGAAGGCGTTCGATGCCGCGTGCGGCGTCTCGGACTGGACACTCCACGACCTCCGCCGGACCTTCGCTACGAACCTTGCCGCACTCGGGATTGCTCCCCACGTGGTTGAGAGGCTCCTCAATCACGCCACCGGCAGCATCAGCGGCGTGGCCGCGATCTACAGCAGGTTCCAGTACATGGACGAGATGCGCGACGCCATTGCGCGATGGGAGGAGCGCCTGGCCGCGCTCCTTACCGCGACCTAGGCGTGAACTCATAAACAAGCCGTTGGATGGTTTGCCAGAGTCCGCTTTGAAACCGTAAGCAGCCGTCATATGCGTCAGGCGCTACTTCCGGGAGGTGCCAAATGCCGGAATTCGAAACAGCGTGCTTGCACGTCCGCTAATCGACGGAAAGCTGATTGAAAAGTTTCGGGAATTTTGCGGAAATCAATGGGGTTAGGATTTCAGGGCTGCGTTGGCGGGGCCCGTGGGGGGAGCTGACCGGAGCTCTCTTAAACGTCGCGGTGACTGTTTTCACACACCTCAATCCAGCGGCTGGAGACAAAGACTTGATGACACGCGACAGCCGGTCGCACCTCGCCAGGTTGGCGACTCGCGTTGGGCCATCTTGATTTGGCCACACGCGTAATTTACGTACGAGTTAGACAACAAAAATCAGAATCCGGGCCCCTCTGGCGAGGACGCCGATGTGTATCGGTTAACCTCGCGATGTCGGATCACCCTATCCCGCGCCGGTGCGCGCTGGGATCGGCCGACATCGGGCTCGCAATCTCCAAGCTCCCCGACAAGGCCAGTCTTAGCTCCTCTGGTGCGCGTGCATCAACGAAAGAGGAGTAGCTATGGCGAAGCAAGACCCCCGTTCGAGCAACACGATTGCCGAACGCGCGAACGGCTATTCTGCTCAGAGTGACCGAGAGGTCATGCAGGCTTTGGTCACCGCGGGCGCGCTCGTCGCGCTCGCCGACGGTCAAGTGGATGCTATAGAACGCGATGCATTGGTCGACTTCATCGATCGGCAGCGCCTAACGCCAACAATCTCACAACACGAAATAGCCCTAGCATTCGACAATCGCGTGCGGCAGCTCGAGACTCGAGACAGTGTAGACATGATCGTGCAGGCGTTTCAGCCGCTCGCTGGCCGCTCATTGGCGTCCATTGTGGTTCGTACCGCGGAGAGGGTCGCCGCCGCAGATCGGCAAATTCATCGAGGCGAGCTCAATACTCTCAAGCTGATACGCCTGCTCCTGATGACCTTACCGAACAAGAGGCCCAATTCTAACATCCCGTGCCGTTAATTCGTTAAAGGAGAGACATGACACCGTACAAACGACGTTCTGCCGACGATGATGTTCAGCCGCCTGCGACAACCGCACCCGACCAACGTATCGAGCGGCTCATGGACCGCCTGCCGCGGCGCGTTGGCTCGGTCATCCGCTGGCTGCGACAGCCATCCTGTTTCTGGATCCGAATGCCTGCGGGCGCACTCCTAATCTGCGGAGGGCTTGTTAGCTTTCTACCGATCTTTTCGCTTTGGATGCTGCCGCTCGGCTTGCTGCTGCTCGCCGAGGACGTGCCGCCGCTGCGGTCGGCCATATCTCGATTCCTGCATTGGGTCGAGCGTCGGTATCCGCATTGGCTGGCTGCTCGCCGAGCCGACAAACCGGATGCGAAGCTGGGGCACGAACGCGGGAGTTTGTAATGGGCACTTTTGACGCCCGACGGAAGGGATTCGAGGAGAAATTTAGGCATGAGCAGGACCTTTCCTTCAAGATCACTGCACGACGGAACCGTCTGTTTGGGCATTGGGCAGCCGACCGCTTGGGCCTGTCGGGCGGCGAAACGGAGGAATACGTTAGATCAGTTATCTTCTCCGATCTCCAACAGCCCGGTGATGATGACATTATAGCCAAGGTCGAGCAGGATCTGTTCGCGAAAGGAGTCGCCGTGACGTCAATTGATCTCCGAGCCAAGCTGGACGAGTTTGCTAAAGAGGCTCGGATGCAAGTGATGAGCGGCTAATTGCGTTATTGGAGCTCTGGTCGAGCCCATTCGACGTCGATCAGGTCGAGACCCTCATCGGTTTCCCTCAGGAATTCCCGCAACAGCTCGTCGCGTCTAGCCGCGGCAATTCAATACGCGGCGAGGCGTCGGGTTTCATGAATCCAGATTCCCGTTGGGGGCCGCGTCATCCACTATGGTCGGCCGATGCCTCGCCGGGCGGAGATGGACAGCATGGTTCAGCCCCTTATCGCGATAGCCCAAGTGGTGATGATCGATGTCGCGCTGGCGGGCGACAATGCCATTGTGGTTGGAATAGCGGCCTCCCGCGTCCCCGCCGGCGTGCGGCGCAAAGTAATCTTCTGGGGCATTGCCGGCGCCGTCGTACTGCGCGTGCTGTTTGCGGTGATCGCGACCCAGCTGTTCGCGATCATCGGGCTCACGCTCGCTGGCGGGATCCTCCTGCTTTGGGTGTGTTGGAAGATGTACCGGGAGCTCAGGCGCGGCTGCGATGATGAAGGCGTCGTCGAGGGTGGTGCGTGCAGGAATGAGGGGCAGAGATCGTTGGGCTTCCGGGGCGCCGTCACTCAGATCATCGTCGCGGATCTTTCCATGTCACTCGACAACGTGCTGGCGGTCGCGGGGGCGGCCAAGAACAATGTGCCGATCTTGGTCGCCGGACTCGCCTTGTCCATTCTACTTATGGCGGTCGCGGCAAATTTCATTGCCAAACTTCTCGTGCGCCATGCCTGGATCAGCTGGCTCGGGCTCGCCATTGTGCTGTACGTGGCCCTCGACATGATCTGGCGCGGAGCATTCGAAGTGGCGACCCACACTTAATCCCCTCCATGCTTGCGTCGCCCCCCACGACAGGCATCCGCCTCAGGCTGAATGTACATGTCGCCCTCATAGACCGGCGGCGTTCTCGACCAGCCAAGGCACGAACGTGTTAGCGGAGCAGTCCCGTCCTCTTGCCAGACCATGTCAAGGGGACATTATTTTAGCCAGCATAGCGGTAGGGGGCAACCCATGGCATCACAGATCAACATTGCGGCTTACAGTGATGCGCTGGTGGTATTGGGTACCGCTGGAGTTGTCGTGCCTATGGTCCAGCGATGGGGTCTCAGCCCCCTGCTTGGCTACCTCGGAGCCGGTGCCTTGCTGGGACCTCTTGGCCTTGGCTCATTTATCGCCCAGGTGCCGCTTCTGTACTGGTTCACGGTCGTCGATGCAAAGAATGTTGCCGGGATTGCAGACCTCGGGGTTGTGTTTCTCCTGTTTCTCATAGGCCTTGAGCTGTCCTATGAACGGTTGGTGGCCATGCGCCGTCTGGTGTTCGGTCTGGGCGGCCTTCAGATTGCGCTCACGACAGCGATCCTCGCAGGTTTCCTGCTGCTGGCGGGACACAATTCGCAAATCGCCGTATTGCTGGCGTCCGCATTGGCTCTTTCATCGACCGCAATTGTCCTGGAGGTGTTATCCAAGCAAGGTCGGCTAACGACAGCGACAGGACGGGCAAGCTTCGCGATATTGCTGGCGCAGGATCTCGCCGTCATTCCCATTCTGATGTACGTTTCGATACTGGGTGCCGACAAAGGCAGCTCTGTTTTAATGACAATTGCCCTGGCGCTGCTCCAGGCGACAACAGCAGTTGCACTTATCATATTACTGGCTCGGGTCCTGCTGCGACCGCTCTTTCGTCAGGTGGCACGTACACAATCAACTGACCTTTTCATCGCAGCAGCACTGTTCGTGATTGTCGGGATGGCCGTTATGGCCGCGGTTGCCGGTCTTTCAATGGCGCTCGGCGCGTTTGTAGCCGGGTTGTTGCTTGCAGAAACCGAGTATCGCAAGGCCATTGAGGCGACTATCGAACCGTTCAAAGGTCTGCTTCTCGGGATCTTCTTCTTCACAGTGGGCATGAACATCGATGTCCGGGAGCTGGTCCGAGATCCCATCTTGTTGCTCGCGAGCGTAGTTGGGTTGATTAGCCTCAAAGCGACTTTGCTAATTGGCCTCGCACGAGCTTTCAATCTGCCCTGGGGAGCAGCCGTCGAGACCGGATTGCTGCTGGGACCTGGGGGCGAGTTCGCCTTCGTGGCCGTTGGCCTTGCAGGCGCACTTGGGATCTCAGGTCAGCAGGTCACATCATTCACCCTCGCCGTTACATCTCTAACAATGGCGCTGATCCCGGTACTCAGCCCCGTAGCGAAAAGGCTTTCGCGACACCTCGATGAACCCACCGATATCGATCCAGTTCTAGCCATTCCACCCGAAGCTCAGCATCAACACGCGATCGTTGTCGGATATGGCCGTGTCGGGAAGGTAGTATGTACCATGCTGAAGAGGCATGGGGTGGCGTATTTGGCAGTCGATTATGACGCTATCGCCGTTACCGATAATCGCGCACAGGGCCACACCGTGTATTTCGGAGATGCATCAAGCCCGACATTCCTCAAGGCCTGCGGATTGATGGATGCTTCCGCAGTCATCGTGACCACACAGGCGAAACCGATCATTGACGAAGTGGTGCATCAGGTCCGCAGCATTCGTCTCGATGTCCCGATATTCTCCCGGGCGCGAGATGCGGAACATGCGCGTCACCTTTACAAAATCGGCGTTACCGATGCCGTTCCAGAAACCGTTGAGGCCAGCCTACAACTCGCCGAAACCTCGCTGGTCGGCCTCGGCATTCCGACGGGGCCAGTCATTGCCTCTATTCACGATGTTCGTGACGAGTTCCGGCATGATCTGCAGCGAGCGGCAAAGGAAGCTGGACTGCCATCTAGCTATTCTACGCGAGCCAAGAAGCGAACCTAATCGCGCCAGAAGTTCGCATTAGGGAGCGTATAATCGCCGAAATAAACTAGTATCGAAAGAGGAGTTGAACATCTACGGCATACCGTACTCGTTTGCCCATATCGCACTCTTGAGGCTGCCAGCCAATTCCCCAGCGGGTACGGCTTGGGGCTTGCAGGGTTGCATGGTATGCGGACGAGGTCGAGGCGTGGATCGCTTCACGCCCGCGCGTCTCGCGACGCGCAGCATGACAAACTCCTTTTAAGGGGTAGGGGGCACCGGAGGTGCACACTTCGGTGCCCTTCTTTGTGTTTTTTCATCCTGCCGCAAACTAGTGCACCTTTCGGCTTGCCACGACTAAGGCTGTTCTTGAAACATTTTGTGGCGGACGGTTTCTTACTGCGCAAATGGCTGCGTAAGCGTCCAAAGATCGATTGCCGACACTGGCACACCGCGGTCGAGAAATCGGTTGCGGCGGGCGCACACCTTAGCATGTCTGCCATTCGCTCTGTGGTGTGCGGGGTGTCAACTATTAGATACGGCAGCGCGCCGCAAGTCAGGAGGGCAAATCCATCCGTCATCAATCAACCATGGAGACGAACTCTTGCCGCGTCAGCGGATTATCGCGGAAGCAGCCCAGCATTCGGCTCGTGACCACGTCTGTGCCAGGCTCGTGCACGCCGCGATCGGTCATGCAGTGATGCGTGGCCTTTATAATAATCCCAACGCCTTGGCGTTTTAGGACATCGTTGATCGTGTTGGCAATTTGCGCCGTCAGCTTTTCCTGAATCTGGAGACGCTTAGCGTACGCCTCAATCACCCGGGCGAGCTTGCTGATACCAACGACACGACCACTCGGAACGTACCCAACCGATGCCCAGCCGATGATTGGCGCCAAGTGATGCTCGCAATGGTTTTCAAAACGGATGCCGCGGAGGACGATCATTTCGTCATAGCCTTCGATTTCTTCGAAGGTCTTGTGGAGGATCAGCGCTGGATCCTGGGAGTAGCCCATGAAGAATTCCTCAAACGCGCGCGTGACTCGTGCAGGAGTATCGCAACAGGCTGAAACTGACCGGTGCCTGGCATCATTCCGCAAACCCGCGCCAGTCCGTACCGGACTTTGTGCTCTGCAACCTCGGACCTCCGACGCGAATGATCGGTGCCCAGCTCGGTGCATCGCTGGCTGGAAATCTATCTTCCGAGGCCAGCCCGACGCTCGATTTGATCGTGATTGGCTTCGATGAGCCTGACCTTAGGTCTATTTCCAGACAGCTCCCTGGACCCGCTCGCTACGCTGCTTACGGTTTGGACGAATGTTCGACCAGTGCAAATGCTCATTGCAGCCTCCATCGAATCTAGCGCCTCGGACACGAGGAACAATTTCGCCTAGGTGATACTGAGATTTGTGACAATCTCCCATCTCCGGAGGATATGAACTCAACACTCCGTGACCCCGTAGTCATTTAATGCGGGGCAGGGTCCCGTATTGGTGAAA
>WNGP01006636.1_pt1 | contig 10755 bp, 8 predicted proteins | sample 5407671 | NCBI WGS metagenome assembly WNGP01 (sample SAMN13153381, study PRJNA577476) | soil metagenome | isolation source: 40 cm soil or saprolite under Garry oak tree replicate 2 | place: USA:California | collected 2016-06-15
GCCGGCGGTGGTGGCCGTGGTATCCGGATGGTGTCCGACGCCCACGAGCTGACGCAGGCCTACGAACTGACGCGCCAGGAAGCCGCGCGCGCGTTCGGCAGTGCCATCGTGTTCCTGGAGCGCCTGGTCACGGGCGCCCGGCACGTCGAGGTGCAGGTCATCGCGGACGGGCAGGGCGCCGCCTGGGCGCTGGGCGTGCGCGACTGTTCCAGGCAGCGGCGCAACCAGAAGATCATCGAGGAATCCGCCTCCCCGGTCCTCAACGCCGTGCAGGTCGCGGAGCTGAAGGCGTCGGCCGAGCGACTCGTGCTCGCGGTGGAATACCAGGGAGCGGCCACCATCGAGTTCCTCTACCACCCTGGTGAGCGGCTGTTCGCGTTCCTCGAAGTCAACACGCGCCTGCAGGTCGAGCACCCGATCACCGAGATCACCACCGGGGTCGACCTTGTGAAAGCCCAGTTGCACGTCGCGGCGGGCGGCAAGCTCCTGGGTGACGCGCCCGGGGAGTGGGGTCACGCCGTCGAGGCACGCCTCAACGCCGAGGACCCCGACCGCGACTTCGCCCCGTCACCCGGCAGGATCGTGCGGCTGGCGCTGCCCAGCGGCCCCGGCATCCGCGTCGACACGGGGTTCAGCGAGGGCGACATCATCCCGGCCGACTTCGACTCGATGATCGCCAAGATCATCGCGCACGGCCGCGACCGTACAGAGGCGCTTGCCCGCCTGCGCCGCGCGATGGTCCAGACGACGGTCATCATCGAGGGCGGCGTGACGAACAAGAGCTTCGTCCGCATGCTGCTCGACGATCCTGCGGTGATCGACGGGGCCGCCGACACCGGCTGGATCGACCGCGTGCGTGCCCAGGGCGGGCTCGTGTCGCACCAGCACTCGGCGATCGCGCTGATCGCCGCCGCCATCGAGGCCTACGAGGACGAGGAGGCCATGACGCGGCAGCGCTTCCTGTCCACCGCGCACGGCGGCCGTCCGCAGTCCCAGCACGAATGCCGGGCGCTCGAGCTCAAGCTCCGCGACGTCGGCTACCGCGTCCAGGTCGCCCGCACTGGCCGCTACCGGTTCCGCATCGGCATCTCGGCAGGCGGCCTCCCGCACGCGGCCGACGTCGCCATCGAGCGCTTCGACGAGCACAGCGGCCAGATCATCGTGAATGGCGTCCGCTTCAAGGTCGTCGCGAGCACGCACGGCCCGATCCACGTGGTCGAGGTCGACGGCATCACGCACCGGATCAGCCGCGACGAGGGCGGCATCGTGCGCTCGCCCGTGCCCGCGCTGGTGGTGGCCACGCCGCTGCAGGCGGGCGACAAGGTCGAGGCCGGCGCCCCGCTGCTGGTGGTGGAGAGCATGAAGATGGAGACCGTGCTGCGCGCGCCGTTCCGCGGCCGCGTGCGCGAGCTCGCAGTGTCGGTCGGCAGCCAGGTGGAGGTGGGCGCCCGCCTGCTCCGCCTCGAGCCGCTGGGTGAAGGCGACGAGGCGGCAGGTGCCGCGGCCGCGTCGAGGGAAGTCGAACTGGACCTGCCGTCCGAGCCGGCGGACGTGCCAGCTGCCGAGCGGGCCGCGCGTGGCCTGGAGGACCTGCGCAGCCTCCTGCTGGGTTTCGACATCGACTCGCAGAACGAGCAGCGCCTGCTCACCAGCTACCTGGCCGCGCGCGCGGAGCTCGTCGCAGCGGGCAAGCACGAGCTGGCCGGTGAGGTGGAGCTGCTGCGCCTGTTCGCCGACCTGAGCGAGCTGAGCCGCAACCGGCCCGCGGGCGAGGTGTCGACGTCCGATTCCGCGGTGCACAGTCCCCGCGAGTACTTCCACACGTACCTGCAGAGCCTCGACCCGGATCGGTCCGGGCTGTCGGAGAGCTTCCAGCAGCGGCTCACGCACGTGCTGTCCCGTTACGGCGTCGAAGGCCTTGACCGCACGCCGGAGCTGGAGGACGCGGTCTTCCGGATCTTCCTGGCCCAGCAGCGCGCGTCCGCCGACGTCGCGGTGGTAACGACGCTGCTGCGCCAGTGGGTGAGCGAGGCCCCGCCCGCCGAGGCGGACCGCGTCACGGTCGGCCTGGCGCTTGAGCATCTGATCACCGCCACCCAGGTCCGGTTCCCGGCGGTCGCCAACGAGGCACGCGGCGTCGTGTTCGCCTGGTTCGCCCAGCCGCTGCTGCGCCGCAGCCGCGCCACGGTCTACGCAGCCGTGCGCAAGCACCTGCGCCATCTCGACGAGCACCCGGACGCGCCCGACCGCGCCGAACGGATTTCCGCGATGGTCGCCTGTCCCGAGCCGCTCGTCCGGCTCGCCGGCCAGCGGATCGGCCGCGACGGCGCAGACCCCGTGCCGCTGCTCGAGGTGCTGACCCGCCGCTACTACGGCAACCGCGCGCTCAGCGACATGCGGGTCAGCAAGGTGGCGGGCTGCACGTTCGTCGTCGCCGGGCACCGCACCGCGACGGGCGGCGGCCGCGTCGTGACCACCGCCGTCGACTTCCCGGCGCTCGATGGCGCCGTCAAGGCGATCGACGCCTTCGCCGGTGACGGCGACCTGGTAGCGGACGTCTACCTGACCTGGTCCGACGGTCCCAGCGACCCCGACGAGATGGCCACCCGCCTGCGCGAGGTCCTGGTCGCGCAGCAGCTGTCGAGCCGGGTCGGCCGCATCACCACGACCGTCGCCGGCAGAAGCGGTGCGGTGATGCACCACCACTTCACCTTCCGGCCGTCAGCGGACGGCTTCGAGGAGGAACGACTGCTACGCGGTCTGCACCCGCGCATCGCCGAGCGCATGCAGCTCGGGCGGTTGCGTGCCTTCGATCTCACCCGGCTGCCCTCGCCTGACGAGGAGGTCTACCTCTTCCGAGCCGCGGCGCGGCAGAACCCGTCCGACGAGCGCCTCGTCGCCCTGGGTCAGGTGCGCGACCTGACCCCGTTGCGTGACGACGAGGGCAGGCTCGTCGCGCTGCCCGCGGCCGAGGACATCCTGGCCACGTGCCTCGACGCGATACGCCGGGCCAGGAAGCCCGGCGCGTCGACGTTCGCCACGAACCGGATCGTCATCTATGTGTGGCCGCCGACCGACCTCTCGCCGGACGACCTGAACACGGTGGCGAAGCGCGTGCTGCCGACGACGGCGGGCGCGGGCCTGGAGGAGGTGCTGTTCCTCGGCAGGCGCCGCGACAGCGCCACCGGTGAACTCGTCGACATAGCCGTCCGGATCGGCTACGACGTGGCCTCCGGCATGCAGATGTCCGTCGTGCCGCCGCCGGCCGATCCCATCGAGCCGCTGGACGACTACCGCCAGGAAGTGCTGCGCGCACACAGCCGCGGCACGCACTACCCGTACGAGCTGACTGACGTGCTCGCCGGGCCATTCGGCTCGTTCATCGAGTACGACCTGGACGAACGCTCCAAGCTGGTGCCGGTGAACCGGCCCAAGGGGCGCAACACCGCCGCGCTCGTCGCGGGGGTCGTCAGCACGCCCACGCCGTGCCACCCGGAGGGCATGTCCCGCGTGGTGCTGCTGGGCGACCCCACGAAGGCGCTCGGCGCGCTGTCCGAGCCCGAGTGCGCGCGGGTGATCGCGGCGCTGGACCTGGCCGAGCAGATGCGGGTGCCGCTGGAGTGGTTCGCGCTGTCCGCGGGCGCCCGGATCTCGATGTCGTCGGGCACCGAGAACATGGACTGGGTGGCGGCCGCGCTGAAGCGGATCGTTGACTTCACGCAGGCCGGCGGCGAGATCAACATCGTGGTAGCGGGGATCAACGTCGGTGCCCAGCCGTACTGGAACGCCGAGGCCACGATGCTCATGCACACCAAGGGCATCCTGGTGATGACGCCGGATTCCGCGATGGTGCTGACGGGCAAGCAGTCGCTCGACTTTTCCGGTGGCGTGTCCGCCGAGGACAACTACGGCATCGGCGGGTACGACCGGATCATGGGCCCGAACGGCCAGGCGCAGTACTGGGCGCCAGACATCCTCGCCGCGCGGGAAGTCCTGATGTCGCACTACGACCTCAGCTACGTGGCGCCGGGCGAGAATGCGCCGCGGAAGGCGGTCACGAGCGACCCGCTGGACCGCGACGTGTCGACGTTCCCGCACGCCGGCGCGGACGGCGACTTCACGACGGTGGGCCAGATCTTCTCCGTCGAGTCCAACCCGGACCGTAAGAAGCCCTTCGACATCCGCACCGTCATGCGCGCGCTGTCCGATCAGGACCACCCGGTGCTGGAGCGGTGGGCGGGAATGGCTGACGCGGACACCGCCGCGGTCCAGGACGTCCACCTCGGTGGTCGGCCGGTGTGCTTGCTAGGCGTCGAGTCCCGCTCGCTGCCGCGGCGCGGATTCCCTCCCACCGACGGGCCGGACACCTACACCGCAGGCACGTTGTTCCCGCAGTCGTCCAAGAAGACCGCCAGGGCCATCAACGCCGCCAGCGGGAACCGGCCGCTGGTCGTGCTGGCCAACCTGTCAGGATTCGACGGGTCGCCGGAGTCGATGCGCAAGCTGCAGCTGGAGTACGGCGCGGAGATCGGCCGCGCGGTGGTGAACTTCAAGGGCCCCATCGTGTTCTGCGTGATCTCGCGGTACCACGGCGGAGCATTCGTCGTGTTCTCCAAGGCCCTCAACCCGAACATGACCGTGCTCGCCGTGGAGGGATCGTTCGCCTCTGTACTGGGCGGCGCTCCGGCCGCGGCGGTGGTCTTCGCGCGCGACGTCGACAAGCGGACCGGAAACGACCCCCGCGTGCTCGCGCTCGCCGGCCGTGTCGCCAGGGCGCCGGCTGCGGCGCGGGCCGCCCTGGCCGCCGAACTAGCCGAGCTGAGGTCGTCGGTGCGGGCCGAGAAGCTCACCGAGGTGGCCACCGAGTTCGACCGCGTGCACAGCATTCAGCGGGCGGTCGACGTCGGGTCGGTGGACGCGATCATCAGCTGCGCCGAGCTCCGGCCGCGAATCATCGAGGCGGTCGAGAAGAGCCTCGCCCGGCAGGTTTGACCTGGCGTACCGGGTCACCGGGATCAGGTGCCGGCTGGCAGGCTGCCGGGGAATTCGACGGGATTATTCGCGCGCTCACCCGGTGCAGAAGGCGGCAAGGTCGCGCGCGGTGTCGCGGCTGATCTCCGGGCATGCGCTGGTGAAGATCTCCGGAGGCTTCCAGCGTCAAGCCAGCCAGAGCGTGTACCGCCAGAAAGTCATCAGTCCAGCTGCCGCGCACCGGTCGGCCGTCCGTGCGGAGACTGACCTGGCTGACGGACGCGACTCCGGCGCCAACGCGACTGGGCCACAGGACTCCATGAATGTGGGCGCCGGCCCATGGCATGTCGTCGCTGCGCGGGCCATGATTGTCATCAGGTAGACACGGGCCTGCCTGCCGCCGGGCGCCGGAGGTTCAGGCGTAATTGTGTGCGGTCCGTGCGGGGTCGTCTCCTAGAGTCTCATGGGAGAGGAATAGCAAGTGGAGAATACGAACGAGTTCTGGGCGAACGTCAGCGTTGTTGCTGTATCTCCAGTGGCGATTGCCGCTGGAGTAGCCAAAGGCGCCTATGACGCCTCGACTAATAACGGGGCTTTCAGCGAAGGGTTCAATGGGGCAGCGGGCCCCATCATGAAGGCGGCTAAAGAATTCGGCGCCGAACATGGGCCAATTATGACGAAAGGCGTGATCACCGGTGCCGCTGGCGCGCTTGGCGCCCGCATCGTGCGCGAGGGGCTGAAGCACCTAAGAATCTGAAGAAGTTCGTGATGAACACCACCTGCCGCGCGAGCCGGGACCAGTGAATCAACCCCCTGGACATCGAGCGAAACCCCGCGCGTGTGGCGCAGGAATACAACGCTTCGCTCATGCCTTCGCCTCACACGTCCCAGAAGGAGCGGCCAAATGAACGCGACACCGCCGCGGTGGCAATATACATGGTTCTCGAAGGTGGCCGGCCAGCGAGCGGGATTCCGGGCTCCAGATCTGAACACCGCGCTCCAGGCAACGTACGAGGAAGCCGCGAAATTCGGTGCGGATGGATGGGAGATGGTCAACTTCACGACGCAATGGGTTAGCGACGAGACGAGGAAGAGCGGTCACTGGACCGTTGTGTGTTTCATGAAGCGGCCCTACTGGACGGGTCCGGGACCGGCCGGTTAGCCGCCGCGGTTCTGGTCGTCCAACCCGGGTTCGGCCAGCGGGCGGGGTTCGGGCTGTCGCAGGCGACGTCGTATGTGGCCTTAGATAGGTCGGAGTGGTGGTCGAACTACCCATCGGAGTATTCTTATGTCCAAATCCATCGCTGTGTTCGGAGCCGGACCCGGCCTCGGCCAGGCTGTCGCCCGTCACTACGCGCGAGAGGGTTACGCCGTCACGTTGGTGGCTCGCCGCTCGGAGCCACTTGACCGTCTGGCGAAGGATCTGACCAGTGCCGGGGCAACCGCGCACGTCATCACGGCCGACCTATCCGACACCGGTGCCATGCCCCGACTGGCCGAGCAGATTCGCGCTAAGGCCGGCAACCTCGACGCCTTTTACTATGCGCCCGCCCCAGCCACCGGGTTCGTTTCCGCAGCCAACCTGACCCCACAGCACGCCCAGAACTTCATGCCGCTGATCTTCTACACGATGCTGGCACTCGTGCAGGAGTTCCTGCCGCACATGCTCGAGCAGGGGGACGGCGCCATCCTGACCGCGCAGGGCGGCAGCACCGTGCAGGGCCTGCCGAACATGAGCGGCCCCAGTCCTGCACAAGCCGCCCAGCGGAACTACCTGCAAGCCCTGCACGCCGAGGTAGCCGAGAAAGGCGTCTACGTCGGCATGCTCTACATCGGTGCAGCCATCAAGAACAGTGTCTTCCACGCCGAGATGGAGAAGGCCAAAGCTGCGGGCGACCCGATCTGGGAGATGCCTACCGTCGACCCCGAACATCTCGCCGACCTGCTCTGGACTATGCACGGCACGAAGGGACAGCGGGAAGTCATCTATCCGTAGTATCGCGTGCCGTGGATCCGTTCCATCAAGGGCTGGTCGCCGTCTTCCCCCAGATCCGCCAGTTCCTTTCCCGACTGCTCGATCCGCTCGAGTTGGAGGGCATCGACTCGGCCCGGCCGGTGCTGGCCGCCTGCCACGCTCTCGGGGACTGGCTGGAGCAGAAACCCCGCGCCACCCGAAGCGAAGCGTAGCGTAGCGGGCCGGCCAGAACGGCGCTCTGCCCAGGGACCTGGGCATCAGGGTGACCAGCGTGCCAATCACCGAGGGCAGCGCGCCGGACTGCGACTTCGCGGTGCCGCTGATCGCCTGATGGTCAGCGGTCAGCCTCCGCGCCGTGCATGAGCTCGACGACCTTGACCAGCGCCGTGGCGTCGCCGACATTGCCAGGGAAGACCACGTACGGCATGCCGACCGCCTCGGGCGCCGCGTCGATACCGCGAAAGACCGAGATCAGGCCGGGGAACAGCTGGCCAGCCACTTCCGCCCGCCGGATGCCGAGCCCGTGCACCGCGACGTCGTGCGACGTGATCCCGCCCTTGGCGATGATCCAGGCCGGCTCGCCCGGCAGCGCGAGGCGCACGGTGGCGGCGAGCGCGGCGGAGACGGCGCGTGCGACCGCGAGATCGCCGCCCTGCCGGGACGTGCCGCTGACCACCTCCCGGCTCGTGCAGAGCAAGACGTCTGAGTCCCGCAGCGCTCGCACGACCCGCTCCGCTGCCGCCGTTACCACGTCGGTCGCTCCACCAGCAACCGCGCCAGCGTCGAGCGTGACCTGGGTCAGCGTGCGCGTAGCCAACAGGGCGCCGAGCTGCCGGTTCGTCTGTTCCACGTGCGACCCGACGACGATCAGCCCGCGGTTCCCGCCCGCACCGCCGCCATGAGCGGGCGCGAGATCCTGACCGCGCAACGGCGCTCTGGGGTCCAGGCCGCTCAGCGCGCGGACGAAGGACGGCCCGGTGCGGAACAGGAACGACTGCCCAGACCGCTCGGCGAGCAGCACCGCGTGGGCCACGGTCTCCAGGTCGGAGTAGGCGGCAGCGTTGACGACGACCCAGGTCGCGTCCCGCACCCCTGCTAGCAGCTCGCGGACCCGCGAGACCCCGCCGACGCGAATGTCTTCCAGGCTGATACTCGCGACGGCATCGGGCCGGAGCACGCATCCGCTCGCCGCCGCCAGGAACTGCCGCAGGTCAGAGGCCGTATAGCCGAAGACCCGGTCGCGCGCGAACTCGGTCTCGCCCACCGGCACCATGCCGATGTCAGTGCGGGCCCAGTGCACGTCCCCGACGGTCACCCGTCCCGCCTCGATGAACGCGGGGACGAACAGCACGGCGTCGGGGTCGGCGTGACCGGTCTGCCGGAGCGCGCCAGCCAGCGCCTCGACCTCCCCGATCACATGCCCGCGCAGGGTCGAGTCGCTCCTGGAGATCAGGTCGATGGCTGAGCCCCGCCGCGTCGCCACCGCTAGCAGTCCGCGCGCGGCATCGGCCGTCACCGCGGCCGCTTCATCCGCGGGCAGGCTGCGTGAATTGGTGAGCACGAAGCAAGCGGGCGACACCTCTCCTGCCGCGGCATCGAAGGCGCCGGCGTAGGCGTCCTCGTCCAGAACGGTCACGACCTGCACGTCGTGCATCGCCTGCGAGCCGGTCGGGTCGTCGTCAAGAACCCCGAGAAGGCGGCCGCCGGCCGCGCGGAGCCGGCGAGTGGCGGCACGAAGCGACGGGTCATCGGGACGGGCCGGGCGTTGGTCCGCGAGGAGCTCAGCCTCGGCCGGCGGCGGTTCCCGCTTCATGTCCCGCATCATGTCCCGCGTCCTGTCCCGCATCAAGGCAGAGCCCTTCGCGGCGCAGGCCGGCCAGAAGCAGGCCCGGCCGCCGAGCATCTACGATCACTCTGACGACGCCCAGGATTCCCAGGCCGACACGAAGGAGGAGCCGTGACGAACGTCGTGGTCACGGGGGGCGCCGGCTTTCTGGGCGCCCGCCTCGCCAGGGAACTGCTGGCCACGGGCACCCTGGCCATCGCCGGCGGCGCGGCCAGCCGGCTGGGCCGGCTGACGCTCATCGACCGCGTCCCCGTCCCCGAGGACATAGCGGCGCACAGACTTGTGACGGCGATCAGCGGTGACCTGCCCGACCTGCTGGATCCAGCACGCGGTGGGCCCGGCCGGCTATCAGGCGCGGATGTCATCTTCCACCTCGCCGCCGCCGTCAGTGCGGAGTGCGAGGCCGACTTCGACCTCGGGATGCGAGCGAACCTGGTCGCGACGCAGCGACTGCTCGCCTGCTGCCGGGCGGCCGGCACGAGCCCCGTGGTGGTGTTCGCGAGCTCCATCGCCGCGTTCGGCGGGAGCGACGATCATCGGTTGCCGGCGGTCGTCGACGACCAGACGATGCCGAACCCGCAATCCAGCTACGGCACCCAGAAGGTCATCGGCGAGCAACTGGTCGCCGACTACACCCGCAAGGGCTACCTGCGGGGCCGGGCGGTCCGCCTGATGACGGTCGTGGTCCGCCCCGGCGGGCCGAACGCCGCGGCGTCAGGCTTCCTGTCGTCGATCATCCGCGAGCCGCTGCGCGGCGAGCGGGCGATCTGCCCGGTCAGCCCGGACACCGCCGCCGCGATCGCCTCGCCGGCCAGGGCGATCGAAGGCCTCCTGCGCGCAGCAGCGGACATGGTCAGCGCCCTCGAACGCGCGGCGGGCCGGGAGGCCGCCGCGCTGATCGACTGGGAACCCGATCCGGCCATCGCCAGGATCGTCACGAGCTGGCCGTCCGCGTTCCGCACCGATCGCGCCGCCCGGCTCGGCCTGACCCCCGACGAGAACGTCGACTCGATAGTGGCACAGCACCTCGCCGAGACCACAGTCGGACCCGGCGCCCGGTGAAAGAATGATCCCCGTCCCTGATTGGATGCGACAGTGGCTGAGGTAACTGAACTGCGCATCGCGCTCACGGTCGACGATTTCGACCAGGCGCTGGCCTTCTACCGCGATGCGCTCGGGCTCGAGCAGCTCGCCGACTGGAGCACCGATGACGGCCGGGTGGTGGTCCTGGCAGCGGGCCGGGCGACCCTCGAGCTGTTCGACCAGGCCCAGGCCGCGGCCGTCGACGAAATCGAGGCGGGTCGCAGGGTCTCCGGCCCGGTCCGGCTGGCGCTGCAGGTACCAGACAGCGAGGAACTCGCCCAGAGGCTGGTCGCGGCGGGCGCCGGCGAGGTCGCGCCGCCCGTCACAACGCCGCGGGGTGACCGCAACGCGCGCGTCCGGGCCCCCGACGGCATGCAGCTGACGCTCTTCACGCCGGAGTGAGCGCGCCTGGTAGCCCGATCTCCATGATTCCGCCGACGGGACAGCACGAGAGGTTCCACGCGGGTGGGTATGACTGCGGGGAAGACGAGCGAGCGAGCGATGGGAGCGAGCGATGTCGCAACCCGGCGAACCGGTACTTTTCGTGCACGGCCTGTGGCTGCACCCGACGTCCTGGGGGCCATGGGAGGACTTCTATCGCGACGCCGGACACACGGCGGTCGCGCCGGGCTGGCCTGGCGTCGCCGACACCGTCGAGGAGATCAGGCGCAACCCCGACAGCGTGGCTGGCAAGGGCATCGAAGACGTCGTCCAGCACTACGCGCGGATCATCAGGGACCTGGAGAGCCCGCCGATCGTGATCGGCCACTCCTTCGGCGGCTTGATCGCGCAGCGGCTGCTCGGGCAGTCGCTCGCCCGGGCCGCGGTCGCGATCGACGCGGCGCCGGTCAAAGGCGTGCTCAACCTCCCGCCTTCAGCG
>WNGP01010967.1_pt1 | contig 10755 bp, 14 predicted proteins | sample 5407671 | NCBI WGS metagenome assembly WNGP01 (sample SAMN13153381, study PRJNA577476) | soil metagenome | isolation source: 40 cm soil or saprolite under Garry oak tree replicate 2 | place: USA:California | collected 2016-06-15
CCACGCGCCGGACCTACCAGAGGTCGCCGCTGGTGAGCACGTAGACAAAAGGCACCAGCGGGATGATGCTGAAGATCGCCCACGCCAGCTTCGGGCCGGTCGCCAGGTCGCTGCGGGTCGCGAGGTCGATCCAGATGAGCACGACGGCGAGCGGGTGTATGAAGCAGACGAGGATCTCGATTAGCTTTTTCACCATTAGGTACTACCCCGGCGGACGAGGAAACGACCGTGACCCAGGCGCAGTCCTACACCGTGACCGAGGCGGTCGCGCAGGCGCGGGAGCGCTTCGCCGGCCGCAGGCCGCTGACCGCGGCGTTGCACGACCGGGCGCAGGCGTTCCTGCCTGGCGGCAATACCCGGTCGGTGCTCTACCACCGGCCATTCCCGCTGCGGATCGCCAGGGCGTGGGACGCGATGCTGGAGGACGTCGACGGGCACCAGTACGTCGACCTGCTCGGCGAGTACTCGGCCGGGCTGTACGGGCACTCCAACCAGGTCGTGCTCGAGGCCATGGTCGACGCGCTGCGCGAGGGGGTGAGCCGGGGCGCGCACACCAGGTACGAGGTCGACCTCGCCGAGGCCGTCTGCGCGCGGTTCGCGTCGATCGAGCGGGTTCGCTTCACCAACTCGGGGACCGAGGCCAACCTGATGGCGCTCTCGGCCGCCCGTGCCTTCACCGGCCGGGACCGGGTGCTGGCCTTCCGCGGGGGATATCACGGCGGGCTGCTGTCCTTCACGACCGGGCAGTCGCCGGTGAACGCGCCCTACGATGTGCTGCTGGCCGAGTACAACGACACCGCGGGGACCCGGGCGCTGCTGGGCGAGCACGCCGGGGCGCTCGCGTGCGTGCTGGTCGAGCCGATGCTCGGTTCGGGTGGCTGCCTTCCCGGCGACCCCGAGTTTCTCGCGACGCTGCGGGAGACGACGCGGCAGGCCGGCGCGCTGCTCATCTTCGACGAGGTGATGACCTCCCGCACCGGCGCCGGCGGGCTCCAGGGCCGGCTGGGGATCTCGCCCGACCTGACCACGCTGGGCAAGTACATCGGCGGCGGCTCCTCGTTCGGCGCCTTCGGCGGCCGCGCGGACGTGATGGCCCAGTTCGACCCGGCTCGCGCCGGCGCGCTGCCGCACGCCGGGACGTTCAACAACAACGTCGCGTCGATGGCCGCCGGCCACGCCGGCCTGACGAAGGTCTACCCGCCGCAGGTCGCCGAGCGGCACACCGCCACGGGCGACGCGCTGCGCGAGGAACTCGGGCGGACCTTCCGCGCCGCAGGCGCGCCGCTGTCGGCCACCGGTGTCGGCAGCCTGCTCGCCATCCACGCCACGACCCGGCCGGTGCGCAGCACGCGGGATCTGGCCGGCAGCGACCCGAAGCTGCTCGAACTGCTCTTCCTCGACCTGCTCGAACGCGGCTACTACATCGCCCCGCGCGGCTACCTGGCGCTCAGCCTGGCACTCACCGCTACCCAGCTTGCCGGCTTCGTGCGGGCCGTCGCCGAGATACTGGCTGCGCGGGCCGGTCTGTGGTCGGCACGGTGATGCGGAAGACGGGGATCGCGGGAGCGATCCGCTCGAACGCCTGCCGCGGGGCGTTACGGTCGACCGGAATGTGCGGGCGCCCTCCCGGAGCCACTTCCAGGTAGCGGCGCAGGATCGGGGGCCTGGACTCCACCGGAACATCGACGAGGCGCACGGCCTCGCGGCGCCCGTGGCGCAGCACCGCCGCGCCGCCCGCCGCCCGCCGCCCGCCAGGGTTGCGCCGATGGATCCGGGGATTCATCCGGCCACTCCGGATGAATCCCCGGATCCATCCGGGCGGAGGCCGGAGGCCGGAGTCCGCTGTCCGCGATCACGAGCTCGCCGGTCTCGATGACCCGTGCTCCGTCCAGATGCCGATGCAGGTGGCACGCGTGCTCCGTCCAGATGCCGGTGCAGGTGGCACGCGTGCTCCGCCAGGTTCAGCTCCGCACTGACCAGCAGATCGCCCGGCTCGCCCATGCCGGCATTCCAGCACAGCCGTGCACCGGCCGGCCACTTCAGGACAGCTTCAGATGCCGTCCCAGGCGAGCGACTCGTGGACCTCGGCGAGCCTGCGCATCAGCTCGGTGTCGACCGGCAGCGCCACGTCGTCGACCCGACCGACGGGGGCGATCCCGCGCGCGTTGGTGACGAAAACGCCGGAGAAGGACCGCAGGTCATGGGCCCGAACGTGAGCGCGGCGTGACGGCACACCACGGGCGGCGAGCGCCGGCTCGATGAGCTGCATCGTGATCCCGTGCAGGGCCGGTGCCGCCGGCCAGGTCACTGCCGTCCCGTCGAAGAAGCCGATGTTCGTGATGCTGCCCTCGGAGACGATCGCGTCGGGACCGGTCAGCAGCGCCTCGTCGAAGCCGGCGTCGTGAGCCAGCTTTTGGTAGTACCGCTGCCCGAAGTCGGCGGCGTGCTTGATGTGAGCCAGCGAGCGCTGGTAGGGCGCGGACATCAGCTTCCATGGCGCGCCGGGCATGCCGCCCGGCGGCCGGACCGTCACCATGACCGACGGTGACGCGGCAGCCTCGTGCACGTAGACCCGGACCGACGCGTCGGCCACATCGTCGCCCAGGGCATGGCGGATGTGGTCTAGGACCGCCGCCGTGTCGAGCGGCGCGCCGAATACCTCGCGGTTCGCCGCTTCAAGCCTGGCCAAGTGGTGACCGAGGCCGCGCACTCCTCGGCCGCGGACCTGCATCGCCGTGAAGTGGCCGTATCCGCCGAGCGCCGCCGCGCGCAACTGCTCCGCCGATGCGCGGGCGCCGTCGATCTCGACTAGCGGCAAACCTGACGAGGGCGTCGCCATCCGCGCTCACCTCCGCTGCTTACCGTAGGGACATGGACGACAAGCTCCTTAATGAATACCTGCTGCGGATCGGCGTCGAGCGCCCGGGTCCGGCCGACGCGCCGGCGCTGGGCGCGCTGCACCGGGCGCACCAGATGACGGTGCCGTTCGAGAACCTGAGCATCCACCTGGCCGAGCCGATCTCGCTGAGCGCGGACGACCTGATCGACAAGGTCGTGGTCAGGCGCCGAGGCGGATTCTGTTACGAGCTGAACGGGGCGTTCGCGCTGCTGCTCGAGGCGCTCGGCTTCCAGGTTCGCCGGGTCGCCGCCCGGGTGCACGGGGACGGCGGCCTGGGGCCGCCGTTCGACCACCTGGCCCTGGTCGTGCACCCCGCCGACGACAGCGGCCCCTGGCTGGCCGACGTCGGCTTCGGCAGCCACGCCACCTTCCCGCTGCTGCTCGAGAGCAGGCAGGACCAGCGCGACCCGGCCGGCCGGTTCCTGCTCGCCGACGCGGAGGACGGGGACGTGGACGTGCTGAAGGACGGGGAGCCGCAGTACCGGCTTGAACGGCGGGAACGAGTGCTCGGGGACTTCGTCCCGACCTGCTGGTGGCAGCAGACCTCCCCGCGGTCGCACTTCACCCAGGGCCTGATCTGCTCGCTGCTCACCGACAACGGCCGGGTGTCGCTCAGCGGCCGGACGCTGATCAGAACCACGGGCGGGGCGCGGACCGAGGATCCGCCTACCGCGAGCACTTCGGAGTCGAGCTCGACCGGGTACCCGCTCAGCCGGCGCCTGCACCGGCATAGCCCCGAGGAGGTCATGCAGATCTACAACGAGCCCTCCACGCTCCCGTTCTACCGCGAGCCCGCCGCGATGACCTCGCCCGGCCGTCGCAGGTCAGGCAGGTTCTTGGACAGGGTCGTGTGGGCGGGGCGAGTCGCGTCGGCGGGGGAGTCGCGTCGGCGGGGCGAGTCAGGTCCAGCGCCATGTCGACGCCCCTCCCGGCCGGTCCTCCACGGTGACCCCGGCACCGGCGAGCTCGCCGCGGATCGCGTCGGACCTGGCGAAGTCCCTGGCGGCGCGGGCGGCGTCCCGCTCGGCGACGAGTGCCTCGACCTCCTCGGCAGTGATACCGCCGCCGCGCCGCAGGTCGAGGTCGGCCTGGGTCAGATCGGTCAGCCCAATGCCGAGCACGGCGTCGAACTCCCCGGCCAGCGCCGTGAGGTCGGAGTCGGAGAGGCGGCCGTCCCGGGAGGCCGCGATGACAGCAGCGAGTGCCCGCGGCGTGTTCAGGTCGTCGCAGATCGCGGCGTCGAAGGCCGCCAGGTGCGCGGCCGCCGCGGCACCCGGCCGGTGGGCCGGAGCCGGCCGTGTCGGCCGTGTCGAGCGTGCTGGCCGGGCAGCGGCGAAGCGCTCGACCAGCCGGCGGAGCCCGGTCCGCGCGGCGTCCATCGCCGGCCAGCCGAACTCGGTCTGGCTCCGGTAGTGCGCCTGAAGCAGCAGATACCGGTAGACCAGCGGGTGGTAACCCCGGTCGGTCAGGTCGCCGACGAGGACGCCGCCGCCGGTGGACTTGGAGATCTTCGCTCCCCTGAGATTGATGAACTCGCCGTGCAGCCACCACCCGACCCACGGCAGGCCGTCGGCGAGGTAGGCCTCGCTCTGGGCGATCTCGTTGGTGTGGTGCACGGGTATGTGGTCGACCCCGCCGGTGTGAATGTCGAAATGCCGTCCCAGGTACTCGATCGACATCACCGAGCACTCCAGGTGCCAGCCCGGAGCGCCGCGGCCCCACGGCGAGTCCCACTCCATCTGGCGTTTCTCTCCGGGCGCCGAGGCGCGCCAGACGGCGAAGTCGGCCGGACTGCGCTTTCCCTCGACCACCTCGACCCGGGCACCGGCCTGCTGGCCAGCCAGGTCCAGCCTGGCCAGCAGGCCGTAGCCGCCGTCCTTGGAGGTGTCGAAGTACAGGCCGGACGGCAGCGGGTAGCACCAGCCGCAGTCGTCGAGCGCCTCGGCGAAGCGGATCATCTGCGGGATGTGGTCGGTCGCCTTGCACCAGATGTCGGGTTCGATGATCCGCAGCCGTGCGATGTCGGCCTTGAAGTCCGTGGTGTACCGCTCCGCGATCTCCCACGCACTGCGGTGCTGGCGGCGGGCCGCGAGTTCGAGCTTGTCGTCGCCAACATCGGCGTCGGAGGTCAGGTGACCGACGTCGGTGATGTTGATGACGTGCCGGACACGGAACCCCTTCCAGGTCAGCGCGCGCTTGAGCGTGTCGGCGAAGATGTAGGTGCGCATGTTGCCGATGTGCTGTTCGGCGTAGACGGTCGGGCCGCAGGAGTACACGCCGACGTGGGGCGCCCTGGCCGGAGAGAAGTCGGCGACCTCGCGGGTCAGCGTGTTGAACAGCCGCAACCCGGTCCCGGCGGCGCTGGTCGTCACGGGACTCCACGATACCGCCGCGCGCGGCCGGACGGCTGTCGCTCGCGCGCCGGGCCCGGCCGCGGACGATGATGGCACCATGTCGTCTGACGCGATTGCCGGCCAGGTGGCCGTGGTGACGGGAGCGAGCCGGGGCATCGGTCGCGCGCTGGCTGTCGACCTGGCCAGCCGGGGCGCGGCGGTGGCGGGGATCGCCCGGCCGAGCGCGGACCTGGACCGCCTGGCGGACGAGGCCGGATCGGGGCGGGTGCTGCCGCTGGCGGCGGATGTGACGTCGCCGGAACAGGTGCAGCGGGCCTTCGAGGCGGCGGCCGGGTTGCTCGGATCTCCGACGCTCGTCGTGACCTGCGCCGGGACCGCGAGCGTGCTCGGACCGGCGTGGTCGGCCGATCCGGCCGAGTGGTGGCGGGCGGTCACCGTCGACTTGCTCGGAACCATGATCACCGCCGGAGCAGCGACCAGGCTGATGCTTCCCGCGGGATCCGGGCGGATCGTGACCGTCTACGGGAACCTGGGCGACCGCCAGGTCGGAAATATCTCGGCGTTCGGCGTTGCCAAGGCCGGGATCCTCCGGCTGACCGAGTCGCTTGCCTGCGAGCTGGCCGGAACCGGGGTGCGGGCGTTCGCCATGCACCCGGGATTCGTCCGGACGCCGATGACGGAAAGTCTGGCCTGGAGCGAGCAGGGCCGTGCGTGGCTTCCGGAGTTCGGGCCGGGAGCGGAGCAGCGGTGGGGCGACGCCCGGGCCGCGGCCGATCTGGTCGAGGCCATCGCCGGGGGCGCCGCGGACGACCTGACCGGCCGGGTGCTGTGGGCCGGAGACGACCTGCGCGCGCTCGCCGCCAGGTGCCGGGCCGATCCCGACCACCGCCGACTGCGGCTCAACTGGGCCGGCTGACCAGCGGCAATCGCTGCCCGCGGGCTGACGCGTCACCCTTCGCCGCTCGGAAGAACCAGGCAGGCTACGGTGTCCCGATGGCGATGAAACTGGCTCTCGTGGTCAGGACCGACCTTGACATGGGCCGCGGCAAGATCGCCGCTCAGGTCGCGCACGCCGCCGTCGCCGCGACCCTGGCCAGTCTCGGCGGGGCGGTCTTTCATAGCTGGCTGGAGGCCGGGCAGCCGAAGGTCGTGCTCAAGGTGGCGACCGCCGGGGAGCTTGACGACATCGTCAGCCGAGCGCGGGCCACGGGACTGCCGGTACAACTCGTGCACGACGCCGGCCGGACGCAGGTGACGGCGGGCACGCTGACCTGCTGCGCGGTCGGGCCGGCGCCGGGCGAGCGGATCGACGCGGTGACCGCGGGGCTGTCGCTGCTCTGAGTCGGCCAGGATCGTTACGTGGCAGGCCGTCTCGTGTCAAAGGTCATTGTGATCACCGGAGGGTCATCGGGGATCGGGCTGGCCGTTGCCCGGCGGCGCTGGCGATCGACGGCGGCGCGACCGCTGACATCACCCCCCTCCGGCAAAGCTCAGCGCCTCGCGGGCCAGCGGCAGCCAGGGCTGCTCGCTGTCGGGATCCAGGCTCAGCCATTCCCGCATTGGCTTGCCCTTGTTCGCGTCGAACCTGTTGCCATGGCCGGCCGCGATCAGGTCGTCGACCCGCTCTTCAGGCAGCTTCAGCACGAGTCGGCCGCGCACGAACATCACGACGATCTTCCCGTTATACCTGACCGCGGACCGGCCGAAGCCGCTCCCGCCGCTCGGCGGCGTCACGCCGGCCAGGCCCACGAGTTCGTCGACCAGGTCCTCGAATCGTTCCTGCTGGAAGCTGCCTCCGGCGCCGTCCTCGGCCATGGACTCAAGGCTAGGCCCCGGTACTGACAGCCTTCGGCGGCTGCTCGGCGCCGCGCGGGCCAGCCTTCGGCCCGAGCTGCGGGCCGCAGGGTCATGCTCCGCCGGGGATCGCGGCGCCCGACGGCAGGCCGGCCGCCACGTAGTCCGCGTAGTGCTCCCGCCAGGACTCGGCGGTGCTGCCGTGCGGCCCGCCGGCGACCAGGCCGGCCACGTGCTTGTCGAGTTCGGCCAGGCACACGCTCCAGCCCGCCGCGTCGCGCGCGGCCGCGTTCCGGGCTTCGAGCACGTCGGTCAGCGTGAGCGTGCAGCCGCCGTCCCCGCTCGGCTCGAGCGAGAAGTGCAGCTCGCTCGCCCCCCAGGTGAACGCCAGCCGCCGCGGCGGCTCGTAGGCCAGGATCGTCCCGGTGAGGGCGGCGTCCGGCATGTTCGGGTCGCCGTAGAACTCGATCGTGCCGCCCGCGCGCGGCTGCATCCGCACCCGGGACGGGAACCAGCGTGACAGTTCCTCCGGGTCGGTGACGGCGGCCCACAGCCGCTCGACCGGGTAGGCGTAGCGGCGCCTGAACCGCACGGCCGGCCGTCCGTCGTGTTCTGTGAGTGTGCCGCGGTCCATCAGTTCTCCTCCTGCTTGCCGAGGTCGTGAGCGAGGTGGTCGCCGAGCGCGTCGAGCCCTTCGTTCCACAGCTTCCTGTACGGCTCCAGCCAGGCATCCAGCTCGGCCATCCGGCCGGGGCTGACCGCGTAGATGCGCCGCTGCGCCTCCTTGCGGACAAGCACCAGCCCGGCCTCTCGCAGCACGCGCAGGTGCTTGGACGTGGCCGGCTGGGACAGGCCAAGCGTCTCCGCCAGCTCGCCCACCCGGCGCGGGCCCTCGCGCAGCGCGTCCAGCATCGCCCGGCGATGCGGGTCGGCCAGCGCGGGCCAGATCGCGTCTACCACGCCAACTAATATGCTGGATGAGGTATATACGTGTCAAGGAATATACGTCGGAAGATGGCGCGGACGTCGGGCTCGTCGCGGTGGCCAGGCGCTACGGGATCAGCGCGATCTTGCCGTTCGTGTGGCCGGCCATGATGGCACGGTGCGCGTCCGCCGCCCTGGCCAGCGGGAACGTCTCGGCGACGATGACGTGGAGCTTTCCTTCGCTGGCCATCCCGGCCAGCTCGAGCCGGGCGGCCATGCGGATCTCGGTTCCCGGATCGGCGCCCGGTCCTCCGCCGAGTGCCTTGATGCCCGCCTGGCCAGCCCGGCGGAATGCCACGATCGTCGCGATCCTGGACCGGTCGGAAGCGAGCTCGGTGGAGACGTCCACGGCCTCGTCGGTGCCGACCAGGTCGAGTGCGGCATCCACGCCGCCCGGTGCGAGGTCGCGGACCCGGTCGGCGAGCCCGGGCCCGTAACTCACCGGGACCGCTCCGAGCCCGCGCAGGATCTCGTGCGCGGCCGGGCTCGCTGTGGCGATCACGGTTGCGCCGCGTGCGGTGGCAAGCTGGACCGCCATGATCCCCACTCCCCCGGCGGCGCCATGAATGAGCACCGTGTCACCGCGGCTCACCTTGGTCGCGACCATGCAGTGCCAGGCCGTCACCCCGGTCAGCATCAGCCCGGCGGCCTGCGCCCATTCCAGCGTGGCGGGCTTGGGCACCAGCGACTGGGCGGGCGCGACCAGGTCGGCGGCGTACGCGCCGGACACGCGGAAGGCGATGACCTCGTCCCCGACCCGAACCGGCCCGGCGGGGCCGACCGCGTCGGGCCCCGCCTGCGCCACCACCCCGGCGGCCTCGGAGCCGATCCGCATCGGCAGCGCGGCCGGGTCGCGGCCGAACGCACCCGAGTACACCTTGTAGTCGACCGGGTTGACGCCGGCGGCCCTGACCGCGATCCGCGCCTGGCCCGGTCCCGGCTCGCCGACCGGCTCGTCGACCACCGAGAGGACCACGGGGCCGCCGTACTCGGCCGCGATCACGACTCGTGTCACGCCAGCCCGCAACCACCATGAGCGTTAACACATTCCTCATCGCCGATCACGGACCGCGGCGGCGGTGTCGCCCGCCGGGCTCGCCGCGCGCCGGCCCAGCCTGGTCGGCCCGGCCTGGTCGGCCCCGGCCTGGGCTCGGGTCTGGCCGTGATCGCGAAGGATTTTCCTCGCCGGCGCGGGAAAATCCTTCGCGATCACGCAGGCCTCGGGAGCAGGAGGCAGCTATCGCCGAACTCGTGCCGGAGATAGCCGGTGTTGTCCGCTTCGGCGTGACCACTGCCGGTATCCCGGCCCCTGTCGGCACGCCGGGGTAACGTGCTGAGCAGAGACCGACGAGCCGAAGGAGACCGGACCGTGAGCATTGCTCAGACTCTGACCGGCGAACGCGCTGACCTGCTCGCCTCGCTGGCCAAGCAACGGCATTTCCTGCGGTACACGACGCGCGGGCTGACCGACGAGCAGGCCGCTCGGCGCACGACGGTGAGCGAACTGTGCCTGGGCGGGCTGATCAAGCACGTCGCCGCGACCGAGCGGCAGTGGACGAGGTTCATCGTCGAAGGCCCCGCCGCCATGTCGTTCGACCCTAAGACCATGGCCGATACCTGGACGAACCTCTTCCAGATGACCGCTGGCGAGACGCTGGCCGGGTTGCTCGAGCAGTACGAGCAGGTGGCCAGCGAGACCGGCGACCTGGTGCGGCGCCTGCCCGACCTGGACGCCGCGCAGCCGCTGCCGCAGGCGCCCTGGTTCGAGCAGGGAGCGTCCTGGTCGGCCCGGCGGGTCTTGCTGCACATCATCGCCGAGACCGCGCAGCACGCCGGGCACGCCGACATCATCAGGGAGGCCCTGGACGGCTCGAAGTCGATGGGATGAGCCGCCGGCTGGTCCTGGCGACGAAGTGGCCCTCAGGTGCGGCACAACTTAGAGGACGGAGTACCACGCCGTCGCGTCGCCCGGCCGACCGGTGAAGTCGTAGCGCAACCGGCCGGGCGCCAACGCGACCAGCGAGACGGAGGTGGTTCCCCACGTCCGGCCGCCGCCGAGATCCCGGAGCACGATCAGCGCCCGCTGGTCGTCTGGCCCGATGCCGTCGCCGTTGACGAGCGGGAACCACGCTCCCCAGGCGTCCGCGACCGGCTGGCCGGGCCGCGGATGGGGCCGGGCCGCCGATCCGAACCGGCCGAGGAAGTGGGCGATGCGTGCCGCCTCGTGTTCGCGGCCGTCCGGCAGCAGAACCGAGGGCCGATCGGTTCCGGTCTGGTCCTTGCCGATCCGGTCCTTGCCGACCTGGCGCTGGCCAGCCAGATTGCTGGCCAGACCGCTGTTCACGACGAGATGCAGCCCCGGTGGCAGGTCCCGTTCGGCCAGGTCGCGCCCGTCCCAGCTCTGGATGACGGCACGGCCGGGCTCGGCGACGACCAGGCGGAACGGGTCAAGGTCGGCCAGCATGCCGAGGTCGAGCGACTCGCCCGCCGCGGCCAGCAGTGGCAGCACGCCGCGTGACCGCCGCGTCGCGACTGGCGCGGGCCGGCCGATCCCGTTCAGCACGCACGCGACCCGCAGGTCGGCCGGCGAGACGGCGAGCCAGGTTCCGCCGGCAAGCAGGTCCCGGCCGCCGATCCGAACCGGCCGAGGAAGTGGGCGATGCGTGCCGCCTCGTGTTCGCGGCCGTCCGGCAGCAGAACCGAGGGCCGATCGGTTCCGGTCTG